>Ga0308403_1000083_pt1 | contig 36935 bp, 31 predicted proteins | sample HotsprSampleOSM3_FD_203470 | JGI IMG/M metagenome (GOLD analysis project Ga0308403, IMG submission 203470) | Hot spring phototrophic mat microbial communities from Octopus Spring, Yellowstone National Park, Wyoming, United States - 20060914_OS-M3 ... | reverse complement strand
GCATGGCGCTGGAGTCGCGGCGAGTTGGCATCCGATCATCGCTTGGAAGGTTTGCTGAGCCGCGAGAGCATGTTCATCTTGAACAACTGGCTGTTTATGGGCGCTGTGCTCATGGTCTTGTGGGGAACGTACGCGCCGCTCTTCACGGAGCTGCTCAGCGGACAGGCAATCACGCTCGGCGCGGAGTACTACAACGCAGTAGTGGTACCGATCTTCGGCGCGATTTATGTGCTGATGGGCGTGGCGCCGCTGGTGGCGTGGAAGCGCGCTTCGTTGAGCGCATTGGGCAAGGCGATTCGCGTGCCGCTGGCGTTGACGCTCGGCACGGTGCTGCTCTTGATCGCGCTTGGCACGCACGAGCCGGGCGCTTTCCTGAGCTACGGCATGATCTTCTTCGCCGGCTACACGGTCTTGTGGGAATATTATCGCGGCGTGCAGGCGCGCACGGCGCGCGGCGAGAGCGTGCTGGTGGCGCTCAATCGGCTGTTTGCGCGCAATCGCAGCCGCTATGGCGGCTACTTCATCCATCTCGCCGTCGTGGTGATCGGCATTGGCGTGGTGGCAAGCACGGTCTATCAGCAAGAGACGCAACAGACGCTTGAAGTTGGGCAGAGCATCACGCTTGGCAATATGACCATGCGCTACGACGAGGCATTTGAGGCGGTCGCCGATGATGGGCGCACGATGGTCGTCGCCAATGTGAGCGTCTTCCGCGACGGTCAGTATGTGGGGCAGATTCGACCGCGCAAGGATTTCTTCGGCGAGCGCGGAATGCCAATGAGCATCGCAGGGCAGTACACAACGCTGGAGAGCGATTTCTACGTCCTGCTGACCAATCATCAAGGCGATCGGATCACATTCAAGGTATACTTGAATCCACTGGTCAACTTGATTTGGTGGGGCGGCGTTTTGCTGATCGTCGGCACGATTTTGGCAGCCTATCCTGATCCACGTCGCGAGCTGGCGGAGAAAGTGGCGGAAGCGCGCGCGCCGGGCAGCCTGCAGATCGCAGGCGATTGATCGCGGTGACGGAAGTTATGAGAGACATCGTGCGGCGCGCGTTTTGGCTTGCAATTGGATGCTTGTTGCTGAGCGCTGCACCTGCGCTCGCGCAAGGCGATCCTGCTTGCGCGCAGCCTGTGACGGACGACGACGTGAATCGCGTCTCAAGAGGCTTGTACTGTCCGGTGTGCGAGAACGTGCCGTTAGAAGTCTGCCCGACGGAAGCCTGCGTGCGTTGGCGCGAGCAAGTGCGCGACCTGTTGGCGTGCGGCGCATCGGATCAAGAAGTGCGCGAGTATTTCGTGGCGCGCTTCGGTCAGGTCGCCGTTGGCACGCCAACTGATCCGACCTTGCAGTTTTTCACGATGACGCTGCCGTTGCTGTTGATCGGCGCACTCGGCATCCTGATCGCGTTGACGCTGTGGCGATGGCGCACACAAGGCGCTGAGTCAGCTGTGCCGTCTGAGCTGCCTAAGCCTGACGATCCGTATCGCGCGGCCATAGAGCGCGAGCTAGACGAGCGCTTTTAGCCATGAGCGATCTGCCGCGTCAAGGTCGTCGTCCGCTGCTCGTGCCGATGCTGCTGCTCGTGCCAACGCTGCTCGTCGTAGGCTTGGGCGTCATCCTGTGGCGAGGCGATCAGGCGCAACTGAGCAGCGGCGTTGCGCCAAATTTCCGCTTAGCGCTCTACGACGGCGGCACGTTCGATCTGAGCGAGCAGCGCGGCAAGGTCGTGCTGATCAACTTCTGGGCAAGTTGGTGCGGTCCGTGTCGCTCTGAGGCGGCTGAGCTGAACGCAGTCTGGGATACGTTCCGCGATCGAGATTTCGCTATGATCGGCATCGGCTATCTGGACAACGAGCGCGACGCGCGCGCCTTTTTGGCTGAGTTCGGCGTGGAATATCCAACAGGTCACGATGACGGCAGTCGGATCGCGCGCGCCTATCGCATACGCGGCGTGCCAGAGACATTCATCGTGGATCGGCGCGGACAGATCGCGCATGTGATCATCGCGCCGACGACGATCAGCGTCTTGCGTCCGCTGATCGAAGCGCTGCTGGCTGAGGACGGTCAGCCATGAGCGTCGGCGGCTACCTGCTGCTGGTCTTCTTCAGCGCTTTCGCGCTGCTGATCATCCTGCTGCCGTTGCTGAGTCGGCGTGAGAAGGCTCAGGGCGATTTCGAGGTCGAGTTCGGCAAGATGCCGCTCGTCCAGCAGCTTGCGCAAGAACACGAAGCAGTGTTGCAAGCCTTGCGCGACCTCGCGTTCGATCATCAGACGGGCAAGCTCGCTCAGAGCGATTATCTGGCGCAACGCGAGGTGTTGCTTCAACGCGGCGCACAACTCTTGCAACGTCTTGAGGCGGAACGCGACGCCGCGCTTGAGTCCGCTGTTCGCGCCGCGCGCCAATCGAAAGTCGAGAACTGAGTCCACATGCGCTCACACACCATCTTCCGCGCTTTGTTCGGCGCGCTCATTCTGACGCTCTCCGCCTGCGGCGGCTTGGCAGGCGAGCCGCCGATCTTACGTACCGTGCCACTGCCGACCATCACGCCGACTCCGCTGCCCGATCTCGGCAGACCGCCTGCGCGCGTCGATCTGGCGCGCGGCGCGCAAATCTTCAGCGATGCACAAGGCTGTGCGCAATGTCACGGTCTGGCAGGCGAATGGGACGGTCCATCAGCGGCAGCTTTCGTCTGTCAGCCGCGCCTCGCCGATCCTGAGAATGGCGGCAAGACGCCGCTGGCTTGGTTCGGCTTGACGACCAACGGCAACAACGGCGCGGTCACTTGCCTGATGCCGCCTTGGCGCGCGCGTCTGGATGAGCAAGCGCGCTGGGACGTGGTCAGTTTTGCCTACAGCCTGCGCTACACGCCTGAGCAGATCGTGCGCGGCGGCGAGATTTGGGAAGCGCGTTGCGCCGCTTGCCACGGCGCAGTTGGCAAAGGCGACTCGCGCGTGCCTGACCTGACCGAGCCTGCTCTTTTGATCGCCAAGAGCGACGTCGCGCTCTTTCAGGCGCTGACGCAAGGCATTCCGAACGTGCCGAATCACGTCTTCGCCGATCTGAGCGAAGCAGATCGCTACGCCGCGGTCGCCTTTTTGCGCGCGCTCTCATGGGACTCTGCTGAGCTATTGTTGCGTCCGCCGCGCGAGCGCGCCGCCTATGCTGCCGCGCTGAATGCGCCGCCTGCCGCCACTGAAGAAGCGACGCCATCGCCTGAGCCGACAGCAGTCGCCGCAGCGCAGACCTTCAGCGTGATCGGCAGTCTGCGCGCCGATGCGCCGCTCGCCGCAGGACAGCCAATTACGTTGCGCGTGATCGCGCTCGGCGTACACAGTCCGCGCGAGCTTGCGCGCTACCAGACCGCGCTGCGCGCCGATCAGACCTTTCAATTCGACGACGTGCTGAAGCAGCGCGGCGCTGTTTACGTCGCCAGCGCTGAGTATGACGGCATCATGCAGTTCAGCGAGCCGATCCTGCTCGGCGATGACGCGCCTGAACGCTTGACGATCAATTTTCCGCTCTTCCGCGCAAGCGCCGATCCATCGAACATCGTGATTGAGCTGCAGCGGCTGTTCGTGGACGTGATCGCGCCGAATCGCGCACTGGTGCAAGGCGCGGCGCGCATCCGCAATACAGGCGACCGCATTTTCCTGACCGATCAGCGCACTGAGGACAATCAACGTATCTCGCTGACCTTTGAGCTGCCAATAGGCGCGCGCGGCGTGCGGCTCGCCGCTGAGTCGGCGGCGCGTTTCCGCGTCCTAGCAGCCGATTCGCCACAGCCGCGCTTGGTCGCTATTGCGCCGCTGCTGCCGTCTGAGGTCGTCTTGCTGCAATTCAGCTACGAGCTGCCGTTTGCGGCTGCCAACATCCTGATCAATCAGCCGAATCGCTATCGGCTGAACGCGCTTGTGGTGAACGTGCCACAGGCGAGCGGCGCGCAGATCAACGATCCGCGCTTCAGCCGTGATGAGCCTGTTGTGCTTGAGAGCGGCAGTTACGACACTTACGCGCTGCGCGAGCCATTGGCGGCGAACGCCAATATCACGATCAGCGTGGCGCTCGGCGTAACTGGCGCCGCCTCAGCTGATCCTGCGCTCGTCATTGTGATCTTCGGCGCGCTTCTGCTATTGCTCGGCACGGCAGGCGCAATTTGGTGGCTGAATCGGCGCGACGCGTCGGCGCCGCAGGTCAAGGACGAGAGCGCAGCGCTGATCGCGCAAATTGCCGCCCTTGACGAGCAGTTTGAGCGCGGCAATGTGTCGGCAGAAGCTTACCATGCGCAACGCGCAGCGCTCAAGGCAGCTCTGGCGCGCCTGAGCGACCTACCATCTTCAACGAAGGAATGATCACTGTTTATGTCCAACAGCCGCACTGTCAACAACACAGCGCCTGAGTCTGAGTTGCAAAAAGTGCCGATCAATTGGCGACGTCTGTTCAGCTACCTTGCGCCACATCGCGCACGATTGGCGCTCGCCATCTTCAGCTTGCTGTTCGCCACTGGACTTGGCTTGATCTTTCCACTGGTCATCGCCGATCTGCTCGGCGCCGTGCTGGCGCAGCAAGGCTACGAAGCGCTCAACGCGCTCACGCTGACCTTGATCGGCTTGTTCTTCGCGCAGGCGCTCTTCGCTTTCGTGCAGAACTACAATCTGGCGTATATCGGCGAGCGGATCGTCTTTCGGCTGCGCAATCAGCTCTATGCGCACATTCAGCGCCTTTCGCTTGAGTTCTTCGTGCTGCGGCGTGTCGGCGAGATTCTCTCGCGCCTGAGCAGCGATGTTAATCTTGTGCGCACGCTCTTGACCACGAACATCACGTCGTTGCTGAGCAATGTGTTGGCGCTGATCGGCTCGATTGTGATCGTCTTCGTGCTGAATCCTGCGCTCACGCTCTTCATCCTGATCTTGATCCCTGCGCTATTCGTGGTGGCAATTGTCTTCGGCAGACCGCTGCAGCGACTCTCGACGCGCTATCAAGATGAACTGGCAGCTGCCAGCGCCGATGCGCAAGAGGCGATTCAAGGCGTGCGCATCGTCAAGAGCTTTGTGCGCGAAAACTACGAGATCGAGCGCTACTATCGCGGCACGGAAAAGACCTTCAAAACGGCGTTGCGCCTGACGCTGTATCGCGCGGCGTTCGGCGCGCTGATGGCATTTCTCGGCTTCGGCTCGTTAGCGGCGATCTTGTGGTTCGGCGGACGCGAAGTGATCGAAGGTCGCCTGACCTTGCCGATCATCAGCAGCTTTTTGATCTATGGCGTCTCGATTGCCGCCAATCTAGGCGGCTTGGCAGGTTTTTATGCTGAGCTGCGCAGCACGCTAGGCGGCGTGCGGCGCGTCTTCGAAGCGCTGGATACGCAATCCACAGTGCTGGACGCGCCTGACGCGGTCGCGATCAGCGCGGCGAGCGGACAGATCAAATTCGAGCGCGTCTCGTTCGCTTACGAGGACGGCATCGAAGTGCTGCGCGATATCTCGTTCGAAGTGGCTGCCGGCGAGATCGTGGCGCTGGTCGGACCGAGCGGCAGCGGCAAGACGACCATCGTCAATTTGATTCCGCGCTTCTACGATCCGACGTCAGGCGCGATCTATCTTGACAGTCGCGATATTCGCACAATCAGCCAAGCCAGTCTGCGCGCGCAGATCGGCATCGTGCCGCAAGAGACGACGCTGTTCAGCGGCACGGTTCGCGAGAACATCCTTTACGGTCGCCTTGATGCAGATGAAGCGGCGATCATCGCCGCGGCAAAGGCTGCCAACGCGCACGATTTCATCATGGCGCTGCCTAAAGGTTACGATACGGAAGTTGGCGAGCGCGGCGTGAAACTGAGCGGCGGTCAGCGGCAGCGCGTGGCGATTGCGCGCGCCATTTTGAAGAATCCGCGCATTTTGCTGCTCGATGAGGCGACGAGCGCGCTGGACAATGAGTCTGAGCGCTTGGTGCAAGAAGCGCTAGATCGGCTGATGCAAGGTCGCACAACCTTGATCGTGGCACATCGGCTCAGCACGATCAAGATCGCCAGCAGGATCATCGTGCTGGAAGGCGGCAAGATTGTCGAGATGGGAACGCACGATCAGCTGATGGCGCTCGACGGCTTGTACGCACGGCTCTACAACATGCAATTCCGCCTGCCCGAGCAGACTGCGGCGCTGCTCTCAGAGCATCGCGAAGATGGCGCGCTCACGGGCGAGAGTCAGCCGTTGAGCGCGCCGCGCGTGAGCCTTTTGAGCGGCTTGGGCAGGCGCACAAAAACTGAGTGACGCCTGCGCGCTCAGCCGACGCGCAAGTGTTGGCGGAAGAAAGCGTCCATGCGCGCCAGATAGCGCTCGCCTTCCGTCTCCAGCGAGCGAGGATGCTTGTCGCAGCGCGTCGTCCACAAGTCAACGCTGACGCCTGCCGCGCGATAGGCTTCGAACAGCTCTTGGCTGTGATAGTAGAAGACGAAGTCGTCCTGATCGCAATGCACCAACTGGATCGCCGTCTTGTTCTCAGCAAGACGAGCGCCTTGTTCCAGCGCGCCATCTTCCCAGATACGGTTGCCCGTGATGATGACGCCCCAGAGCATCCCGCCCGGCACGATGATGCGCGGAAAGCCGAACGTTTCCGCCTGCTCGCTGGCGACGCTATCCGCGCGCGTGAACGGACTATCCGCCCAGACTGCCCGAACGCGCGGCTCTTGCGCTGCCGCCAAAATGACTGAGACCGCGCCCATCGATTCGCCCGTCAAGCCGATCTGATCAGGCGCGAAGCCGCGCGTGATCAGATAGTCAAAGGCGCCCAGCACATCGTAGCGCTCTTCGTAGCCCATGGCGATGCGTCCATTGCCGACGGTCTCGCCGCGTCCGTCGCTCAGATCGAGCGAGAGGACGTGATAGCCGAGCGAGCGATACTTCGCCACGCGCTCTAGCACAGCAGGCTCAAAGCGCGAGCTACGCCAGCCGTGCGCCTGAATGATGGCAGGCATTCCGCGCTCGCCTTCTAGGTAGTAAGCGTAGACAGTGTAATTCTGCCCGCGCGCAGGAAAAGTGACCGTCTCGTAAGTGCCTTCAGGCGTCGCGGCAGGCAACTTGCTGGCTACGACCGAGAGAAAGTTGTAGGCAAAGTAGGCGACCACTGAGTAGGCGATCAGGAGTACGACGGCGATCAGCGCGAGCGCGACGATCAGGCGTCGCCGTGCTTTTGAACGGCTGCCGACTGCAGTCTGTTGCATAAAAACATCCTCTCAAAAGTTATTTTTCGCGCCGTGAATTATATCAGCTCTCGCCGAGCGTTGGCGCGTTTTTGCGCACGGCGTCCTCGCCTAATTTTTCGACCAGTTTTTTGCGCAGCTTAGGCGTCTCTTCTGCCCATTTGGCGCGCAGCTCTTCTTTGGTGGCATGTTTGCTGACAGGCGCAGCCATGCCGCGCAACATCGGCGCCGCACGCCGAATCAGGCGCTTGGTCGCGCCGCCGCAGCTTGGGCAGAGCGGCGCAGGTGCATCGAAGCCGTGTTGCGCCTCAAAAGTCGTCCCGCAGACCGAACAACGATAGTCGTAGCGTGGCATCGCAAAGCTCCTCAACGCATTTCGACAGCGCTATGCTCAAAATTATACACAGCGCTGCCGAAGCTCAACGCCAATTCTCAAGCGTCTCTTTGAAGACGCGCATGAAGGCATCGCCCAGCGCGCCATCCGCCACGCGATGATCGAAGGTCAGCGTGGCATACAGCATCGGACGAATGGCGAGCATATCGTTGCCGTCTGAGTCGGCGATCACCACAGGGCGCTTGGTCACTGCGCCGACGCCGACAATCGCCGATTGCGGCTGATTGATGATCGGCGTGGCGAGCAGACTGCCTGAGACGCCGTGATTGGTCAACGTGATCGTGCCGCCTTGCAGGTCATCAGGTTTGAGCTGCTTGGCGCGCGCGCGCGTAGCAAGGTCGTTCACCTGACGCGCCAGACCGATCAAGCTCAGGTCTTGTGCGCTCTTGATGACAGGCACGATCAGACCGTCGTTGAGCGCGACTGCCATGCCGACGTTGACGACATTCGGCACGAACAAGCCGTCATCCGTCCAGCGGCTGTTGAGCGTTGGCTGCGCTTGCGCGGCGCGCACGATTGCCGCCACGAAATAGGCGGTCAGCGTCAGGCGGACGCCTTGCGCGGCAAAGGCGGCTTCATTGGCGCGCCAATGCGCCATCGTGCGCGTCATATCCACCTCGAACACTGTGGTGACGTGCGGCGCGATGTGCAGCTTGCTCTCGACCATGTGTTTGGCGATGCTGCGACGCATGGCGCTGAGCGGCACAAGCGTGCCGCTCAGCTCGCTCGGCATGGGCGCAGGCGGCGCTGGACTGGCAGGCACAGCAGACGGCTTAGCGTTAGCTGCTGCGAATATTTCATCGGTCGGCTTGAACAGATCGCCGCCGCCGGGCTGTTCCCAAGGCGCTAGTTCAGCGGCAGGCGTCTCGCGCTGCGCTGCCAAGTACGCTTCAACGTCTTTCTTGGTGACTCTGCCGCCGAGTCCTGTGCCGCGAATGCGCGATAGATCAAGGTTATGCTCAGCTGCCATGCGCGCTACCACTGGACTGTAACGCTGTGCATTGGCAGCGGACGCTGTAGCGCTCGCGGCAGACGTCGCGCTGCGCTCAGCGGCAGGCGCAGCGTGCGCCTGAGCGGACACATTGTTCGGCGCGGCGTCAATGCGCTCATCAGGCTGACCGATCACGGCGAGGCGCGTGCCGCGCTCAACCGTCTGACCTTCCGCGACGTAGATCGCCAGCACCACGCCGCTGGCAGGCGATGGAATCTCAGTATCCACTTTGTCAGTGGTCACTTCGGCAAGCGGCTCAAATTCTTCAACGCGCTCGCCGACCTTCTTGAGCCAGCGGCTGAGCGTGCCTTCCACGACGCTCTCGCCAAGTTGCGGCATGATGACATCAGTAGGCATGATCGCTCCTCAGTAGGCAGCTAGTTGACGGATCGCAGCGGCGATCTTGTTCGGATTCGGCATGAAGGCTTCTTGCAATGGATGGCTGAACGGCACGGCAGGCACGTCAGGTCCGCCCAGACGCATGATCGGCGCGTCCATGTACTCAAAGCCGTCGCTGCTCAGAATGGCGGCGATCTCAGCGCCATAGCCCATGGTCAGGTTATCTTCGTAGACGATCAGCGCCTTGCCCGTCTTTTTGAAGGAAGCCAAGATCGTCTCTTTGTCTATCGGCAATAGCGTGCGCAGATCGATCACATCGCATTGAATACCGTCTTCGCGCGCCACTTGCTCAGCCGCTTGGACAGCGTAGTGCGCCATCATGCCATAAGCGTAGATCGAGAGATCGCCGCCTGTGCGCGCTTGGCGCGCCTTGCCGAGCGGCACAGTGTATTCGCCCGTCGGCACGTCGCCTTTGATGCTGCGATAGCCTTTCTTCGGCTCGAAGAACAGGACAGGATTTGGATCGCGCACAGCGCTCTTTAGCAAACCTTTAGCGTCATATGGCGTGGACGGAATGACCACTTTCAAGCCTGGCACGTGCGTGAAAAACGCCTCGACGCTCTGGCTGTGATACAAGCCGCCGCCAATGCCGCCGCCATATGGCGCGCGGATGGTCAGCGGCACATTCCACATGCCGCCGCTGCGATAGTACATCTTCGCCGCTTCATTGACGATCTGATTGAACGCGGGATGGATGAAATCGGCGAACTGTATCTCGCAGATCGGCACCAAGCCTGCGCAGGCGGCGCCAATGCCGATCGCTACAATGGAAAGCTCGGCGAGCGGTGAATCGATGATGCGCTTCTCGCCATACTTCTCGTAGAGTCCCATTGTGGCGCGAAAGACGCCGCCGCGCTTGCCAACGTCCTCACCTGTGATGAACACGCGCGGATCGCGCGCCAATTCTTCGTCCATCGCTTCGCGCAGCGCGTCAATTAAAGTCATTTCAGGCATAAACATCCTCAGTTGATTGTTGAAATCCAATATTCATAACGAGTCGCTTCAGGCGTCCAAGCTGTTGGCTTTCTTGGATCGTCAGGATCAACTTTCCACCAGATATAGCCGCCTCGGCAAACAGGACCGTCCACCACGGTGAAGCGCGCGCCGCGTCCGATGGCATTGAGCCTATCCGACCGCGGACATCCTCCATAGGCAGGCGCGCGACAGAGTATGTTGACAGGATCGCTGCTCACGTAGCCGCGCGCGCCGATGCGCAGGCGCGTCGGCAGCGTATCTGGACATAGGAAGCTATCAGGCGCGTCAATAGGCGCGGCGCTCACGGCAGTCGGCATTGGGCGTGTAGCGGTAGGTATTGAGCGCGCAGCAGTCGGCGCTGCTCGCGTTGGCGCAGCTGCTCCGTAAGGCGAAACGACGACTCTGCCCTGCGTCTCGACCCTGACGACAATCGTCTTGCATCCTTCGACGCTGACGGTTGTTCGCGCGCTCTCAGAAGTATCGATCTGCACTGAAAATGTCTTCGTCTCAGCGTGATCTTTGAGATCGTAGACGTATTGCTGCGCGCCGACGATGACGATCAGCCTGAGCTGTTTGTCATCGCTGGCTAAGCCGCCTTCAACGCCGAAGCTGCCTACGGGCAGCAAAAGTGATCCTTTGAGTCTTACGCTTGGCTTGCCTTGCTCATTTACACTAATTTCGATTGGCAAACCGAAAGGCAAGTAACTCACACTGCCTGTTACCGATCTCATGCAACTATCTTTAACTGCTATGCTGTACGCCAGCACAGGAATTGCAATGAGCGCTATAGCTAGTGATAAGAAGCGCATAACTTCACCTCTGTGAACTCGGTGAGCGGCTATGCGCTTATTATATCACTATTTTCAGCTAAGCGTAAACATCCTCGTATAAAGAACTCTCTTCAGGATATGGCGCATTTTCAGCGTAGCGCTGCGCTTCATCTACCATCTGACGCGCGCGTTGTTCGTAATCCTGCTTTAGTGCGTCAGACAAGATGCCGCGCTCGCTCAGGTGGCGCTCAAAGCGCAGGATCGGATCGGCGCGCTTGGCTTCCTCGACTTCTTCGCGCGGACGATATGTCCGATCGTCGTCATCTGAGCTGTGCGGCGTCAGCCGATAGCACTTCGCTTCGATCAAAGTAGCGCCTTCGCCGTTGTAGGCGCGCTCGACGGCAGCGCGCATCACATCGTAGCACGCCAGAATATCTGTGCCGTCCACTGTGACGCCGCGCACGCCATAGGCGACGGCGCGCTCAGCCACATGGCTGACCGCCATCTGCTGCTCAATCGGCACAGAGATAGCATAGTTGTTGTTCTGCACAATGCAGATGAACGGCAGCTTGTGAACGCCTGCCCAGTTCATGCCTTCGTGCCACTCGCCCTGACTAGTCGAGCCTTCGCCTAAGCAAGTGAGCGCCAAGCGCGGCTGCGTCGCGTCATTTGGATCGACCAAGCCGTTCTCGCGCTTGTACTTGATGGCGAACGCTAAGCCTGCCGCTTGTGGCACTTGCGTGGCAACCGGGCTGGACGTTGAGAGGATGTTGAGCGCTCGATGGCTCCAGTGGCTGGGCATTTGGCGCGCCTTGCTGCTGATCTCGCCCGCCTTGCCGAACAGGCTGAGCATGAAATCGCGCGGCGTGACGCCAATTGCCATGCATAGCGCCCAGTCGCGATAGTAAGGCGCGACGTAATCCACGCCGCGGTTGATGGCGAAGGCGGCGCCAACTTGCGTCGCCTCGTGACCCATGCCGCTGATGTGAAAAGCGATCTTGCCCTGCCGATGCAGCACCCAAGCGCGCTCATCTGTGCGGCGCGCTAGGAGCATGTGCCAATACATCTCCAGCAGCGTCTCAGCCGAGAGCTGCGCCGAAGGCTGTGAACGTTGCGTCGCTGTTAAAACGGTCAAAGGAACTCTTCTCCTATGCCAAAACTCACTCTTGATTATAGCGCCTGCCACGCGCGCCTAACAAACACTCGTTTGTCAGATATCACAGACTTGCAACGGCATGTCATAAAAATACAACTGGAATTCTGCTTCAATCCGACTACAATTGCAAAGTCCTACTACGGTTTTTCTGCGTTTGCATGGGAGGCTCTATGCGATGCTTTATGCAGTGGAACTGGTCAACCTCAGCAAAGCCTACGGCAGCTTCCGCGCTGTAGATAACGTTTCCCTTCAGATCAAAGAAGGCGAGTTCTTCTCCATTCTCGGTCCGAGCGGCTGCGGCAAAACGACCACGCTCCGCTTGATCGCAGGCTTCGAAACACCGACCAGCGGCGAAATTTACCTGCAAGGGCAGCCGATCAGCGGCGTGCCTGCTTTCCAGCGTCCGATCAATACGGTTTTCCAGAACTATGCGCTCTTTCCGCATATGACGGTCGCGCAGAACGTGGCGTTCGGACTGGAGATGCAACGCTTGCCGCGCAAAGAGATCGAGCATCGCGTGCGCGAAGCGCTTGAGATGGTGCGCATGGCAGATCGCGCGCACAGCCGTCCCTATCAGCTCTCAGGCGGTCAGCAGCAGCGCGTAGCGCTGGCGCGCGCGCTGGTCAACCGTCCATCGGTGCTGCTCTTGGATGAGCCGCTCGGCGCGCTCGACCTGAAGCTCAGGAAGGCGATGCAGTTCGAACTCAAGCAAATCCAACAAGAGGTCGGCATCACGTTCATCTATGTAACGCACGATCAAGAGGAAGCGCTGACCATGTCGGATCGCATCGCGGTCATGGGACACGGTCAAGTGGTGCAGTGCGCCACGCCTGAGGAAATCTATGAGCGTCCGCAATCGCGTTACGTGGCAGATTTCATCGGCGAGACCAACTTTTTGGAAGGCACGCTGATCAGCCTGAACGGCGCGGCGGAAGTGCAACTTGAGCCGTCGCTGCGCATCAAGGCAGCGCCGAGCGAGCGCAGCTTGGCGGAAGGCGCGACCGTGACCGTCGCCATCCGTCCTGAGAAGATCGCTTTGAGCGCGACCAATGGCGATCCAAACGCGGTGCGCGGCACCGTGCGCGACGCAGTCTACATCGGCACGGATATGCGTTACGTGGTGCAAGTAGGCGAGCGCGCGCAGCTGGTGGCGCGCGTGCAGAACTTCGGCACAGGGCGTGAGCAGCGTTTTCGGCGCGGCGACGCCGTTTACGTGACGTGGGCGACGGAAAACGCCCGTCTTTTGGTTGATTGAAGCAAGACGCAAACCTGACTTGTCCGTTCACAAAAGCATGGAGACAGTTTTCAACTGATGAGGTGACCGCTGGGAAAGAATGACCACAACAGCTTCAACGGGTGTGCGTAGCAAGGCAGCGCAGGCTGCCAATTTGCCCAAGCGCGCGGCAGATGCCTATCAACATCGTTTTGAGCGCTGGGCAGGCTGGGCGATGCTGATGAGCGCCTTGTACGGAATGGCGCTCTTGGTGCGCGTTCCACTGTTGGGGCAGAAAGATTTTCTGCCAATCGAGACGGCGCTGCACAAACTGGCAGACGATCTTTCAATGATGAGCGTGGCTGTCCTTTTGGCAGCCTTCAGTCTTGCGGATGGTTGGCTGAGCGCACGTCTGTTGCGCGGCGCGTCGGTCCGGCGGATGGCGGCGGCGCGCGCATGGGCAGGCATTGCGCTCAGCTTGCTGTACTTTGCAGCGCTGCGCGACTTCAGCGGCGCGCTGCTGATCGGCGCACATGGCGGCGCCGTGCTGGCGCTGCTCTCTCGCAATAGCGGCGCGATCCTAGCGTATCCGAGCCTTGTCTGGCTCGGCGTCTTTTTTGTGCTGCCGCTCTTCGGCGTCTTGGCGGCGAGTCTGGGACGCACAACTGAGCTGGGACTGGTCGACCTGAGCGCGCCGAGCTTGGAAAACTATCAACGGCTGATCGCGCCTGTTGGCGTGAGCGGATTGGTCTACGTGAACATCTTCGTGCGCACGGTGTGGATCGCGTTTTTGACCACGGCAATCTGCCTCGTGATCGGCTATCCGTTCGCTTTCTGGATCGCGCGGCAGCCTGAGCGTTGGCGCAACATCTGGCTGATGCTGGTCATGATTCCGTTCTGGACGAACCTGCTCATCCGCACCTATGCTTGGGTGATCATTTTGCGGCGCGACGGCGTGCTGAACAGCCTGCTGATAGATGTGCTTGGCGCAATCAGCCGTCCGCTTGACCTGCTGAACACGCCGTTTGCGCTCTTGCTCGGCTTGGTGTACGGCTACTTGCCGTTCATGGTGCTGCCGCTCTATCAGAGCATCGAGCGCTTGGATAAGCGCATGGTAGAAGCGGCAAGCGACCTGTACGCCGATCCTGTGCGCACTTTCTGGCGCGTGATCTTTCCGCTGACGCTGCCCGGCGTCGTGGCAGGCAGCATCTTAGCGTTCATCCCTGCCGTCGGCACGTACGTCGTCTCCAACGTGCTAGGCGGCGGCAGATTCTTCCTGATCGGCAACCTGCTGGAGCAGCAATTTGTCGGCGCGGCAGGCGATAAAGCCTTTGGCGCCGCCTTTGGCACAGTGCTGACCGTCTTGATGTTGATCGCGACGCTTGTTTACTTCCGCTTGGGCAGAAAGGTGAGCTACACATGACGACTGAAACGACACGCATCGCTGTTGCATCGCCGCTGATCGCGCCACGTTTTGCCGATGCTGTGCGCAGGCAAGCGCAATCCATTGCGCGGCTAGGCTTGCCGCTGATCAGCCTGAGCGTGTTCGCCTTTCTGTACCTGCCGATCATCGTGCTGGTCATCTTCTCGTTCAATAGCGGGACGCGGCTTGGCGTTTGGGAAGGCTTCAGCCTGCGCTGGTATGAGCGAGTCTTCACCAGCCGCGAGTGGATCGGCTCATTGCAGGTCACGTTGTGGATCGCGATCTTCTCGACGTTGATCTCGACTGTGCTAGGCACTTTGGCAGGTCTGGCGCTGGAGCGCTTTCGCTTTCGCGGCAGGAATGCTTACGACGGAATGCTTTACCTGCCCGTGATCATCCCTGACATTGTGATGGCGCTCTCGCTGCTGCTCTTCTTCTCTTCCATCAACGTCTCGCTGAGCCGCTGGACAGTGTTGATCGGTCATGTGGCGTTCAACACAGCGTTTGTGGCGGTCATCATTCGGGCGCGCTTGGCGAGTCTCGATCCGCGCTTGGAAGAAGCAGCTGCTGACCTGTACGCCAGTCCTTGGCAGGCATTTCGGCGCGTGACCTTGCCGCTTTTGCGACCTGCTATCCTAGCAGGCGCGTTGATGGCGTTCACGATGTCGTTCGATGAGTTCGTGATCACTTCGTTTGTGAGCGGGCAAGGCGATACGACCTTGCCTGTCAAAATCTATTCGTCGATTCGTTTCGGCTTGAAGCCTGAGATCACGGCGGTGGCATCGCTGGTGCTGTTGATCTCGGTCGCGCTAGTGGTCGTCTCGTTGCTGATGCAGCGCGGCGGCAGACGTGCGTCCGTTCAGTCGTTCAAATGAGAAGGAGCTAAACCTGATGGCAAAACGTCTTGTTGTTCTGGCGTTGAGCGTCGCGCTGTTGGTCGCCTTCGCGCCGATAGGCGCGCCTTCACACGCGCAACAACTGGATAGCGTGCTGTACGTCTACAACTGGGGCGATTACATTGACGAAGCGTTGCTGATCGCCTATGAGCAGCAATTCGGTGTGCGCGTTGTCTACGATAACTACGCCACCAATGAGGAGCTGTTCGCTAAGCTGCAGGCAGGCGCTGAGTACGATGTGATCTTTCCGTCCGATTATATGGTAGCGCGCATGATCGCGCTCAACCTGCTCGCCAAGATCGATCCGGCGAACGTGCCGAATCGGAAATATCTCGATAAGCAGGCTGTGGATACGTGGTACGATCCTGAGAACTATTGCGTGCCATATCTGTGGGGAACGAGCGGCATCGCTTATCACGTCTCGCTGGAAGAGCCGCCTGATTCGTGGGCAGCGCTCTTCGATCCTGAGCAGGTCGCCAAATACACGGCGCTCGGCGGCATCAACGTCATGGACGATCAGCGCGAGCTGCTCGGCGCAGTGTTGCTGTATCTTGGCTTCTCAGCCAACAGCGCTGAGCGCGCTGAGCTAGAGCAGGCGCGCGATACTCTGCTGCGCGTCGTGCCTGAGTATCGTTACTTCAATTCTGCCGATTACCAAGAGACGCTGCTGCCTGCGCGCGAAGTGATCGTCTCGCACGCTTGGAACGGCAACGCGGCAAAGGCGGCGTTGCTCACGCGCAGCGAGACTTATCCGAATGGCGAGTGGAAGTACATCATTCCAAAGGAAGGCGGCTTGCGCTTCCAAGAGAGCGCCTGTGTCACGGCGCGCAGTCCGCGCAAGGCAACTGCTGAGCATTTCATCAACTTCCTGCTCCAGCCTGAGAACGCGGCGAGCATCAGCAACGCCACAGGCTATCTGAGTCCGAACGTCGGCGCGCGCGAGCTGATCGATCCGCTGCTCAAGTCCTTCTTGCCGTCAGAAGAAGACCTGGCGCGCCTTGAGTGGATTCGTCCGCTGGAGCGCGACGCGCGACGCTTGTGGGATGAAATCTGGGCAGAAGTGCGCATTGGCGGCTGACGCCTGAGCGACCTTGTGCTTGCAATGACAAAGCGTCACAGCCAACGCGCGCTGTGACGCTTCTTTTTGCATTCAGCGTCCTGGCGCAGGATGGAATTCAACTGTTTTGCCGGGCAATTTTGCCAAGAGCTGCACTGCGCGCCGCGATACCTGTAAGCCGAGCGCGATCCGTGCGCGCTTGAGCGCCGAGACGTGCAATTTGCCTGCCTGCAAGCGCGCCATTTCCCACTCTTTATTGAACCAGCGCTGCACCCAGCGATAGAAGCGCGTGCTGTGCTTGCCGCGCTCGAAGAGCAGCTTGTTCTCAGCTGTGAATGCCCAGTCGTCGCCGTCGTGCAGGATGCGATCGCGCACTTGCTGGTAAAACTCAGTGCCCGGCAGCGGATAGGCGATGGTCGTGCTGAAGCTATCGGGCAGCGCTTCTCTCAGCAGCCTGACCGATGCCTGCAAGTCTTCCAGCTCTTCGCCAGGATAGCCGACCATCATGAAGAAGTAGACATGAATGCCGACCTCGCGACACGCCTCTGCAGCGCGATAAATTTGCTCCACCTTCGTGCCTTTCTTCATCGCGTTCAGCACCTTTTGCGAGCCGCTCTCCGCGCCGAAGTAAATCTTGCGGCAACCGATCTCTTGCAGCGCCTTCAAAAGCGGCACATCCACCAAATTAACGCGGCTCAGGCACTCGAATGGAATAGCGGCATCGCGCTTCAGCACTTCGGCGCGCCATTCGAAAATCCACTTGCGATCCACGCCTGTGATATCATCCACAACGCGAATTTGATCAGGATTGTATTGTTCCTTGATCAAGCGCATCTCTTCAGCTGCGTTCGCCGCTGAGCGCGAGCGATATGAGCGTCCAAAGATGCCTTTCTGACACCACGTGCAAGCGTAGGGACAGCCGCGCGTGTTGATCATGCTCATGCTCCAGTAGCCATGCCGCGCCGTCCAGTGCTTTTTGTAAGCCTCGAAGTCAACCAAGTCGCGGGCAGGGAACGGAATTGAGTCCATATCCGCGATCGCAGGGCGCGGCGGCGTCGAGACGACCTCGCCGCGCTCATCCCGAAAGCGCAAGCCGCAAATGGCGCGCAAGCTGAGCAGATCAGCGCCATGGCGTCCTGTCAGATGGTTCATCAGCTCGATGATGGTCGCTTCGCCTTCATCCCAGACGATGAAATCTACAACGCGCTTGCCATCCGCGCCGCTGTGCCGCAGATACGCCTCAGGTTTGCCCGTCGGATCAGGTCCGCCGAAGATGACCGTCGCGCCGTGCCGCTTGGCGATCTCAGCCAGCGCCAGAGCGTGCCGCCGCACTGTGATCAGCGCCGTGATGCCGACGACCTTCGGACGGTAGCGCGCCAGCGCACGCTCGAAGCCGCTGTAATCTTGCTCAAAAGCGCCGTCGTAAACGGCGACGCTATAGGCGTTCTGGCGCAGCACGGCTGCCAGATACAGCAAGCCGAGCGGGAAATAGGGCGTCATCAGCTGGCGCTCGACAGGATCGAGCCAGACGAAGAGCGGATTCGCCAGCAGGATATCAACTTGTCCGTCAGTTGTAGCGCGCACGCACATGGCAGCTCACATTCTTGCAATCTTGAGCGATGGCTCTGAATTGTAATCTATTGACATGATAAGTCAAAAACGCTATGCTGAAAAAGTGTAGTAGCAAAGGAGAACAGTCACAATGAACCGTGTAGTCCGTCTTTTCGTAGCCTTTTTGCTGTTTGCGCTGTCATTCAGCTATGTCTCAACTGTGCGCGCTGCGCTTGTAGTCCATCCGGGCAATCCGCAAGGCTGGCTGATCGGCACTGTGCCGCCAACAAATCCGCCTGCCTTCGCCGACTTTGTGAGCGGTCCCGGCACGCCGCCGCTCGGCACGGGCAGCTACCGCGTCACGATTGCCGCGCCGAACACCAAGCGCCAGATCGGACGCACAGATTACAATGGCACGCCGCTGGGCAGCCTGAACATCGCCTACAGCACGCATCGTCTCGGCACAAATCCTAACGACTGGTATATCAATGTTTGGATCAACACGACTGGCGCAGCAGGTCTCGCCAACTGTCGGCTGGATTTTGCGCCAAACGCCGGAGCAGTCGGCTCGTGGATCACACACAACGCCATGAGCGCGCCAAACGGTTGGTACACGGGCGGCGGATGCCCTATCACGCTGACCAACGTCGCCTTCTCGGCAGTCGCGGCTGCCTATCCGAGCGCCGTGGTGCGCTCGCCGTTTGTGGCAGGCGCGCCTTCGATCATCTTCAACATGGGCGATACAGGAGCTAGCTATGTGGGCTACGATGGCGCCATTGACGCGATCACCATCAACGGCACCACATGGGACTTCGAACTGGCGCCGCCTGCTGCGCCTGCCTCAGTTGAATTCTTCAATCCGGGCGATTGCCGCGTCGATCCGCGCCCGGGCGACCGCCTTGCCATCTGCTGCGAAGCAGAGCGGATTGTGGTCTATGGCGTGGCGAACAACAGCCGCGGTTTCTTGCTCGATACGTTCAACTTTGAAGCGTTGGCGAAGGCAGGTCGCCGCGGCATCTTCTTGGACAAAAAACAGGACGGCGTGATCTCAGCCAGCATGAGCCGCTCAGAGAACATCTGGGTCGCTTGGAATGGCGGTCAGTACAACGCCACAGGCTTGCCCGATCAAGGCTTCGCCAAGCTAGTGCGCTGTCCGTTACCTGCTGCAGTGATCGAAGCGCTCAAACAGCGCAACGATTGACTTGTGCGCTGTGCCGCAGGTGCAATTGCGCTCGCGGCACACCTCAGCTGAACAGGTTGATGACGAGCGCGATCAGCGCGACTGCGTTCAAGCCTGCTAGGATCAAGACATCGAGCGGCAATGGCGTCCCTACGATGCTGCTTGCCGCCTCAATTTCCTCAGGGATGCGCGAGAACGGATCGGACGGATCGTAATGCGCAGAAGCGCCGCTCGGGCTGAGTTTGCCGCGTCCTTTGCCGCTGAACAAGCTGGGCGGCGCAAGGCGCGGACGCGGCACGGATATCGGCACAGGCGCTGGCTCAGGCTCAGCGCGCAGGATATCTTCAGCCGTGAGCGGTGCGTCATCGCCTTCCTCAAAAGGACGACTATCCAAGCTCTCAGGCGGCTCGTAGAGCGATAGGTCAGGCTGCAGCTCCTCGAGGAGCGTCTCGTCGCCGAAAACATCCACTGCTGAGTCGCTCTGATCATCGAAAGGCGGCGCATCAGCGTAGTCGAAGGCGCTCGGCGCGTCGAACGCTTGTGAAGGCTCTTCTACACTGGGCGCAGGCGTGTAAACGCTGCCGAAGTCAAAATTGTCCAGATCGCTAGCGAATTGATCGGCGGGCGGACTGAAAGGACCTTCGGCAGGCGGCGCGCTGGTGAAAACTGTGTTCGATGTGCCGAGCGGCAGATTTGCCAGCCAAGCGTCGTAATCTTCATCCGAGAAAGCAGGCACGCTGCCGCGCGATGGCGCGCTGCCTGAGCTTTTTCCCCATTCCACGCTGGTCGGCGTGCTAGGCACGGACGGCGCGCTGCCAAAAGGCGAGCCTGCAAACGGATCGGCGGCAGGCGCGCTGCCGAAAGGCGACCCTGCGAATGGATCAGCCGATGGCGGCGGCGAGAGACGCGTCTGCAAGGCTTGCAAGCCTTTGCGCGCCTTTTGATTGTTCGGATTGATGTCCAAAACGTTCTCAAGACAGATCGCTTGCTCTTCAGCTGTCTCTACACAAGCGCTCAGCCACAGCCACGCCTGCTCATTCATTTGATCAACGCTCACGATTTGCTCAAGCAGACGGCGCGCTTCGGCTTTGCGGTTCGCTTTGACGTGCTGAATGGCGCTTTGGAGCATGGCATCGAGATTGGGCGGCATGGCTCATTTCCCTGAAATTAAGGCATATTCACAATTTCGCAAGCGTTCAAGCGCGCCGAGCAGAGCGCGATCAGCTGATCGCCGCGCCACACGCGGAAGGTATCCATCGCGGCGCTGGCTTCCCAGAAAGGCGCCTCGTTGCGCAAAGTGATCGGACGTTCGGGATTGCTGCAGTTCTCGGGCAGCGGCGCAGTCGCGCTAGTCCGCATGACGGCGCATTGCTCAGGCTGCAAAAGCGCGTTGCGCGGGAAAGCAGCCTTGCGGTTGCCTTGCTCAAAGCTCAGCTCGCCTAAGGGCAGCGGCTGTGGGCTCATGTTATAGACCACGAAGACGTTGCTGGAATAGACAAAGCGCACGGCAGGCAGTGTGAATTGCCGATTTGTGGCAGGCACGAGCGGCGGCGTGGCTTGCGGCGTCAGCAAATAGGCGAAGGCGGCGGCAATCGCGAAGATCAAAACGGAAAGCAGTAAAAGTGACCAAGATCGGCTGCGCGTTGCGCGCTTCTCGGACTGGCGCAACAACGCTGTGCGCGAGGGATTAGTGTCCCTGAGAGTCGAGACGTCGCGCTCAGCGACGGAGACTGCCATCGGCTTAGGCGTCGGCGTTGGCACGGCGACGCGGCTGGTAGAGAGCATCGGCGTCGGCGAAGGATCGGCGATTGGCGCAGCGGCGCTGAGGACTTCGCCGCTCAGCTTGATGTGCATCGGCTTACCGCCGAAGGCATCGCGCAGGGCATTGGCGAATTGCGCCGCAGTCTGCCAGCGCGCCTCAGGATTCTTCTCAAGCGCTTTCAAGATGACCTGCTCAACAGCCTCTGAGAGTTCAGGGCGAACAGTGCGCGGCGCAGGCGGCGGCGTTGAGATGTGCAGCAAGGCTAGACTCATCGCTGAGTCGGCGTCGAAAGGCGTCTGTCCGGTCACCATCTCGTAGACGATGACGCCGAGCGAGTAAATATCGCTTTGCGGCACAGCGCGATCGGAAGCGACCGCCTGCTCAGGCGCGATGTAGCGCGGCGTGCCAAACGCTGTGCCAAGCGTGTGATCGCCGCCTGCTTGCATCAGCAGTCCAAAGTCCATCAGAATGGCGCGCTTATCTTCGCCGATCATGATGTTGGAAGGCTTCACATCGCGATGAATGACGCCTTTGCCGTGCGCATAGTCAAGCGCTGCGCTCACATCGCTCACCACGCTCAGCATCAGCTCAGTATCAATGAATTTTTTCTGAGCGCGCAAGCGCTTCAGCTTCTGCAGCAGGGTCTGACCTTCCAACAGGCGCATGGCAAGGTAGTATAAGTTCTCGCCCTGACCGAACTGATAGACTGTGACGATGTTGGGATGATGCAAGTTGGCTACGGCGCGCGCCTCGCGGAAGAAGCGTTGCTTCATCTCTTCGCTGTCTTCAGCTTGCGGCGTGATCACTTTGATAGCAGCTTTACGCTCCAAGTTTGGATCGTAGCCTTCGTAAACGCGCGCCATGCCGCCGCGTCCGATCAAGCGTCTAATTTCGTAGTCGCCTAATCGCGTGCCGATCAGTGGATCAGTGGTAGGTGTTGCGTTCTTTTGTGAAGTAGCCACAGCCTTGCCCAGATTTCCTGCCTACTCGTCTATCTCGCCGATGATACCTTGCATCAATGCATCGTCAAAGGTGAGGCGGCTATCAGAGGTGAGCGCAATGGCGCTCTCTTCCAGCTTATCAGGATCGAACATCGCTTCAGCCTGCGCAAGATCAACGCTATCGAGCGCGTCCAACACGCTCGGATCGAAGTTTGGAATAGGCTGCTTGGTTGAAGGCGGCGCGACGATATCAGTCGGCATGATAGGCTTGCTGGGCGGCGTCTGCGCTTGCACAGCGCGCAATTCTTGCGTCCGCGTCTTGCGTTTGGCGTGCGGCTCAGGCTTGAGATGCAGCGCAGGCGTAGCAGGCTTCGGATCGAAGGCGACCGCGCCGACAATTTCCAGCAATTCGTTGATGGCTGCGCTGCCGAAGCGCTTCACATTGCCCAGCGCGGCAGGCGGCGGATTGCGGTCGAAGACCAAGATCACGAAATGGTGCAAGCCTAGGCTGAGACCGAAGACTGTGCTGCGCTCGGCATCGTAGTATTTCAGCACGCGCGGCTGCTCGCCAAGCGCGGGCAACATTTTGATGATGCTGCCGAAGCCTGGCGCAAGGGCTGCCGCGAACAGATCGCGATCCACATAGCCTGCCGCGCCTTCATAGCCTAAGACTTTGCCGTTGCGGTCGGCGAGGATGATCGCCATGGCGTTCACGTTGCGCATCAGATCGAAGAGGACTTTCTTGATCTTATCGCTGTAATCGAGGTGCGGCACAGGGATGATCTCTTCAGGTGCGGCATCGCGCGGCGCGGCTTCAGGTCCATCCAGCGCGATGCGCAAGCTGCGGATGAACAGCTCAGGCGCAATTGGACGGCGCAGGTACTGGAATGGCGACTGAGCAATGGTCTCTTCGTCCAGCTCAGGATCGCTCTCTTCGCCAACTACGATCACGGGCAGCGCTGCCATGTCGCGTTTCGCCATCAACGCAAGGATCGTGCCGCTGCTCGCCTCATGCAGAGTCTGGCTGGTGATGAGCAGATCGGGCGGAATGGCGCGCAGCTCTAGGAGCGCGTCATCGCCGTTGTAGGTCTCGATCAAACGCGGACGGCGCTCCATGAGTTCCATCGCAGCACGCACGAGATGGTAGAGTTTCTGCTGCGGATCGACGACGATGATTCGCGGACTGCTTGTAGACATACTTCACCTACCAATTGCTCAGGCGATCAAGCCGAAAGATGGCGTCGCTCTGCTGAACGTTAGAATTGCCTTATTACATTATAGCGCATATTGTATGCGCTCAACAGCGAGAGCGAAGGCATGCCATCACATTGGTATCTCAGAAATGTTGGCTGATTGCACTATCAAGCGCGCGGCATGTTCTTATCGCTCAGCGAAGGCGCGTTTGTTTGCAAGCGCAGCTTGACAAGCGCGCCTGTTTTTGTTACTCAGTGGCGGCTATCCATTGCATCACAGGAGTTTTTGAGATGAGCAGTTTAGCGGAGCGCGTCGCAGTGGTCACAGGCGCCAGTCGCGGCATTGGACGCGCCATCGCCTTAGAGCTGGCGCGGCGCGGCGCAGCCGTCGTGGTCAATTACAATGCGAGCGCCGAGGCGGCTGAGCAGGTGGTAGCCGCCATTCACAGCGCAGGCGGCAGAGCGCTCGCCGTCCAAGCTGACGTGAGTCAGTTGGCACAGGCGGAGACGCTCATCAAGGCGGCGCTCGCGCAATTCGGCAGGCTAGATATCTTGGTCAACAATGCCGGCGTCACGCGCGACGGTCTGCTGATGAACATGAAGGAAGCGGACTGGGACAGCGTGTTGGACACGAACCTGAAAAGCGCGTGGAGCTGCTGCAAAGCGGCTGTGCGCAGCATGATCAGGCAGCGCAGCGGACGCATTGTCAACATCACGAGCGTGGTCGGCATCAGCGGGCAGGCAGGGCAGACCAATTACAGCGCCAGCAAAGCGGGCTTGATCGGTTTCACCAAAGCGCTGGCGCGCGAGGTCGCTTCGCGCGGCATCACGGTCAACGCAGTAGCGCCGGGCTTCATCACCACCGATATGACCGCCAATCTCTCGGCTGAACTCATGGCGGAGCTCAATAAGCGCATTCCATTGGCGCGCTACGGCACGCCTGAAGACGTCGCCTACGCGGTCGCTTTCTTGGTCAGCGATGAGGCGAGTTACATCACAGGGCAAGTGCTGACGGTGGACGGCGGCTTGATCATGTGAGCTGCCGTCTGTGTTAACGATCAGATCATGCATCTTTAACATGCACATGCTATAGTGTGGCGCGTCAGGATATGCCTGACAAGCGTTTCTGAGTTCAGCATTGGAGATGCAGTATGCTCAAGCGTTCGGTCATTTTGATGGTTGTCCTAGCAGTGCTTGCGCTCGGCATGGCGAACGTGCGCACCGAAGCGCAGACAGTCGTCGAGATTGATTTTTATTATCCAACGGCTGTGGGCGGTCCGATCACGCAGATCATTGATGAGTACGCTGCGCAGTTCAACGCAGCCAATCCTGATATCAAGGTCAACGCGGTTTACGCCGGCGGCTACGATGAAATCTACAAGGCGGTTCAGACTCAGATCAGCGGCGGCGGCACCGGTCCTGATGTAGCGATCTTCCTCGCCGTAGACCTATTCTCGCTGATCGAAAACGATTTCATCATTCCGTTGACCGAGTTCATCGAGAAGACTGAGGGCGCTAAAGAGGCTATCGCGGATTTCTTCCCTGCCTTCATGCTCAATACGCTCGATGAGTTCGGCGTGATCTGGGGCATTCCGTTCCAGCGCAGCACGCCTGTCATGTACTACAACAAGGACATGTTCCGCGAGGTCGGTCTCGATCCTGAGGTGGCGCCCAAGACTTGGCAAGACATGCTGGAAGCCGCCAAGAAGCTGACCAAGCCTGATGGCAGCCGCTGGGGCTTGATGATTCCTTCGGATGGCTTCCCGTACTGGCTCTTCCAAGGCTTCGCCATCAGCAACGGCAAGAATTTGGTCGAGGCTTCGCCGACGGAAGTGTTCTTCAACACGCCTTCAACGGTCGAGGCGCTGGAGTTCTTCGCTTCGCTCTCGCGCACGCACAAAGTGATGCCCGAAGGCATCATCAAGTGGGGCGATACGCCGACGGCTTTCACTTCAGGGCAGGCGGCGATCATCTATCACACCACTGGCAGCCTGACCAACATCTTGCGCAACGCCAACTTCGAGGTCGGCGTCGGCTTTTTGCCGCAGGGCAAGGCGGGCTATGGCGCACCGACAGGCGGCGGCAATCTGCACATCTTGAAGACCAGCTCGCCGGCAGAGCAGGCAGCCGCTTGGCGCTGGATTCAGTTCCTCAGCTCGCCCGAGATTCAGGCGGACTGGGGCGTGAAGACAGGTTACGTGGCAGCGCGTCAATCGGCGTGGGAATTGGAGCCGCTCAAGTCGCTGGTGAAGGAGAAGCCGCAATACGCCGTGGCGCGTGACCAGCTGCCCTTCGCGCAGAAGGAGCTCTCCACTTATCGCGGCTTGGACGTGCGCCAGACTTTCGGCAAGGCAGTGCAAGCCGTCCTGACCGGCGAGAAGGACGCCAAGACTGCTCTTGACGAAGCGCAAGCGGCTGCCGATCAGCTGCTCGCGCCCTATCGCTAGTCCACTCAGCGCACGCTGCACGCTGTGCGGCGTGCGCACTTCGGCAGCCACACCTTCCGAGCGGACGCCATGAGTCACATCGAAAGTTTCCTCGATTATCGCGCAGCGCGCAGCCTGACGACAGGCAAGTACACGCGCCTGTGGCAGAACGTCTTGCCTTATCTGCTCATCCTGCCGACCTTCGCCTTCGTCATGTTGTTCACGCTGCTGCCGACAGTCAACGCGCTGATCCAGAGCTTGTATCAGCCCGGCAACGCGCGCGTGCCAACGCGCTACGTCGGCTTGCAAAATTATCTCGACCTGTTCAATCCAAATACGCTCATCGGCGCTGATTTTCTGCGCATTGCAGGCAACACGCTGATCTACATCTTCACCACAGTGCCGATCAGCATGGCGATCGGCTTCGGTCTGGCGCTTCTGCTGAACCGCAAGATGCGCGCGCTCGGTCTGTTTCGCTTTGCGTTCTTCTATCCCGTCCTAATTCCGTTGATCGGCGCAGGCAGCATCTTCGCCTTTCTCTTCGCCGATCAGATTGGCTTGCTCAACACCATCTTGCGCAGCTTTGGACTGCCGTCCATCAAATGGATCGGCGATCCAAACTGGACGCTGATCGCCATCATCATGGTCTCCATCTGGAAACAGGCAGGCTTCTGCATGATCATGTATCTAGCAGGCTTGCAAGGCTTGCCGCAAGACGTCTACGAAGCGGCTGAGCTGGACGGCGCAAGCACGTGGCAGAAAATTCGCCGCATCACGTTGCCCTTGCTACAAGGCACGACACTTTTCATCTTGACTACGAGCATCGCCGCCTCATTCCAATTCGTAGATCATTTATTTGCGCTAGGCGAAGGTCAGCCGAACGAGCGCAGCAATCTGCTGCTTTATTTCGTCTTCCAAAAATATAATGAGCCGCGCAATCAAGGCTATGTGAGCGCGATCACGATCATCATCCTCGTCGCGCTCTTGCTCTTCACCGTCCTCAACTTTTGGCTGTGGGAACGGCGGACGCATTATGAGAATTAAGCCATTCAAGCGCGTGCGCAACGCGCTCAGCACGCTTTTGCTGGTCGGCGCGGCAATTTTTTGGCTGATTCCGCTGATCTGGTCGGTCTTGATTGCTGTGCGTCCTGAGAATGAGCCGATTGTGACGGGCAATATTTTCGTAGGCAGCCGCCTGACGCTTGAAAATTTTCAGAACGTGGTGCGCGTGACCAACTGGGGCGAGCATTTCTACGCCACGCTGCGCTTCGTCTTCGGCGTGTTGGTTGTGCAAGTGGTGACCATCACGCTGGCGGCGTACGCCTTTGCGCGAATGCGCTTCTGGGGCAAGCGACTCTTCTTCGGACTGATCCTGATCCAGCTGATGATCCCTGCCGCCGTGCTGATCGTGCCGAATTTTGCCACGATCAGCGCGCTCGGTCTCTACGATACGATGTGGGCGCTGATGTTGCCATACATGGGATCGGCGTTCGGCACATTTTTGATGCGGCAGGCGTTCAAGCAAGTGCCGCTGGAGCTGGAAGACGCGGCGCGCATTGACGGCTGCGGTTGGTTCGGCGTATTGTGGAATGTGTACTTGCCGCCGTCATTGCCGTCGCTGGTCGCCTTCAGCCTTGTCTCGATCACCACGCGCTGGAACGAATTCTTGTGGCCCATGATCGTCACGCAGAGCAGCGAGAATCGTCCGCTGACCATTGGTTTGAGCCGCGTGCTGCGCACGAGCGAGGTCGGCGCGCTGTATGGACAGATCACGGCAGGCGTGCTGATCGTGATCTTTCCCTTGATGCTGCTGTTCATGCTCTTTCAGCGGCAATTCATCAATAGCTTTGTGCGCTCAGGTTTGAAGTGACATTCTGAGTCGTCGCTGCGCGCGACTGCCTATTGCCTTGCCGTGCATCCTGCCATAGACTATCATAAGCAGGGCGACCTTCAGAAAGGCGAGATACGCCATGCGCGAACTCACTTGTGCAAATTGCGGCGGCAGCATTCAAATCGAGAATCAGTTCATCCGTGCGGTGACCTGCCGCTTTTGCGGCGCGGCGTATCTGGTGCGCGGCGACGACACGCTCGATCCGAGCGGACAATCGGCGCGCTTGGCGGATTATCCTTCGCGCTTGCAAGTGGGAATGCGCGGGACGATTCGCGGGCGCGGCTTCACAGTGCTAGGGCGCATCCGCTACGCTTACGACGCAGGCTTCTGGGAAGAGTGGCAGATCGCGTGGGACGACGGCGCGCCGCCTGACTGGCTTGAGGAAGATGAAGGCTACTGGACGCTCTTTCGGCGCGAGCGCGTGCGCAGCGCCTTGCCTGCCTTTGAGCAAGTGCGCGTCGGCAGCACAATTCAGATCAACAACTATCGCGTTTACATCACAGAGAAGCGCACGGCGCGCGTGGCAGGCAGCGAAGGGCAATTTTCGTCCGTCTTTCCGCTGAAAGGCACGTTCGGTTATGTGCAAGGCGGCGCGGATAATCACACGGTCAGCGTGAATTATTGGCAAGATGAGATCGAGCTATCCATCGGCGATGAGCTGGATCATCACGAGATAAAGATCGGATAGCGCTATGACCATTCAACCTTTGCCAATGCCGCCGCGCACAGCGCAGCCTAAGCTGCCCGTCCTGAAAGCGCTCACCTGTCCCAAGTGCGGCGCGTCGCTCTCGCAATTCACGCCGAGCGCGCAAACCATCATCTGCCAAAGTTGCCGCAGTCACGTGGCGCTTGGCGGCGAGGCGCTCAGCATCCTCAGCGCAGGGCAGCACTTGCCTGCGCCGCCCATGCCCATTCAGCTCGGTCAGACCTTGAAGTTAGCAGAAGGCACTTTTTTTGTGCTTGGGCGCGTGCTTTACGAAGGGCGCGACGATGAAGACACTTGGCGCTGGACGGAATGGCTGCTCGGCGCCGGCGACGGACGCTTGCTCTGGCTTTCCTACTTTCGCAAGGAAGGCTTTGTGCTTTTCCGCAAGATGCGCCTGCGCGAGCCGCTGGGCAAGCGCACCATTCCAATTGGCGAAGGCAGAACTGCGCCGATCAACGAGCGCTATCCTGCGCGCATCATCGGCGCGGAAGGCGAGCTGACCTTCCGCGCTGCCGCCGGCGATAAGCTGACCATGATCGAAGGCGCGGCAGGCGGCAAAAAGTACAGCGTGCAACAGACGCTCAGCGAGATCGAAGCCTATGAAGGCACGCCGATCAGCAGCCGCGCCATCGCCGAGGCGCTGGGCGATGCCGAATGGCTCAAGCGCCTTGAGATAGGCAACAATCGCGCCGAATTGCTCTCAGCCATCGGTCTGTTCGCGCTAGTGTTCGCCGCGCTCGCTCTGCTCATGTTCGCAGTGACCAGCAACAGCGGTCAGCTGATTGACAGGCGCACGCTGGCGCTCAGCACGGCGCAACGCGAGGCGCGCTTTCCGATCCAACTAGTAGCCAACGGCAGACCGATCCAGATCAGCCTGCGCTTGCGGAGCGACCTGCCGAAAGACACTTTCGCCAACGTCGAGGTGAGCGTGATCGCGCCTAATGAGGTCGAGACGTTCATCTTCGAAAAAGACTTTTACCACGAGACAGGCTACGATGAAGATGGCTACTGGTCAGAGCGCGATTCCTTCGGAAGCGCTGCTTTCACTGTTGAGCAGAGCGGACAACACGAGATCGAGCTGAATTTCAGCGAAGGCTCGCCGTCTATCACGGGCGTGACGGTTGAGGTGAGCTTGCGTCGCAACGTGATCTTGTCCACGCCGTTCTTGATCTACGCGATTGGCGTCGGCGCGCTCGGTGTAGCTTTGATGATCGCAGGCGCAGTGTTCAAGCAAAAATAGGAGACAACGTTGCGTAATTTGACGGTGGTGATCGCAGTGATCGTCCTTGCAGCAGCGCTTGGTCTGACGGCTTACGGCGCGTACAGCGGCTTTGGCGTGGCGCGCGCGGGCAACGTGTCAGTGCGGTCGGGCAGCGTAGGCGGCGTAGGCGTGCTGGGCGGCGGACCGGGCAGTGGCAAGTGAGCTACAGGAGACAAGCGCAGCTGAGATAGCCATCGCGGCGCGCAGCGTGACGCCGAGTCAGCGCGCCACGCTTTTGGCGGCGGTGCTGATCATCTCAATTTGCGCGCTCACTTACGAGCTGATCGTGGCGACGCTGAGCAGCTATCTGCTGGGCGATAGCGTCACGCAGTTTTCGATCACAATCGGCTTCTTCCTGTTCGCGATGGGCTTAGGCGCGCTGCTCTCACGGCGCATTCGCGGCGACGAGCCGCTCTGGTTCGTGATCGTCGAATTGCTGACAGGCTTCTTCGGCGGCGTCTCGGCAGCGGCGCTTTACGCGGCGTACACTGCGCTCAGCGATTACTACTATCCGATCATGATCGGCTTGATTCTCGCCGTCGGCGTGTGCATCGGGCTAGAAATTCCGCTGCTGATGCGCATCGTGGCACATCGCGCCGATTTGAGCAAAGCGCTCGCCGATGTGCTTTCTGTGGATTACATTGGCGCGCTGATCGCTTCGCTCGCCTTCCCACTCGTCATGTTGCCGTTGTTCGGCGTCACACAGACCGCTTTTTGGATGGGCTTGTTCAACATCAGCGTAGCGGCGATCTGCTTGCAAGTGTTCAGAGCGCGCTTGCGGCGCAGATGGCGCTTGCGCTTGTGGCTGCTGACCTTCGGCATTGGCGCGCTGATGCTGACAGGCGGCATTCTCTCGACCGATATCGTGCGGCTGTTTGAGCGGCAGCTCTATGAAGATGTGATCATCTATCGCGAGCAATCCAGCTATCAGCGGATCGTGATCACGCGCGGCGGCGAGGATGTGCGGCTCTTCTTGGACGGCAATTTGCAGTTCAGCAGCCGCGATGAGCATCGTTATCACGAGATGTTGGTGCATCCTGCTATGATGGCGGCGCGCAATCGAGAGACAGTGGTGATCTTAGGCGGCGGCGACGGCTTGGCGGCGCGCGAAGTGTTGAAATATCCTGACGTGCAGCGCGTTATCGTCGTTGACCTCGATCCTGCGATCACGGCGCTGGCACAGACATTTCCGCTCTTGCGCCAATTGAACGGCAATGCGTTCGCCGATCCGCGTCTGGTCGTCATCAATATGGACGCTTATGAATTCATCGAGCGCAGCGACATGGTCTATCCTGTGGTGATCATCGATCTGCCCGATCCGAACAATGAGAATCTGAGCAAGCTGTATAGCCAGCAGTTCTATCGCCTGTTGGCGCGTCGGCTCTCGCCGGATGGCGCGTTCATCACACAGGCGACGTCGCCGTATTTCGCGCGCGAGGCATTTTGGTGCATCGTCAACACGATCCGCGCCGCCAATTTTCAGGTTTTGCCGTTGCGCGCTCACGTGCCTTCCTTTGGCGAGTGGGGCTTTGTGCTAGGCACGCCGCGCCTTGCGCCGACCGTGCGCCTGCCTGACGGACTGCCGCTGCGCTACCTGACGCCTGCCGTGTTAGAGAGCGCGCGCGTGTTCGATCCTGACATGGCAGAGCTGCCGACTGCCGTCAACACGTTGGATAATCCTGTGCTGGTGCGTTATTACAACCGCGCTTGGCAGCAATGGAATTGATCAGCTAAAAACTAGGGCGTACGCAGCATCGCTCTGCTAAAACTTGAGAGGTCTCTTCTGAACAGTGAGGATGAAAATCACGTGGCTATCGCACAACTGATCCCTTCGCTTGAGCCGCGCCTGCGCGAGCTATTCGATCAACACAACGAGCGCGCTCGGAACATTGACTGGGCGTACAGCGACTACATTCCGCTGGAAGAATTTCAGCGCGATCCGCAATCCATCCCGCGCCTCTCGGCGACCATTTTGAGCGCGATTGAGCTAGCCGTCTTCACAGAGGTCAATCTGCCGTGGTTCACCACTGCGCTGAGCGCGATCTTCAAAGGTTCGTGGAGCGTGTTGATGGACTTTGTGCATACGTGGACGAGCGAGGAAGACGCGCACTCGCTTTTGCTGGAGACGTACTTGTTCGTCGGGCGTAACGGCGATCCGCGCGCGCGCGCCGCGTTGCGCAAGCAGGTCATTCGGGCGGGCTTGATGTCCGCCGATCTGCTTTACGATCCGCTGCAGGCGCTGGTCTACACAGCCATTCAAGAGCGCGCTACGCAAGTGTACTACCTGAACGTGGCGCAAGCGGCTGAGCAAGAAGACCCACATCTTGCGCGTCTGTTGCGCCGCTTGGCGAAGGACGAGACGCTGCACTACACCTTCTACCGCGACGCGGTCAAGCTGCACCTTGAGGCTGATCCGAACTGTGTGTATCCTGTGGCGGACGTGCTGCTCAAGTTTGAGATGCCGGGACGCGGCTCGCCCGGCTATCAGGAGCGCGCTGATCGTGTGCGCCTTGCCAACATCTACGGACCTGAGCAGTTCTACTCGCAAGTGATTGACGTGGTGCTGAAATATTGGCGCGTTGCGCAGCTGCATCCGACTTATGCTGAGGCGCGCGAAGCGCAGCAGCGGATCGTCAAGCAGCACGCGCGCCTTGGCAAGATCGCCGCGCAACTTGCCGCGCGTCGCGAGCGCCAAGCGCAACAGGAGACCGCTCAAGACTGATCGCCATGTATCAGGCGCGACGAAAAGAGCCTGCGTTTCGCAGGCTCGCTGTCCCGGGAGGAGGATTCGAACCACCGAATGGCTGATTTACAGTCAGCTGCCTTAGGCCACTTGGCTATCCCGGGCGGTCGCGCTTAATATAGCACAGCGCGCTCAGTCCGTCAACGGTGATTTTGCGCCGCTGAGCAACATATCAGCGCGAGGACGGTAACGGCGCGCCGTCCTCGCCGCATTCAGCTAATCGTCGGTCGTCTCTTCGACAATGTCAGGCTCTTCATCGCTGATGAATTGCGCCCAAGCGCCTTGCATGCCGTCTTCGGTCACGCCGTAGAAGACTCGCGTATGTCCGCTCTCGGTCATCACCAGATCGTAGCGGATGACGCCGCCGCGCTTATAGCGCTTCCACAAGCCAACATTGCCCGACCACTGCACGCGATTCAAGTCCACAGGATTGGTCTCGTGTTGCATGATCGCATAGTGCCACAGTCGCCGCGCTGATGTGCGCGTGACGTTCTTGACAATGCTGCCGTTGCGCAGGTCGCGCATGATGTGATACTGCTCGCCTTTGCGCGTCTCTGTGCCGATGATCTCGACGCCTGTGCGCGGCACGCCGAGCAGCGCGGCGTCTTCGCGCGCACTAGCGACAGGCGGCTTCAGCGCAGTTTTCGCACGCCGCGTCCGCTTGGCAGGCTCAGCAGGCGCCTCGACGACCGCCTCAGGCACGCTGACAGGACTCGGCTCAGGCTGTGCCACAGGCTCAGGCAATGGCTCGGCAGGCAAGACGCTCACAGCGCGCACGGTCGCAGTGGACTTTTTGGCGATCTCGACGGGCGCGGCGCTGCGTTGCGGGCGGCTCAGCACAAGACGCACGATCTCATCGCGCACCGCCAGACTGGTCTCTGCCTCGTCGCGCACGTAAATTTTGTTGTCGTCAATGGCGTATGGCACATCGGCGCCGCGCGGCACTTGAATGCGGATGACCGACTTGCCCGAGGTCTCTTGCGCGTCAATCTCAACTTCAATCGGCGGATTGATGCTGCGCGCGATCTCTGTGCGCAAAATCTCGATGCTCTCGCCGATGTTGCCGATGCCGACTGGCACTGCCGTCGGATCGGCGGAAACGCCGATGTAGATCGTGCCGCCGTTCGTGTTGGCGAAGGCGCACACATCGGCGATCACAGCGTAGAGCTTGCCGCCTTGCCGCGCCATGCTCTCATGGAAGGCTTGCACAATGCTTGGACCTGCCTCGCGCGCCATCTGCACGTAATCGTAGACTTCCTGACCGCCGAAGTAAGGACGCGAGCGCGCAAAATCGTTGCTGGCGAACATCTCGCGGAGCGCTTCGAAGGTGCGCTCTGCCAAGAATACTTCTGTGATGCGGTCGCCAATGCCTAGATTTTTCTCATTGCGCGGATCCTTGGCAAGGCGATGCGCATCCGAGCCTTGAATGCAGCGCATACGGCGTGGATACTCAGGCTTAGTGCCATCGAAGAAGCGCGCAGTGGTGCCGCGTCCGCGCCGATCCAAATCAGTGACCTCAAGGCAGTGCAAGTGAGGGTCTTGCGTGTAGGCGATGCGCGTCTGTCCGCCGAAATCGAAGCCGCGCATTGCCACACCATGCGTTGAGTTGGCGTGCGCCGCGATCACAATGCCGCCCGCTTCATTGATCATGCGGTAAGCGGTCAATACGTCAGATGAGGCGCCGACGTTGGTCAAGCCTGAATCGAGCGACTGTGCAGGCACATGCAAGCTGAGCAGGATATGTTCAATTTGGCGCACGCGCAAAGCGGGCGAGAAAATGCCCAGCACGTGGAAGCCGAAGGTGGCAGTGAACTCAAAGCCGGGCAGCACCAAGATTTTATCGAGCAGGCGGCGATACTCAGCCAGACGGCGGCGCTCTTCAGGCGTGGCGCGCTCACGGTTCACGAGCAGCTCCAGCGTCTTGATCTCATCGTGCATGGCAGCATAGCCGGCAACCGTGTTGTGGTCAGTGAAGGCGATAATATCCAAGCCGCGCATCTCAGCACGGCGCAAAATATCCAAATAGGTGACATTCGGCTCCTGATAATCGGCAGAGGCAGGCGTGTGAATGTGCAAATCCACGCGGTACCACTGCATTTTGCCATTACGCTTGATCGATCGGTTGGTCATAGGCAATTCCTAACAATAAAGCGAAAGCAAGCGGCAGCCGATCAGGCTGTGTTCAAGCTGCCATGCCTACTTAGGCTGCGCTTTCACAATCACGCTGAATCTAGCGTTTATCGCGCAAAAAGACAAGCCTGCGCTGCGCTTGCCGCTGTGTTTGTGTTATGTTGGTAGATCGGTATAATCTAGGCGCATCGCCTTCGGCTCGGAGCTACTTCGCGTGGATACCTACCGCTCGCTAGAGGAAACCTGCTCTTTAGCGCTGGATTTGCTCGCTTGCGATCTGGCATGGCTGCTGGAAGTAGAGCATGAGACGCTCTACAGCCGTGCGCTCGCCAGCGCCAAAGGCGCGAGCGCCGCTGAGGTCTTTCTATGGCGCTTGCACGGCAAGGCTGCGCAACATGCTCACTTTCCGTTCGACGCTCAAACCAACGCGCTGGCGGCGCTGCTCGTCACAGGCGAGCCAAGCCTGAACGTCCCTGTAGATCGGCTGCGCCAACTGCCCGATGGCGTCCGTTTGGCGCGCGCGCTCAGCCAATTGCGCCACGCTTACTGCCACGCTCTGCCGATTCATCTAGCGCAGACGCCAATTGGACTGTTGATCTTAGCGACGGACGCGTCTGCTGACATCGCTCACTGGCAAAATGCGCACCTGCTCAGAGCCATCATGACACAAGCCTGCATTGCGCTTCAAAATTTGCGCCTGACCGATTCAATCGCCGCGCGTGAGGCACAAATGCGCGCTGATCAAGCCTTCCTGAAGCGCGTGCTGGATACCATGGGCGACGGTCTGCTCGTCCTAGACGAAGAAGCGCGAGTGCGGTACGTGAACAATCGTCTGCTGCTGATGTCCGAGTACACGCGCCAGGAACTGTATGGTTGCAGCGTCGGGATGCTTTTCCATGTCAACACGCGCGATATGCTGGTGCGCAACTTGCGGCGCGGCGGACGCGGCACGCTCGGCTTCAGTCAACAGCTGGTCACGCGCTCAGGGCGCGTTGTACCAGTGCTGATGTCGCGAGCGACGACGCACAGCGACGGCGTGGAGCATACTATCTTAGTGTTGAGCGATCTGACTGAGCAAAAGCTGCGCGAGCAAGCGCTTGAGCGGCAAGGCGAGCGGTTGCGCGCTTTGAATCAAGCAGTGCAGGCGCTCAACGCAGCCTTTGACCAAGCGCGCGTCGTAGAGCTGCTCTTGCGCGCTGTGAGCGAGCTGACGGGCAGCGCGCGTATCCGTTTATTCCTAGCCATTCCTGATCAAACTGACCTGTTCCATCTGGTGACCGAACAAAATCTGCAGTTGCCGAGCGTCGCTCACGAGCAGGTGCAACTGGGACAGAGCGCGGCAGGGCGCGCTGCTGCCGAACGTCGTTCGCAGCTTGTGCGCGCTGAAGAGAGTAGCGCTGCAGGCTCAGCTGCGCAAGATGACATCTTGGCGCTGCCGCTCGCAGTCGCTGATCAACTGATCGGCGTGCTAGAGATACAAAGTCGCGCTGAGGATAGTTTCAGCCGCGATGACGTGGAATTCTTGGAGAATCTAGCGGCTGCAGCTGCGGCTGCTTTTGAGAAAGCAGCGCTCTATCAATCGCTCAAGCAGCGCGCAGAGGCTTTGCAGCACGCCTATGACGCGCTGCGCGAAGCAGAGCGCATCAAAGATAACTTGCTGCAGAGTCTCTCGCATGAATTGAAGACGCCGCTTCATAAGATCATCATGCAGCTGCAGATTCTGGACGACGAGATGTATGGCAGCCTGAACGCTGAGCAGCACAGCTCACTGCGCGCTGCGCTCGGCTGGAGCGCGCAATTGGCGAGCATCGTGGACGAGATTGTGATCGTGCAAGCGCTCAGCGCCGATGATCTGCACTTCGCGGCTGTCGATCTGGCGCGCTTGACAGCGCAAGCCATTCGCAAAGTGCGTCTTTTGGCAGGCGAACTGCAGCTGGAGATCGCGGTTGAGATCAGTCCAAACTTGCCGCCTGTGCGCGGCGACGAGCGACATCTGTTGACTGTGGTGGAGCAATTGTTGGATAACGCGGTCAAATTCAGCCCTGAAGGCGCTCAAATCGAGGTCAAGATTGCGCAAGATAGCGCAAGCACAGTGCTGCTATGCGTGCGCGATCACGGCATCGGCATTCCTGAGGCGCTGCACAAGCGCATTTTTGAGCGCGGCTATCAGGTTGAGAGCGGCATCACGCGGCGCTTTGGCGGCGTTGGGCTGGGCTTGGCGATGGTGCGGCGCATTGTCGAGGCGCACGACGGCAAGGTCTGGGTGGAAAGCGCCGTCGGCGAAGGCAGCGCGTTCTACGTGCAAATGCCTGCTTGGACGTAAAAAGGCGGCATGAGTTCTCATGCCGCCTTCTGCGTCTGCTTTCCGTGCGTCAGTTGCGCGGTACGAAGGTCGGCGCAACTTCCAGCTCAGGCGTACCTTGCTCAGGCGCGCTCGGCAGCGGATCAGCCGCCACGCCCCAGTATCCTGCGATTGGCAAGTCGTCCTCAATGCCATAGATGATTTCAATATCGGCGAAGCCTGCGCTCAGCTCGTTGCGGAAGTAGGTGATGCCATTCGTCCGCCGATACACGCCAACACCTGAAATGCCGTCGCCATTCCAGTCGCCTGAGAAGGGATAGTCATCAGGGATGCCGAAAGGAAAAGCGAAATCGGCAAAAACAGCGCAATTGTT
>Ga0308403_1000078_pt1 | contig 38516 bp, 34 predicted proteins | sample HotsprSampleOSM3_FD_203470 | JGI IMG/M metagenome (GOLD analysis project Ga0308403, IMG submission 203470) | Hot spring phototrophic mat microbial communities from Octopus Spring, Yellowstone National Park, Wyoming, United States - 20060914_OS-M3 ... | reverse complement strand
TGGCACGCGCGTGAGCAGCTCAGGCTCGCCGCGCTGCACAGCGCGCCGCAGCTGCTCAGCGCTGAGCGCGCTGAGCATGGCGAGCGCTAACTTTGCGCCAACGCCCGAGACTGTGATCAGTATTTCGAAGAGCGCGCGCTCATCTTCGCTGCTGAAGCCGTAGAGCGCGATCTCATCTTCGCGCACGGCAAGGTGTGTATAGAGCATGATCTCGGCGCCCAGCTGCGCCTGCTCAAAAGCGGCGCGCGTCACGCGCACGCGCAGACCGATGCCGCCGAGCATGATCACCACGCTATCATTCTCGCGCTTGACCACTTGTCCTGCCACACGCTCGATCATCGCGTCCTCAGCTTCCCTTGTTCGCGCGCAAGGTCAATCAACTTCTCATTCGCCGTGAAAATTTGCACATCGGATAGCTCGCCGTAATCCACATCATCGGTCAAGATTTGGCGCGCGTTGCCGCTCAGCGCCGCGTGATAGATGAGCAGATCGTAGCCATCTACCGCCGCCGATGAGAGCGTGCCGCGCAGCGCCTCAACATCCGTCGTGACAGGCAACACGCGCCGCTCTGTGATGCCTTCTGCCAGTGACCAAGCCGTCTGAATTTCCTCGACTGCTTTGCTGCGCTCGCCGCTCTCTTGGCGATACTTTTTCAGCGTGAGGTCTATGCCAAAGCGCCGATTGAAGATGGCGCTGATGACGGTTGCGCGCACGCTAATCGGCATCAAAGTCCTCTTCGTGCTTCGAAAGCACAGCTTCCACAGCAGCGCGATAAGCAGGATCGGAATAATAGCGCTTGGCGTTCTCGATCACGCGCCGCAAGATAGGCTTGAAGCTGCTGGCGAGATTCTCAAATTTCAGATGCGCGTTGAGCGTCTCAGAATCGAGGTCGCGCAACAACTGCCCGACCGCCGCGTTCAAAAATGGCGAGGCGACGATCTGAACGTCTGCAAAATCCAGTTGAACAGTCTGTTTGGCGCTCAGCAACGGATGGATCAGCTTATAAATGCGCTGTCCATCTTCAACAGTGACGCAATACTTGCCAATCTGCTCTGACAATCGCATGTGACTCATCGCACGTCCCTCGTTTAGAAAAATGGCTCGTCAGCGTCGTCTTCTTCAAGCGCGCTGTAGAATTCTTGGCTAGAGCGCAGACGAATCTGCACAACAGTGCCTTCGAAATGCTTCGCGTGTGTCGTGAAACGTTCACCTTGCCAATCGATCTGCGCATGGCAATCTTCGCTGTATATGGCGAGCGCGCCCTTGTTGCGCTTGATGAACGCCTTCAGAATTTTCAGCCCGTTGCCGCGCGCAATTTGCTGCTGTTGCGTTGTGCTGCCTTCCTGAAATGCCCAACGGATCGCCGCTTCTGCGCTTAAGGCAGGCTCGCGGCGATAGGCGCGCACTGTGGCAGGAATGCCCACGCCAAAATCAACCAGAGTCAACACGATCTCGCCTTGCGATGGATAGAACTGCCCGCACGTGACCGCGCCAATCGGCGAGCGCGCGTGATCGAAGACGTTCACGTACGCCTCATACACAGCGGAGACGATGGCGTTTTTCAGATCGTCGCTCAACCTGATTCGATCGCCGCGAAGCCAATAACGCTTCAAGTACTCGATATAGCCTTCGGCGTCCTTGTGAGAGTCCTCACGGCACGGAATCGCTAATCCGCTCATTCGTCTGTCGGGCAAGCCTAGAGCTCTCAGGAAGCCGTTCATGCGCAGATTGTACTTGAGCTCTCTGTGCAGTCCTTCAACTGTGACCTGCTTGCCGTGCCGCTGTGCCAGACGCGCCAAGCCAAGCATGAACGCCGCGCCGCTCTGGCGGAAAAACCTGCACGCGCTGAAATCATAGACGATCTCAGAGTCGTCGCTCGCCCTGACCTGAGACCATAGCTCAAACAACTGCTGGTAATCGCCGATGTCGTCGTTTATCGTCGGAATCTGTAGGCGCATCGTCGCTCACTCTTGCACCAGATGTTCCCAGCGCGAGCTTTGCAGCGCCGTGATGGCGATCGCCAATGCGTCGGCGGCGTCATCGGGCTTGGGAACGCGCTCCAAGTTCAGCAACGTCTTGACCATCGCCTGCACTTGCTTTTTATCCGCGTTGCCCGAGCCTGCCACAGTCTGTTTGACCTGCGCAGGCTTGTATTCGCGGATTCTCAGCGCGGCATCGGCAAGCGCTAGCAGCACCACGCCGCGCCCTTGCGCCACTGTGATCGCCGCCGTGATGTTGCGCCCGAAGAACATCTCCTCAATGGCAGCCTCAGTCGGCTGATGCTCGGCGATCAGGCGCTTGATCTCAGCGTAGATGCGTTGCAAGCGGCTTGGCATCGGCTGATCGGGCGGCGTGCTGATCACGCCATAGGCGACCGCGCGCGGCGCGCCCGAGTCGTCCTCGCGCACGAAGGCGTAGCCTGTAGTGGCTGTGCCGGGATCAATTCCCATGATCAGCATGTCGCCAAGCCTTCCTTTGCCTGCTATGATACGCCAATTATAACATCGAACGTCTGTGAAAAGTTGATCAAACGTGCTAGAATATTCTTCAGAAGCTGACTTTCAAAAAGCGTTATACTGGGAAGCCAGCTATGAGATCGTCTTAGCGCTCATGGCGGCGTATCCGCACATAGACGTAGATACGGTCGGTTTAGAGCAGCTTCGAGCGTTGATCGTGGCATTGCCTAACTTTGCCGACGATCCTGCTCTGGCGCACGATGAGCTGCTCAGCGATATTCTACGCGAGTGGTGGGAAGAAGCCAATGCCGATTTCTAAGGTTAGGGTGTCCGCGCTGTGCGCACAGGGCGGCAGCGTTGAGGAGGAGTTTTCATGAGTAACGGTGAGATCGATTTACGCCAACTGCAGCATCCTGACATTCCCGTGCCTGAAGAGATGCAGTCCAATGTGGCAGTCACCAGTTTGAGCAGCCTGTACAACTGGGCGCGCAGCCGCTCGATTTGGCCCATGCTCTTCGGTTTGGCGTGCTGCGCTATCGAGATGATCGCGACGGCTGCCAGCCGCTTTGATTTGGCGCGCTTCGGCATGGAAGTCATGCGCGCCAGTCCGCGCCAAGCCGATCTGATGATCGTCTCTGGCACGGTCACCAAGAAGATGGTTGTGCCGATCGTGCGTCTCTACAACCAAATGCCTGAGCCGAAGTACGTGCTGGCGATGGGCGCCTGCGCCTCAGGCGGCGGTCCGTTCAAGGAAGGCTATAACGTGGTCAGCGGCATTGATAAATACGTGCCAGTGGATGTCTACGTGCCAGGCTGTCCGCCTACGCCGCAAGCGCTGCTCTACGGACTGATCGCTTTGCAGAAGAAGATTGAGAAGCAATCGCTCGGCGTTGGCGCCAGCGTGCCGTGGTATGGCGGCGGTCCGAGCGAGGAGATTCCTGTGCCGATTCTTGGTCCTGATATCATCGATCCGCGCCATGCCGAAGTGCTGCGCAAGGAAGCGCAGCGCAACCGCGTCACGCCGACCGTTGCGCAGAGCATCGCTGAGCGCACGCCATCTGAGAGCGCCTGAGGAGCATCTTTATGACCGATCAAGTTCTGCCCGAAGTCACTGACCTGCCCAGCACCATCGCGGCGCTCAAAGAGCGCTTCCCGAACGCGGTGAAAGACGATACACGCTCCGGCTACGAAGGCGTGATCGTCGAAGCTGCCCAGCTGCCTGAGTTCGCGCGCGTCATCCGCGATGAATATGGCTTCAACTATCTCTCCAGCTTGACCGCTGTGGATTACCTCGGTCACGGCGATCACCTCGAAGTGGTCTATCACACCTTCCGCGTGCCGAGCGGCGGCAAGCCTTTGGTCTTCAAAGCGCAGACCGACCGCCAAGACGCCGTCATCCCAAGCCTTGTCAGCATCTATCCTGGCGCGGATTTCCAAGAGCGCGAGGCGTACGATCTGTACGGCATTCACTTCGCAGGGCATCCTAACCTGAGGCGCATTTTGCTCTGGGAAGGCTTCGAAGGCTATCCGATGCGCAAGGATTACCAAGAAGCCTATTACGAGCAGGAGACCAAGCCGTTCGACAGCCGTTGGCCCGGCGGACATGTCTTCCGCGCTGAAGAACACAATCCGTTCGGTCACAACGTGCGCTATCCGGCAGGTTTCACGCTGGATGACTACAAGCCGCTCAGCGAGGCGGAATTTCAGCACAGCATGTCGCTCGGCGTGGATATCATGGGCGATCCTGCCTTCCGCACAGATCGCTTGCTGGTCAATCTTGGACCGCACCATCCTAGCACGCACGGCGTCTTCCGCATGATGGTGGCGCTCACGGGCGAGACCATCGAGTCGCTAGAGCCAGTCATGGGCTATCTGCATCGCAACCATGAGAAGATTGGCGAGCGCAACACTTGGTATGGCAACATGCCCTTCACCGACCGTCTCGATTACATCTGCAGCATGGCGAACAACCTGGCGTACGCCATGACGGTTGAGCAGCTGATGCGCGGTCAGGTGAGCGTGCCGTACCGCGCTGAAGTGATCCGCGTCCTGATGGCGGAACTGACGCGCATCACCAATCACTTGTGGTCAATCGGCTTCCTGCTCAACGATCTGGGCGCGTTCTTCACGCCTGCGCTATACGCCATTCAGACTCGCGAGTACATCCTCGATTTCTTCGAGGCGACGGCAGGCGCGCGCATGATGTGCAATTACATGCGCATCGGCGGCGTCTTCAAAGACCTGCCTGCGCGCATTCGCAGCGAAGTGGCGCTGATGAACGACAAAGTGCGCGACATGGACACAATGGAATACCTTGAGCAGCTGATCAACGACCGTCTGCCGCGCTCGGTTGACGAGCTGGATGAGCTGCTCTCTGAGAGCGAGATCATCAAGAGCCGCTGCATTGGCGTCGGCTTGCTGCCCGCTGAGATGGCGATCGCTTACAGCGCGTCCGGTCCGCTCTTGCGCGCTTCAGGCGTGCCATACGATATTCGCCGCGCCAATCCGTACAGCATCTATCCTGAGCTGGAGTTTGACGTTTGCACGCGATCGAACGGCGATATCTACGACCGCTACTACCTGCGCCTTGACGAAATGCGCCAGAGCGTGCGCATTCTGAAGCAAATTCTGCCGCGCCTGAGAGAGACGGCAGGGCAACCGATCTTCGGCGGCAAGACCAGCTATTCGATCAAAGTGCCGGCAGGCGAGGCGTACGGCTTCGCCGAGAATCCGAAAGGCGAGCTTGGCTTCTATTGCGTCTCGACAGGCGGCGGCAATCCGTGGCGCTATCACGTGCGCGCGCCCAGCTTCATCAACTTGACGCCGCTCGGCGAGATGTGCAAGGGACAAAAAGTTGCCGATGTGGTGGCGATTCTAGGCAGCATTGACATCGTGCTAGGCGAGACTGATCGCTAGGAGACAGAGTGCAATATGTACGGTTCAGGCATTCTCAAAGGTCTAGGCGTGACGTTCCGTCACCTGATCACGACCTTCATTGACGATATCCAATGGCTCGGTCGCAAGCGCGACGTGGACGTCTTCCAGCAAAAGCAGAGCCTTGCCAATCGCGGCTTGGTCACGGTCGAGTATCCTGACGAGAAATTGGCAGTGCCAGAGCGCTTCCGCTTCACGCCATTCTTGATCACCTACAATCAGGACGATCCTGATTATCCTGGCAAGGATTGGTGTACGTCGTGCGGCATTTGCGCCAAAGTGTGTCCGCCGCAATGCATCTGGATCGTGCGCGGCACTGATCCCAAGACAGGACGACCCAAGCCTGAGCCTGAGCAGTTCTACATTGATATTGATATCTGCATGAACTGCGGCTACTGCGCTGAGTACTGTCCGTTTGACGCGATCAAGATGGATCACAACTACGAGCTGGCGTCTTACGACCGTACTTCGACGCACATTCACGATAAGGCGCGGCTCTCGCGCGAGCTTCGCTACTGGCAGTCCATCGCGCCGACCATCGCCGCAGAAGAAGAGGCGGCGCGCGGCGGCTACGATCACACTGACGTGCAGAAAGCGCGCAAGAAGGCAGGTCTGGAGCCATCGCGTCTAGGTCCGTACGCCGTGAAGCCTGCTGAGCCCGAGCCTGCGCCAGCCGCGGTCGCTGTAGCTGCGCCGCCTGCCGCCGCGCCCCAGATCGAAGCGCCGAAGCCTGAGCCCACACCTGCGCCAAAGGCTGAGGCAGCCGCGCCGAGCGCCGCCGCCGATGGCGAGACGCCGCCGCATCCCGGCTGGGTCAAGCGCGGCAAGCGCTGGGTCGATCCGAACGCGAAGGTCGAGCCTGTGCGCCGCAAGGGCAAGCCTGAGTGAGATTGCACAGGGCAGAGCGGAACAACACAGCGAGTGAGAGCGCCGCTCAGGCGCTCTCAACTGCCTCACATCACCAGCACAGGCTTCAGCACTTCGCCTGACTCAGAGGCGTGCATTGCCTCGTTGATCTGCTCAAACGGAAACTGGCGGATCAGCTTATCGAATGGGAAGCGCCCTTGCTTGTACAGCTCGATCAGGACAGGGATGAAGATATCAGGCACACTCTCGCCTTCGATGATGCCGCGCACTGTACGTCCGAATAGCAGGTGATTAGCGTCTAACGCCAGCTCGGCTTGCGGCGGCGGTGCGCCGACCACGCCGCATACGCCGCGCGACACCAACACGTCCACAGCTTGCCGCATCACCTTGATGATGCCTGTCGCTTCAAAGCTGTAGCGCACACCGCCGCCTGTCAGCTCGCGAATCGCTTGGACGGGATCGACTTCCGCCGCGTTGATTACGTGCGTTGCGCCCAGCTCGCGCGCCAGCGCCAGACGATTTGGCTTAACATCCACGCCGATGATCATGCCGCAACCGACCGCGCGCGCCGCCATGATCGCCGCCATGCCGACGGCGCCTGTGCCGAAGATTGCAATCGTGCTGCCAATCTCAGGACGCATAGCGTTCATGATGCTGCCCGCGCCTGTCTGCAAGCCGCAACCGAGCGGACCGAGCAGCTCGATTGGCACGTCTTTCGGCACTTTGACCACGTTGCGCTCATAAGCGATGGCATACGTGCCAAAAGAAGACTGCCCGAAGAAACCGCCGTGAATCGGCGTGCCATTCTGCCGCATGGTCGTCGAGCCATCGGCGCGCACGCCTGCCATGTTCAAAGCAGGGAAATTGTGACAGTAAGCAGGCGCGCCGTCCTCACAATTCAAGCAGCGTCCGCATGAGTTGAAAGTCAGCACGACGTGATCGCCAGGCTGCACTTTGGTCACGCCTGCGCCGACCTTCTCGATGACGCCTGCGCCTTCATGACCGAGTACAATCGGCGCAGGGAAGCCCAAGCCTGCCAAGCTCTGCGCGTACATATCTGTGTGGCAAATGCCGACCGCGCTGATCTTGACCAGCACTTCGCCTGCCTGCGGCTCGTCCATTTGCACGGACTCAATCTGAAAGGGCGCGCCAGCTTGGCGCACAACGGCAACTTTAACGTCTAACATCAAACGCTCCTCTCAAGAAAATTTACAAACAATGCTATTTTAAGCGTGCGTCCCGTCTTGACGCAAAACGGGACGCAATCTCAATGTCGCAGTGTTGCGGCGCTCACTCGCTGCGCAGGCGGAAATGGCTGAGCTGTGAGAGCGCGCGCACTTGCTGCTCAGCGCGGTAAGAGCTGCGCACCAGCGGTCCGCTCTCCACCCACTTGAAGCCGAGTTCCAAGCCGATGCGCTTGAGCGCCTCGAACTCGGCAGGCTCGTAGTAGCGCTCAATCGGCAGATGTTGCTTGCTCGGCTGCAAGTACTGACCGATGGTCAGGATATCCACTTTGAGCGCTGCCAAATCGCGCATGACGGCGACCACTTCATCGAAGGTCTCGCCAAGACCGACCATGATGCCGCTTTTGGTCAGCACAAGCGGATCGAGCGACTTGGCGTTGCCGAGCGTCGCCATTGCCCATTCGTATTTATCTTGCGGCTGCACGCGCTTGAAGAGCCGCGGCACGGTCTCCACATTGTGGTTGAGAATCTCGGGCTGCGCGTCCATCACGATCTTGAGCGCCTCGATCTTGCCCTTGAAATCTGGGATCAGCACTTCGATTGAGCAGCCGGGCTGCACTTGCCGAATGCGCTTGATGACCATGGCGAAGATTGGCGCGCCGCCGTCAGGGCGCTCATCGCGGTTCACGCTGGTGATGACCACATGGCGCAAATTCATGGCGCGCACTGCCTCTGCCACGCGGATCGGCTCAGTCCAATCCAGCGGCGCAGGGCGACCAGTTTTGATATCGCAGAAGCCGCATGAGCGCGTGCAAGTATCGCCCATCATCAAGAAAGTGGCGGTGCCGTTTCCCCAGCACTCGCCAATGTTCGGGCAGTGCGCTTCTTCGCAGACGGTGTTCAGCGCCTTGCCGCGCATGAGCGCGCGCACCATCTCGTAGGTTTCGCCGCCGGGCGCGCGCACCTTGATCCACGGCGGACGGCGTTGCGGACGCGCAGCTTGTTGCGGCTCATCTACGCGGGCGCGCGTGGCTGATTCGCCAATCGGAATTTGATCGAGCGGGATGATTGTTTCGGTCACGCGGAACTCCTTAAATCAAGACACGACCAGCGGTCGGGCAGGCGTCGTGCTGTTGAGCGGGCATGGTGATCTTGAATTTAACATGCTTGCGCGCCGCTGGCAAGCGCGGGCATTTCGCTATCTTGTGGTAAAATTGACCTTGAAAGGTTTTTACGAGCATGGCAACACAAACTTTTTTACTCCCTAAGACGGCGGCGCGCCTTGACCGAATGCCGCCCTACGGCTTTGAACTGATCAATCGGCGCATTGGGCAGCTGACGGCGGAAGGCGCGGATATCATCCGCCTCGATATGGGCAGCCCTGATATGCCGCCGCCGCAACCTGTGATCGAAATGCTGCAGCGCAGCGCTCAGAATCCGAAGTTCCACAGCTATGGCAGCTATCGCGGCTTGCCCGCCTTCCGCAAGGCAGTGGCAGCCTACTATGAGCGACGCTTTGGCGTGCAAGTGGACGCCGATAAAGAAGTGCTGCCGCTGATCGGCTCGAAGGAAGGCATTGTGAATCTGGCGCTCGCCTTCATTGACCAAGGCGATGCAGTCATCGCGCCTGACCTGAACTATCCGGCGTATACGATGGGCGCGCTGATGGCAGGCGGCGACGTGATCATGATGCATCTCGATCCTGCGCGCAATTACGAGCCTGACCTCGACGCACTGCGCGGACAACCTGAGCTGCGCCGCGCCAAGCTGCTCTGGGTGAATTATCCGAACAATCCAACAGGCGCCACATGCGATCTCGCGCTCTACGAAAAGCTGGTCGCCTTTTGCCGCGAGCATCGCCTGTTGCTCTGCTCTGACAATCCATACGCCGAAGTGGTCTACGATGGCTACCGCGCGCCAAGCGCGCTGCAGGTTGACGGCGCGCTTGAATGCACGGTCGAATTCATGTCGCTCTCGAAGCTCTACAACATGGCGGGCTGGCGTCTGGGCGCGTGCCTTGCGCGCCGCGAGGTGATCGAAGCGCTGCTGACCATCAAGAGCAACATGGACAGCGGACATTTCCGCCCGATCTACGAGGCAGGTGCATTGGCGCTGACCGAGACGCCGCAAAGTTGGATTGACGCACGCAACGCGATCTATCAAGCGCGGCGCGATGCGCTCTTGGCGGCTTGCCCGAGCATCGGGCTGAGCGCGTTCAAGACGTCAGGCTCGCTGTACGTCTGGGCGCGCGTGGAAGATGGCGACGACGCGGCATACGTCCAAGCCGCACTGGAACAAGCGCACGTCAGCCTGACGCCCGGCGCCATGTATGGACCGGCAGGTAAGGGCTATGTGCGGCTGAGCGTCGGTATAGAAGATGAGCGCTTGCAAGAGGCGATTGCGCGCTTGCAAGCATGGTATGCTGGACGAGCATAGGAGCGTGTATTGAGACGTCACAAAGTGCAAATGGAGACTTTCATCGCGCCTGAGCAGGACGAGCCGCCTGAAGAGCGCGGCTTTCTTGTGGCGGCAGAAGTCCGCTCAGCGCGACCGTTATTGCGCGCGCAAGAATCGCTGGATGAGCTGGCGCTTTTGGCGAAGACGGCAGGCATTCAAGTGGTCGGGCGCGCTGTGCAACATTTACAACGCATCGATCCTGCCACATACATCGGCAGCGGCAAAGTGCGCGAAGTGCAAGAGCAAGTGGCGCAGCTCGCCGCTGATGTGGTCATTTTTGACGACGAGCTTTCGCCCAACCATCAGCGTGAGCTGGAGAAGCGCTTCGGCGAGACGGTCAAGGTCATCGATCGCTCAGCGCTGATCCTCGATATCTTCGCGCAGCACGCGCGCACGCGCGAAGGCGCGCTGCAAGTGGAACTGGCGCAATACGAGTACCGTCTGCCGCGCCTGACGCGCCAATGGACGCACCTTGCGCGCCAAGCAGGCGGCGGCAGCGGACGCAGCGGCAACGGCGGAGTTGGGTTGCGCGGACCGGGCGAGACGCAGCTGGAAGCGGATCGGCGCGAGATCAAAGAGCGCATCGCCAAGCTGAAGCAAGAGATCGAGGCTGTGCGCGCTCATCGCAGTCGGCATCGCGCTCAACGCGCGCGACAAGGCATTCCGATTGTAGCTTTGGTCGGCTACACGAACGCCGGCAAGTCCACGCTGCTCAACGCGCTGACCGGCGCGGATGTCTACGCCGCCGATCAGCTGTTCGCCACGCTCGATCCGACCACGCGGCGCTTGACCTTGAACGGCGGCAAGCAAGTCCTGATCTCAGATACGGTCGGCTTCATTCAAAAACTGCCGACAACCTTGATCGCCGCTTTCCGCGCCACGCTGGAAGAAGTGAGCGAAGCGGACATGATCATCCACGTGGTAGATGCGTCACATCCGCAGGCTGCTGCGCAGATCGAGACCGTGGAAGATACTTTAGCTGAGATTGACGTGCCGCGCTTGCCGCGCATCCTCGCGCTGAACAAGATCGATAAGCTGCCTGACGGCGTGCCGCCGTTGCGCGGCACTGATCATTACGCCGCCGTCGTGCCGATCTCAGCGCAGAGCGGCGAAGGCTTGCCGCTGCTCGTCAGCGAGATCGAGCGCGTCTTGCGCGAAGCGATGTTGGAGATCAAGCTGTTCGTGCCGTATCAGCGCGGCGATCTGTTGGCGCTCATCCGCGAGCAAGGTATCCTCGATAGCGCGCAGCCGACGACGGAAGGCACGTATATCCGTGCGCACGTGCCGCCGCGCCTTGCCGCCTTGTTGGCAGAGGATAAAATCTAGCCTATGCGACGTCTGTTCAGAAGCCTTGATCGCGCGCTGTGGTTGGCGAACCTGCTCAATTGGTTTCGCGTGAACATTCCGCCGCGCCGCGGCATCTTGATCGTGCTGGCAGTGCTGCTGCTGCTGGTGAGCCTGATCGTGCATTTGGTCTACTTAGCCAGCGGACAGAACGTCTGGCTAGGCGTGTGTGGTTTCGGCTTGCTGCACATCGCGCTGATCGTCGGCTTCCTGGGCGTGCTGCTCTCAGAGGCGCTCGGCAAAGGCTACCGTGAGTAGCGCTCAGTCCACCTTGTCTCTCAGACGCTCGGCGAAGCGCTGCGCCGTCTCAACCGAGTCAGTGGCTTTGCTCAGCGCGCTGCGCGGTCGCGCTTGGCGCGGCAGAGATTTGCGCGGCGCGCTCAAGAAGAGCAACAGCAAGCCGCCGAGCGAGATCAGCAAGCCGAAGCGCGCAACGGCATCCACAGGATCAGTCCAGTTCGGCACGGTGAAGTAGCGCACCACAGCGCCGCCTGTCGCCGCGACCGCGCGCTCGAAAAAGTCTTCGACTTGCGTATCAACGCGCGTGAAGATGTAGAGCGGGACGCGCATGGCGCGCGCTGCCTGCGCGTAGTCAGCGATCTGCTCGCCTTCGCGCTCTTCCGAGAGCAGCGCGCGCGTATTCTTCGCCTCTGCGATGAAGCCTGCGCCGACGAAATCGGGACGGCGGAACGGCGCGCTGATCGGCGCTGAGACAACGCAGACGTTGCACTCGGCAGGCGTCGCTGTGTTTTCGCGCAGGCTGCTGCAGATACACTTGCGTTGATCGGCGGCATCGTTGCGCGGCAACCGCAAATCTTTGGCGAGGATCAGCTCAGCTGAGCGTCCGATCTCAGCAGCGCTGCCAAGACCTGTGGTCACGGGCATTTCGCTGGAATAGCGCCTGCCTGTCGGATTAGGCGCGGTGAAGTTGAGCAGCAGCACAAGGCACAGCGCTGCGCTCAGCACAAACAGGATGCTCAACACGCGACGGATGCGTCTCATATGGCTGAGTATACGCGCAAGCGCGCCGTTTGGCAACTAAGGTTGCACATGGCGCAAGTCGCTATCGGTCAGCAGGCGCGCTGTGCTGAGTCCTGCCGCGACCGCGCCTGTGATCAGCACGGCGTAGACGCCTGCTGATAAGCCGCCGTTGATATCGCCTTCGTAGAAATAGAGCAGCACTTCGTAGGCAGGAATGCCCGGTATCATCGTGATGATGCCTGTCACAGTGAAGACCAAGCGCGGCAGCTTGTAGCGCGTCGAGATGCCGTAACCGAACAAGCCGACGAACAACGCGCCGATGTAAGCCGCCAGCGCAGGCGACGCGCCGCCTTGCAACAAGCTGTAGCGCACCAAATGTCCGCTGATGCCGACGACGCCGCAAGCCGCCAGCAGGCGCGGCGGCACATTGAACAACACGGCGAAGCCTGCCGTCGCCAAGAGCGCCATACTGCCTTGCAACACCAGCATCTCAACGCGCATTCCGCACCTCTAGACGACCGAGAAGCCTGTCAGCAACAGGATCGCCAACATGCCAATCGCGATGCACACCAAGATCAGCACGGCGTAAATGCCACGCGATAAGCCTGAGACCAAGTCCAGATGCACTAGGTCGAGCAGCGCCGTGATGAGCGGCACGCCAGGCACCAAGAGCAGCACAGACGCGATCACGCCGTTTTGCAGCGACGCCTGAACGCCCAGCAGCGCGTAGAGCGGCGCAAAAATCCGCAGCAAGCCGTAGCAGACGGCAGCGGCTACCGCCGCGCAGATCACCACAATCGGCACGGCGCTGAAGTGCCGCCTGATCATCGCCATGCGCAGCGTCTGCGCGACCGCCGCGCCGCCGAAGGCTGCCGCGAATTCCAGGGCGCTGCCGCCGATGATCACTGAGAATGCGCCGCACGCCAAGCCGACCATGATCGCCACGAACCAGCGCGGATATAGCAGCCCTTGCTGCTCGATCGCATCTATGCGCTTGTGCAGCTCAGCAGGCTGAATGCCGAGCGGCAGATTGCGCGAGAGCAGCTCCAGAGCGATGACACGGTTCATGTCCACAGCCAATCCGCGCACTTGCATAATCTGCGTGCGATGCTCACCACTGCTGTAAGCGGACGCGATGATGCCGGTCGGCGTCACATAGGCTTCCAATTGCTCAATGCCGAGCGCGCCTGCGCAGCGCGTCATCACCTCTTGCGTGCGGAAGCTGGCGGCGCCGCTGCGCAAGACCAAGACACCGATCCGCAGGACAACGTGCAGCGCTGCCGCTAACTCGGTCTGTGTGAACGTGCGTTGATGGTGGCGAATGGCGCGACTCACGGCTCGGTCTGCTCAGTTTTTGGCAGCAAGATGGTGTACTCGTAGCCGTTCATCGGAATCGCCGCGTGCAGGCTGTAAGCGCGTTCAATGGCTGCCAGCACAGGCGGCGGATAGAAGCCGATGATCGCCGTCTGACCGATATCGCGGCGCAAAATGACCGCGCCAAAGGCTTGCTGCTCGATCATGGCGATCAGCGCCGATGGATCGTAGAGCGTGCGCTCGGGCGTGTTGTTGTTGTACAAGTTCAGCAGTTGTGTTGGATTAGTGACGACAGGCTTGCCGCTGCGGAAGCTGAAAGCGGCTTCTTCGCTCAAAATCGGGCGCGGATCGGCTTTGGCGTATGCCACAATGCGCCAGCCGTTCGCCACGTCCTGCGCCGTCGGAATCTGCCCGATGGTCGCGTAGCCCATCGTCCAGCCGGCTGAGTCGTAGAAATTCGGGAACTTAGTGTTGCTCTGCACGCCGAGCAGCTGCCCGACCTGCGCGAAGATCGGCATATCCAGCGGCAGCTTGATGACCGCCGCGCCGTACAGCACAAAAGCCGCGCAGACTGCTACACTGAAGATCGGCATGGCGCGTTGCAAACTTGCCAAAAAGCGCGGCAGACGCCATGCGTTGCTCAGCGTGCGCCCTGCAAAAATGCCCGCAAGGATGCACATGGCGGCGATCGCAGTTGCGAAGTAGCTATCGCCGGCGCCCCACTTTCCCGCTAGGACGCTGTTCAGCAGCGCCGCGACGAACCACACGCTGTAGACCGAGAGCCGATCTACGTACAGCTCGTAGACGACCAGCAGCGCAGCCAATACCAGCAACGCGCCGTGTAACGCGATGAACTGCGCCAACAAGCCCGTGTATTGACCGAGGATGTACTGATTCACATTAGCAGTGATGATGTTCAGCGACCACTGTCCGCCTGTGCTCCAGTCGATCAGCAGGAAGATGCCGCCTGCGACTGCCGCGAACGGAATCGCCCAAGCGATAGCGCGCCGCACGCCGCGCAAAAACAGCCAACCGAAGACCGCCGCCACAGTCGCGATCGCCAATTGTTTGGTGTAGCCTGCTGCCAAGAGCAGCGCAAGGCTGATCAGGAGCAGGCGGCGCGGACGTTTGCTCTCGCTCAACGTGGCGATCACCACCACTGCCAATGTCTCGAACATCACCATGCTGATGTGCTGACGGAAGAGCGGTCCGATGTGATAGATGTAGTTCGAGGCGAGATACGCGCAGCCGCTCAAGAGCGCTATCGTGCGCTGACCTGTGGCGCGTTGCACAGCGTAGCCGATTGCAGTCGCTGTGATTAACGTGGCGAGGAAACTGACCAGCCGTCCATACCAATATTCCGCGCCGAACAGCCACGCAAACGGCACTAGGATCAGGTGATAGAGCGGCGGATAGTTGCTGGCGTAGAACGGAAAGACCTCGTTATCGCGGTAAGGCGATTGAAACTGGCTGAGCAGGATCGTATCGTTCAGCTCGAAGCCTTCGCCTTGATCGTAATCGAACGGAAAAGCGATCAGATTGGCGGCGTAGACGCCGTAGACCGCTAAGTGCAACGCCATGAGCAGCATGGCAGCCGCGAGCAAGGCTTGTTGTGCCACCAGCAAGGCGCGCGGCGCGCGTTGCACTGCTTCCAGCGCGCCGATCATGCGGGACGGTCTCCCAGCGGCAGCAGGCTCAGCCCGACCAAGCAGACGCCGAGACTGCCCGCCAACGCCAACAGCTGAGCAGGTCCGAAGTCGCCGAGCGTGCCGCGCAGCGCGTCCAGCAGGATGATGCCGACGAAGGCGAGCGCGCCGAGCGCGATCAGCAACGCGCCGAGCATCCGTTTGGTGATGATAAGGTCAGTTTTGTGCATTGTGCTTTCTCTTACAGCTGCCGCGACTCTACCAACGGCGCGCGCCGCCGTCAACTGGCGCCGCATTAAGATTTGCAATGCATCGCTGGCACAAGCCATAATAACGGGCTGAGCCAATCTTTGAAAATGCGCTGAGGATGATCGGCGCGGGATGTTGCGCTATGTCTGACAAAACCACATCTTATTTCGGCAGCTCTACATTAGGGAACGACGTCGCCATTCAAAAGTACCTGCAGCTGATGGCGCGCTACGAGCGCCTGATGGAGATCAGCCGTCAGCTCAACTCAACGCTCGATCTCAGCACGCTGCTCAATCGCATCATTCACGCCGCCACTGAGCTGACCGACACTGAGACCGCCTCGATCATGCTGATCGATCCCAAGACGGGCGAGCTGCGCTTCGAAGCGTCTTCGCAGCCGAGCATGACCGCCGGCGCGATGGAAGCTATCATCGTGCCGATTGATAGCAGCTTGGCAGGCTGGGTGGTGCGGCATGGCGAGCCAAGCCTTGTAGAAGATGCGCGCAGCGATCCGCGCTTCTTTCGCGGCGTGGACGAGACTATTGATTTCGAGACGCGCAACTTGCTCGGCGTGCCGATGATCGCGCACAATCGCGTGATCGGCGTGGTGCAAGCCGTCAACAAACGTCCCGGCTCACAATGGACGGAAGATGACATCAACACGCTGACCACGCTGGCTGCCCAAGCGGCTATCGCCATTGAGAACGCACGCCTGTTCCAACAAAGCGACCTGATCGAAGAAATGGTACATGAGCTGCGCGCGCCGCTGCTGGGCTTGCGCGCCAGCACAACCTTGCTGATGCGCCCTGACCTGCCCGAAAATCGCCGCCGCGACATCATCCAGACCATTCAAAACGAAGCAGATCGCCTGACGCGCATGACCACTGAGTTCCTCGACCTAGCGCGCCTTGAGTCAGGGCGTGCGCGCTTGGAGACCAGCCGTTTTGACTGCGCGACGCTGCTCGAAGAGACGGTTGCGATCGTGCGTCAGCAAGCGGCAGAGCGCTACATCACCATTCACGTCCAGTCCGAGCCGATCACGCTCGACGCCGATCGCAGCAAGGTCAAACGCGTCATCCTGAACTTGCTGACGAACGCTATCAAGTACAACCGCGATCACGGCGAGATTTTCGTGCGCGCACGCGCGCTGGTCCAAGATGATCAGCCGCCGCGCATGGCGCGCCTTGAGGTGCAGGATACCGGGCGCGGCATGAGCGAGGAGAGTCAACAGCATATGTTCGAGAAGTTCTACCGCGCCGCCGATGTGGCAGGCAGCACGCAAGGCACAGGCTTAGGCTTGGTGATCGCCAAGCGGATTGTGGAAGCGCACGGCGGCGAGATCGGCTTTCAGAGCGCGCTCAACGTCGGCACGACCTTCCATTTCACTTTGCCAATGGCGCCGTCCGCTGCTGAGCCGCAGCGGGAAGCCTGAGCAGCTATCGGGCAGAACTTTCAGCGTGCGCCTAGCGCAAGGCGCGCATCGGCGCGCTATAATCGGTGTGCATCAATGCAGCGCTCACAGGTGAGGCACAATGGCTGATCCACTCATCGGAAAAAAGTTAGGCGATTACGTTATTCAAGAGCTTTTGGGCAAAGGCGGCATGGCGCGCGTCTACAAAGGCTACGATGAGCGTCTGCAGCGGTATGCAGCGGTTAAAGTGATCGACTCCGAGTTGGCGACCGCCAATCAAATCGAGTATCGAATGCGCTTTGAGCGCGAAGCGCGCGCCATCGCTAAACTCGACCAGCATCCGAACATCGTGAAGGTCTATCAGTTTGGCGAATACGAGCAAGTCTATTTCATGGCGATGGCCTTCATCGAAGGCAAAGACTTGCGCCAAATCTTGCGCGAGTACAACGAGCGCGCCATGCGCATGCCGCACGCCGATGTGATCAGCGTTGTGCAGGGCATTGGCGATGCGCTGGACTACGCGCATAGCCTTGGCGTCATCCATCGCGACGTCAAGCCTTCCAATATTATGATCACGCCGCACAAGCAAGCCGTCCTGACCGATTTCGGCTTAGTGCTGAGCGCTTCTGACGGCACGCTCGGCGATACCTTCGGCAGCGCGCATTACATCGCGCCTGAGCAAGCCGTCTCTTCCAAGAACGCCGTGCCGCAGAGCGACCTGTACTCGCTTGGCATTTGCGCTTACGAGATGTTGACAGGCAGAGTGCCTTTCGACGATCCGTCCGCCATGAGCGTGGCGCTCAAGCACCTGCACGATATGCCGCCTTCGCCGCTTGAATTCGCGCCTGAGCTGCCCAGCAGCGTCGAAGCAGTCCTCTTCAAGGTTCTGGATAAAGACCCTGAGCGGCGCTACGCCAGCGGCGCTGAATTCGCGCGCGCTTTGGCGCTGGCGCTCTTCGGCGGCGATACTGAGCATCTGCCGATCATGCGCAGCGCGCCTCTGGCGCCCAAGCTCCTCAGCGATTCTTCTGCATCGCGGCGCTTCACGCCTGCCAGCGATTGGATCGAAGCGGACGACGATGATCGCGAGACGCTCGAGCTGCGCCCTTCGCAGCTTGCCAAGCCGCAAGCGCCGCCTGCTGGGAAGCGTCGCTTGCCATTTCTGCCGCTGATTGGCGTCTTGTTCTTGCTCGCCGCGCTCGCCGTGTTCTTTCTAGGTCGCCTGCCTGAGACGCCTGCCGCCATTTTGACTGAGACCGCGCTTGCCGCGCTGCCGAGCGCGACGCACACTTTCAGCCGCACGCCGACCGAAGTCCCGATCCTGCAGCCGACCGTCGCGCCGCGCAGCACGCACACGCCGACCGCCGCACGCATGATCACTGCGACACGTACGCAGACGCCTGCGCCTGTTGCCGCTCAACACACAGCCACGCCGACTGCCAGTCCGTCGCGCACGCCGACGCGCACGCGCACGCCGACGCCTGCGCCGTTGCGAACGGTTGTGCGCACGCCGACGCCGACACATACGCGCACGCCGACGCGCACATTCACGCCGACGCTCACACCGCCCAGCGCAGACGTTCTGCTGATCTACGACGACGATCAGCTCAATTTGATCAACATCAGCCGCCGCACCTTGAACTTGCTCGACCTGAACTTCATTCAGGACGGCGCTGAGCCGTATCTGTTCAGCGCCGCTGAATGGGCGCTGACAGGCGCTGTGCGGCAGCCGAGCAATTTTCCGCCCGATTGGTGCTTGAAAGTTGGGCGCATCGAGCGCCAGATTGAGTCGCGTTTCGGCGAGTGCCGCTCGTTAGCGTCTTTTCGCTACACAGCGCCTACCAAGCAGTTCTGGCGCTCTCATAGCAAAGAAGTGACTACGTTCAGTGTGCGGCTCGGCAACCAAGAGATCGCAGTCTGCGCAATCGCCGCCAAACGCTGCACATTCTCACTGCCCAGTCGCGTCGCGCAATGATGGGCGCGCAATTTTCATGACAGATCGCTTCTTGATCGTCGGCTTGGGCAATCCGGGCAAGGAATATGAGCGCACGCGCCACAACATCGGCTTTCAGATCGTCGAGCGCCTAGCCGCCAAGCACGCGCTCAGCTTCGGCAAAAAGCAAGCGAAGGCTGTGCTTGCCGAAGGCACCATCGCTCAGCGGCGCGTCTTGCTCGCAAAGCCACAGACCTACATGAACTTGAGCGGTGAAGCAGTCCGTCCGCTGATCGCCTTCTACAATCTTCCCTTGACAAACGTGCTGATCATCCTCGATGATCTCGATATTCCGCTTGGCACGTTGCGGCTGCGTCCAAATGGCAGCGCAGGCGGTCAGAAAGGCTTGAAGAGCATCCTAGAGCAGCTCGGCACGCAGCAAGTGGCGCGCCTACGCTTCGGCATCGGGCGTCCGCCTGGACGCATGGATGCGGCGGCGTATGTTCTGCAGCCTTTCACTGCTGAAGAGCAGCTCCTCGTTGCAGAGACGGTCGATCGCGCCGTACGCGCTGTAGAGACATGGCTGGAATTCGGCATTGAGATCGCCATGGCGCGCTATAACAGCACTGCCGAAGATGCCGCGCGCAACGCAGGCGCCGCGCCAAGCCTACCGACCGCTGAGCCGAAGAGCGAATAAGCGAGAACATGCATCTACATGGCTTAATTGCGCTCCTGCGCGAGAGCGCTGCCTTCCAGCAGCTGCTGGAGCAAGTGCAGGCAGGCTATAGCGTCTCCGATCAACATATCTTGCGCGCTGCACGTCCGTTCGTGGTCGCGGCGCTGGCACAGGCGACGCAACGCCCGGTAGTTGTGCTGAGCGGTTCAGTCGAGCGTGCCTACACGCTGACCGAACAGCTGCCTGTCTGGCTGCCGCAAGCGTCTATCTACCGCTTTGCCGAGCCGAGCGCGCTCTTCTACGACCGCGCCGCTTGGACGAGCAACGCCGTGCGCAGCCGTCTGACGGCGCTGAGCGCGCTGCAGCCGCCGATCGGCGCTGCGGATAACGCACCGCCGATCGTGATCGCCTCAGCGCACGCCTTGATGCAGCGCACCTTGCCGCCGCGCGAATTCCGCGCGCACTCCCGTCAGTTAGCGCTCGGTCAGCGCGTGGAGCAAGAGAAATTGGTGCGCTTGTGGCTCGCCATCGGCTACACGCCCGCGCCTGTGGTGACCGAAGCAGGCACGTTCAGTCGGCGCGGCGGCGTGCTGGATATCTTCCCAGTCAGCGCTGAGCAGCCTGTGCGCATCGAGCTGTTTGGCGATACGATTGAGAGCCTACGCACGTTCGACCCGTCCACACAGCGCAGCCTTGCCGCGATTGAGCGCGTCAGCATCACGCCCGCGCGCGAAGTGCTGCCCAAGCACGCCCTGCCTATCGCCACGCGCCTTGCAGCTTGGTTCGCTGCGCAGCCTGAGCGCGCGCAGCAAGCCGACTCAGCGCGCGCCGATCAGGAAAAGCTGGCGAGCGAGACCGCCTTTGCGCACCTCGAATTTTATCTGCCCTACTGCTACGCTGAGCCGTGCAGCCTGCTGGACTTCCTGCCCGAGCGTGCGCTGCTGATCGTAGAAGATTGGCTCACGCTCGAAGAAACTGTCGCGCAGCTTGAGGCGCAAGCAGTAGACCTGCGCGCTGAACAAGACGGCAAGGCGCAGCTGCCGCCCGATTATCCCTTGCCATATCTGCCGTGGGAAACTTTGCGCGATGCGATCGTGGCGCGCGCGCCGATCCGCCTTGGCGGCTTTGAAGACGGCGCGGCTGATTCTGAGACGCTCGGCGCGCTCTTCGCACCTGAGACGCGCCATGGCGGTCAGCTGAAGCTGTTTTTGGAAGCGCTGCGCAAAAATCGTGCGCACGGTGCGCGCGCCGTTGTGGTCAGCAATCAGGCGCAACGCTTGGCAGAGCTCTGGGCAGAGCAGGCGCGCATAGCGCGCCCGACCGTCGTCTCGAGCCTTGAGCGCGCGCCTGACCTCGCCTTTGTGGAAGGCGCGCTGACCGAAGGTTGGCAATTGTGCGTCCAGCCGCCGCTGCACCTGATCAGCGACGCGGAGATTTTCGGCTGGCGCCGCCCTGAGCCGCGCCGTCACGCTGCACAGCGCGCCATCTCGCCTGAGGCGCACTTCGCCGATCTGCAGCCGAACGATTACGTGGTGCATAGCGAGTATGGCATCGGACGTTTTCTCGGTTTGCGCAAGCTCTCGCTGGATGGCGCGCAGCGCGAATACTTGGCGTTGCAATACAGCGGCACGGACATGCTCTACGTGCCGATCCATCAGGCAGACCTTGTCTCGCGCTACGTTGGCGTGGACGATCAGCCGCCGACTCTGACGCGGCTCGGCTCGGCTGAGTGGCAGCAGCGTAAAGAAGCGGCGCGGCGTGCCGCCGAAGAGACCGCGCGCGAGATGTTAGCGCTCTACGCCAAGCGCAGCATCGCCAAAGGTTACGCCTTCAGCCCTGATACGGCTTGGCAAGCTGAGCTGGAAGCGTCCTTCCCGTTCATCGAGACCGAAGATCAGCTGCGCGTCTTGGCTGAGGTGAAAGCGGATATGGAACGTCCTGTGCCGATGGATCGCCTGTTGTGCGGCGACGTCGGCTTTGGCAAGACCGAGATCGCGCTGCGCGCCGCCTTCAAAGCTGTCATGGACGGCAAGCAAGTGGCGCTCTTGGTGCCGACAACCGTCCTTGCCCAGCAACACTTCAACACATTCAGCCAACGCCTTGCCGCGTTTCCTGTGAAAGTGGCGATGCTCTCGCGCTTCTGCACGCCGTCTGAGCAGCGCGCTATCCTCGCCGCGACGCGCTGCGGCGAGGTTGACATTTTGATCGGCACGCATCGGCTGCTGAACGATGACGTGACCTTCCGCGACCTCGGCTTGCTGATCATTGACGAAGAGCAGCGCTTCGGCGTGACGCACAAGGAACACTTCAAGCGCCTGCGCACTGAAATTGACGTGCTGACCATGACGGCGACGCCGATTCCGCGCACGCTCTACATGAGCTTGAGCGGCATCCGCGATGTGAGCTTGCTCCAAACGGCGCCGTCTGAGCGCTTGCCCGTCATCACGCACGTCGGACCGTACGATCAGCAGTTGGTGCGCCAAGCGATCCTGCGCGAGCTGGATCGCGGCGGACAGGTCTATTTTGTCCACAACCGCGTAGCGACCATTCACACGGTCGCTGAGCAGTTGCGGCGTCTTGTGCCAGAAGCGCGCCTCGCCATCGGTCACGGTCAGCTGCACGAGGAAGCGCTTGAGCGCGCCATGATCAGCTTCGCCAATGGCGAGTCGGATATTCTGCTGTGTACCACGATCATCGAGAGCGGCTTGGATATTCCGAACGCCAACACGATCATCATCGATCGCGCGGATACGTTCGGCTTGGCGCAGCTTCACCAACTGCGCGGACGCGTTGGACGCGGCGCGTATCGGGCTTATGCGTATCTCTTCTACGCGCCAAATGCCGTCCTGACGGCGGAAGCGCGCGCACGCCTTGAGACCATTGCTGAGCATACCGACCTAGGCAGCGGCTACAGCATCGCCATGCGCGATCTGGAGATACGCGGCGTCGGCGAGCTGTTGGGCAATCGCCAGAGCGGCTACATCGCGAGCGTTGGCTTTCACTTGTACACACAGATGTTGGCAAGCGCCGCGGCGCGCCTGAAGAACGATGGAGCGCTGCCGATCGGCGCGCCGCAGGCTGAGCGCGCCGCGCCGCTCATCGAGCTGCCATTGCGCGCTTATGTGCCTGCCGAGTTCATCGCCGAGAGCAACATGCGCTTGCAGCTGTACCGTCGGCTTGCCGACCTGCGCACAACGGCGGCGCTGGACGAAATGCACGCCGAGCTGCGCGATCGCTTCGGCGATCTGCCCGCTGAGCTGGACGATCTACTCTATCAATTGCGCGTCAAGTGCCTAGCACAGGCAGCTAACGTGCGATCCATCGCGCTTGAGGCGAGCCAGATTGCCGTGAAAGTGCCGTATCTGGGCGAGATTGACCGCGCGGCGCTGCAGCGCTACCTCGGTAACGACGTGCGCGTCAGCCGCATCGCGATCTGGCTGCCGAAGGATGCCGATGGCGACTGGCGCGCGCGGCTGCTAGACGTGCTGCAACGGCTACAGCTGACCAAGCACGGGCGCTTGCGGGCAGCACACTGATGAAGCTCTTATGCACATTTGGCACCAAAAGCGGCTATACTTGACGATCAGCGCAAAAAGCCTGATTGGAGCAAAAACATGGCTTTCATTCCAACTGTGATCGAAGATACAGGTCGCTATGAGCGCGCTTGGGATGTCTATTCCTTGCTGCTCAAAGAGCGGATCATCTTCGTCGGCACTGAGATCAACGCCTTCGTGGCGAACTCGATTGTGGCACAGCTGCTCTATCTTGAGCATGAGGATCCTGATCGCGAGATCAAGATGTACATTCAATCGCCGGGCGGCGAAATTTACGCAGGCTTGGCGATCTATGACGCCATGCGCCTGATCAAGGCGCCGGTCAGCACGACGGCAATCGGCATGACGGCGAGCTTCGGCACGGTCTTGCTGGCGGCAGGCGCCAAAGGCATGCGCTACGCGCTGCCGAACGCCACGATCCACATGCATCAGCCGCTCAGCTATGGCGGCGGCGGACAAGCCTCAGATGTGGCAATTCAAGCCAAAGAGATCGTGCGCTTGAAAGAGAAATTGCTGGATATCTTGGTCGAGGCGACTGGACAGCCGCGCGAGACGCTGGAGCGCGACACCGACCGCGACCTGTACTTGAGCGCTGAGCGCGCGCGCGAGTACGGCATTGTGGATAGAATCCTCGAGAGTCCGAAGCGCAAAGCCTAGCCGCGATCAGTGCGCGGAGAGCGAGTTGCCATGCGCGTGGTGCTAGAGGACGGCACAACCGAAGACTACGAAGACGAGCCGTTCAACGACGGCGGACAAGGCAGGCTGTATCTCTCGCGCGATCGGAAGCACGTCATCAAGCTCTACCATCGCGAGGATCGCGCGCGCCTGCCTGCCTTGCGGAAGATCATGGGCGAGCTGAACGTCACGCGCGACGATTCGAGCGCCGTCTCGCTCTTCGCTTGGATCAACGGCATCGCTATCCGTCCGTCGCTAGGCGTGCGCATGCGCAACGTCAACTACGAGATGCAGCACAAAGACCTGACGTGGTGGCTCTCGTCGAAATCGTTCAAGAAAATTCCTGAGGCGATGCGCGGCGACTGGTTTGATCGGACGTGCGTCGCCAGCGAGCTAGCGCGCATCGCTTGGAAGCTACACGGCGTCGGTCTGTGCCACTCGGATTTCTCAGGCAACAATTTTCTGGTGAATGTGGCGCGGCGCCGCGCTGTGCTGATCGATCTGGACGGTTTGGTGGTGCCGGATGTGCTGCCGCCGATCATGATCGGCACGACGGATTACATGGCGCCTGAGATCGTAGCGGCGCAGATGCGCGGCATACGCGACATCCGTCCGTCTATTCAAACCGACTTGCACTCGCTCGCCGTCCTGATCTATCAGCTGCTGCTGATGCGCCATCCGTTGCGCGGTCCGAAAGTCCACGATCCCAAGAATCCTGAGCGCGATGAGCAGCTCGCGCTCGGCGAGAAGGCGCTCTACACCGAAGACCCTGAAGACCGCTCTAACCGTCCCGAAGACCCATTTCGCGGCGCGTGGCTGCTCGGCGAGGAAGTGGAGAGCCTGATGCGGCGCGCTTTCACGGACGGCTTGCGCGATCCCAGCAAACGCCCGATAGCCGCCGCATGGCACGAAGCGCTGATGCGCATGGCAGATCAGCACGTACCGTGCTTCAATCCTGCCTGCGAAGGCAAGGCGTTCATCTTGCTGCGCGATCATCCTGCCGTCTGCCCATGGTGCAATACGCGCATTACTTTTCCCAAACAGATTCCTGTCCTGCGCCTATACGCAAGCGTGGGACAGACCGGACATTTTCAGCAGGATAAAGGTCGCGTCGTCGTCTGGCGCGACCGCACGCTGCATCGCTGGCACGTCCAGAGCGGCTTCGCTGAGCATGACGCCAAAAGCGATGAAGAGCGCGTGGCGCTGATCAAGTTCGAATATGATGGTCGGCAAGGCTGGGTGCTGCACAACTTGGGACTGGAAGACTTGCGCGTAGCCGATATCAACAAGATGCAACGCGTCGCGCTGGGCGCGAAGGCGCTGCTGCGCGAAGGGCAAAAATGGCTGCTGGGCGCGGGCAACGCGGCGCGCCTTGCGCTGGTGACCATGCAGAGCGTCTAGCGCGCCATGCCAAAGGTGCATTCCGCCGCTGAGCTGACCGCTGCGCTGAGCCAAGCCAAGCCACACGACGTGATCGAACTGGCAATTGGCGAGTACGGCGGCGCGTTCATCATTGATAGACCGTTGACCTTGCGCGGTCAGCGCCGTCAGAGCGTGCTGTGGCGGCAGGCGGCGCCGATCATCTATGTGCGCGCGCCTGAGGTGCATCTTGAGCGGCTGCTGATCGAGCGGACAGTCCAAGACGGCGTCACGGTCATTCACGATGTCCATTGCCGTCCAAGCGGAGCAGACTCTGTGCAAGTGGATGAGAACACGCTGATCAATTTAGGCGAGCTGTTGCCCGGCGCTGAGGTCAATTTGCCATTGCGCCTGACCGTGCAAGCGCAGACTGAGCTGAGCGTGACAGGCTTGCACGGCGCGCGTCTTGAGCCGAGCGCCTTGCCTGCGCGCGGGACGCATCGCGTCACTTTGATCCTCGATGGACGCGCGCTAGAGCGCGGCGAAGTGCTGCTCGGTGAGATCGCGGTGCGCGAAGGCGAGCAGACGCGCAGCTTGTGGCTGACAGGCACGGTCTTAGAGCAGCCGTTGCCTGAACAACAGCTCTGTCTCGCCATCAAAAAACATCGGCTGTATCCGCCGCTGCGCGGCATGTTGCTCTCAGCAGCGCATTTCGCCGCGCTCGGCGCAGCTAACTTGCCCGAAGGCGATTACTGCTTTGTGCAAGGCGATCCGAGCGGCGCGCTGTTCGTCTTCATGCCTGATGTGCCGCCCGTGCCGATCAAATTGAATGGCTCGCCGCTGGAACGCAATGTGCGTCGTCTATTGCACGAACACGATCAGCTCAGCATCAGCGAGCTGACCTTGCAAGTGGTGCAGGCGAGCGAGCCGCCAAGCCTTGAGCTGCCGTCCTGCGTGCGCTTTGCGCCGTTCACCACGCGCGTGCCTGAGCCTGTGCCGCTCGTCTTGCAGACTCTCAAAAACGGCTGGAAAGGCGAGATCGTCGCCAGCGCGCCTTTTTTGAGCGTCTCGCCTGAAGGACAATTCCGCGTGCCGTCCAATCGGACGCACACATGGCAGGTCAGCCTGAATGCTGAGGCACTCAAGCTGCCGAACGCTGAGTACTTTCTCTCAGGCGGCGTGTTGGCGGTCGGCGCCAACCAAGTTCACAGCGTGGACGTGGAATTGAGTGTACAGCGTCCTGCAGTCGCGCTGCAGGTTGCGCCGCTCGATCTCGGTCAAGTGGAAATCGGCTGGGCAGCACAGAAGACGTTTGAGCTGAGCATCGTCAACATGGGACGCAGCGCGTGGTCAGGCGAGCTTTACGCGGCGTTGCCATGGCTGCAGGTGCTTTCGCCGATGCCGATACGCGGCGCGGCGTGGTCGGAACTCGTCGTTCAGGTCGCCTTGAACTTGAACTGGGAAAAATTGAGCGAAGCCGAGCGGCTGCCGAGCGGCATCCACGAAATTCCAGCGGCATTCATCATTGACGGCAAAGGCGCTTTCGCCGATGTGCCTATCGCCGTGCGCCTTGAAGTGCTGCCGCCGCGCGGTCACTTGCGGCTGCTGACCGACTCAGTCCGCTTCGACGAAGTGGAGCGCAATTTTGAGCTGCCCAGCGCTTTCATCGAGGTGCAAAATGACGGCGCCGCCGATTGGCACGGCAAACTGCGCGCTGAGCGCGGCTGGGTGCAAATTGTCGAGGCGTTCGGCGCTGAGCTGAGCGGCGAGATCAACGCGCCGACTTTGCGCGTGCCTTCGGCAGGCAAAGCGCGCATCCGCCTTGAGCTGCTCGATATTCCGCCCGATATCCCGCTCGATACGCCGATCGCGCTTGACGCGCTCGTCATCGAGAGCGATCCGCGCAGTGCGCCGTTCAGCGCGCGCGTGCCCATTTCGATGATCCTGGTCGAGCGTCCGCCGTTTGTGACCGCACACACGGTCAGTTTTCCGCCGTTTGTGCGCGGCGAGCCGCCTGGCGAAGGCGTGTTGCGCCTGTACAATCGCGGACCGTCCGTCTGGCGCGGCAGCGTGCAACGCCACGCCGCATGGCTGAACGTGCCGACGGCGCTGCTTGAGTGCGCTGTCGGCAGCATCTTAGAGATTCCCATCGGCTTGAATGAGCGGCAACTGAACGCCCTGCCGCTCGGCGTGAGCCGCCATGAAGCAGCGCTCAGTTTGAGCGGCGTGCGCGAGCCTGTGCCGATCGCCGTGCAGCTGGATATCCGCGACCTGCCGCGCGAACTGAGCCTTGAGACGCCTTTGCTGAACTTCGGCGCAGTCAATCCGCTGCACGCTGAGCCGTCTGCCGAGTCCGTGCGCGTCCTGAACGCCGCCACAACGCCATGGCAAGGCACTGTGACGCTGAACACGCCATGGCTCTCATTTGAGAGCGCCTGCCGCAGTTTCGCTCTGCAGGTGCCGCCGCTGAGCGCCGCTGAATTCAAAGTGCTGGTCAATCAAGAAGCGCTCGATCTGCCCGGTGACGCTTGTTTCGTGAAAGACGCCTTGACCATAGAGAACGACGCGCAACGCCTCACGGTCGCGGTGCAGCTGGTGCCGTTGGAAGCCGCGCCGCGCCTGACGCTCGCGCCGACGCACGTCGCGCTCACCAGCTTGAAATCCGCCAAGATCAAGCTGACCAACAGCGGCGAGCGCGAATGGACGCTCACTTTGAGTTGTGCGCCTTGGCTGGCGCTCTCGCTGAGCGAGGTCGCACTTGAGCCGCGCGAGACTCAGAGCGTGGAAGTGCGCCTCCTGCCTGAGCGGATCGCCTTCGCTTGGCACGAGCCGCGCGGCGTGATCATCAGCGGCGGCGGACGCGAGTGGTCAGTGGCGGTTGAAGTGACTGAGAGCGCGTTGAAGGCTGCCAAGCGCGCCAAGACCGCGCCGCTGGTCGCGCCTGAGACGTCTGAAACTGAGCCGAAAGCGCCGCCCGCTGAGCCGTCTCTGCCGCCATCAGAAGCCGCCGATGGCTGAGTCGCTGTGCCTTTATATCCTGCTCGATCACTCGGCTTCGATGAGCGGCGCGCCGCTTGAGGCGTTGCGGCAAGGGATGCAAGTGCTGCTGAGCGCCTTCGAGCGCTACAGCGGACAGCTGATCCGCGCAGCGCTGATCGCCTATGAGAGCGCGCCGACGGCTGTCACAGCCCTGCAAGCGGTTGACTCGCCGTCATTCGATGCGGACGCGAACCTGATCCTCGCCACGTTGGAGCCAGCAGGCGCCTCAAACTTGGGCAAAGCGTTGCGCCGCCTTGCCGCTGAGCTGCCGCGAGACGCGCTCGCCGTGATCTATCTGTTCAGCGATGGCGGCTTCACCGATGACTGGCAACGCGCTTTGGCTGAGCTGCGTCCGCGCTTGAAGCGCTTCTACGCCGTGGCGTGCGGCATGGCTGCCGATCACGAGACGCTCGCCGCTGCCGATCAGGTCTTGCGCGTGAGCGACCTGACCGCCGACCTGCTGCTCGCAACTCTTCGCGACATCGTGCGCGCCGCCAAATGAAAAACGCCCAGCGCTGCGCTGAGCGTCTCTTGCGTCGTGAGCCACCTTTGGGACTTGAACCCAAAACCTCACGCTTACGAAGCGTATGCTCTGCCGATTGAGCTAAGGTGGCGATTTCGCTTTATAGTTTAACCGCGCTCCGCCTGCCTGTCAAGACGTTTTTCCGCCCGTCGCTTCTCAGCAATCTCTCATCCCGTTCGGCAAGGCATTTAACGTATCGCTTTTTACAATCTGTGTGTGTTACGTAAGTTATTCAAGGAGAACAAACGCGATGAAACGCTCAAGAACGCTGATGCTTGGCGCCGCAGCGCTGATCGGCATTCCAGTGCTTGCCTTCAGCATCTACATCGCCGTCAACTTCGTCCTGCCCGCGCTCTTCACCACGCCTTCCGTGACAGGCGTGCCGACGGCGCGCAGCAACAATCTGGATGCGCTGCGCACGCAACAGGCAGAGCGCACGCTGACCGCCACGGCAGCGCGCAGCAGTTTCTATCAGAATGGCGTGCGCGCCGCCGCCTTCGGTATGCCTGAGACAGGCAAGCGGATCGCGCAAGAGCTGTACGTCTCGTGCACGGCGGCGCGCGGCGTGACCGCTACGCCGAACAATGCGCCGACCGCCACGCCCATGCCGACTGCCACGCCTGAGCCGACACCTGCCGCCGCAGGCGAGTCGAACTTCGTCTTCCTGACCATCGTCGGCGAAGAATCGGAAGCCTGCTATCAGGTTGGCGAGATTTTGAACGGCAATTTTGTCCTAGCCGTTGGCGTGACCAAAGAGATCGCCGGCGAAGTGGCGATTGACCTCGGCAATCTTGCCAACAGCCAACTGAGCGAGGAAATTAACGTCAATTTGGCGCAGATTCGCTCCGATCAGCGCAACCGCGATAATTGGATGATCAGCGAGCGCGGCTTCAACTTCAACCGCTTTCCAATTGCCAAGCTGACCGACGCCGAGCTGATCGGCTTGCCTGCGCGCGCCTATCGCGAAGGCGAGACCATCACTTTCCAGATCAAGGGCAACTTGCAAGTGCGCGAGACTGTCCGCGAGACAATTTTCACGGCAATGGGACGCTACGCGGACGGCGTGCTAGTAGTGACCGCTTTCACGGACTTGAAGCTGACTGACCTCGACTTGAATCCGCCCGATCTCGGCTTTGTGCGCGTTAACGACGACATGCGCATCATCCTGAACCTTGTGGCGCGCGCCGCGAACTGAGCGACTCGCGAAAAGACAGGACGGCGCCTGCCGTCCTGTTCGATCAGCGCCGCGCTTCCGGCAGCTTGCTCAAGAAGTCGGCGACCGTCTCTTGCGGCGTCATGTACTCGCCGCCGTGATATAGGCGCATCGCTTCCTGATGTTTGATCAGCCATGCGTACAGGTCAGCTTCAGTGCGTCCTGGAAAATACTCCAGCACTTCATACTCGCGGATCAACTTGACCAGCGGCATGTAGACGTTATCGTACCAACTGACGACCGCTTCTTCCCACGAAACTTCGCGCTGTTGATCAATGCCCATGAAGTAGCGATGGACGGAGATATGCTCCAAGAGCTGATTGTAGCGATCGGGCTCGGTCAGGATGATCTGCGCTTCAGGGCGCAATACGTCAAGGCGCGTGCGGCGCAGGAACTCGGCGTAGGCTTCTTTCTGGATCAGGTCTTTCTCGGTCGTGTTCTCGTCAATCGGCACAGGCGTGCGCAGCTCGGTCACGTACGCTTCGATGGTCTTGGCGCCAAGCTGCCGCGCCACAGAGACGCGATGATTGCCGTCAATCACGAAATACACCTCGCCAACTTTGTAGACCTCAATAGGCGGAAAGCCTTCTGGACCGCGCGCCAGCGCGTCTAGGCGCTGCCAGCGCGAGCGCACAGCATTGGTGCGCGGCAGAAAGGTGCGCGTGAAATCGCGGTAGCGTCCGACGCTGCCGACAATTTTATCGAGCGGTATCTCGCGCAAGCCGAGATAGCGTTCATCGGTCAGGCGCAGGCGCTGCTTGACTTCCTCAAAGCGCAGCAGGTCAATGGATTTGCCCGTCAGCAGCGCCCAAACTTCCTGCCAGAACGCTTGCATCCGCGCTTTGGAGAAATGGCGCGAAGCCTGTGCCACAGCTGTTGGATCGTCAGGGTCCATCTCAGGCGTACTCCTTATCAGCTCTCGATCTCCAGCACCTTCGCAGGATTGATGTTGATGACTTCGGTCTGCAGAAAGCGCGTTTGCGTGCGCTGTAGCGGTGCATCGTGCGTATCCACGTGACCGTGCAGCAGAAAGCGCGGACGGTACAGCCGCAGCAGCAGGCGAAAGGCGTTGAAGCCTGTGTGCGCACGGTCGGGCAGGTCGTGAATGTGGCGCGGCGGCGCGTGCGTGATCATCACGTCAAGGCGGCGGCGGAAGCGCGCGCGCGCCATCAGCACGGCAGGGTAAAGCTGCAAGACCTGCCAGAACATCTCGCTTTGCGTATATTGAATCGGCTCGCGGTTGTAGCGCAAACAGCCCTCCAAACCTGCCCATAGCAATCCGCCGAAGTGCAGCACGCGTCCATGCAAATTATCGCCGCCGGGACGCTCACGCGTGTAATACACATCGTGATTGCCGCGCACATACAACAACGGCACGCCCAGCACATCCGTGATGAACTCTAAATAGTAGACAGGCAAATCTCCACAGCTGATAACCGCGCTCACGGCGCTATAGTTGCGCGCAAGGTTCTCGCGGTTTTCCAATTTTGCCAAGACGTTATCGCTGACGGCTAAAATTTTCATAGAAAAATAAAAAGTGTAGTTCAGGCATGTGCGCCTGATCCTACACTGTGTCATGCGCAGCGGCAAGCTGCCTTCAGCTGTTGTGCCGAATAGTCTGCGGCAATATTGCATGAGAGAGCGAACACAGATTTGGGAATACAACTGTGGTCATGCCTTGCGCGCAAAAAACGATCCGATTGTCCCATGCTTATGATGACATTCGTCACTACTGATGAAGCTGAAGGCTAGGTCAAACTTTGCGCAGTGATGCCAACATCTCTCGCTTCTGCCCGAGCGCGATACGTTGCGATCTCTCGCAACGAGCGGTTGTCGTCAAGGCTTTGATTGAGACGAGGAAAAGCGATTATGACCGAACAAGAGAAACAGACAACAGGATCACCTGCTGCCAGCGCCGTGAGTCGGCGCGACTTTCTAGGCGCGCTCGCCAGCGCCGGCGGCGCCGCCCTAGCGCTCGCCGCGCTTGAGCAGTTTGCGGCTGATCCGCAAGTTGCGCTTGCCGCCTGCGAGGAGCAAATTGTGCAAAGCACGCTCCAGACAGGTCAGAGCAGCGCAGACTGGAAGGCGCTGGACGTGCTGGAGCGGATGCGCCTTGAACTCTTGCGCGCTCTGCAAAAGCCGCAAGGCGAGCGCCGCTGGGTGATGGTCATTGACCTGCGCAAGTGCGTTGGCTGCCATGCCTGCACCATCGGTTGCGTGGCAGAGAACAAATTGCCGCCCGGCGTTGTCTACCGCCCTGTGATCGAAGAAGAGTTCGGCACTTATCCAAATGTGGCGCGGCGCTTCATCCCGCGTCCGTGTATGCAGTGCGAGAATCCGCCTTGTGTGCCTGTCTGCCCTGTGCGCGCCACTTTCACCAACGCTGAAGGCATTGTGGAGATGGACTACGAGCGCTGCATCGGCTGCCGCTACTGCCTGACCGCTTGCCCGTACTCGGCGCGCGTCTCCGATTTCGGCTTCACTTACACGGAAGAGCTTCCTGTCATTCAGGGCTTGCTTGGCACGCAGACCGCCGATGACTACGAGCGCATGCCTAACTTCGAATATGGCAAGCAGTACGCGCGCGAAGGACGCGCCTCGCCAGTGGGCAATGCGCGCAAGTGTCACTTCTGCCAGCATCGCATTTTGGAAGGCGTGCTGCCGGCGTGCGTCACAACCTGCATCGGGCGCGCCACTTTCTTCGGCGATGCAAACGATCCTGAAAGCCTTGTGGCTGAGCTGATCGCCAGCCCGAACGTCCTGCGTCTGCGCGAAGAACTCGGCACTGAGCCGCGCGTTTACTACTTGAAATAGGAGGCAGTCATGGCACAGATCGCTTCTACTGAACAACGTCCGCGCTTCAGGCTGCGCCTGACAGACCTGTTCTGGATAGGCGGCATCCTCGCGCTGCTGATTGGCGCTGTAGGCATGTTGGATCGGCTGCGCTTCGGCTTGGCGCCGGCTGCTATCGGCAGCTACGTGCCGTGGGGACTGTGGGTCGGTTTTTACGACTACCTTGTCTGGCTTGAGGTCGGCAGCCTGCTGCTATTCTCAGGGCTAGTTTACCTCGCTGACGATCATTCGCTCGCCAAGATCAAGCCGCTCGTGCTGTTCACAGGCTTTGTGGTGCTATTGATGGCGCTCATTCTAGTGGCGATGGATTTGGGACACTTCGAGCGCTTCTGGCACGTCTTCGTCTACGCCGATTTCGGCTCGATGATCACATGGATGGTCTGGTTGCACACGGCATACCTGATCCTGCTGACGGTCGAGCTGGTTCTCGCGCTGCGCGGCAAGGGCAAAGGGCTGCTCAAGGCGTTAGGCATTGTCAGCCTGCCGCTCGGCTTGATGCTGATCTTGGTCAGCGGCTCGATCTTCGGCGTGGTCGCGGCGCGTCCGCTGTGGAATACCTCGAATCTGCCGCTGATGTTCTTCATCTCGGCGCTGGCAGCTGGCGCGAGCTTGTTGCTGCTCTTGGTGTGCATCTTCTGGGCGGATAAGCAATCGGATGAGTTTGCGCGCTTGACGCGTCGCCTATCGCGGATCGCCGGCTGGCTGACGCTGGGCGGCGCGTTCATCGCGGGCGTGATCGCGTTCACGATCTTGTATCAAGGCGGCGGCAATCCGCAGCGCGCTGCGGCGTTGCAGCTCATCCTGAGCGGACCATTCTGGTGGAGCTTCTGGATCGTCCATATTCTGCTGGGCGTGATCGTGCCTGCCGTCATTTACTTCCTGTTCTACAAAAATCGCCTGCTGCTGACGCTTGGCGCGGCGCTAAGCACGATCACTTTTGTGGCGGTCACGCTGAACATCGTCATCCCAGTCTTGGTGACACCTGAGCTGGAAGGCTTGGCTGAGGCATTCCAGCACCAGAAGTTATCGCTGGATTACGTGCCGAACTTGAACGAGTGGCTGGTTGTGACTTTTGTCTTCGGCTTCGGCGCGCTGCTGTATGGGCTAGGCTTGCGCTTCTTGCCCGTCCTGCCCAAGCGCACACAGGAATAGAAGGAGTGAACCATGAGCGATAAACCACTTATGCCCGATCAAGAGCAACCTGAATCCTGCGCGCTCTCGCGGCGTGATTTTCTGAAGCTGACTGCCGCTACAGGCGGCGCCGCTGCCTTGCTGAGCAGCCTGCCTGCCTTCGATCGCCTGCAGGCTGCGCAAGATGGCAGCGTTGCAGGACTCTCGCCGCTCTCTGAGCCTGAGCGCCAAATTTATTCGGTCTGCCTGCAGTGCAACACAGGCTGCGGCATCAAGGTGAAAATTTGGGACGGCGTCGCCGCTAAGATCGAAGGCAATCCATATAGTCCATGGACGTTGCATCCGCACTTGCCATACAGCACGCCTGTGGCTGAGGCAGGCGCGATTGAAGGCGCGCTGTGTCCTAAAGGGCAAGCGGGCTTGCAGACGGCATACGATCCATATCGCATCACGCGCGTCCTGAAGCGGCGTCCTGGCACGAAGCGCGGCGAAGGGCAATGGATCACGATTTCGTTCGAGCAGGCGCTGGATGAGATCATCGAAGGCGGCGATCTGTTCGGCGAAGGGCGCGTCGAAGGGCTCAAAGATGTTTATGCCTTGCGCGATCCTAAAGTGGCGAAGGCAATGGCGGACTTTGTCAAAAAGATCGTGGATGAGAAAGATGCTGAGAAGAAGCGTGCGCTGGTCGAGGAATTCAAGACGACCTTCGCCGCCGATCTGGACAAGCTGATCGATCCCGAGCATCCTGACCTCGGTCCGAAGAACAATCAATTCGCCTTCATCTGGGGACGTTTGAAGAACGGTCGCGGCGATCTGGTGCGGCGTTTTGTGAACGGCGGCTTAGGCTCGGTCAACGCGAACGGACACACAACGGTCTGCCAAGGCAGCCTGTACTTCGCAGGCAAAGCCATGAGCGAGCAGTGGGACGGCAGCAAGTTCAGCGGCGGACAGAAGTTCTATTGGCAGGCAGACCTGAAGAGCAGCCGCTTCGTGATCTTCATCGGCGCCAATATGTTCGAGGCGAATTACGGTCCGCCGTTGCGCGTCACGCCGATAACCGAAGGCGCTGTGGATCGCGGTCTGCGCTACGCCGTGGTCGATCCGCGCTTCTCCAAAGCCGCCTCGAAGGCTTGGAAGTGGATTCCGATCAAGCCGGGCGAAGATGCAGCGCTAGGCATGGGCATGATGCGCTGGATGTTCGAGAACGACCGCATCAACAAGCGCTTCCTGAGCGCTGCCAACAAAGCGGCTGCCAACGCCATCGGCGAGGCATCGTGGACGAACGGCGTCTGGCTGGTGCGCATCAAAGATGGCAAACCTGGCAAGTTGGTGCGCGCGCTAGAGCTGGGCTTGGTCAGCAAAGCGACTGAGCAGGACAAAGACGGCAAAGAGGTGACGGTCTACCTGACTGAAGATGGCAAGCGCTTCGCCTTCGATCCGTTCGTAGCGCTTGTGGACGGCAAGCCAACGCCTGTCGATCCGAACAGCACTGAGCTGCCTGTCTTCGGCGATCTGTTCGTGGATACCACGCTGCAAAACGCGAATGGCGAGTCAATCGCGGTCAAGAGCGGCTTGCAGATCATCCGCGAAGCGGCTGCCGAGAAGACGCTTGAAGAATGGGCAGCAATCGCTGATATCAAGGTGAGCGATATCATCGAGCTGGCGCGCGAATTCACCAGCTATGGCACACAGGCGGTCATTGATATCCATCGCGGCGCGTCGCAGCACACCAATGGCTTCTACACCAGCTGCGTCTTCTTCACGCTCAATGCGCTGATCGGCAACTACGACCATAAAGGCGGCTTGAGCAAGCCGACGACCTATGATCGGCTCGGCAGCCGCGCCAAAGGTCCGTTTGAGCTGAGCAAGATGAACAACGGCGCGAACGTGCCGTTCGGTCTGGATATCTTGCGCACGACTATCAGCTACGAGAAGTCCACCATTTTCAACGGTTATCCTGCCAAGCGTCCGTGGTTCCCACTGGCGACCGATATCTATCAGGAAGACCTGCCGTCCATCGGCGACGCCTATCCATATCCTGTCAAGATCGCCATGTTCTACATGAGCGCGATCAACTATGCTTTGCCCGCCGGTCACAAGATGACCGAAGTCCTAGCCGATCCCAAGAAGCTGCCTCTGATCATCACTTCAGATATCTTGGTCGGCGAAACTTCGATGTACGCCGACTACATCTTCCCTGATCTGAGCTATTTGGAGCGCTGGGAATTTCACGGCACACATCCATCGGTCACCTATAAGGTGGAGAATGTGCGCAATCCTGTCATCTCCATTCCCGGCTGGCAAATGGTGACCGTGTTCGGCAAGCAGATTCCGCTCTCCTTTGAGGCGCTGGTGCTAGGCATCGCTGAGCGGCTGAACCTGCCCGGCTTTGGTCCGAACGGCTTGGGCGAAGGCGTGCCGTTCATCTATCCTGAAGATTACTACCTGCGCATGGTGGCAAACCTCGCCTATGGCGAGAAAGAAGATGGCAGCGACGGCGTGCCAGAAGCTGACGACCGCGAGCTGGAGATTTTCCTGAGCGCGCGCAAGCATTTGCCCGAGCAAGTCTTCGATCCTGAGCGCTGGAAGGCGATCATCGGCGACGAGAAGCTGTGGCGGCAGACCGTCTACGTCTTGAATCGCGGCGGACGCTGGCAGGCTGCCGATAAGGACTACAAAGGCGAGCTGCTGGCTAATTCTTACGCCAGACAGATCAATCTCTACCAAGAGAAGACAGCGACCACTATCAACAGCATGACGGGCAAGCCGTTCATCGGCTATCCAATCTACCTGCCTGCGCATCTCTCCAGCGTTGGCGAGCCAATTGAGGACGGCGACGCCTATCCGTTCACACTGATCACCTACAAAGAGATCACCATGACGAAGGCGCGCACCATCACCAACTACTGGCTGCTATCCGTCATGCCTGAGAATAGCTTGCTCATGAACGCGGCGGATGCGGCACGGCTCGGCTTGCGCAACGGCGACTTGGTCAGGATCAGCTCAGCCAGCAATCCAAGCGGCGTCTGGGACTTGCAAAACGGCGCGCAAGTGCCGATGGTGGGCAGGCTGAAAGTGGTGCAAGGGATGCGTCCGGGCGTGGTCGCCTTTGGACTGGGCTGGGGACACTGGGCGAGCGGCTCGCGCGATATCGTGATTGACGGGCAAGTGGTCAAGGGCGATGTGCGGCGGCAGGCAGGCTTCCATGCGAACGCTGCCATGCGCACTGATCCTGTGCTGCAAAACGTCACGCTGACCGATATCGCAGGCGGCAGCGCCGTCTTCTATAGCACAAAGGTCAAGGTTGAGCGCGCTTAGCAAGCGCTCTTGCAGGCGCAGGGCAGATCGCGGCATGATCTGTCCTGCGCTTATGGATGAGGAAGCACTGCCATGCCTGATCTACAAACGTTGCTTGAGCGCTCAGCCGCTCTGCACAACCATCTCTGTCCGCGCCAAGTGCTGGGCGTTCAGATGGGCATCTACGCAGGCGAGCTGCTCGGTCTGAGCTTGCCGCAACAAGAAAAGCGGCTCTATGCGCTGGTGGAGACCGACGGCTGCTTCGCCGACGGCGTAGCGGTCGCCAGCGGTTGTTGGCTCGGTCGCCGCACGCTGCGCCTGCTGGACTACGGCAAGGTCGCGGCGACTTTCTACGACTCGCTGACTGAGCGCGCTGTGCGCCTTGCGCCGCGCCCTGAGATTCGCACGCGTGCCGTGGCACTGCAACCTGAAGCGCAGAGCCATTGGCACGCACAGCTGATCGCCTATCAACAGATGAGCCGTCCTGAGCTGTTCAGCGCGCAATTTGTAGCATTGCAGCTGGATATGGTCGCGCTCATCAGCCGTCCTGGCGTGCGCGTGATCTGCGAAGTGTGCGGCGAGGAAATTTTGAACGAGCGCGAAGTGCTGCGCGACGGCAAAACGCTCTGCCGCAGCTGCGCAGGCGAGACCTACTACACGGTCGTCTGTCCTGAGTCGGCGCGCGTTGAGTGAGCGCGCAGCAACGCGCGTGCGCGCGCTACATCTTCAGGCGTGTTCAAATTCAGAAAAGCGTAGCCGTGCGGATCGTAGCGAGTCAGCACGGCTTCTTCGATGAAGACGGCGTCTAGCTGCTCGATGAAAGCAGCCATGCGGCGCTCGCCGCGCTCGAGCAGTTCGCCGAGCAAGACGTGACAATCGCGCCGATAGATGGCGTGCAACGGCTCGAAAGCGCTCTGGTTGCGCGTTGTGCCTGATTGGGCGCGGCGCGGCACCAGCGCTTGATAGGTCGGCGGATAGGCGAGCATCGCGCGCAGCAGGTCGGCGTTCAGGAAAGGCATATCCGCCGCAACCACGAGGCAGTGATCGCGCTGGGCAGCCAATAAGCCGCTGTACAGACCGCCAAGTGCGCCGCCATCAGGCAGGCTATCGCGCACTAAGCGCGCCGATAGCCCTGACCACGCCTCAGGATCGTTCAGGACTACGATCAGCTCGGCACACAGCGGCGCCAACACAGTGCAGGTATGCTCCAGCAGAGTCGGCGCGTTTTCGCCCCATAAGCGCAAGGCGCGTTTATCTTCGCCTAGACGACGGCTGCGTCCGCCTGCCAAGATGATGCCTGAACAAGCGATGAGTGACTCTGGCGGCGTCTGATCAGTCATGCGTGACTCCTGAAAGCGCACTTAGCTATGGCGCGCTGAGCGTCTCTACCTCGATAGCAGTGTTCAAGCGTAATGACGCC
>Ga0308403_1000077_pt1 | contig 38589 bp, 29 predicted proteins | sample HotsprSampleOSM3_FD_203470 | JGI IMG/M metagenome (GOLD analysis project Ga0308403, IMG submission 203470) | Hot spring phototrophic mat microbial communities from Octopus Spring, Yellowstone National Park, Wyoming, United States - 20060914_OS-M3 ... | reverse complement strand
ACGGATCATAGGTAGTCCCTCAAGTGACGGCTGCGCGTTGGATGGCGCAACTTGCGAAGCGCTTTCGCCTCGATCTGGCGAATGCGCTCGCGCGTGACGCCGAAAAATCTGCCCACTTCTTCAAGCGTATGCTCCTGACCGTCTAGCAAGCCGAAGCGCATCATCAACACTTCGCGCTCGCGGTCGTTCAGCACGGAGAGCGCCGTGCGCACCTGCTCTTTGAGCAATTGGCGCGCAGCGGCATCCACCGGTCCGATCACTTTATCGTCCTCGATGAAATCGCCCAAAAAGCTGGAGTCTTCTTCGCCGACAGGCATCTCAAGCGACATCGGCTCTTGCGAGATGCGTTGGATGCGTCGCACTTTGCTGGCAGCACGGCGCAGTTTGCGGCTCAGCACAGGGTCAAGTTTTTCGCCTGCCTCAAGCGCCGCCCGAATCTGCCGCGTATCCTCAGCTGAGAGGAAATCCATCTCTAGCGCCAGATGCTCAGCGCTTGGCGCAGTGCCAAGCGTTTGCTCCAGCTCGCGCTGAATGCGCATCAGGCGATTGATCGTCTCCACCATGTGGACAGGGATGCGAATCGTGCGCCCTTGATCGGCGATGGCGCGGCTGATCGCCTGTCTGATCCACCATGTGGCGTAGGTGCTGAATTTGAAGCCTTTGGTGTGATCGAACTTCTCGACGGCGCGCAACAAGCCGATGTTGCCTTCTTGGATCAGATCGAGAAAGCTGATGCCGCGCATCATGTAGCGCTTCGCCACGCTCACCACAAGCCGCAAATTGGCGCGCGTGAGCGACTCGGCGGCAGCGTTGGCGCGCTGACGCACGCCGTCATAATAATCCGCTAGTGCCTGATCATCGCATAGCTGCTCAAGCCATGCCTCGAACTCGGCAGCAGGCGGCAGCGCGCCGTGTGCGCGCACATAGTCGCTCAAGGCAGGCTGCAAGCAGCTCGGTATCAGATACAGCCCTTGAAAGACTTCGAACAAGCTGCGCGCCAGCGCCGTCCACGTCTCGTCGCGTCCCCAGTCGCCTTGCTCAAGATACGTGCGAATGTAGGAAGGTCGGGCGGGATTGAGCGGCTCGCACAGGCTGCAGGCCTCAGCGAGCAAAGTTGGCAGGTCGGGCAGCGCCAGCGCATGGTCGGCTGACCAGGTCTGCACTTCTTGCCAAAACTGCAGCAGATCAGCGTACAAGCGGCGCAACGCTTCGCGATAGCTGAGCTGCTCGCCTGTCTCAGGCGCAGCGCAGGCTGTGCGCAGCAGCGAGAGCGCCGCCATCTGCGAGGAAAGCCAAGTCTCGCTATTCGGATCGAGCAGCGGCACTTGCCCGATCTCTTTCAAGTACATGCGCACCGTGTCATCGGCGGAAAGCGCGCCGTCTAAGTGCGCTTCATCAAGGTCAGCGTCGTCAAGCGGCTCGAGGTCATCTTCATCGGCGTCAGAGAAGATGACAGGCACTTTGAACTCAGACGTGCTTGTCGGATTGATGCCTGCTTCGCGCAGCTCCTCGATCAACGAACGCGACGATTCGTCTTCAGACGCATACAAATACGCATAGTCGGCTGCCACATCCGATGGCATACCTTCATCGTCAGGCTCATCAGCCCGAACGCTCGGCTTGTCAATGTAATCCGTTGTGCGCTGTCGCTTGGTAGCCCGCTTTGCCATGATAGAACGCTTTCCTCACCCGTGTCAGTGACCATTCGATATTGGCTGTGCGTGCGCTGCCTGCGTCAGAGCGCGAATGGCGCGCAAGTGGCGCGCATTGCGCTGCAAGTAAGTTTGGGCGCGCGCTTCATCGGCTTCCTGCATCAGATAACTCAACTCAACGCATTCGCGCCGCAGGCGTGCAAGGCGTAGCATCAGCGCGTGCTGCGGCAAGGCGGCACGATGCAGCTGCTCATCGGATTGCGACGCGTTCATCTCTCGTAAAACAGCCACATCTTTACTCAACGCGCGCGGCGCAAGATTTGGCGCTTGGCGCAGGCGTTGTTCATACAGCTCAAGGCGCGCTTGCAGCAGGCGCTCGATTGTTGGATGCAGATCGAGCGGCAAGTGACCCTGCATAAAGCCGAGCCAATCCTCGTCATACTGAGCGCGCGCGCCTAGGAAGGCTTCGAAAATGGCGCGCAGGTCAGGGCGCGTGAAATCGGCGGCGCACAGCGGCTGCAGGTCGGCTTCCGCCGTCGGCTCATCGCTGGCGAGCTGCCGAAAGGTGCGCTGTACGTCCGCCAACAAATTCGGATATTGCAGCAGCGCCGCTAAACAGTATTCCTGTAGTGCCTCGCCGTGCGACGTTGTCGGCAGCGACGCGGACTCGCGCGGTTGTTCGCTTGTGACTTGACGGCTTGCGCGCTTGATGTGCTGCGCTGCCCATTCCAAGAGCGCCTTGCCGCTGCCCAAGCGCAACTTGTACGCCAATTGCTGCACGTTCGCCTGCTGCTGCAAATTGTTCTCGGTCGCCAGCAGCAGCGGCAATAGCTCGCGAGCGACCTGCTCGCGCTCAGCGAGCGTGGCATTGGCAGGCAAGCTGGCGACCGCCGCGTTGATCACGTATTCCGCCACGTCCTGCGCGTTGGCGATCAGATCGCGCCATGCCTGTGGATTCTCGCGAATCAGATCGTCAGGATCCTTGCCGTGCGGCGGCGTGACCACTTGCAATGCCACGTTCAGGCGGCTCGATTCGCGCAGCGCGCCGCTTGGATCGACGAAGACGCGCTCGACGGAAGCGGCTTGGCGCACTGCTTCCAGTCCGCGCAAGGTCGCTTTAGCGCCTGCTTCATCCGCGTCAAGGGCGAGGATCAAGCGGCGCGCAAAACGGCTCAACGTTTTGAGCTGCGCCTGAGTCAGCGCGGTGCCCATCTGCGCGACGACGTTAGTGAAGCCGTGCTGATGCGCCTGAATGGCGTCCATATAGCCTTCGACGATGACCGCTGTCTCGCTCTCGCGGATGCTGCGCCGCGCATGATGCAAGGCGAAGAGCGTCGCGCTCTTATCGAAGAGCGGCGTCTGCGGCGAGTTGAGATATTTCGGTTGTGCCTCAGGCTTGAGCGCGCGCGCGCCAAAGCCGATCACCTGACCGCGCTCATCGCAGATCGGAATCATCAGCCGATCGCGGAAACGATCGTAGACGCGCTCAGATTCTTCATGGCGCGTCAGCAAACCAACTTCCAGCAATTCTTGCTCAGTGTAGCCGATCTGTTTCAAGCGCTCCGAGACGGCGTGCCAGCTCTCAGGCGCGTAACCGATCTGAAATTGCGCGAGAGTCGTCTCGCGCAAGCCGCGCCGCGCCACGTAAGCGCGCGCCGCAGCCGCGTCAGGCGCGTTCAGCAGGCGCTGATGATAAAAACGCGCCGCTTCGCTCAGCAGACTGCGCAGGCGCTCAAGGCGCGTCTCGCGCTGTTGCTGCTCAGGCGTGCGCGCCTGCAGCTGGATGCCTGCTTTCTCAGCCAGAAGGCGCAGCGCCTCGGCGAAGTCCACGTTCTCGCGGCGCTGCACATAGGTGAAGATATCGCCGCCTGTGCTGCACGCGCCAAAGCAATGCCAAGTCTGCGAATCGGGAAAGACGACGAAAGACGGCGTCTTCTCGTTGTGGAATGGACAGCACGCCGTGAAGTAGCGTCCTGTCTTGCGCAACGGAACGCCACTCTGCGAGATATACTGCACCAAATCGAGCTTCGCTCGAATCTCTTGAGCAACTGACAACGCGCCGCCTCCGCTAAATGCTGGTAATTATAGCTTCAGCGAAGGCTGCTCACAAGGTGTCTATGCTCAGCTTGGCTCTGAAAGCGCAGCCAACACATGCCGTAAGGTTGAAGTGTCAGAGCGCCGTCAAGTTGTGTATCTGTGATGAGCTCCTGAGCGCGACCGCTGAATGGCAAAACAATTGGCGCATCGCTGAAATTGAAAAGCGCCAAGAGCATCGGCTCGCCTTCAGGCGCGCTGCGCTCCAGCGCCAAGAGCGCGCCGTCCTGCGCGACGTGCGCACGTTGCGCGCCCAGCGGATGGAAAGCGCGTTGCGCGCGCCGTGCGCGCAACAGACGTTTGTAACCTTCGAACACCTGCGCGCGGAAACTGTGCGGCGTATTGAGCGCTATCTCGATCTCGCGCAGCTGCAATTTGGCGCGGTTGATGCTCCGATTGTGACCTGTGCGCGCCATGCCTTCCAAATCATTGCGCGAGCCGAGCAAACTATGAATGTAGATCGCCGGCACGCCTGCCATCGCCAACATCACGCCTTGCGAGAGCAAGAAACGGCGCACTTGCAGCGCCAGCGGCAGCGCAGGATCGGCGATGGCGTCCACATACGTGCAATTCAGCTCATAGGGCGTGCGCGTCCCATCGGATTGCGCGCGATATGAGACTCGTCCGCCGCGTTTTTCCACTGTGTCAATCAGCAATTGCAGCTCAGCAGCGCTCAAGATGCCTTCCACAGGTCGCACGCCGATTCCATCGTGCGAAGCAGTGAAGTTGAAAAAAGCAGTGCGCGCTGAAGGCGTCTGTAGCGTGTTCAGCCAATGGCAGAGCTTCTCAGCCTTGCCAGTGATCAGGCTGAAGAAGAGCAGCGGCGGCAGCGTGAAGTTGTAGACCAGCTGCGCTTCATTTGTGCCGTCGCCAAAGTAGCTGATGTTCTCAGCGTGCGGCACGTTGGTCTCAGTGATCAGCACGACGTGCGGCGCGTAGATATCCAGCACGGCGCGGATCGCCTGAATGATGGCGTGCGTCTGTGGCAGGTGAATGCTGGACGTGCCTGCCTGCTTCCACATGAACGCGATCGCGTCTAAGCGCAAGACCTGCGCGCCTTGCGCGACATAGAAGAGCAGCACGTCTAGGATTCGCAGCAACGTGGACGGCTGCCGATAATCCAAGTCCACTTGATCGGCGCTGAAGGTCGTCCACAGATGCAGAGTGCTGCCGTCAGGTCTGGTGAACGGCGTGAGCAGCGGCGTGGTGCGCGGACGCACTACAGCGCTCAGGTCGGTCTCAGGCGACTGGACGAAAAATAAGCCGCGAAAGTCAGGCTCATCAGCCAAGAAGCGCTCGAACCACGCGCTCTGCGCCGACATATGGTTGATGACGGCATCGAACATCAAGCGGAAATCCGCGCCGAGTCTTCGCACGTCGTCCCACGTGCCAAGCGCAGGATTGACGGCGTAGTAGTCCATCACTGAGAAGCCGTCATCGGATGAGTAAGGATAATGCGGCAGAAGATGCACTGTGTCCAGCACATCCGAGAGATACGTGCGGCAGAAGCGACCCAAAGTCGCCAAAGGCGGCTCGTCCGCTGCGTTCAGCGTATCGCCATAGGTGATGAGCGTCACGGTCTGCTCAGAGAAGTAGTCGCCTTTGGGCGCAGGCGGCGGCGCAGCGCGCGCCAATAGACTCAGCGCGCCGTCATAGGCGCTTGCGGCAAGGTCGGGCGGATAGATGCGCGCAAGGCACTCGCGCAAGCGGTCGTGAGCTGCGGTCATTTCAAGGCGTTCTCTCGTCAAGGCGCTAGGACTTGTTGCAAGTCAGGCGCAAGCGAGCGGCGCGTCTGCGCATCGAACCAGCGAATCTTATGCGCAGGGAAGCGCAGCCATATCCGTTCGCCTGTGCGCACTGAAAAATCAGGATGCGTCGAGACTTTGAGCGTATCACCATTGACGTGAATGGTCAACAAGTTCTGCGCGCCTAGCGGCTCAACGACCTCGACGGTCACTTCCAGCGCGTTTTCGGCAGGCTGCGCCAAGGCTTCCATATTCTCAGCGCGAATGCCGAGGATGATCGGCTTGCCTTCCTGAGCGCGCAGCGCAGGCAGATATTCTTCGCTCGGCGTCAGCCGAAACGCGCCGATCTGCACGTAAATCGCGCCGTCGTGACGCACCACTTGTCCGCGCAAGAAGTTCATTGGCGGATTGCCGATGAAGCCGCCGACGAATTGGTCAACAGGCATGTCGTAGACTTTGGTCGGATGATCGCACTGCAAAATCTTGCCCTGCTTCATGACCGCGATTCGGTCGCCCATGCTGAGCGCCTCGATCTGGTCGTGCGTGACGTAGATCGTGGTCGCGCCGAGCGTCGCCAAGAGCGCTTTCAGCTCAGCGCGCATCTCAAGGCGCAGCAGCGCGTCGAGGTTGCTGAGCGGCTCATCCATCAGCAGAATTTCAGACTGCACGGCGATCGCGCGCGCCACAGCAATGCGCTGCCGCTGACCGCCGCTCATCTGGCTCGGATTGCGCTCAAGCATACTTTCGATATGCAAGAGCTTGGCAGCGTGATGCACGCGCTCATGGATCACCTCTTTTGGCGCTTTTTTCATGCGCAAGCCAAAGGCGATGTTCTCGAAGACGCTCATGTGCGGAAAGATCGCGTAATTTTGGAAGACCATCGAGATATTGCGCTCGCGTGGCGGCAGATACGTGATATCGCGTCCGCCGACTATGATCTTGCCGCTATCCACCATGCCCAAGCCTGCCACAGCCCGCAGCAAGGTCGTTTTGCCGCAGCCGCTCGGTCCAAGCAGGACGACGAACTCGCGGTCGTTCACGGTCAGGCTCACGTCGTCAACGGCGACGAACTTGCCAAAGCGCTTGACCGCGTTCTGAATGACTAGCTCTGCCATAGGCAACACACCTCACTTACTGACCTGTCCCCACATGTTGAACAGGTAGCGCCGAATGAAATAAATGAAGATGATCGCAGGCAAGAGCATGAAAAAAGCGCCTGCGAACTTGAAGGTATCGTCTGACTTATCGAGCGTGTAGAGAATTTCGGCGGGCAGCGTGCGATTTTGCAGCGTGAGCGTGATCGCCGCGAAGACTTCGTTCCAGCTCAGCACGAAGGTCAGAGTGGCTGAAGCAGCGATGCCGGGCACCGAGAGCGGCAGCACGACGCGCCAAAAGGCTTGCGTTGGCGTGCAGCCGAAGACCTGCGCCGCTTCTTCCAGCTCATATGGCACGCTGGCAAAGACGCTCGCCACGACCAAGATCGTGGTCGGCAAGGTGAGCGCAACATGCATCAGCGCTAGGCTGAGCGGACTATCGAAGATGCCGATCTGAATGTAGATGGTTGCCAGTGGCACTGCCAAGACCAAGATCGGGAAGGCGCGCACTGAGAGAATGCCGAGCCGTATGGCGTCTCGTCCGCGAAAGAGATAGCGCGCAATGGCGTAACCTGCCGGGATGGCGATCAGCGATGAGAGGACGAGCGTGATGAGCGCCACGAGGAGGCTATTGCCTGTGGCGCGCAGGATGCCTTCCACGCTCAGGAAAAAGGCGAGCGTATCCGTTGAGACAGGATTGGGCAGGATCGGCTTGGGGAAGGCGCGCACATTTTGCGGCGTGCTGAACGCCATCACAACCATGAACCAGATCGGCAGTAGGATGAAGATGGCGATGGCGATCGCCACAGCGTAGATCGAAGCGCGCCGCAGGTTGTGGCGCACTTTGGCGCGCCGTTGCGCCGCGTCCAGTGCCAGCGGCGCAGGTTTAGCGAGTTGCATTTCCGCTGTCATGCGTGTTTCAGCGCCTCCTCTTGTCCGCGCACGGCGCGCAAATAGAAGAACGAAATGGCTAGCGAGATCAGCAGGATGAAGCCTGCATAGGCAGCTGCCACGTTCGGATTGTTGAAGCGTCCCGGATCGTACCAGCGGAACGTCTCATTGCCGAGGACGGTCAGCACGTTGCCGCCTGTGAGCGCCACCACCACGGCGAAGACCTGAAAGGCGAGAATGGTGCGCAGGATCAGCGCCACTTGCAGGCTCGGCTTGAGCAGCGGCAGCACAATGCGCGTCAGGCGCTGCCAGACCGTCGCGCCGAATACTTCACCTGCTTCCAGATACTCGCGCGGAATCGCTTGCAAGCCTGCCACTACGATCACCATCACCAGCGAAGTAGCGCGCCATACCTCAGCGATGACCACAGCGGCGATCATCCAGCCCATCTGATTGACTTGCAAGAAGATGAACGGACGCTCCAGCAAGCCTGCTGAGACGAGCGCTGAGTTCAGGAAACCTTGCTGCGTGAAGATCGCGTACCACACAATGCCTGCCGTCAGGTCTGAGACACCTAGCGGAATAGCATAGATGTACAAGAAAAAGCTGCTGCCGCGAATCTGGCTCTGCAGCACTAAGCCAATCGTGATCGCCAGCACAAATTGGATAGGCAAGATCAGAATGGCGAGCAGGATTGTCGTGCCGAGCGCAGGCAAGAAGCGCGAGTCGTTGATCATGCGCTCGATGAACTCGGTTGTGAATTGGCGGACGCCTGTCTCGCCTGAGTTGATGCGCAAAGTCGTGGAAGTCGTCCGATTCTCGATGAAGACATTGCGCTGATTGACCCAGCCTTGCACAAGGTCGCCTTCTAGGTCAGGCGCTTCGACCTTGAACCAAAAAACGACGCGCCGCGCGCCATTAGGCAGGATTTCGTCGCTGCGCTCGCGCTCCAAGACGGTGGCGACCGTCTGTAAGGCAAGGCTGCCTGTGATCGCCGCCTCGAAGTTCGGCTCAGCGCGCAAATTCAGCACGTCCACGTTCTTGCTCAGCGCCAATTGAAATGCCTGAACCATCGGATAGGCGAAGAACAGCAGCAAGTAGAGCATCGAAGGCAGCAAGAGCAAGTAAGGCGTGACGTTCCAGCGACGTCGGGCAACTTTTTCGCTCAAAATGACCTCACAAAGCAAAAAACTATTGGTATAGCGATATTGGCACATCAATGTAGACGGCGCAGCTGCGCGCATGGCGCTGCGCCGTCTCGACGATCAGCTCATTTCAGCTGGCACGGCCCTTCGCTTGGCGGGTCAGGCGCCCAGCAGCGCGCGCCCGTCTCGTTCAGCAGCGCTTGGAGCGCATTGCCGAGATCATTCAGCACGTTCTGTGGATCCTCGCCATCGAAGATAACGCGGCTGAAGGCGTTGCGATAGATTTCATTGATCTCGCCGCCGCGTCCGCCCAAGCCGACAGGCAACAGCGACGGAATGCCATCCTCAGCCAGACCTTGCGCTTGCACTGCCTCAAACTGCTTGGCAACTCCAGCCGGCAAGTCGCTCGTATCCACGCCGCTGACCACAGGATAGAAGCCTAGCTCGCGCATGATCGCGCCTTGCGTCTCAGGCGTCAGCAGGAACTTGACAAACGCCTCTGCGCCTTGCGGATTAGGCGCAGTGGCAGGAATGCCCACGCCGACGACCACAGGCATATAGCCGCGTCCCGCCGGACCGGCAGGCGCCGGGAAAGCGACGAACTTATCAGGCTCAGCGTCAAAGGCAGGCTTCAAGCGCGCTACGTGATCCCAAGTCACCATCGCCTCGCCGCTCAGCAGGCGCGCGCCCATGAAATCGTAGTTGATCGACTCAGGATTGACGTACTGCCACAGCTCATCGCGGAAGAAGGTCAGCATCTGGACTGCCTCAGCCGTACGGAAGCCTGTGACCATGCCGCCCGTCCACGATGGAAAGGCGTAGCCTTGCATGAAGCGATTCCACAAGCCTTTGACAGGGAACGCTAAGCCCGGTCTGCCGAGCGCCTCTTGCATGTTCTTCGCCCACATGGCAAGCTGCTCGTAGGTCAGGCTGTTCAGGTCGGCGCCTTCAGGCAAGTACTGCAGCGCCTCAACGTTTGCCGCCATTGTGTAGGTCGCCTGCATCCATGGGATGTAGTATTGGAAGTCGGTCGTGCCGAGCTTGCCCAATTCCACCAGCGATGGATTCACGCTCACCGAGCCGCTGATCTCTTCCAGCAAGTCGGATACATCCAAAAGCAGGTCGCCGACTGCTAGGTTCGGGAACGTGCCGTGCAACGCGCCGATCACGTCATTGGCGCCGCGCCCTGCCTGACCTTCAGCGCGCAGCAGGTCAATCATCGGACCTTCCTCAGTGGTCACAAAGTTGACCTTGCCTTCAGCGAACTTTTCAAAGATCGTGCGCGCCTTGGCAGCTTCTTCCACGATGTTGAACTGCGTTGAGAGAAAAGTCACTTCGCCTTGTGCTGTGACGCCTGCTCCGCTGAAGATCAGCGCTGCCATCAGCACGGCTGCTAAAAAGAGACGAAACCGTTTCATGAGAGTTCCTCCACAAAAGTTTTTCTTAACGATGTGCTTTGCCGACTGAAAAACCTCGAAATTGCGCTCAGAGATCGTCTATAACATCACCTCCTTCAAATGTTTGGCGCAACGCCGCTCGATCGGCGCACGATCAGCTCGCCTTCGAGGACGACCTGCGTCTGCACAGGCTGCTCGCCGCGTATCAAGCTGATCAGCATTGCCGTCAGATGGCGACCTGTCTGGTAGGTCGGCTGGCGGATGGTTGTGAGCGGCGGATGGCTGTATTCCGCCGCTGGAATGTCGTCAAAGCCGACTACCGAGAGATCGCTGCCGACGCGTAAGCCGCGCTCTTGCGCTGCGCTCATCGCGCCGAGCGCCATCAGATCGTTGCAGGCGATGATCGCGGTCAGCTGTGGCTGTGCATCCAGCAGCTGATGCGTCGCCTTGAAGCCGCTGCCGCGTGTCAGATCGCCATAGCGCAAATAGGCAGGCTCAACTGGCAAGCCTGCAGCCACTAAGCCTTCCTGATAGCCGAGCAAGCGGTAAGCAGTGAAAGCGATCTCTGGCGGCGGCAAAATCAGCCCGATGTGCCGATGTCCGAGCGCGCTCAAATGCGCGACCAGCGCGCGAATTGCCGCCTGACTGTCCACGTCAATGTGGGGAAAGTCCGATGGCTCATCAGGCGCGGCGCGCCCTGCGACCACGAACGGATGATTCTGTGCGCGCAGATAGGCGATGCGCGGATCGTTGTGGCGCGTGCGCGCCAAGATCATGCCATCCACGCGATGACCGCCGACAAGCCGCTGATAGACGCTCGTCTCGTCAGCTTCCGTCAGCGCCGAACTGACGAGGACATCGAAGTGCTGCTCAGCAGCTTCGGCGCTGATGCCATGCAGCAGCTGACTGAAGAAATCGCCGCTGAAATCGTGCGCATTGGCAGGAATTACGAGACCGATAGTGTTGGTGATCTGCCGACGCAATTGTTGTGCAATGCCGTTCGGCTGATAGCCGAGCTGTTGTGCCGTCTCCAAGATGTAGGCGCGCGTCTGCGCGTTCACGTCGCTGTAACCTGCCAGCGCGCGCGAGATAGTTGTGATCGAATAACCTGTCAGCTTGGCAATATCTTTGAGCCGAATCTTCATCAATAAACGATCCAAATCGTTTTGGATACTTTTGAGCATAACATAATCGTTTTTGTGGAAAATGTCAAATCGAAAGTCTGCGCAGCGCCGATTCGTGCATCTGACTGAGCGCCACTATGTTCGCCCTGTCTTTTACAGCGCGCCTTGTGATAGAATGTACATTAAGCCAATTTTCACGCAGGAAGGAAGGCTGACGATGATCAAAAAGAGCTTCCTGAAGACCAAGTGCAAGGTCACCTTTGAGGCGCCAGCTGCCATCGCCGATGGCGCGGAGACGATTCACCTCGTGGGCGACTTCAACGACTGGAACGAGACCTCACATCCGATGGAGAAGAAGAAGAACGGCACGTTCACCATCGTGGTAGACCTGCCGCTCAACCGCGAGTTCCAATACCGCTACTTGGTGAATGGCACAACATGGCACAACGACTGGGAAGCCGATAAGTACGTCCCGAATCCGTTCAGCGGCGATAACTCTGTAGTGACCACCTATCCGCCTGAGAAGTGAGCCGCGCGCTGCGCCGCGCCGACTCGTGCGGCGCAGTCCGTCCGCATGTCCACCGTACTCCTGCTAGAGCCTTTCAACACTGGATCGCACGCCGCATGGCTGCGCGGCTTGCAACGCTTCAGCCGACACACCATCGAAGCGCTCACCTTGCACGGCAGCTTCTGGCAATGGCGCATGCAAGGCGGCGCCGTGACCTTAGCGCGCCAATTCAATCAGAGCGCTTGCGCGCCCGACCTGATCGTCGCCTCTGATATGCTCGACCTGACCACGTTCCTCGCCCTGACGCGCCGCCGCACTGCGCACCTGCCCAGCGCAGTCTACTTTCACGAGAATCAGCTCACCTACCCTGCCGGCGAGCGCATCAAGCGCGACTTAAAGATCGCGTTCGTCAACTATGCCAGCGCGCTCGCTGCCGATGCCGTCTTTTTCAACAGCGCTTTCCACCTGCGCGAGTTCCTGGACGAGTTGCCGCGCCTGCTCAAGCACTATCCCGATCACAACGAGCTGGAGACAGTCTCGCAGATCGCGGCAAAGGCGCACGTGCTGCCCGTCGGCATAGATTTTGCCGCCTATGACGCTTACGCGGCGCCGAAGGCGCGCAGCGTGCCGACCTTGCTGTGGAATCATCGCTGGGAATATGACAAGCGCCCTGAAGTGTTCGCGCACGCGCTGGAGAAACTGATGGCGCTCGGCGTGGAATTCCGCGTCATCCTAGCCGGCGAGCCGATCGGTCACACGCAGCACGTCTTCGAGCCGCTGCGCGAGCGTCTCGGCAGCCGATTGCTGCACTACGGCTACGCTGAGCGTTTTGAAGACTACGCGCGCCTGCTCTGGCAGGCGACGCATGCCGTCAGTTGCGCCGCGCAAGATTTTTTTGGCGTCAGCATGGCAGAGGCGATCTATTGCGGCGCGCTGCCGATCATGCCGCGTCGCTTGAATTATCCTGCCCTAGTGCCAAGCGTCTATCACGACCTGTGCCTGTACAACGAAGGCGAGCTGGTCGCAGCGCTTTTGCGCACGCTGCACACGCCTGCGCCTGAGGCACTGCGCGCCTACATCGCGCAATTCGATTGGCGCACGCTGATCGCCGCCTACGATCAAGCCTTCGATGCGCTGATACAAGGCGCGCCGCCGCGCTAACTGCCTGCCAATTCAAATTTTATGGCATGTTTACGATGTCTGTGCAGCGCCAGATTGCATAGACAAGCAGCTCATGCTAAACTGCGCACAAGAAAGCACGAGAAGGACGAACCGAGCATGGCTGAGAAAATCCTGATAGTTGACGACGACATTGACAGCCTGAAGCTGATCGGCTTGATGCTGCAACGGCAGGGTTACGAAGTGACAGCGGCGAGCAACGGCACACAAGCCATCGCGCGCGCTGCCGCTGAGCGTCCTGATTTGATCATCCTCGATGTGATGATGCCCGATCTGGACGGCTACGAAATTTGCCGCCGCCTGCGCGCCAATCCGATCACGCAGCCGATTCCGATCATCATGTTCACCGCCAAGACGCTGATTGATGACAAAGTGCAAGGCTTTGAGGCAGGCGCTGATGATTATCTCTCTAAGCCAACTCATCCCGCCGAACTTGCCTCGCGCGTGAAGGCGCTTTTGTTGCGCAGCGCGGCGCAGCGGCGCACAGCAGCGGAAGGCGGCTCGGTTGTCGCTTTTCTTGGCGCCAAGGGCGGCGTTGGCACGACTACTTTGGCGGCGAACATTGCCGCAGCCATGCAGCAGAAAGAGCCGAGCGTCCTCGCCGATATCCGACTCGGGCAAGGCAGTCTCGGCTTGGCGCTGAACGCGCCGCGCGCCGTCGGCATGGTCAATCTGCTCGGACGTGCGCCGACGGAGATCACGCCGCGCACTATCGAGGCAGAGTTGGCAGTCCACGCGAGCGGCTTGAAGCTCTTGCTCAGCTCGTCGCGTCCCAAAGATAGCCTGCTCAACGTCAATATGGACTCAGCGGTCGCAGCGCTCAAAGGTCTGCGCAGTCTGGCGCGCCATGTGTTGGTGGACTTAGGCAGCGGCTTGACGCGCCTGAACGCACGGCTTGTGCGCGAGGCAGATCAAGTTGTGCTGGTGAGCGAGTCGAGCCGCATCTCGCTGCACATGGCGCGCGAGATACTCAACGAGCTGGAAGGGCTCGGCTTAGGGCGCGGTCGCGTCAGCGTTGTGGTCATCAATCGCACGCCGTCTCAGGTGCATGTGACGTGGCAAGATGCTGAACAAGCGCTTGGGCAGGAGATTCTCGCCTTGATCACGCCTGCGCCTGAGCTGGCAGCGCAAGCTGTGGAAGCAGGGATGCCGATTGTGCTATTCCAACCGACCTCAATCGTCGCCACGCAAATGGCGAAGTTGGCAGAAGAGCTGGCGGCGCGCAGCACAGTGCTGAGCGCTAACTCGTGAATGGATGAGGTGCCATGACCGCGTATGAAGCTGTGATCGGCTTAGAAGTTCACGCTGAGCTGCTGACCGAGAGTAAGATGTTCTGCGGCTGCGCTGTTGTGGATAGCACAACCGCCGATCCGAACACGGTCGTCTGTCCGATTTGTCTGGGAATGCCCGGCGTGCTGCCTGTGATCAATCGGCGCGCCGTTGAGTTCGCCATTCGCGTCGGCTTGGCGCTCAACTGTCGGATCGCGCACACCAACGTCTTCGCGCGCAAGAGCTATTTCTATCCCGATCTGCCTAAAGGCTACCAGATCAGCCAGTATGAGCTGCCGCTCGCCGTGAACGGTTGGCTTGAGATCGATCTGCCTGACGGCAGCACCAAGCGCATCGGCATTCGGCGTGCGCACTTGGAAGAAGATACCGGCAAGTCTATTCATGTCGGCAGCAGCAGCCTGATTGACTTCAATCGCTCAGGCGTGCCGCTCTTAGAGATCGTGACCGAGCCTGATATCCGCAGCGCTGAGGAAGCTGAGGCGTACGGACGCAAGCTGCGCGCCATTTTGCAATATCTCGGCGTCAACAGCGGCGATATGTCCAAAGGCGTGCTGCGCATGGAGCCGAACATCAGCGTACGTCCTATCGGCAGCAGCGAGCTGCGCACGCGCACTGAGATCAAGAACCTGAACAGCATCCGCAGCCTAGCGCGCGCCAGCGCCGTCGAGATTGAGCGGCAGATCGCGATCTATGAGCGCGGCGGCGCGGTCACTCAGGCAACGCTCGGCTGGGACGAAGTGCGCGGCACGGTTGTCATGCAGCGCGAGAAAGAATCGGCGCACGATTATCGCTACTTTCCAGAGCCAGATTTGCCGCCGCTGGTCATCAGCGAGGAATGGATCGAAGAAATTCGGCGCGGCTTGCCCGAGCTGCCTGACGCCAAGCGCAATCGCTTGATCGGACTCGGTTTGAGCGCTTATGAGGCGTCGGTCTTGGTGGCAGATCGCAGCGTCGCTGACTATTTCGAGGCAGTGGTCGGCAGCGGCGCCGAGCCGAAGAAAGCTGCCAATTGGATCATCAATGAGCTATTTGCGCGCATGAACAAGGCAGCCTTGCCTAGCGAGAGCATTGCTGAGACGAATGTGACGCCTGCCGCGCTCGCCGATCTGATCCGACTGGTGGATGACGGCACGATCAACAACAATGCAGCAAAAAAGGTGCTGGATGCGCTCTTTGAGCGCGGCGGCGCGCCTGCCGAGGTTGTTCGGCAGCTCGGCTTGGAACAGACGCAAGATACGGCGCTGATCGAAGCGGCGATCGTCAAAGTGCTGGACGCCAATCCTGCCGAAGTGACGCGCTTCTGCAGCGGCGAAGAGAAAGTGCTGAAATTCCTGATCGGTCAGGTGATGCGCGAAGGACGCGGCAAATTTCCCGCCGAGCTGACCAACGCGCTCCTGAGCGAACAGTTGAGGCGACGCTGCTGAGCAAGGACGCGAGTCTGAGCGCATGGCGCTCAGACTCAGCCGCTATCACACAGGCACGCCGAAGGATTGCAGCACTCTCACGACAATACCTGTCAAGATGTTGCCTGCGATCACGCTGGCAGCCGCGTTGATGAAGCTGAATTCCTGCACGCGCGCCGATAGATAAACCTGCCCGACGATGAAGAGCAAGCCCGCGCCGATCAGCGTGATCGGACCGAATTGAATCAGGGATGCAACGCTCGGATTGAACACGCCGACGACCATCATGCCGAAGCCGACCGAGAGCAACAGGAAAAAGACGGCGTACAGGCTGAGCATGACGCTCAAAAAGCGCACAACCGAGCCTGTGCCGCCCATCAGCGTGCCTATCCAATACACCATCATTAAATTGAAGACCGTGCTGAGCAGCGTCAGCGGCGTCCATTGCAGCGCCGCTGGCACAACCACTTGAAAAGCGAGCAGCCCAAGTCCAGCTTGAATCTCAGCTGTATCGAAAGGCGTGCCGAACAAAACGTTGCCGATCAGAAGACCGAGCGTTGAGCTGCCGTAGAAGAGCGCGACGTTGAAGACGATGATCATCAAAAAGAGCGCAGCAGCCGACAAAATGATTCCGAATAGCTCGCTGCTGATCAGCGGCGCGTTCACCCTCACGCCTTCAGCAGCTTCCAAAACCAGCTCAGTCGCGTGGCGATCATCGCCACCGACTAACGCATGGGCTAAGCCTTGCACGCCTCTTTGCTGCGCCAGCTCAGGGTTGCGCCGCAAGGCGCGCGCGAGCATCAGAACTGCTCGCCGCGAATCGCCGCTGGCTTGATAGGCGTAAGCGCTCTTCAAAAATTCCTGCGCACGTTGGCGATCTCGCTCGGTCACAGGCTTCTGCGGCAGCTGCGGCGCGCGCTTGATCGGCGCAGGCGCTTCTTCAGGCAGCGGATAGAACAGTTCAGGCTCAGGAAAGTCGTCGTCTTTTGGCGATGGTACAGGCGACGTCGCCGCAGATGTGTCAGGCGCATCTGAGACAATCACGGTAGGCGCGCTAGACTCAGCGGACGGCGTGCGCAGCTTCACAGGCGTCGCAGCGGCAATTTTTGTCGCCTGAGGAAAGTCATCGTCTCTCGGCGATGGTGCAGATGGCATTGTCGCAGGCTTGGCGGCAATCTCTGCCGTCTGACTCTCGCGCTTGCGCTCGGCTGCCACTTGTTGAATATGCTTGCCTGCTTTCGCGATCAGGTCGCGCAGGTCAGGCTCGCGCTCAACCTTGTAGCGCTGCGCCAGATGCGGCAACGCTCTCGGATCGGCTAACTTGCCTAAGGCGATGATCGCCTCACGGCGCTTCGCAGAATCGCTGTGCTGAAGTTGTGCCAGCCATTGTTCAAACATACGCTTCTCGTCTCACATCGCACATTCTCCTGAAACTCGCTCATCATCTACGCTAAAACTTTTTTGAGGTTGCTCTCTTAAAGTTCGCTTAATGGTCTTTAGGCAAAAGTTGTCCTCAGCTGAATGCTCAGCTGAGGACGGCGCATTGTTCACGCTTTCAGCGCGGCAGGCAGCAAGGCGTAGAAAGCTGTGGCGTCCACCACGTCATCGAGGCGCACCTGATCGAGCGTCGTGTGCGCGTGAATTTCATCGCCCGGACCGAAGCCGATGCTCGGAATGCCCGCCTTGCCCATCCAATAGGTGCCGTTCGTGCTGAAATTCCACTTGCCTGTCGGCGGCGCGCTGCCGTTGAGCGCAGTGAGCGCCGCCTGACCTGCCTGCACCAGCGGATGCGCTTCGCTCAGCGCCCATGACGGAAAAATCTTATCCACAGGGAAGACGAAGCCTGTGTAGCTCGGCTCGGCGTAGTGCAATAGCTCTAAGGTCAGGTCAGGACGCTCGCCGATGAGCGCGCGCACTTGCGCCAAGACCGACTCAGGCGTCTCGCCGAAGGTCATGCGCCGATCAATGTAGATGATCGCCTCGTCAGGCACGGCGTTGATCGAAGCTGTGCTGACCTTCATATCGCTGACCGTAATCTTGCCATGTCCTAAGAATGGATCGTCGCCCAGCTCTGGCTCCATCTGGCTGATGCGCGCGATGATTGGCAGCAGCTTGTAGATCGCGTTATCGCCTAGATGATTGCTGGCGGCGTGCGCGCTGCGCCCTTTGGCGATGATGCGCATCTCAACGCGCCCTTTATGTCCGCGATAGACTTGCATACGCGTCGGCTCGCCGATCACGACGAAGTCAGGACGAATGCCTTCCACTTCAACCAACGCGTGCGGCGCGATGCCATCGCACCACTCTTCCATATTGCCGAAGTAATAGGCAGTGTAGCCTTCTAGCAAGCCCAGATCGCGCGCCAGCGCCAAACCGTAGATCATGCCCGGCGTGCTGCCTTTCTCATCGCAAGCGCCGCGCGCATACAGGACGCCGTCTTCGATCTTGCCCTTGAATGGATCCCATGACCACGAGTCAGGATCGCCTACCCCAACGGTATCGAGATGGCTATCGTAGAGCAGCTTGCGCGCGCCATCGCCGATCCGCCCGACGATGTTGCCCATACGGTCGAAGAAAACTTGATCGAAGCTGAGCGCGCGCATCTCGGCAGCCGCCCGCTCAGCGACCGCCCCGATCTGGCTATCGTAGCTTGGAATAGCGCACAACTCGCGCAGGAATTGTACAAGCGCCTCGCGCTGTGCTGCCACGCGCGGCTTGATCGCGGCGGCAAGCTCAACCAAAGACTGTGTAGTCGTCATGCAGTTCGCTCTTTCTGGTGTGTCTTGATTGTGTGACCAGTGAGCGTAACGCAGCCACAGCGTCTTCGGCAAGGGACTAGTCTGCGCTGGTCAGGTGACCAGGTCATAATCTGCCCTGCAAAACAAGCCTGTAGGCTCTAGGCTGCAGCGCAGAGACGCTATAGACTGTGCGTAATTGCAGCGTTGAGTTTGAACGAGGCACGTTAAGCGTATGGCAACCTCACCCGATCTGATGCATGAGCCGTCCAAGACCGACCCTGCGCCGCCTGTGCGCAAAGTCTTGATCGCCGAAGACAATCCCGACTTGCGCAACATCTTCAGCCGCATCTTCTTGCACCATCACTTTCAAGTGCAAGTGGCAAGAGATGGCGCGGAAGCACTTGACGTGCTCGCCAACAACTGTCCCGACGTCTTGATTCTGGATATCAACATGCCGCATATGAGCGGCTTGGAAGTGCTTTCATACATCCGCCAGACGCCGTTCTTGCGCGCGCTGAAGGTCATCATCGTCACGGGCAACTCAGTGGCGATCGATCATCCTGATGCACAGCAAGCTGATCTGCTCCTGATCAAGCCGATCAGCGTCAATGAACTCATCACGATGGTGGAACGCTTGATCGGTTGAGCGGACGGCAATCTGCGCAGCGCTCGACAACTTGCCGCAAAAGGTCTATGATCAGCGCAGCAAGTGCGTCCGCTTAGAAGGAGTGTCGTCTGTGCGTTTGCTGCGTCGCCTCACCATACTGACTGTGTTGATCGCCTGTGCTGTGTTGGCAATGCCAAGCGCAGCACAAGGGCAGCCGCGCCCGAACATCTCTGCGCAGGTTTACAACTACAACGAGCCTGCCTCGCTGCCGACATCGTACGCGGCTGTTTTCGCGCCCGCCAATCCTAATCCGCTCGTGCGCCTTGAGGTGGAAGGCAATAGCGCCGTGCGCTTCTCGCCGAATGGTCGCTGGCTGGCGACCGTCTTCGGTGCGGATACCACTGGCAGCGCCAAGCTCACCTATGGGCAGATCGGCGGCAACACTTTTGAGATCACCTCAGAGCCGACTTTCGGTATCGTCGGTCCAATCTTCAGCCCTGACTCGGCTTATCTGAGCTACACCTTGACCAGCTTTGAGCGCCTGCGCTGGGAATTGGCGATCATTGACCTAGCAGGCAATCAGCGCATGACGTTCGTCGGTCCGCTCGTCTTCGATCGCAGCGATATCATCGGCACGCCTGCCGTCATCGGTTGGAATGCAGACCGCACGCGCGTCTATATCGTCGGTTACGGTCCGCACAGCGCCGAAACCGTGCCATTCGAGCTTGACCTGAGTCCGTTCGTCTACGGCAATGCCACGCCATACGAACTGCCCGCGTTGCGCCCGCTGATGCCGCGCAACGCGCTGCGTCCGCAGATGACGTATGCCGTCTCCGACGATGGCGCGCTGATCGCCTATCTGTTCAGCGAGCCGACGCGCGTGGTGACCAATTTTGCAGGCTTCGGCGATCCATTCGCAGGCATCGGCTTGCTGCAAGTCGCCACAGGTCAAAATAGCATCCTGCTGAGCGCGCCTGCAGATGAGGCGATTCTAGGCATGAGCTACGCCACTGACGCTAACGCGCTCTATTACGTGACGTCGCGCTACGTTGAAGAGCCTTCCATCGGCATTGGCGTGCCGATTGGCGCACGGCTGTTCCGCTACGATCTGGACGCGCGCCAAAATAGCGGCGGCAATCAGCTCGCGCCCGATCCAAGCATGAGCATCTCGTCCTTCGCCGTGTGCGGCGATAACGTCTTCTACGTGGCGAGTCAGCTCGGCAGCGCCGATTACATCCTCTACAGCGCTTCGCTGGTCAATTTGAGCCAACCGACAGCGCTGTTAGGCGGTCAATTTGGCGTGAACTTCAGCGCTTGCGTGCCTTGAGATTCAGCTGGCGGTCTGCGCGCCGCGCCCTAGCTGGATCACATACATGCGAATGGCGCGCTCGCCGGGCAGCTGCGGAAAATTCTCAGGATGATAGGGCGGCAAGTCAGGCGGCGGCACGCGCAGCGCGCGCAGCACGGCGCGCGCACGCTCCAGTTCCCACCAACGGCTGAACGGCGCGCCTTCGCGCCAAGCCTGCCGATAAGCGTCCAGCGCAGCCGCCTCAGCGCTCGCCGCCTCGCCGAAGGTCAGGTGAACCTGCGCAGCGGCTAACGATGGCACGCCTTGTGCCAATAGCGCGTATGCCTCATCACGCCGACCTTGCAGCGCGTAAGCGCGCGCCAAGCCGCCGCGATACTGAGCGATCAAATTGGCGTTATTCTCCGCCATGCGCAGCGCTTCCTCAAAGAAGCGCTCAGCGGCGTCAGGGCGCGCCATCAAGCTGAGCGCAAACTCGCCCCAGAGCGCGTGAATGGCGCGCTTCTCGGCAACTGCGTCGCTCTGAACGGCAAATTCCCACGCCAAGTTCAGCGCGCCGCTCGGATCCTGCCCTTGCTCCAAGAGCATCTGCGCCACAAGGCGCTCAGCGGTCGCTTGGCGCGCCACAGTGCGATAGCGCGCAGCGCTATGGCTGAAGGCTTCGTACGCTTCTGCAGCCGCTGTCCACTGCCCTATTTCCACATAAAGGCGCAGCAGGACGAAATTCGCTACAGCTTGATTCTCGACATCGCCAATGGCAGTTGCCAGCTTGCGCGCCAGCTCAAAGACGCGCACGCGCAACGCGCACTGTTCTTCAAGCAGACCGCCATAGTTCACCAGCGCTGTGCATAGCCAATGCGGCTCTCTCGCCTCGATAAACAACGGCAAGGTCTGCTCTAGCAGGTGCCGCGCTTCCGCAAGCCGATCCAAGCCGCTGAGCGCAAGCGCCATCTCGTTGCCGATATAAGCGCGCTCCTTGACCGAGCTGAGCGCAGGCGGCGCCTGTATGCCATCGCGGAAAAACGGCAGCAGCAATTGCAGGACAACCTGCGCGTCGGCTAGGCGCGTGAGCAACGGCTTGCTGAGCTGCTCGCGATAGAACAGCGCGGCAGGCACGGTTTCCTCAGCGCTCAGCCGTGTCACATACAGCTCAATGGCAGCGCGCAGATCGCTCTCGTCGTACAGAATTTCAGGTATCTCAGCCGCTAACGGCTCAAGCGCGCGCCGCGCCGTGTTGAGCGCCGCCTCGCGCTCTTCTTCAAGCCATGTCGCTTGCACTGCGCTGCGCACAAGCGGATGCAACGCATAGCGATTGGTGGCGCGATCCCAGAGCAGCAGGGCGCGCCGCTCAAGGTCGGAAAGAACGGTGTGCAAGCGCGCTTGCGCAGCAGCGTCAGGCTGTTCTGAACGCGCCTGTGGCATCTCGGCAGAACGCGGCAGTTCAATGTAAAACGCGCTATGGCGCAAGAACATGGCGTGTGGCACAGGAAAACGCAACGCGCTCAGATAGTGCAGCAGCGCCCGTCCGTCGCGTGCCAACTCAGCCACAGCGACTTCAACGAGCGCTGCGACCTGTTCTGAGCGTGTCTGTGCGCGCTCGAACCTTTCCGCGTGCGCTTGCCACCATGCATCGAAGCCGCTCGGATGCACATTGCCATTCTCAGCCGCCATGCAGAGCAATAGCGGATGCCGTCCCAACGTCGTCGCGCACTGCTGAAGCCTCTCTGCTCCGCTGTACAGGATGAGCTGTGAGAGCAACTGCTCAGCATCGGCGGCTGAGAGCGCGCTGAGCGCCATATGTTGCACGTCCAATCTATAGCAGTAGACGCTCGGAAGCGCTGATGCGATCAACAGCGTCTTGAGCTGCGCAAAGGTTGGCAAGGCGCTCAGGAAAGCGAGAATCTCAGCATTGGCAGGCAGCACTTCATCCGAGCGACTCAACAGCTGCTGAGCGTTCTCCAGCACCAGAAGCGCGCGGCGCTCAGCCAACGCGCGCAAAAGTGCGCTCAGACGTTCAGGGCGCGGCAGCTCGTTCACAGCGCTGAGCGGCAGCTGACCGAAATAGGCGAGCGCGTGCCGCACAAAATTGGCGAAGCCGCCATTGCTCTCAGCGAAATCCCAGAGCATGATCGGCTGATCGGGCGTGTTCAAGCGCTCTTCCAAGAGCCAATGCCAAACCAGCGCGCTCTTGCCAACTCCATCTTCGCCTGTCAACGCCAGAACAGGCGCGCCGCGCTCCAGCCAAGCGCGCAAGGCGTTCAGCTCAGCAGCGCGCCCGACCAAGCGGCGCGTCAAGTAGTGTGGATGCGCCAGATACGGCGCAGGCTGCGCAGGAATTTGCTGAGTGTGAGGCGCGTGCAAGTTGAGCGCTGCTGCTGGATCGGGCAAGGGCAGCAGCGCGGCAAGACGCCGCACGATCAAGGCGCCGAGTTCGTCGGGCGTCCTGAACGGGATGATCTCGCAAGGTTGTTGATAGTTTTGCAGCAGGTCGGCGTTGACGAACAGGAAGGTCGGCAGTTGACGGTTGAGCGCTTGGCGAATGGCGCTCTCGGCGCGGATGCTCGGCAAGTGTGCCAACACTTCCACGTAAGCGTGCGCCGCTTCAAACGACGGCTTCAAATCGCCTGTCTCAGGCGGCAGCAGCGGCAGGAATCCGCAGCGCCACAGCGCGTTGACCACAGTGCGTCGGCTGGATGGCGCGCTTGCGGCAGTCACACCAACTAGGATGGTCGAGTCGGGCGCAAGCTGAGCGGTTGTGAGCGAAGCATTCGCAGATATCGTCCGATCAGACACACATACTCCATTGATCTGCCAGAGTAAGCACACACTCACGGACAGTTTATCATGATTTTGGCTTGCGCGACTATGTCCAAGATTGCGGACGGCAATTCGCTCTGAAAAAGGCTTCTGCTAGGCGCATAAACCGTGCAGCAGCATATCCGCCAGTGATTCTGCCACTTGCTGCGCTGAGAGCCTGCCATTCGGCTTGTACCAATGGCGCATGGCGTTCATGGCGCTCAGCAAATGCAGCGTGGCAAGGCGCGTATCCAGCGCGCGGCACGCGCCGCTGGCGATGCAGGCTTCCAAAAGCGCTTGGAATTGCTTTTCATAGGCGTCGCGGCGCGCCATGAACTGGCTGCGGCGCGGCTCGCTCAGATGTCGCCACTCGTCAAAGTAGACTGCCGCTGCGCCAAGATGCTCAGTGATGACCAGCAAGTGCGCGATCATCGCAGCGCGCAGCCGCTCGTAAGGCGTGGCAGGCTGCGCACAGACTGCCTCAAGCGCGTTGAAGAAGGCATCGGTCGCTTCGTTTGCGATGCTCCACAGCAAGTCTTCCTTGCCTTTGATGTGCGCATACAAGCTGCCGCCGCCTTTGAGCTGCATCTCATCGGCGATATCGCGCATGGAAGTTGCCAAGTAGCCTTTGTCGCGGAAAAGGCGCTCGGCAACGGCGCGCATTTGTGTGAGACGGCGCGAGTTTCTCTGTGTGGCGGACATAAATTCGCTGCCAAATGAACGTTTGTTGAGAGATTGTAACATATTTTAGCGCTCGGCAAGGTCTGCTGCTTGCGATCACGGACAAGGCAGTCGCCATAGCTCGACGTAGTCCGCGCCATCAGGCAATAACAAGCGCTGACCGCTCGCTGAGTCGTAGAGACCTGCCAACAGACGCACATTGCACTGCTCAGGCAGCTGCACTGCGAACCAATCGCCGATGATGCGCTCTTCCGCGTCCTGCCAGCTCGTTGTTGGACGCTTCGCCTTAGGCGCGCCGTCTTGCTGCGCCAACACTTGGCGCGAGTCGAGCGGCGTCAGGTGCAGGTAGAGCGAGTAATCGCGCTGCGGCTGCACTTTTGCCTGCCAATAAGCGCGGACGCGCACGGTTTGTCCACCGCGCACAAGGTCAATGCCTAGCAGATTGATCTGATCGCCAAAATTTGCCTCAAGCGGCGTTTGTATCGGCTTGGTGCTGAAGACAACCGTCTCTGGTCCGCGGCGGCGCGGCGGCGCAGCGAAAGTCTTCAAGCGCAGCATTTGATCGAGATAGGCGCGTTGCGCAGCATCGGCGCGGCGCACAAAATCCGCGCTGAGCAAGGCGTAGGCAATGCCGCGCTCAGCGCGCCAATACGTCAGCGGCTGCTCAGTGAAGTTGCCCCGATAGACAAGCCAATTGAACCATTGCGCGCCTTGCAAGCCGCCCCAGAATGGATTGAACGTCTTCTCATGCTCAATTGGCACGGCAACCCAGCCTGCTTCAAGGTTCACATCCGCCCATTGCCGCAGCTCAGTCCGCCAGTCGGGATAGCCGCGCTCTTCGACGAGCGCCAGTGTGTCGCGTGCGCTTGGCAAAAGCGCGAACGCGATCCACGCGACGATCGCAGCGCTGTACAGGGAGCGCGGCGCTCTGCCGCTTGGCAGGACGCGCCAAATTTGCACTGCGGACATGCCGATCAGGACGCACAGCGCCGTTGTGGCAGGCAATGTATCGCGTATGCGATGCAGCGCGATCGCAGTGAACGACGCCATGATCCAAGGCGTGGCAAATACGGCGATCAGACACAACAAAATCGGGCGCCAATCTAGGCGCGCTGAGCGCGCTGCCAACCACGCGACCGCGCCGCCGATCAGCCAAGCGAGCGCCGCCAATTCCTGCACAGGCACAAACACATAGCGGATGTTGTTCAGGACGCGCTGCACATCGGTCAGGTTGTAGAGCATACTCTGCGCGCCTTCGCGCCGAATGATGCCGATCTCAGACTCAGGTAACGAGTCTTCGTAAGGCGTGAGCAGACTATCTGCGCGGAAAACGCCTAGCACCAGAAAAGCCGTGAGCGCTACAATGCCTAGCTGCCCTGCCAGCAGACTCAAGCTGAGTCGCCTATCGCGCAGCCCGAACAAAAGCGCCGTCACGCCTGCCAAAAGCGCAGGCACGACCATCAGTTTGATCAGGACGGCTAATGCTCCTACGAGCATGGCGAGCAACGCAAAGTGCGGACGCTCACGGCGCAATGCTGTGATTGAGAGCCATAGCGACCATGCTGTTGTGAAGTATACAAACGGATCAGTTGTTGCATAGACGCTGTGCGAGACCACGAGCGGCGAGCTGATCCATGCCGCGCCTGCCACCAGTGATGCCCAATCGCCTGCCGCCTCGCGCGCTGCGCTGAAGATGAGCCACAACGTGCCTGCGCTGACTGCCACGGCGATCCAGCGCATGACGTTCACTGTCTGGCTCATCTCAGGCAAGCCGAGCCATCCCAGAAGCTGCGCGACGATCAGCTCGAGCGCGATGTAGGCAGGCGGATAGCCGCGCATGTAGCTGCCCATCTCAAAATTGCCGAGCCAAACCTGCCCTGCCAAGTAAAAAGCAGGCTCGTCGGGATGATCCACGTAAGGCAAGCTGAAAGCGTGGCTATGCAACAGCATAGCCACATGCAGCGTCAGCAACGCAAGACGGAGCAGCGTGAAGCGCTTTGTCGTCATTCAGAACAGGCGCGTGATCTCAAAGATTTGCCGTATTTGCACATTCAGGGCATCGGCATTTGGCGCGGGCAGCTCAAATAGCTGCTGCATGTGGCGCATCTGCGGCAGCAGCTGCGCAACGCTGACGCCATGCATCTGCTCAAAATCTTGCACAGGCGTTTTGCCTACCAGCAAGCCTTTGATGGCGAGCGAAGCATTTGCGCCCAGCCGCATGTAGAGCTGGAAGAGCGTCGGGAAATATTCGGCGATCAGCATCAGGCGAATTGCGTTCGGCAAAAACACTTGGTCAGCCGCATAACGCTCAAGATAGATCACATACCGATTCAGAATGCGCTTGATGCGGCGCGGATTGTTGAATTTGCACTCGGTTAGCGCGTCGCTCAGTTGGTCGAAGGCGTGCCTATGGCTGTTGCCGACGAGCTTCTCGCGCTGATGATGCACGAAGCGCTCCATTGCGCTCTTATCAAGGTCAATCTCAGGCACGTAGAATGCGTAGTTCAGAATTTTCTCCAAGTACTCGCGTCCGTCAATGCCTTCGCCGCCATATTTGCGCCGAATGGTCTGATAGACGACGCGACCGTTGATCGCCAGCACGAAGATGCAGTTCGGTACGCTCAGATGATGCTTGATGCTCTCCAAAATGCTGATCGTGGTCTCAGGCAAGCAGCGATCCAGGTCGTCCACAAGGATCAAGAAGCGGACGCGATCTGCATCCGCTGGACCGACCAGTCCTTCAGCATAAGCGCTGAGCAGATCGCCGAACGCTGAGGCGAATTTGCTCACGCTGTCCGTCCAGCCGCTGAGTACGGCGTCCACTTCGCTCAAGGCGCTCTCTTGCGCCTCGCGCACTTGCTTGAGCGACTCTTCGAGCAAGCGCGGATCGACTGCACCGCCTGTCAGATTCCTCAGAAGCGCTCTCAAGCCGACCTGCCCGACTGCCAACAGGCTGGTCGCGACAACCGTTTGGAAGGTAGCCTTGATAGCGTCTTTTTTATCTTCAGGGACATCGCGCTCATACTGCTGCTTGATCGCGTATAGCAGCGGATAGACGATGTGCGCCTCGTTCTCATACTTCCAAGCGTCAAACCAGATTGGCACGAAGATTTCCCTGCCGTCAGGAAAGCGCCTGATCGCGCCTGACTCATCGCGGAAACGCGCTTCGAGCAGGCGCAACACAGAAGTCTTACCTGTTCCCCAGTCGCCAAGCACGCCGTAGACAAATGGCGTCTGTGTGGCGCGCACGGCGCTTTCGATCAAGTCTACAAACTGCCTGAATTGAAACAAATCTTCGCTGCTATTCGAAATAGGCTTGTCGGCAATGAAACGCATGAGAAAACTCCTCAGGCTGGCTCAGGTTGCGAGATGACTATAACGGGATCGCCAACGCGGATCAAGCCGCCTTTCACAACGCGACACATGAAGCCGACTCGCCCTATTGCTGCGCTCGGCAGACGGCTGTCCAACTCGGTCAGTTGCTCGCATGGCTCGCGCAGCGCGCGCAACAAGATGACCGCCTCATCGCCGATTTGCAAGTGTGTGCCTGCAGGCAGCTTGCGCAGGTCAATGCCGCTGATGATCAAATTTTCGCCCAACACGCCGACGCCCGTCGGATAGCCTTCAGCGGCTAATTCGGCGAGCGTGATATCGTCCATCACGTTCAGATTGCGCTTCGGATTGCCGCCTTTGCGGTCGCCTTCAATGCCGTAATCGGCGATCAGGCGCGCTTCTTGCAATGCTACGCGCTGATAGCCGCGTGGCGCGTGCGGTGCGTCTTTCGGCTTGTAAACGATGCTCTTCAGAGTGCCTGTGATCATAGAGGTCGCTCACTTTCGCTCAGATTGTGCCTAATCTTAGCACAACTGGCGCGATCTAGCAGAGATCAGCTTTCGCCGATCTCTTGCTGTGAGCGTGTGAGCGCGTCTCTATGCCATCGGACCAGTGCCGGGCAAGTAGTAGACATCGGCAGGCGCGCTGCGCGCTGCGACGTAATCGAGCGGCTCATCGCCGATGTTCTCAGGCGTATGCACCACGCCAGGCGCAATGTAGACGAAGTCGCCGGCTTGGCAAATGACCTCATGCTCAAGGTGAGGACCGTAGTAGACTTTCGCCTTGCCGCTGATGACGTAGATGGCTGTCTCAAAAGGATGATAGTGCGGCTCAGCCTTCAAGCCGGGCGCCAATGTGCCGTGCGTCATGCTGATGCTCTGCGCGCCTGTTGTCTCGCCAGTGATGCCCCATTGCCGCATGAAGCCATGATGCGTATCGCGCACGCCTTCATCAGGATGAATGACCAACAACTTGGTTCTATCGTGTGTATCGCTCAACGGAATACCTCCAAAGGAATTTGCTACGCGCTCATCATAGCACTATCTGCGATCAGAATGGTGTATAAACTCGCCAAAAAGTCGTCAAGGTTGTGCAGGCAAGGTCTCAGCGTCGCCATGCGCTGACGCCTGACCGCCGCTCGAGAGTGATTTCGTGCGCTGACGCATCCGCGCCGCTTTGCTCTGCAGCTCTTTGAAGAACTCGCTATCCGTGATCTCTGCCACAGCGCGGCTCTTCTTCGCCTCGTCAATCTCAATGCGCAGCTCCTGCACTTCTTGCTTGAGCGTCTGCTCGCGGATGATGACCTGCTCGCCCATCGCTTGGAAAGTGCGCGCCAGTTGCCCAAATTCATCCTCACGCATAGCGATTGGCGCGAGCGCAGCAGGATCGAACGCCTCAGAGCGCTCGCTGAGCGCCTGCGCCGCTCTGACCAACGCGCCGATCGGCACGACCACGCGCTGCGCCGCACGCCGACCTGTCACGGCGGCGATCACAATCGCCAGCACCAGCACTGCCAACGCGATGACCGCCGTCCACAGCGCGAATTCCAGCGCATTCAGCACGTTGCGCTCCGCGACAATCACAAAGGTCTGGTTGCCATACGTGCGCGTCGTCCAAGTGACCACGACCGTAGGCGCCGATTCGCCCGCGCCGATGCCGCTCAGGGCAGGACGTTGATAGCGCTTCTCTTGCAGCACGATGGATGGATTCAAGTGCGCTACAATACGCCCGGAAGCATCCGTGATGAAGACATTCTCGCCTGCATCCAGCTGAACAGCGGCTACCAAGTCCCAGATCGGCTTGAAGCGCACATTGGCGATCAGGACGGACGTGGCGACGCCGTTTTGTGGATTGATGATCGGGACGCCAATCAGCATCGAAGGCTGACCTGTCTCGTCGTCAATCAAGATGTCGCTGTAGTACGGCTTCCGCTCAGCGCGCGCCAACGAGAAGACATCCGAGCCTGCCCAGTTGACCAAGCGGAGCGGATCAAGCACGTTCAGACGCGAGAGATAGACCAGCTCTGCGCCGTTGTTATCCGCTAAGATCAGCTCCTGAAAGACGTGCGGATAAGACGGCAAGCGCGCCAGCAGATTTTGGCGCTGAAAATTGGTCATGCCGCGCATCTCTCTCGCCGCCGTCTGCAGCTCGGCTTCCAATTTGCTGAGAAAAGCGTTCAGCTCAGTCGAGACGCGCTTCGCCACTTCGATCTGCTTGCTGAGCGCTTGATTGAACTGAAAACTGAAGCTGACCAAGACCAAGACTAGTCCGACCAAAAGCAGCGGTCCAACTGCTACAGTGATGTAGGAAAGCGGCAAGCGCCTGCGAATGCTCTGTCTCATGCTCATCATCCTTCAGAAGGTGCGCTCAGTAGCGGTAGGTGACGGCACAAGCGTCGGCGCGGCAGTCGGTTGCGGCGCTTCAGGCGAGAGAATAACGCTCGGATTGCCGTAAAAAATGCGGTCTGCCTGTTCGATCAGCTCGTCGGGCAGCACCAGACCGATCGCCTGTGCCGTGCCGACGTTGATCGCCAATTCAAACTCAACGGTCTCAACAGGCAAATCGCCCGGGCGCACGCCGCGCAACACCTGATCGACAAGGCGCGCCGCTTGCCTGCCGAGCGAGAAGAAGTCGAAGGCGAAGGCGATCAAGCCGCCCTGCGCCACTTGCGAGATGATCGGCACGGACATCGGCAGCTTGCGCGCTAGCGAGACGCTCAAGAAGTTCGGCGTGCCGCTGACCAAACGCGAGGCGATCAAGTTATCGGCGAGAACGTGGATCGCGTCTATAGCATCAGGCATCTCGACCAGCGCAGCGGTCACAGCGGCATCGTCAGGGCAGGCGCGCTCGACGATTTGGACGTTGTATAGCTCAGCAACTTTTTTGACGATGTCCAGGTTGATCACAGCAGCGCGGTCGTTTGGATTGAATGGCACGTAGACGCGCTGAATATCAGGCTTGGCGCGCAGCAACCACTCAAAGCGCTTCGCCTCGTGAACGCCGTGCCGAATGCCTGTGATATTGCCGCCCGGCTGCCGAATCGACTCGACAATGCCCGCGCCGAGCGGATCGAGGACGCTGGCGAAGACAATCCGCTTGCGCTCGCCTGCCACACGCTTGGCAGCTTGCGCCGCCGGCGTGCTGATGGCGAGGATCAAGTCAACATCAGGCGCTAAGAAAGCGGCAGCTAGGCTATCCAGCTTGTCAATCGTGCCTGCTTCAAGGTAGGTGTACTTGACATTCAGCCCTTCGCGATAGCCGAACTCCGCCATGCCTTGCTTGAAGCCTTCGAAGACAGGCACGAGCAGCGGCGAGAGATTCATGACGCCGATGTGTAGCATCCGCGCTTGCGTTGTGCAGCTCGTCAGCACTGCAGCACACATGAGCAGGGCAAAAAGTGCGCACAAGGCGCGTCGCGCTTGCCAACTTGACGCTTTTCTCATGCCTATCATCCTCTGATGTCGTTCAGCCTGATGTGATGCCGCCTAATGATATAACGCTTTCAGCCGCTGCGCCAAATCATCCAACCGATTTTGAACCGCTGATCTTTGCGTCAGAAGGCGCGGGCAGTTTTTGTAATATCTTATGACGTTATTTTTGACGTCAATTTTCGGTATAATGTAGCGTAGTTGCGCGAAGCAACGAGAAACATCGCTCAACGCAAAGTATCGGAGGATGTTAGAATGCGGTCATCACGTTTCGTGCCAGCATGGATGGTCTTCTTAGTCTGCAGTCTGTTGTTGATGAGCGTCGGGCTGGCGATGCGCGTCGAAGCTCAACAGAATTTCGCAGGGTCGCTTGTGCCTGTGTCAGGTTTAGTGCAATATCGCGCCAGCGGAGCGCAGGACTGGATCACGCTGCGCGGACGGCAGAACATTCGCGTCGGCGATCAGATTCGGACAGGCGCTGATGGCTTTGCGCAGCTCAACGTCGTCTCAGGCATTGCGCTGGATATCTACCCGACATCGCTTCTGCAAATTGGCGTGATGCAACAGCGCGCTGAGCGCGGCGTTCTCGTTTCCATCGAGCAGATCGTCGGCAAGACGCTCAGCCGCGTGGATCGTGCCTTGCGCCCTGAAGATCGCTTTCAAGTTGTGCTGCCAACTGCTGGAATCACGGTGGAAGGCACGCAATTTTGGTCATTGGTTGCGCCAAACGTACACGCTTCCATCATGAGCCAAGAAGGCGAAGTGCGCATCATCAGCGCGGACGGTCAGGATGTGCGCGTAGACGAAGAGCGCTTCGTGTTCATTGATTTCCAACTACCAAACCCGCCGCCGAGTACTTGTACGAACGAGTTGCGCCGAGCTAGCACCGCCTCGCTCGTCTTTATGCCGCTCAACGCTGCACGCGAGCAAGCTGCGCGTAACTTCCTCACCGATATCTTCATCAGCAACCAAAATCCGTTCATTCGCGTCTTCATGCGCGAGCTGCTCGGTCTAGAGGCGAAAGATGACGCTGCCTTGAGCGCTGAGGAAGACGAGCAGGCATTGCAAGAGATTCTTGAAGCAATTCGCAACGCTGATCTCTCAAATCTTGACCTGAACGATCTGCTAGCGCGCTATCGCACATATTGGCTATCCACTTATCGCAGCACGCTCAGGAATCCGATTGCGCCTGCCACATGCGGCAACATGCGCCAAGACGCAGGTGAGACCGCCGAAAATTGCCCAACTGATTTCAGCGAAATGGCATTTTGCGGCAACAACATCTGCGAGACGGATCGGCGCGGCGCGGCTGAGTCTGTCGTCAACTGCCCAGCGGATTGTCTGCCACCAGAAGCGCTCGCGCTCAGCTGCATCGCCCGCTCCAGTCAGGTGTTTGGCTTAGCCACTGAAGTGCCGCCGCCAACGCCGCCGGGCGGCTTCACGGCAAACACGCCAACGCCAACGCCCATTGTGCCAATCGGCACTGTGACGCCAACGCCTTCACAATGAGCAAGTTGACAGGCAGCGTGCGCTGCCTGTCAACTTTATATTTTTCTACTGCTGCGTCGCAGCGTCGAAGACAATTTCAATCTGCTGATCGGTGAGCAGGTTGAGCCGAAACTCAACAATCGGCGCATCCAGCGAGAACACGTCTAGCGGCTCGGGCGTGACGCTGATGATGCGGCTGCCAACAGGCAGTGTTATCTGCACGTTGGCGCGCTCAGCGCGCGTGCCAAGCTGTTTTTGGATGCGCAACTGGTAGCGCTGATAGAGACCGTACTCTTGCACAGCGTTCGGCACGCTATATTCAAACTCAAGGCGAATTTGTTCATCGAACGGCACGACGAAGCCTGTGGCAAAGATCGTGTGTCGTCGCCGATCATCCACTGTGATTGGCGACTGCAAGTTGGCAGCGCGCACCAACTGACTGCCAACAGGCACGTACAGCTGCATCAGGCTGAAATAGTCTTTCTGGCTGCCGTAATGCTCAGGCGCCACGGCAGGATCAGCGGCGGCGAGCTGCGCTGAGTACTCATAATCCAGCACGGCGCGGCTTTTCAGCGAGCGGTCCGCTTGAATGGCTGCGCTATAGGTGATGGTGCGCACCACTGAGCTGTTCGATTTGTTGCCCATGTTGCTATCTACGACCATCAGATAGTCAGCTGTGCCATCAGCTTGTGTGCCTGTCCAGCCGAGCAGTTCAGCGGTCGCTTGCACGTCAGGATTGGTGAAGTATAGGATCAAGTGTTTCTGCTCAAAGGCGCGGATGGCTGCTGTCAGCAGCGCCATGCTGCGCTCTGTTGAGAGATTTTGCCATTCACTCATCACCTGGCGGTAAATTTGCGCCAGAAAGTCTTTATGCTCAAGCTGATTGTTAGCGCGCACGCCATAGATCACCTGACGGAAAGTAGCTGCGTCTATGGTGCGTCCATCGGCAAGCTGCACCTGACCGAGCGCTTCTAAAAGCATTTGGAAGCCTGTCAAGTCAAGCGCAATGACGGCGTCTATTGGCGTGCGTGGATTTTCACCTTCTTCGTAATACCAGATAGCCATGCGCGCTGTGCTGGGAAAATCTGCATACCAACTGCCGCTCCACGCTGACATGATCGGCGTCGGCGATTTAAACCACCACGATGGCACATCGAGCGTTGCCGCTAGCTCGTCGGGCGGCGGATTCGGACTCAGGCGGCTTGTGCCGTTGTAGTCATAATCTACAATGCGGAATTGGCGCACGCGCAGCCAACCGTACGTGCTGATGTAGCCGCCTGAAGGACGTAACTCGTCGTTATTTTGCGAGAGCAGCAGATAATTTTTCGGCGCGTCAAGCGCGAAGGCTTCCGTGATGAGCGCAGGCAAGCCGAGCAGGACGCCATTGACGCGCTCTAGCAAGGCATGGTAGCGCACCAGCTGGCGGTAATCGCTCAGCAAGTTCTGCGGCAGCTTCGCCAAGCCGATCTCTTGAATGCTCGCTTGCGCAGCCGCCAACTGTGTTTTCGCCGTCTCAAAACGACCTTGTGCGGCGCGCAGCAACTGAATCAAGCGCTCGTCAAGGCGTTCTTGCGCTAGGAGCGCCTCAGGCTCTCGGCTGCGCGCCAACAAAATGAACACTGGACGCGCGCCTTCGAGGATACTTTGCGCGGCACTGCTCATGCTCTGCGCTGCATCGAGACCTTTGAGCAGAATTTCTACATCGCTGACCGCCGAAGCAGCCACTCTGAGCAGTCTGGTTTGTTGTTGCGCACGGCTCAAGGCTGCGCTCAGGTTGTTCACACTCGCTTGCAAGCGCTCGAAATCGTTCTCTGATAGCTCAGTGAACGAGCGTGCGCTCAGCGTCGTGAGAACGCGCTCCAAGCTGGCGAGCGTCTCGCGCACGCGCGCATAAGAATCGGCGGCTAAGACAGCGACTGCCGCGCTTGGCACAAGAAGCGCCAAGACCAAAACGACTAGGATCAGCTGCCAAGGCAACGCCTTGAAAAAACGCCGCACGCGGCGTGGAATCAACGATCGGCGCTTGCGCCGCCGATGTTTAGTGACGTGAGCGATCTCTGCTTCAGGCTTGGTTGTCTTCTCTTGAGCGACCATGCGTCACCTCTGTTGAACGTCGTTAGCGCGCACGTTGATCGGCGGCAGGTTGCCTTGCGGCGAGTCATAGCGCGTGTAGCCGTAGTAATAGTAATAACCATAGCCTGCGTCGCGATCTTGCGCCTTCAAGCGGTTGATGACAACGCCCAGTAGCGGCAAATCGAGATTGGTGAACTGCTGTGCAGCGCGCACAGCCGCGCCGCGCCGCGTACGCCCTGACTCAACGACCAGAATGCTCTTCGCGTTGGTCAAGCGCGCCACGACTGTGGTATCTGTCACCACGAGGATTGGCGGTGTATCAATCAAGATGACATCGTACATGCCGCTTTGGACGAGCAGCTGCATCAGTGTGCGCGTCTGAGGCGAGTCGATCAATTCAGAAGCGCTGCTCGGCGCGTTGCCGCTCGGCAACAAGCTCAAGTTCGGTATCTCTGTCTTGTGGATCAGGCGCGGCGCTTGCTGTGCAATTTGATCGCGCAAGGCTTCACTATCAAGATGGCTGTTCATCTCACGTTTGCGCCAGATTTCTGCCAAGCCTGAGGTGTTGGGAACGTTGAAGATGTTGTGCTGGACAGGACGGCGCAGGTCAAAATCAATCAGCAGGACGCGCATGCCTGTCATCGCAAAAGCGACAGCTAGGTTAGCGATAGTCACGCTTTTGCCTTCTGAAGGATTTGGACTAGTCACCACGTAGACGCGGCAAGCCGTCTCGTCCAGATTCTCGCGAAAGAGGATATTGACGCGCAGCGCGCGATATGCCTCTGCAATGGTTGAGCGCGGCTGTGTCCACGCCACCAGCTTGTTTTTATAGCCGCGCTTGCTGCCAAACGGCGCGATGGCGCCCAAGAGTGGCACGTTCAGCAAGGGCATGATTTCCGCAGGTGAGCGCAGACTATCGCTGAGATACTCAAAAAGTAGCGCCGCGCCAAAAGCGACCACAAGTGCTGCAATCGCAGCTGCAATCATGCTCGGAAGCGGATTATCGTTCGAAGCGCGTGTTGGAATTTGGGCAGGCTCGACCACGCGAATGAAATTGACCGTGCCGCGTTGCTGAATCTCAGCTAGTGTGCGCGTCATGCTGGCAAGATTACTTTGCGTCACGTTGATCTCGCCGATCAGCTCGCTGCGGCGTAAAGTTAGCACAACACGCTCTTCCTCACCAATCTCATCGCTGCTGAGCGCCGCTTCAATTACGTTGAGCTCGTCGCGAGCGCGCTGTAGTTGTGCCTGTGCGGCTTGCACTTCGGTTTGCAAGATTCGCGCCTGCTCTTGCTGCTCGCGCGTCAGTTCCGTTGGGCTGTTGGCGATCAGTTGGGCTGCTAACTCATTAGCCAACTCAGCCGCCAAAACAGGATCAGAGTAACTGACCGTCAGCGTCAAGAACGAAGTGCCAGAGGTGAGCTGACCAACAAAGAGTGTGGCAAGCGTCTCTGTATCGAAAGGCAGTTTGAGCTTATCAATGACTGCCTGTAAGATCGGACGAGTTTTCAGCAGCGTGATGTAGCTCTGCGAAAGCGCCGCTGAAGCCTGGATCATGTTAGGGCTTGGGTCGGTCAAGCCGAGGTAGTTGCCCAACTGCAAGAGCGTGGTAGCTTGATAAATGGCAGGCTGTGTGCGCACCACAACAAAAGCAGCGCTGCTGGCGACAACGGCAGCAGCGATGAGCAGCCACAGCCAGCGTCGGATCAAGCGAAGATAGCTGCTGAGTTCCATAGGCAGTCTGCACGGTCTTCCGTGCTAGTTCCTCCATGACCAGTACAGCCGTGATGCAAGAGAAGACAACAACAGCATAACATATATCCAACTTGCCTGTCAAAGGCGTCAATTAAATTTTAGGAGTGTCTAATTCAGCCTTCAACATTCCTCGGTTTCTGCGCGCCTTTGACAAGATTCGCGCGCTGATTTACCATTTGAGAGGCTTGTTCGCTCGCAAAGCGCAGATGACAAAGCGCGTTACTAGGCTGGGGGTGGGAAATTGGTCAGGAAAACGGACATCAAACGCACAAAGATCGTCGCGACCATCGGACCGGCGTCTTCTGACGAGAGCGTGCTGCGCGCCATGATCCGCGCCGGCATGGATGTGGCGCGCATCAACTTCAGTCACGGCGACCACGAGACGCACGCGCGCAACATCGCCCTGATTCGCAAGATCGCCGCCGAAGAAAACGCGGTGGTCGCCATCATGGGCGATCTGCAAGGACCGAAAATTCGCTTGGGCAAGATCATCGGCGAGCCGATTCCGCTCCACGTTGGCGATACGCTCACGCTCACCTCGCGCCCAATGGACGCTGAGGCAGCTGCTGAAGCAGCACAGCAGCGCATTTTTCCGCTGCCGCATCCTGATTTCGTGCGCGACGTGCGCGCAGGTCATCGCTTGTTGCTGGACGACGGCGCGATGGAGTTCAAAGTGCTGACGGCGACAAGCACTGATCTGCTCTGCGAAGTGATGGTGGACGGCAAGCTGCAATCGCGCAAAGGCGTGAGCGCGCCTGAATCGCGCTTGACGCTCTCAGCGCTGACCGATAAAGATCGCGAGGACGTGAAATTCGCCCTTGAACACAAGCTGGACTACATCGCCATGTCTTTTGTGCGCTCGGGCAAGGATATGGACGAGCTGCGCTGGCTGTGCCGTTATCTGAACGCCGACGACGTGGCCCTCATCGCCAAAATTGAGAAGCACGAGGCGCTTGAAGCCTTCGATGATATTTTGCGCGCCTCAGATGGCATCATGGTGGCGCGCGGCGATCTAGGCGTCGAGACGCCTGCTGAGGAAGTGCCGATCCGTCAAAAAGAGATCATCAGGCGCTGCAATGAGGTCGGCAAGCCTGTCATCACTGCCACGCAGATGCTGCAATCTATGGTGGATAATCCGCGACCGACGCGCGCCGAGGCAAGCGACGTGGCAAATGCCATCTTCGACGGCACAGACGCGGTCATGCTGAGCGGCGAGACAGCCTCAGGCAAGTTCCCTGTGATCGCCGTTGAGACCATGACGAACATCGCTGTGATCGCGGAGCGCAACTTCGATCGCGGCGCGCGCTCGGATCGCGTGGAACGCGCGCTGTTGGCGCTCGGCGAGGCGCGCCAGCTGGGCAGCTTAACGGGCGAGAGCTTCGCTGTGGCGACCAGCCGCACTGCCAGCGTCTTGGCAGACGTGCTGAACGCGAAAGCGATTGTCACCACCACATGGACGGGCTCAACGGCGCGGCAAGTGGCGCGCACGCGCCCAAAGACGCGCATCCTGTGCGTGACGCCTAACGAGACGACCTTGCAGCGCATGGCGCTCGTCTGGGGCGTGATGCCGGTTCAAGTGCCTGAGTTCAGCACGATTGACGAGATGGTGCAGACCGTCATGCGCGCCTGCTATGAGCAGGAGTTGGTGGAATTTGGCGACGTGCTGGTGCTGATCGCAGGGATGCCTTTTGGCGCAGGCAGTCACGCCAATTTCATCAAGATACACCGCGTAGGTGAGCATGGCGAAGTGCCACAGACGCGCATAGCAGCCGCTGCTGCCAGCGCTAGAGGCAACTGAAAAACGCGAGGCGCAGCGCTGAAAAGCTACGCCTCGTAAGCGTCCACCAGGGCGAAGATGATCTCTCGCGTGAGCGCGTAGACCTTGCGCACGGCGTCGGCGCGTTCGGTCGTGGGACGGCTTATCTCGATGACGCGCATCATGGCGTCTAGGATCAGGTCAGTGAAGGCGAAGAAGCCTTCCACGGCTTCGCTCAGCTTCAGATTTTGACCGCGAATGGTCTCGCCGTATTTCAAGCCTAGCTCGCGCGCTTCGATCAGCGCCTGCTCGGAAGGCGAGCTGAGGTAACGCTGCATAACCTCCATCAGTCGCCGTCCGTACGTGCCAAGCGCCTGACGCGCTTGCGCGTCCAGCTGACGATACCAACTCGCCTCGGCGAAATGGCGTTCAGCGATCTCGAAGCGCACGCGCCCAAGCGCGCTCTGCACTAAGACCTCTGCTTCGAGCGCCGCGCCCGATTGCTGAGCGCTCATCCAGCTCTCCAGATCGGCGACGCGAAAGCGCCGATGCCCGCCCGGCGTGCGCTGCGCAGGCAAGTGACCGTGATCTGCCCAGTTGCGCACTGTGGCGGGATGCACGCCTAAAATCTTGGCTGCCTCGCTCAAGCTCACCCACGTTGTGGTCTCTTCCGCGTTCATAACGCTGCCCTGACTACGCTACTGGATCGCATAGCCGAATTGTACGCCGAGCCGTTGCGCTTTGCAATATCAGCTCACCTACGCTTGCCGAGCGAGCGCATGACAAGCGAGAAAAATGGCACTGCCAATTCGCCTGTGACCTGTGGACGTTGCAAGACGGCGGCGTTCGCCACTTCAAAATCGGCGTGCATGTTCTGAACTGTGGCGATCTGACGCACCACCGGCTCGTGCGAGAAGACCATCATCGAGAGCGTGTATTTGCCCGGCACGAAGAGCAGGTAGTGTCCTTTGTAGGGATGCGTTTGCGGCTCAAGCGGCTCGCCTTCAGCGGCGCGCTCGGCAATAGTGCGCAGGATATCGCGCACATCGGCAAATGGCACATCATAGCCGCCCAGCGTCTCGATGAACTGCGCAGAGCGATAGTGA
>Ga0308403_1000074_pt1 | contig 38712 bp, 27 predicted proteins | sample HotsprSampleOSM3_FD_203470 | JGI IMG/M metagenome (GOLD analysis project Ga0308403, IMG submission 203470) | Hot spring phototrophic mat microbial communities from Octopus Spring, Yellowstone National Park, Wyoming, United States - 20060914_OS-M3 ... | reverse complement strand
GAGCAGCCGTGTATGCTGAGCTGTGGTCTTTTGAAGCGTCTCTCCCTCGTTGCGCTGCTTGCGCTTGATGGCTTTCAGTTTACCACACTCTGCTCGCCCGTCAAGAGTGAATTTTCGGAAACTGGCACAGCCCTGAGATGCTCAAAAGACACATCCGATCTTAAACCGCCGATGTGCCTGAGCGCGCTATAATGCATGGCGTCTAGACTCAAGGTCAAGGAGTGACAGATTGCCATGTCAACACGACCTGCCGCGCCTATTCCGCTGACCATCTTGTCAGGCTTTCTTGGCGCAGGCAAAACAACGCTGTTGAATCACCTGATAAACAGCGATCATGGCTTGCGAATCGCCGTGCTGGTGAATGACTTCGGCGCGATCAATATTGATGCCCAGCTCATCGTCGGCGTGCCGACCGCAGAACAGATCAACCTCGCCAATGGCTGTGTGTGCTGCACCATTCGCGGCGACCTGCTGCGCGCCGCCCTACAGCTGGTCGAGCGCCCTGATCCGCCCGATTACATCGTGATCGAGCCGAGCGGCGTCTCCGATCCCGTCTCGGTCGCGCAGACCTTTCAGCTGCCTGAGCTGCGCGACCGCATCCGCCTCGATGCTATCGTAGCCGTCGTAGATGCTGAGCAATTCGAGCAGCTGGAAGGCGCCAACGCCTACATGGCTTATGAGCAACTGACCGTCGCCGATTTGATCGTGATCAACAAGATAGATTTGGTCACGCCTGAGCGCGTAGCCGCCCTGAAGCGCAAATGGCTGTATCCAACAGCGCGCGTCATCGAGACTAGCTTCGGTCGCGTGCCAGTTGACCTGTTGCTGGACACTGGACGCTTCGATCCTGCGCGCCTCACAACGCGCCTTGCGCACGATGTGCATGTCCACGAGACAAGTGCGCCGTCCGATCACCATCATCACGACCATAGCCTGACCTTCGCTGCGTACAGCTGGCAGTGCGACGCGCCGCTCTCGCTCAAAGCGCTCAAGCGAGCGCTCAGGCAGTTGCCAACGACGCTCTACCGCGCCAAAGGACTGCTCTACTTGGCTGACGATCCGACGCGCCGCGGCGTACTGCAAGTCGCTGGCACGCGCATCACGCTCACAATGGACGACGCTTGGCAGACTGCGCAGCCGCACACACAGATTGTCGGCATTGGTGCACCCGACTCATTTGACGCAGCTGCGCTGGACGCGCTCTGGGAAAGCTGCCGCGCTGATCGGCAGGCGATCTCCATCGCAGAGCAGATCATGAGCGGCGCGTTGACTTGGCTGCGCGGCAAGCGTTGAGCGGTCGCGCTCTAACGTCATTCTAAAAGCTCACAAAGCCACTTTGAACATTGTGCAGCTGCCGATAGTGATACACTGAGCGTGTATTGCCCACATAGGAGCTGCACAGATGTCTGTATCGAACCTACACCTCGCCCTGACCTGCCACGAGACGTACATTGATGGTCACAAGCTGGTGTACGCCACAGCAGGCGCGCCGAGCGCGCCGCCGCTCATGTTGGTCCATGGCTGGACGTGCCACAAGTTCGTTTGGCGGCACGTCTTGGCAGCGCTCGCTGAGCATTTTCGTTTGATCGCGCTCGATCTACTTGGACATGGCGAGAGCGACGCGCCGCCTGACGGCGATTACAGCATCGCGGCGCAAGCGCGGCGCGTCTTGGCGCTCGCCGATCAGCTCGGCTTGGCGCGTTTTACGCTGATGGGACACTCGATGGGCGGACTGATCAGCCTGTACATCGGCGCTGTGCTGGCGCCTGAGCGTTTGACGCAGCTGATTGACGTAGCAGGCATCATCAGCGGACGCGCCACGCCGCGCTTGATCTGGTTGAACGGCGCGCTCGTCCTGCTGCCGCTGATCTTCCCGCCTTATCTGGCTGTGCAGCGCCAGAGCATGGAACGCCATCCGCGCTTGGGCAAATTCGGCTTTCGAGTCTGGTTTGCGGATATGGACGCGCTGCCTTACGACGCATGGGCGCAAGATCGGCATTATGCCACGCGCCCTGATGCACGCATGGCGCGCTGGCGCGCAGGACTCGCTACCTTAAGCACAGATATCAGCGCGCATTTGGATAGGATCAGCGCGCCGACTCTGATCGTGTTCGGCGCGCGCGACGGCGCAGTCTGTGTGCGCGAAGGCGCCTTGGCAGCCGCACGCATTCCCAAGAGCCGCTTCTTGCTCTTCGATGGCTGCGGACACTTCTCGATGCTGGAGCAGCCTGAGCGTTTCATCGCTGCAATTCGTGACTTCCTGAACGCATAAAAAAGCGCGGTCGGAAACTTCCGACCGCGCCAAGTTACTCTAGGCGTCGCGCTCAGAAGAGCGGCGTGCCGTCAGGATTGAGCAGCGGCAGATTATTGCCGTTGACGAACTTGAGCTTCACGAACAGCGCGCTCGTCCAGGCTGTGCCTTCAGCCGTGCGGAACAGATACCAGCGCCGATCGCGACTGACGCCCAAGATCACGATCTCCGTGCCTTCGCGCAGCAAGCCGATCTGCTGGAACTGTGTGCCAGGCCCAACGCGCACACGCAGCAGGAAGGTGTTCACCACGCCCAAACCTTCGCCAAACTGCGGAATGACGCCCTGCGGCAGCGGGATGATCGGCGCAGTGCCGGGCGCAGCTGCTACGACAGGCACGCGGTTGCGCACAGCGCGGCTGACGCGCACCCAGCGCGCGCTGACCCATGCCGTGCCAGTCTCCAGCTGGATTTGATACCACGCGCCGCGCACTTCACGCGCCACGATGCTCACTTTCGTGCCGTAGGCGAGCAAGCCTAAGATCGGGAACTCTAAGCCCGGACCTTGCCGCACGCGCAAGCGCCACGCCACAACCATGCCTTCCAGCGGGCCGGTTGGCACTGCAATTGTGCCAGGCGCAGGCGTACCAGCACCGACGCCGGCAACTTGTGTCGCCTGCGGATTGACCACAGGTCTAGTGCCAGGCGCCGTGAACTGGATGGTTGCCGTCTGCGTGATGAAGTAGACGCGGTCGTCGGTCGCCTCTGCTGAGAAGGTCGCTTGCCCTTGCGCTGAGGCACGCACGCTGAAGTTCACCACGCCGTTCGCGTCGCTGGTGCCGCTCGGCGGCTGGATCGAGACCGAAGCGAGCGCCGGATTGGCTCTGAGCGTCACTTGTTTGCCTGCCACAGGCTGATTGGTGGTGCTGCGCAGCGTGACCGTGACTGTAGCCGCCGTCTGGTTATCGGCAGGGATCGAGTTGAAGTTCGAGACGACTGTTGAGTTGGTCTCGCTGATGGTGCCTGCGCCGGCAGCGGTGAAGGTGACCACAGGCTTGGTGGCGAGGATCACGTTGTTGGCAGCGCTGACCGCTACGTTCAAAGTCACGGTCTGCGCCACTGACGAGCGCACGGCGAAGGCGACCTGACCGTTCGCATCGCTGATGAGCGTCGCGGCAGCCAGAATTGTCAAGCCTGTGTTCGGAGTCGGCTGCAAGGTCACTTGCGCGCCAACGACAGGCTGATTGCTGGTGTTGCGAACAGTGACGGTCACGTTGATATTCGTTGTGTTATCGGCAGGCGCCGAGGTTGGATTGGCTACGACAGTTGAGAGCGTGTCGCTAACTGTCTGAGCGCTGCCTACATCTACGACGACTGCGTCCGTGCTGCTGTTGTTGGTCGGATTCACGTCCACAGGTCCGCCGCTGAGCGTCACTGTAGCAGTGTTCAGCACAACGCCTGCTGCCGTCGGCGTGACCACAAGGTTGATCACGCTCACTTCGCCAAAGAGCATTCCTGTAGTGCGGACGCAGGTCACGGTTGGCGCGCTGAAGCCACAGGTGAAGCCTGGTCCGGCGGCTGAGACGAAGGTCAAGCCTACAGGCAGCGTATCGGTGACCGTGATGACTGCGCCTGATGGCACTGCGCTGCCGATGTTGAAGACGGCGATGTTGAACGTGCCATTCGTGCCAACCGTGAAGTTGCCGTTGTGCGCTTTCGAGATCGCTAGGTCTGGACCGCTGCCGCCAGTGACCGTCAGCGTCGCTGTGTTGGTGATGGTCACGCTGTTAGCGACCGCCGTCAGCACGGAAGTGCCTGCCAAGTTGCTGGTCACTGTGAACGTCGCGATGCCGCCGACGCCTGAGGTGGTGCTAGGCGGCACAATCGAGTCGTTGCCCGAACGGCTGCTCGTCAGCGTGACGGTAGCGCCAACGACAGGATTGTTAGCAGTGTCGCGCACGGTCACGGTCACCATGCTGGGCGAGCCAACAGTGACTGTGGAAGGCGCTGCCACGACCGTCGAGTTGGTCGGGCTGACAGGCGGCGTGGTGACGGTCACGACGGCGTCATCAGTGATCAACACGCCTGCGGCTGTCGCTTTGACTGTGAATGTGCCTGTGGCAGCGCTATTGAAAGTGAAGGACGCTACGCCGCTGGCGTTGGTCAAGAGGCTGGCAGGCGTCAGCGACGGCCCGGCAGGGCTGACGCTGAGCGTGACCAGTTGGTTCGCCAGCGGATTGCTGCTCGCATCGCGGACAGTGACAGTGATAGTGCTATTGGTGTTGATCGGCACAGTGGCTGGCGCTGCATCCACTTGCGAAGTGGCTGCGCTGACGAGCGTGTTGACGGTCAGAATGGTTGTGCCGTTGACCGTGCCATCGGTCGCAGTGAGCGTGGAGCTGCCTGCTGCCTGCGAGACAATTTGGAAGGTCGCCTGTCCGCTGGCATTCGTCACGTCGTCCACGATGGTGATTGTATCCACGCTTGGACGATTGCTGCTGAGCGAGATGGTCACGCCGCTGACAGGACTGCTGCTGGAGTCGAGCGCCGTCACGGTCACTGTGCTGGTCACGCCTGTGTTGACGGGATTCGGCGCAGCGGTCACGGTCAAGGTACTCACGCTGGCAGGGCTGAAGGTGAGCGTGAACGATGGCAAGGTCGCGCCGCCGGCGATGACTGTGTAAGTGGACGTGCCTGCTGCGTTCGTCACAATCTGGAAGCTCGCTTGACCGCTCGCGTTGGTCGTGCCGCTGGAAGGCGGCGGCGGCGCGTCGGGCGGCGGCATCGGTCCAGATGGGATGAAAGTGATGGTGTCGTTCGCAGGGCGGTTGCTGGCGAGCGTGACTAGCTCGCCGGCGAGCGGCGTGCCGCTGGCGTTGCGCGCTGTGACGGTCACTGTGACGGGCGAGCCGACGCTGCCGCTGCCGTTTGGCGGGCTGCTGGACTGTGACGGATCGACGTTGGTGAAGGTGAGCGTGACGGTCTGAGAGAGCGGCGATGTGTTGGCTGTGGCGACGAGCGTGGTCACGCCTGCGCTGAGCGGCGTGACCGCGAACTGCGCCTGACCGCTTGCGTTGGTGATCGGGCTGCCAACTGGCACGATGTCAGCGATGCTCGGACCGCTCTCAGTCAGTGAGACGTTGACATCTTTCAGCGGCAAGTTGTCCGTGCCAAACACTGTGACAGTCGCCGTCGCCGTTGTGCTTGTGCCGATCACAATCGTCGTCGGCGTCGCAGTCAACGTCGAGGTGCTGCTATTGACGTTGACGTAGTTCACTGTGACGGTCGGGAAGAGTTCGACGCTATCCGCAGTGGCAGTGTAGGTCGCGCTCTGCGCAATCGTATCGGAGTAGACTTGGAAAGTTGCTACGCCGCTGGCGTTGCTCGTCCGCGTAGGCGGCGTGATCGTATCGCCTGAGCCGCTGCTGGCGAGCGTGACGGTCACGCCGCTGACGGGATTGTTGCTGCCGTCGCGCACAGTGACCGTCACAATGGCGCGGCTTGGCGGACCGCCAACAGCCACGCGCGCGGCATCCACTGTGACTGTGGACTTGCTGGCGCTGACAGGACCGTCTGTGAATTCGATCTCTATAGTGTCGTCAATTGTCGTGCTATCAATGGTAGCGCCGATTGTGTAGTTGCCAGCAGTTGTAGAGCCGACTTGGAAGACGGCGCGTCCGTTCGCGTCGCTCGTGAGCGGTCGGGTCGGGATGACGAGCGCAGGATCGGCGATCAGGTCTACTGAGACGCCGGCGACAGGATTATTGCTCGAATTGCGCACAGTGACCGTGATTTGAACGGTCTCTGTATCCACAGAAGCGCGCGTGATATCGGCTTCAATAGTGGTGGTGCTGGGATCGCCGCTTGGCGGCGGCGGCGGCACAAAACTGAAGACCTGCGGCGCTAACGGCACGCCGCCAGCAGTGATGTTCAGAATTAAGCCGCCCGACGCGGCGCTCTGCAGCACAAAACGCGCCATGCCGCTGCCATCCGTGACCGCGTTCAGCGCCGTGATCGTATCGAGCGCGCCGCGCGAGCTGCTGACGGTCACCGTTTGCCCTGAGAGCGCGTTACCGTTCGAATCGCGCACGTTGACCACAAAGGTCACTTGCGTGTTGATTGGAGCGCTATTTGGCACAGCAAAGGTGACATTCGACTGCGCCGCGTCCACCACTGAGATGAAGCTCAGCATCGTCGTGGCTGCCAGAGTCTGCTCGTCCACCTCTGCCAGCACGCCAAAGCTAACAGGATTGGTGGCTGAGATCAGCCATGTGACGACGCCGTTCGCGTCGCTCGGCGTCGCAGCGCTCACCAGCACGCCGCTCACATCTTCCGGCAGGAATTTCAGCGTAGGCAGCTTGCCTTGCACAGGCGCGCCGCTCGCATCGCGCAGCACAGCCGTGACCGTGAACGTCTCAACGCCGTTCGCCTTCACGTTCGGCTCAGCGCTGCTGACGGTCAGCGAGGAGCGCGCGGCGCTGACCGGCGCGCTGGACGGCGTGAAATTGACCGTGACGACGCCGACCACTGTGTTGAACGACAGATCGCGCACGTTGAACTGAACGGTCTGCACCACGCTTGAGCTGACGCGGAACACGGCGATGCCGCTCTCATTGCTGGCAACTTGCGGCGCATCTTGAACGACGGCATCCGCATTGGCGGCGATGGCGCGCTCAAGCGCCACAGCGCGCCCGATCAACAGATTGTCGCTCGCGTCGCGCAAGGTCAGGCTGATCAGCGCCTGATCCACGCCATTTGCCAGCACGTTGGCAGGCGTCGCCACAAATTGCGAGCGCGTCGGATCGATTGGCTGGTCGATCTGCGCTTCGATTGTGGCAAGCGGCGTCGGCGTGGCAGGCGGATCATCTTGGGCGAAGACGATCTGACCGCTCAGGCTGATGAGCGCCATGCTCAGCAGCAGCGTGAGCGTCATGCTCGCCAACGCGAACAAAAAAGGCGACTTTCGGCTCATAATCAAATGACTCCTTCTGCTCAGCAGATGGTGGCTATGCCGATACAACGTCTTATAAGCAGGCTGTGTAACACGCTTGGTCGGTTACTACAAGTTTTACCGCAGCCGCGCTCCAGAGGTGACGTATAACGATGCGAGCGGACTGCATCCGCTCGCGCTTTGCGCTCAATATACGCTCAAATACCTAGATCGGCGAATAGGCGCGCCCAGTTCAGATTGACATCGAGCGACTCGCGGAAACGCGCCAATTTTTCAGGATGTGCAAGGCGCGTCTTGCCGAAAACTTTCTCTACGCGCTCGATTGCCTCAAGTGTGTTGTATGGCACGAGCAGCACTGCCACGCCGCGCGACTCGGCGTGCTTCAAAATGGTCGCGCTCGGCTGCAAATTGCCCGTCAGCACAAGCGCCGTGGTGGAAGTTTCCAATGCCGCCGCTTGGATATCGGCGCGGTCGCCGCCGGTGATGACCGCCTTGCGCTGCAGGCGACGGAAATGCTGCGTCGCCGACTCAACGCTCATCGCGCCGACGCTCAACGTCTCGATCAGCCCGTCATCGCCGACCTCAGGCGTCAGTTTCTTAGCTTCCAGCACGTTGATCAGCTCGGCGACGCTGATGGACATCAAACGCGGATCGCTGGGCAGCGCGCCGTAGACCTTGACGCCTTTGCTCTCCAAAAACGCGCTGACCTTGCCGCGCACTGCCTCGATCTGCTCATCAGGCACGCTATTGACCACGATGCCGAGCAAGTGATCGCCCATGCGCGCCTTGAGCGCCAGAGCGTCATCCACCAACATCAGCGTGCTGCGGAAGCGCACGACGCCGAGCGTCGGCAAGTTCAAGGTTTGGGCGATGCTCATCGCGTTCAAGCCGATCAAATAGCCTTCGCGCATACTGGCGCCGCCTTCGAGGATCAGCACGTCGCGTCCTTCGGCGGCTTTGGTGTAGGCAGCCTTGACCAAAGCGAGGTAATCTTCGGCAGGCGCGCCGCTCAGCACGCTATCAATTTTCGCCTCGTCAAGGATGATCGGCGCCAGCGACTCGATGGGCAGCTCCAGACCGAGCGTGCGTCCGACGAACTCAGCGTCTTCATCCACCAGCTTGCCGCCGAGCATGAAGGGCTGCGTGCTGATCGGCTTCAAGTAGCCAACTTTGCGTCCCATCTCTTGCAGCTTCAGACCGATGCCGAGCGCAAATGCGGTTTTGCCTGAGTAGGTGACGACTGCCGTTACATAAAGTGCTTTCATGGCTCTCTATATCCTTCATCAGATGCATTTGGTTAGAAAAGGCGAGCTATTTTCTCAATTGAGATTATAGCGCGCCTGCGCGAATCACTTGGCGCTCAACACAAGGCGTGCGTCCAGCGCGATGGCGCCGCGTCCCTGCTCGTAGACCATCAGCGGATTGATGTCCAGCTCGACGATCTCAGGGAAATCTGTGACCAATTGGCTGATGCGCAGCAAAGTCTCGATGATCGCGTCTTTATCGGCAGGCGGCTGCCCGCGAATGCCGTCCAGCAGCGCGTGCGCACGAATTTCGCTCAGCATCTCGCTCGCCGCTGTGCGGTCAAAAGGCGCAACGCGGAAAGTGACATCTTTCAGCGCTTCCACGTAAATGCCGCCTAGACCAAAAGTGACCAGCGGACCGAATTGCGGATCGCGACTCATGCCGACCAAAATTTCTGTGCCTTTCGGGATCATCTCTTGCACCAAGCAGCCCCAGATCGTGGCGTTCGGCACGTAGCGCTGCGCACGGTAGACGATCAGATCGAAGGCGTCGCGCACGTCGCTGGCGGAATTCAAGCCAACTTTCACGCCGCCGACGTCGGTCTTGTGCAAAATGTCAGGGCTGGCGATCTTCAGCACGACAGGATAGCCGATCTCGGCGGCAAGGGCAACCGCTTGATCGGCTGTTGCCGCCAATTTTGCCTGTGGAATGCGCAGACGATAAGCGGTCATGATCTCACGGCTCTCAGCGTCGCCAATCGCCACGCGACCTTCAGCGCGCACTTTTTGAATGACATGGCGCACGTGCGCATTGTCCACTTCAAAGCGCTCGACGCGCAGATCGGGCGCGGCGCGCAGCGCGCGGTAGTCGCGCATGGCGGCGAAGGCGTTCGCGGCGCGCTCAGGGAAGGAATAATTCGGCACGCCGTATTCAGCCGCCAACATCTCAACGGCAGGCTTCATCTTGAATTCGCCCATCAGGCAGGCGATGAGCGGCTTATTCAAGCCGCGCTCGCGGATCATGCGCGAGCATTTGCCGATCACGCGCCCGGTCTCATGCACGTCGGTCATCGCTTGCGGCGTGACAATGGCGATGATGCCGTCCACATTCGGATCGAGTGCCACGCGCTCAAGGGCGTAAGCATAGCGATCTGCCAAAGCGTCGCCTAGCACGTCCACAGGATTGTTGGCGCTGGCAGCATCGGGCAAGAAATCTTGCAACAGCTTGGTCGTCTCAGGTGCGAAGCGCGCCAGTTGCAAGCCTTTACGTTCCAAAGCGTCCGTGCAAAGGATGCCAGGTCCGCCGGCGTTGGTCACAATGGCGATGCGGTCGCCTGCCAAGAGCGGTTGATAGGCGAAGGCGAGCGCGTAGTCGAACAAATCCTGCAAGGTCTCAGCGCGCAAGACGCCTGCTTGGCGAAAAGCGGCGCGATAGGCTTGCTCAGAGCCTGCTAACGAGCCTGTGTGACTGGATACAGCGCGCGAGCCTGCTTGCGTCACGCCGCTCTTGACCATGATGATCGGCTTCTTGCGGCTGACTTCGCGCGCCACGCGGATGAATTCCTGACCGTTCGGCAAGCCTTCGCTGTAGGCGAGAATCACGCGCGATTTCGGATCGTCTGCCCAAGCGCGCATCAGGTCAATCTCGCTCACATCGGCTTTGTTGCCCAAGCTGACAAACTTGCTGAAGCCGATCTCTGAGCCTGCCATCGCCCAGTCCAGAATTGCCACGCCCAGCGCGCCCGACTGCGACATGAAGTCAATTGGACCGCTCGGCGGCGTGCCAGCGGCGAAGGTCACGTTGAGCGGCGTGAAGCAGTCAATCACGCCGAGGCAATTCGGACCGATCACGCGGATGTTGTACTGCTTGGCGATCTTCAGCACTTCCAGCTCGCGATTCATGCCTTCGTAGCCTGCTTCGCGGAAGCCTGCGCTGATGATCACGACGGAAGACACGCCTTTCTTGCCGCAATCTTCAACGGCAGCTGGCACGTGCGGATACGGAATCACGATGACCGCTAACTCTGGCACCTCAGGCAATGCTTGCACGCTTGGATAGGCTTTGTAGCCTAGAATTTCATCGGCTTTTGGATTGATCGGATACAACTTGCCTTTGTAGCCGCCTTCGATGGCGTTGCGCAGCACAACGTTGCCCAGCTTGGTGGCATCTTTGCTGGCGCCTACAATGGCGACCGATTTCGGGCTGAAAAATGTCTCTAGCATCAGCAGACTCCTTGCTAAGTCGCGTTCGTCAGGATGAAAGACGGCGCTCTGACGCCGTGAGCGTTTCGAGCTGCCGCTCAGAGAGCGGCGCAGCGAGACTGTAAGCAGCGAGATCGAGAGTCAGACGCTCGCCATTGACAGCGCTGAAAATTTCCGTCCGCCAGATCATCAGATTCTCAGCAATGCCGAGCAGCTGACAGACGATTCGCAGCGGCTCGTCAGGTTGCGCGCTGCGGAAATACTCCACCTCGCGTCCGAACGGCGCATAGACGATATCAACACCGCGCAACGCCTCGTGAACTGCCTGTTGCGACCACGCCACATACACGCTGTTATTGACGTGCGCCGCGCTATCCACATCGTAGACTTGCACTGTGCGGAACGACTCGTGAAGCGGCGCCTGCAGCGCCGTGAAAGTTGCCACGCCCGTCTCGATTGGCTCAAGCGCGCCGCTCGGCTGGAAAGCATCATAGAATTCGTCTAGCAAGCGCACAGGACGCAACGTTTCAGTATCCACGTAGACCCAATTGGTGCGCGCGCGCAGGATCGGCGTGCCATCGGCTCGACGCAAGTCATACTCGCGGTGCGATTGCACACGCCGATAATCTGAGACCCAGGTTTGCATGGTCAGCAGGTCGCCGTAGCGCGCCTGAGCCAAGTGGCGCACATACGTTTTACGCGCGAACCAAGCGCGCTTGTGCGCACGATACCAACGGTAATCGTAGCCACACCAGGCGCTGGCTTGTGTCGCGGCTTCTTCAAGGTAATTCAGGTAAACGGGCAGGCGCACGGTCTGATTGGCGCCAATCTCATAGGTGCGGACGGCAAACTGCCACGAATAAACCTTCGGCACGCGCTTCCTACTTCTGTGTGCAAGCCATGACGCGCACGATTGTGCCATAAAAGCTGCTAAAATAGGTAGCCGTAGAAGGCATTAGAATCAAGTGACACTTGTCACAAATTGCGCTGCAAGTCGTTGTCGCAGGCGAGCAACGCGCTGTGTCTTCACAATTGGCACGATCTTTTTCGACTTTTTTACCGCGCAGAAGATCGCTGCCACGCTATGCTTTGCGAGGAAAGGAATAATCACTGATGCCAAAGTACGTCTTGATCGTAGATGATGATCCTGCCAACATCGAACTCTTTGAGGTGATGTTCCGCGCGTTTCAGGTTGAGGTGCGCAGCGCGACGCTGGGCAGCAAGGCGCTTGAACAGGCGCAACAAGCGCCGCCGTCGCTCATCCTGCTGGACTTGATGCTGCCCGATATGTCCGGTTTTGAAGTCTGTGCGCAATTGAAGGCAGCGCCTGAGACAGCGCATGTTCGCGTTGCCATGTTGACAGGGCGCAACGATGCAGCGGCGCGCCAAAAAGCAGCTGAGGTCGGCGCGGACGACTTTTTGGTCAAGCCTATCTCGCGCAGCGACCTGAAAACGCTGCTGGATGCGACGCTCAAGGAAAATTAGTTTTCCTGCACGATCAGCGCGCGATGCTCACCTGCAGGTAGCAGCCACTCGACCTCGGCATCGGCGCGCAAGATAACTTGCCGCTGATCTGCCTGCATCCGCAAGCGGATCAACCGATACGCACCTTGCCGATAAGCAAGACTGACGCCGTCATCTTCGAACAGATCGAAAGCGCTCTCGCCTGCACCGCGCGGCGGAAAGACGTAAATGCGCCGCTTGCCGTCATGCTCGGTCGGAATCAGCGCGCCTGCGCGCGCTAACAACGGCAGCCTGCTCAGCGGCGCGTCCAGACGGATCGTCGTGCCGCCTTCGTGGCACGCGCCGCTCTGCCAATCGTACCAATCCGCGCCGCGCGGCAAGTAAATCTCGCGCGTGCGCGCGCCTTGACGGTAGACGGGCGCGACGAGCAGCCACGCGCCGACCATGTACTCAAATGACTGGTCGCGGGTGTTTGGATCATCCCAGAAGTGATAGACGGTCGGGCGGATGACAGGCGCGCCCGTCTGCTCAGCGGCGTAGAGCAGGCTGTAGAGATACGGAATCATCGCGTAGCGGAAGCGGAGCGCCTCGCGCACCTCAGGCAGCACGGATTCGTGCATCCAAGGCGCTTCTTCGCAAGCGCGATACCAAGCGTTGATGGTGAAGCGCGGCGTGAACAAGCAACTTTGCACCCAGCGCAGGAATAGCTCGGCATCAGGCGGCTCACCTGCGAAGCCGCCCACATCGTGTCCGAAGTTGGCGAAGCCGCTCAAACCTAAGCCCATGCCCATCGGAATGTTGTACTGCAGGCTCTTCCAATCCGAGCGATTGTCGCCCGTCCAAGTGGCGGCGTAGCGCTGCACGCCTGCCGCAACTGCGCGCGAGGTGACGAACGGACGCCGCTCGGGATAATGCTCACGGACTGCCTCGAAGCTGGCGAGCGCCATCAGCAAGGTCTGCACAGGTCGCAGCGCCATCAGCGGCAAGTCCGCGCCGAAGGCATGGCAACGCGCCAGATCGTGACGGACGTTGTACTCGTTGTTGTCGTTCCAAGGATAGTCCACGCCGTATGCGAACAGCTCAGCTTTCAGCTGCGCCTTCCACCACGCGATGGTCTGCGGATTAGTGAAATCGAGATGCGCCGCTTCGCCGCTCCACCAAGGCGCAAGGTCAGGCGACTCCGAATCGGCGCGGCGGATGAGCAGGCCTGCCGCTTTTGCGTCCTCAAAGCGCGGATGCGTGGTCAGGATGCCCGGCTTCACATTGGCAGCGACGCTCAGTCCTGCCGCTTTCAGGACGCCGATGAGCGCCGTCGGATCAGGGATGCGGTCGCGCGCCCAAGTGAAGACGTAACGCTTGTGATCGGCGGCGCGCGTGTAACCTGAGCCGAGACTGAAGCTGCTGCACGGCACGTCGTAAGCGCGCAGCTTGGCAGTGAACTGCGCTAGAGCGCTCGTCGGATCGTCGCCTTCAAGCCAGTGCATTCCATTGCCTTGATAGCCGAGCGAATCGCGCGGCGGCAAGGCTTGCCGTCCTGTGAGCGCCGTGTAGCGCCTGAGGACGCCTTCTAAAGATTCGCCGGCGATGAACCAATAGTCCAGATCGCCGCCTTCGGCGCGGAAGACGCGATAATCGCCATAGTAGTTATCTACTTCAGCGCCCATGTCAAAGGCGCACTCATACGGCGTGTCGTAGAACAAGCCGTAAACGCGCATCGCCGCGCCATAGCCGTTCAAGGTCAGATAAAACGGCACGTGCTTGTAGAGCGGATCGCTGTGTTCAGCGTCATAGCCGAGCGCGTCCGTGCTGCGCATCCGCAAATAGCGCGAATGTTTGTTGAGCTTGCCGCTCTTCTCGCCAAAGCCATAGTAACAGTCGGCTAGGTCGCGGCTGAGCGTGTGCGCAATGCGTCCTGTGCGCGCGTCATGCACGTAGCCGATCAGCACGTTGTCGCTGCACACAGCGCGTCCTTCGATCTGCCAAGCGAGGCACGGATGCGCTATGGCGGCGCGCAGTGCGATCGCGCCAAGCGTCAAGTGCAAGTGACCGTCCTGCTCAGTCACGCTCAGCGCGAGCTGCGGGAAACGATCCGCGATCACGGCGCTCAGCGCGTCGCGCTGCCAACCTTCAGGCGGACACGCGCCGTCGCGATCCACAAACGACCACGTCCGCTGCATATGCGGATGCGGCGCGCCGCGCGGATACCAGCGCACGCGCACGACGTCATCGGCATAGGCGCTGATGAACATGGACGAGCTATCTTCAAAGGTCAAGTGTAAGTCGCCATTTGGCAAAAGCGCGTAAGACATGCTCAACACTACTTTCGTCGTTCCAAGTTGCCTCAGAGTCTAGCTCATTCTGACGAATCGCGCTCAGCGCGCAAGGCTGCCCAGCCGCCGCGCAACACGCGACCGAAACGCCGCAAGCGCGTCCACAGGCGCGCGCGCTCACGCCATAAGATCAGAGTCTGCACGGCGAGCGTGCAGAGCGCGCCGAAATGCAGCGCGTGTTCGAGCGGCACGTTCACAATCGGCAGCAGGATGCCGCTCAGCGCACGAATATCCACTGTCCAAATGCCTGCGCCGAGCGCGATGGCATCCACGCCGATCAAGTACAGCGTCGGCACGCCGATGGCAAGCAACCAGACGCGCCAGCGGCTGATCAGCACATCCAAGCCGATCAGCCACTGTAGCGCGATCAACGGCGCACTCCACGCCAAAGTCAGGATCAAGTACGCCGTGTTGCCCATGCGCTGCTATTCTAAACGGAAGCGCACGATCCCGAAAATGAAGAAGGCGGCTGTGAACAGCAGCAGGATCAGCAGATTAGGCAGGATGTCCACAGCGCTCGCATTGTAGTAGATCAATTTGGTGAAGGCATCCTGCGACCAAGCGATTGGCGAGACGATCCGACCGAGCGTCTGCATGAACGGCGGCGTGATATCTAGAGGCCACCACGCGCCGCCTAAGGGCGCTAACGTCATCGGAATCAGGAAGCCGAGTCCAGCTGCTTGGTTCGGCGTGCGCGCCACGGCGGCTGCCGCCAAGCCGATGGCAGTGGCGCACAGCGTGAAGGTCAGCACAACGGCGATCGCACCGAGCGGATCGCCCCAGCGGATGCCTAAGAATGTGCCGACTGCGATCATCACGCCGAAGCTGAGCAGGCACAGCAAATACTGCCCGATCAGCTTGCCCGTCAAGATGTACGCGCGCGGCAACGGCATTCCCAGCAGACGCTGCAGCGTGTGAATTTGGCGCTCTTTGGCGAAGAGCTGCGCCAGCGCTGTAGCGCTGAACAGCACGAACATCGAGCCGATGCCCGGAATGCTGTGTCCGAAGCCTGTGCCAGGCAACTGACCGTCTATCGCGCTGGATGTCTCGCGCAGCTCAACAGGATCGGTCGCCCATTTGACCTGCATCTGCTCGTAGACGCGCTCATAGAACGCCTGATCGCCTGAGACAAGCGTCGTGACAGCGTGCGCAGCGGCAACCGCGCCGCCAAGCCGCGCGACAACGGCGTCTAAATAGCGCTGCGCCGTCTGCACAGCCTGAAAAGATGCGCTCGGCACGCGCAAGTTGACCTCAGCAGTGCGCCCTGCGATGAGCGCGTCGCTGAAATCGCTCGGCAAGGTGATCGCCGCCAGAGTCTGGCGCGCCTCAAGGCGCTGGCGCATGAACGCCGTCACATCGGTCTCGCTGAGCGCGTCCAGCTGGCAGAAAGCGCTCTGCTGCTGCGGCGCGCTCAGATCGCAGACTTCGAAGAGCGGCACGTTGTTGATTTGCTTGGCGCCTTCTTGCCGCAAAAGCGCCACGAATTGCTGAGCGAGCGGATCGCCACTGTGCAGCACGTCCAAACGCTGAGTCTCGACTACGGGCGCCGCGCTGAAGAATCCGACTGCAACTGCGATGATGATCGGCACGACAAACGATGAAATCCACATGCCGCGCTCGGAGAGCTGAACGCGCAATTGTGTGAATGCGATGGTGAGAATGCGCCGCATGATTCATACCTCCACGCGCTGAGTGAAGCGCTGCAAACCGATGCCGAACGTGACAAGCGCGAAGCCGATCAGCACGACTAAGTGCAGAGCAGGAAAAGTGCCGCCCGAGAGCTGCGTGAACGCATTAGAGCCCCAGTAGGTCGGCGAGATATAGCTGATCGGACCGAGCGGCGCTGAGGCGCTCTCATTGGCGAAGAAAGAGCCGCCAATTGTGCCTAGCACCACTAAGATCGCACTGCTGAGCGCTTGCGCCTGCACGCGATCTTTGGCAAGGCTCACGATCAGCGTGCCGATGCCCATGAACGCCGCCGAGACGACCAAGACAATCAGCGCGATCGCGACCGCATCCGTTCCCCAGACAGGCGATTGCATGCCCATCAGCGCGCCGAGCAGGCTTGTGGCAAGGATCAGCAGGATCAGCTGCAGCACACCATTGATATACGTCGCGCCCATCATGCCCGCCAGGATCGTCGTGCGCGACGTCGGCGTGACCAGCATCCGCTGCAGCGTGCCGTTCTCCTTCTCTTGCATGATCTGCACAATGCCAACCGCCATAGCGAAGCCGAGAAAGAAGACTGCCATGCTCGGCGCGAAAACTTGCAGCGGCTCAAATGTGGTCTGGCGCGTCTGCTCGCCTTGCGTGATGCTGAACGCGATGGGCGGCTCGGCGCTCGCCACGCGCTCAGCAATCTCAGCCGCGCGCGCCAAGAGGAGCGGATTCTGCCCAACGGCGACGCTCAACGCGATGTTGGCATTGGTCAAGCGATTCAGGAATTGGCGCACAATAGCGCTGACGATCTGCGCGCTGATCGGACTGGCGGCGTCCGTGTACAGCTCAAGCGCGATCTTCTGCTCGCCAAAGGTCGGATTGAAGGCGCTCAACCGCTCTGAGAACGTCTCAGGGATGATGATCGCGGCGACTGCCGCGCCGCTTCGCACGCGCTGGCGCGCTTCTTCAGCGCTCGCCAGCCGTTGCGCTTCGATCAGCTCTGCCAAGCCTTCTGGCGCTTCTAGGAAGAATGACGCTAATTGCTCGCCAAAATTGCCGACCTGCGCGCCGCGATCTTGATTGACGACCAGCACAGGCACGTCGCGGATTGGCGCTTCTGTGCCGCTCTGTCCGAAGGCTAAGCCGAAGATAGCAGTCAGGACGAGCGGCGCTACGACGATGAAGAGCAATCCTGTCGGATCAGTGAACCAGCGCCTTACGTTCAGCGCGACGATCAGGAAAAATTTTTTCACGTCCATGTTGTGCTCCTCGCTCAATCGCGCAAGGCGCGCCCTGTCAACTGCAGGAAGACGGTCTCAAGGTTCGGCTCGACAATTTGAATCGCGCTTGGAATCAAGTTGTGATCGTCTAAAGCGCGGATGATGTGCGGCAGCGCTTGCCGTCCGTGATCGGAAAGCACGCGCAATTTATCGCCCAGCTCGCCTTCTTGCTCAAGCGCGCTGATGAACGGCAGCGCGGATAGCGCTTGCCGCGCTTCGCCGATGCGCTCAGGCGCGAATTTCAGGACGATTGCGTCGCGCACGTCAGTCTGTTGGATCAGCTCGATCTGTTTGCCGCAAGCGATCAGCTCGCCATGATCTATGATGCCGACGCGATCTGAGAGCTCCTCTGCTTCTTCCATGTAATGCGTGGTGTAAAGCACGGTCATGCCTTGCTGGTTGAGCTGCTTGACCGCGTCTAGGATGCTGCGTCGGCTTTGTGGATCGACGCCGACAGTCGGCTCGTCCATGAAGACGAGCGTCGGCTTGTGCAGCAGACCGACGCCGATGTTCACGCGGCGCTTCATGCCGCCTGAGAAGGTGTCGATCCGCTCGCGTTGCCGCTCGCGCAAGCCGATGAAGGTCAGCACTTCGTCGCAGCGCTTGGCTAGTTCAGCGCCGTGCAACCCTTGCAGCCTGCCGAAGAACTCAAGATTGGCACGCGCGCTCAGCTCAGGGTAAAGCGCGATCTCTTGCGGCACGACGCCGATCAGCTTTTTGACAGCCAAAGGATTCTTCGCAATCGAGTATCCGCCGATGACCACGTCGCCTGAAGTTGGCTCCAGCAAGCCGCTCATCATGTTGATGGTAGTTGTCTTGCCCGCGCCATTCGGACCGAGCAGACTGAAAATTTCGCCCTGCTCAATGGTCAAATTGATGCCTTTGACGGCGAGATTGCCTTCGCCTTTGCCATTCCGCGGCGGATAGCGCTTGGTCAGGTTCTGAATGGTCACAAGTGTCGTCACAACACACACTCCTGTGTGATATGTTTCTCACTCACCAATACGCTGAAGTCGCCTCGGAAGTTGTGAGATAAAACGCATATAAGAAAAGTCAATAGGCGCGCGATCAAACTATTGAATCCATTTAGAGTTTAGAGTCATTCAAGGCAGCTAGGCAGGTCGCGCACATCGTGCGACCAGAGCTGACCGTAGAAGACCAGATAGTCGGCGGCGTGTTCCGTCCAATAGGCGATATCGTGCGCGCTGAGCGGATAACGCGTGAAGGTGAAGACGACGCCGCGCTCGATCAAAGTCTGGGCGAATTGCGCGACAGTCGGCAGCAGATCGTCTTGCTCGCCAATATCCAGCCAAAGGCGCGGCTGCGCGCCGAGCGGAAACGCGACCGTGCGCGCCAAGAAGAGCGGATTAGCGTCAGGCGGCGCGTTATCTTCGTAAAGGGCAGGGCTGTGCGCGCCGACCGCGCCGAAAAGCTCAGGGTAGCGGAAGGCGATGTATAGCGCCCAGAACGCGCCGCGCGAGAAGCCGCCAATAGCGCGCCCTTCCCGCGCATTCCACGTGCAGAAGTCGCGCTCAATAGCAGGCAGCAGCTCTTCAAGGATGACCGCTGCCCATGAGCGCGACTCAGTGAAGCGATTCTCATCCGCCAATGTGCCGCCCGACGGCATGACGAGGATCATCGGCGGCACGTTGCCTGCGCGCAGGGCGCGCTCATAGCTGCGCTGCACGCCAATCGCCGTCCAATCGCGGTGATCGCCGCCTTGCCCGTGCAGCAGGATCACGAAAGGATAGCGGCGCTGAGTCTGCGCGTAGCACGGCGGCAAATAGACGCGGTAAGGCAACGTCTGTTGCGCGCGCGCGCTGAAAAAGCTCAGCTCAACGGTCTGACCGCTCGGCTCATCGCACACAAAAGGCGTCGGCGTCGGCGGAAAAGTCGGCGTAGCAGTCGGTGTGGCAGTCGGCGTCGGCGTGACGGTCGGCGTCAGCGACGGCACAGCGGTCGGCAGGATCGGCGCGGCGGTCGGTTGGCGCGCGGCGCGCTGCAAAGCGACTTCGGTTGGATCGGGCGCCAGCGGATCACAAGCGGCGAGGACGATCAGCGCGCACAGGCTGATGAGCAGATATCTCGGCATCATGCGCGCAAGTATAGCGCAGGTTGCAGCTGAAGGCAGGACGCGCTATGCTCACAGGCGAGGATTTTTAACACTGATGATCTACGGCACGCGCTCACACACACTGCGCAATCCACAGGCGGTGGCTTGGACGATCCTGCTGGCGAGCTTCGTCACATTCTGCTTGCTGATGGCGCTCGGCACAGCGGGTGCGTATTGGTTCTTATTCCAGTCAAGGGTCGAGATGACCATTCGCCTGACGGTCAGCAAAGGTCGCATTGACCTGACACTGCCTGATGGCAGCCCTGCCAGCGCCGCACGGCAAGATTTCCCTGAGGCGAACGCGACCGTGCAAGTGGATAGCGTCTCGCAAGGCTACCTGACCTTTGAGGATAATTATTCCAAGCAGCTGATCGCGACTGTCTTCTTGATGCAAGGCAGCAGCTTGACCATTGAGCGCGCGGCGCGTCCGCGCTTTGAGTGGAGCGCTGCGCCTTACACCATTCGCCTGCGCAACGCCATCGGACGCTTTTGGATTGACCTGCCGTCGGACGTGGCGCGCGAGATTGTGCTGGAGCTTGAGTCAGAAGCAGGCACGGCGCGTTTCAGCGAGGCGGGCAATTTCCGTCTGCACAGCGGCAGCCAGCAAATTGACCTGCACGTTGACGACGGCAGCGCCACTCTGCAAGCGCCAAGCGGCGAGCTGCGCACGGTCAATGCAGGCGAGATCGGCACGCTGTTGCGCGAGCCGCTCGGCAGCGGCACGCTCTTGGTGCGCACCACGCCGTTTGAGCGCTTGAACGCCGATTTCGGCGCGCGCCATGATATCAGCACTAATCCTGCCCTGCCGTTCGGCTGGGCATGTACAAGCCGCGCCAACCGACCGAACGAGCCACAAGGCAGCTTTGGGCGCAATTTGTTCGAGCAGCAAGTGGTCTTGACCATGCAGCGGCTCGGTCAAGGCTTAGATCACGCCGAGACCAGCTGTCAATACACTTTCAGCGAAGATGATAGCATCCTGCTGACCATTCCGCGCCGTAGCCTGAGCGCTTACGACTCGCTGCATATCCGCGCGCGCGTGCGCATTCGCAGCCAAGATGTGACCACGTGCGGCATTCAAGGCTCAGAGTGTCCTGTCATGATCCAGCTCGACTATCTGGGCGAGAACAACGCGCCTGAGAGTCCGCAAGTGTGGCGGCATGGCTTCTACACATTGCGTCCGCCGACTGACGAGAATCCAACCATTTGCGATACTTGCCTGCAAGAGCATGAGAAGATCAATCCTGATACGTGGTACATCTACGACTCAGGCGATCTGTTCAAGCTCTTGGCAGGCGCACGCAAGCCTGAGAGCATCCTCAGATTGCGCGTCTACGCTTCAGGACACGCTTACGAGTCCATCATCGCCAATCTGCATGTGATAGGCGGACGCCGAGCGCAGTGAAGCTAGACGCCAAGCGCGCCGAGCGCCAATCCGATCGCCAGCGCGGTCGGCGCGCTGACGAACTCGCCTGCCAGCCAGCGGCGCTTGACCTCGGCAAGCGGCAACAGATGTACGCTCATCTCGCCAACATCACCTGAGTTAGACGACGCCACAATGCGCGCCTCGCGCGCTAAGAAGATATGCGCCCAGCCGCAATCGCGATTGGCATCCATCACGTAGCGTCCCAAGAATTGCCAATGTTCCGCCACGGCGCCGCCTTCTTCCAAAAGCTCGCGCGCTGCTGCCGCTTGTGGCGTCTCATCTGCCTCAAGATGTCCTGCTGAGAGCTCCAGCAAATAATCGCCGACCACTTGCCGATATTGCCGCACGAACAGCACGTCGCCATCTGCCGTGAGCGGAAAAGTGACCACAAACGGCGGCAATTCCACTTGCAGCCAATTAGTGATCACGCGACCGTCGGGCAGGCGGAAGTCGAGATCGTAGGCGCGCGCAAATGGCGAGCGATCTGCCACAAGGCGCTTATCAAGCACTTGCCAGCGATGATCGGTCATAGGTCAATAACGTCCGCCGCGCGGTCGAGTTGGCGGCACATTGCGCCCTTGTCCGCTGATGCCGCCACGCCGCATCAGATTGCCGCCTTCGCGGCGCGCGCGCTGCACATCGGATTCGTGCTTGAGCAGGACGGTGAGCGTGTTCTCAAGCGTCTGCTCATCCAGCGAGTCGGCGTTGAGCATCACGAGCGCCTTCGCCCAATCGAGCGTCTCCGCCACGCTCGGATGCTTTTTCAAGTCCATCTGGCGCAAGTTCTGGACGACATCCACCACTTGCTGCGCAATGCGCGCGTTCAGCTGTGGCACGCGCATCCGCACGATGCTCAGCTCTTCCTCGTGATCGGGATAGTTGATCGAGAGGTACAAGCAGCGCCGCTTGAGCGCCTCTGAAAGCTCGCGCGTGTTGTTGCTGGTCAAAATCACCATCGGCTGATGTCTGGCGGTCAGCGTGCCTAGCTCAGGGATGGAGACCTGAAAGTCGCTGAGGACTTCCAACAAAAATGCCTCGAATTCCGCATCGGCGCGGTCAATTTCGTCAATCAAAAGCAAGGCAGGTTCGGGCGAGATGATCGCGTCCAGCAGCGGACGCGGCAGCAGGAATCGATCCGAGAAGAACACATTTTCCTCAGCGGCAAGCCGATCGGCAGCCTCAGCCAGAGTGGCGGCGTCGCGCAGCAGGTCTTGCAGTTTATCGCGCAGCAGCTGCGTGTAGAGCATCTGCTTGGCGTATTCCCACTCGTAGAGCGCTTTCTTCTCATCCAAGCCTTCGTAGCACTGCAGGCGGATCAGACGGCGATTGGTCGCTTTTGCCCAAGCCTTGCCAAGCTCGGTCTTGCCGACGCCAGCAGGACCTTCAGAGAGGACGGGCTTGCCGAGCTTCTCTGCTAGGAAAAGCACTGTGGCAATTTCATCAGAAGCGATGTACTGCTGCTGCCCTAGCGCAGTGATCACCGCGCGCGTGTCGTTAAACATAGAGTCTCCTGTTCAAGCTCTCGGAATGTGGCACAGGCAAACAATCACTCGCATCGAATTGCCGCCCAGTGAGGAAGACATGCCTTTTGCGTATCGCCCGTCTATAGCTGAAATTGTAGCACGGATCGTGAAAAGGCGGCAAAAGACGAAGACGCGGCAGGCAAAAAGCATCGGAGCAACGCCGTGCGCTGCTCCGATGCAAACATCAGGATGAAAGGCTCACTTGGCGTACCTGTACACGATGGTCTGTCCCGCTGCGTTGGCGCGATATTCCATAGTCGTAGGACTGACGCACACGAACGTGACATCCGCGCCACCGCTTGCGGCGGAAGAAGGCAAGAATTGGCGCAGTATGTCGCTGAAATCTTGTCTGCCGATGCCAACGATACGCATTTCTGCGCGTGGCGTGCCGATCAGCTTCGCCTGACCGCCAGCGAATCTGTATTTGCCGCCGCCAAGGTCTGCGAAGGCTATTGTCCCTGCATATACCGCGCCATCTATCTGCACTTGCACTTTCCCGTTATCGGGCGCGTTGAACTCCACTCTGAGTCCGTCAAAGCGGAATGTGTGAAACCCTGAGTTAGTGATGCTTATTCCGCTATCGCCAAAAGAAATCACGCGCCCTTCGCTGGGATTGGAAATGCCGGGCCAGCTGACGAGCTTCCAATCGCCAACCAAACAGGAAGGCGGCGGCGCGCCAGGCGTGCAGTTAAAGCCTGTTATCTCGACCTGAAGCGAATCGCTGCCGCCGTCAAATTTGAACTTTCCTCGCGAGATGATCAACGGGAATTCCGTGACGCCGCAAAAACTGATCGTCTCGCCATCGGCGACTTGGCTGAGCGTGTAAGGCGAGTAAGCAGCCTCATCATTGGCGGTTTGCCCTGTAATTTTGACTGCAATGCCGCTGACATTTGGCGCAGTGATTTTTATGAGATAGGGCGTGAAAGCATACGTATCTGAAGGCAGACTGAGCGCGGTCGGCAAGGCATCAACCACTTGAGTGAAATCAGCTTTGTAGAGACGGGACGGCGACGGTTGATAGGGAATGGCGCCATGCGCCATCAGCCTGCCGTAGGTGGCGAACACGCTATTGACGTCGGGCAGCCGCTCCAAACCTCAACGGCGTTATCAGGGTTGCGCAGCAACTGTTTGAGGAATTCCATCGCACGAGTTATGTTGGTGTGCCGCTCAAGCGCGTGCCAGAAGTACATCGCGTCATATGAGTAGTTCTCGTTCGTCAAACTCTCGCCCAGATTGTTGATGAACTTAGATTGCCAAGCGTTGACCTCAGGCGAGACATCAAGTTCAGGATATACCTTCTGCGCCAACCACTCAGCACTTCCCTCGATCCACCACGCCCGCTCTTTCTTACCGAGCAGCGGTGGGTCTTCGCGCATGAGGAAGCCTTGATAGCAATGCACGAATTCATGGGCGACTGTGATGGCAAGACTGGCGTCGCTCTGGTTGCCTGGCACGTTATAGATAGTGATGCTGCAGACTGTTTCAGAGTTTCTGCGGTTAGTGTTAGGCGCTGGGACATCCACAGTGAGCTTGCCAGCTTCGCCAAGAACACCAGCTCCGTCCGAATGCTGCGTCTTCACGAATTCGGCGAATATCTTCATAGGCGTGGGACCGAACAAGCTCTCGTAGATTGCTTCAGCGCGTGTGAGCGCCGTGCGCAGCATGTCGGGATTGCCGCTGAACTGATTCATTTGACTCGGGTGAGCGACAATGACCTGCTTGCCTGAGATGTTGTAACTCGTCACTGTCAGGTCGTCGCCTTGCGCCAAGCTGAGCGTGGCAGGAAAAAGAAAAGCCGAAAAGACAAGCCAAACAGACAATAATCGCATCCAATGACGCATGTCGGACTCCTAGAAGCCTACAAGACGGCACACGTCATCAGTGTAGCAGACCTTGAACAGGCGCAAAAGTAGCGAAAATTCTAACGAGTTGCCATAGTCGCAAACTCTCAAGCCGCTCTGCGCCTTTCGCCGTGCGGCAAAAGTGCGGTATGCTCAAGCGCCATAAGACGTTGAGGCAAAGAATCAACACATGAGGAGCTTTTCCTGAGCGATGGGCAAAATTCACGATGTGGTGGTGAAAAAATTGGTGACGCATTGCGACGATCGCGGCTATCTGCGCGAGATTTTGCGCGATGACGACGGCTTGCTGCGCCAATTCGGTCAGGTCACCATCACCAAGACCTATCCAAACGTCATCAAGGCGTTTCACTGGCATCGGCATCAGGATGATATCTGGTATGTGGCGAGCGGCATGGCGCGCGTGGTGATGTACGACCGCCGCCCTGAGTCGCCCACTTACCGCGAAACGATGGTCGTGTACGCCGGCGACGAGAATCCCGTCTCAATCCTGATCCCTTGCGGCATAGCGCACGGCTACCAAGTGCTTGGCAATCAGCCTGTGCTGCTCGTCTACACGGTCACGCACAGCTACAACGCGGCAGCGCCTGACGAAGAGCGCATTCCGTTCGACGATCCTGAGATCGGCTTCGATTGGTCAATCAAGAATCGCTAGGACGGCGGCAGCGCGGCGCACGACCTCAGCGTGGAAAGGCGAGAGCGGCGGCAATTCCTCGTGCAAGGCGAACCAGCGGTATGCTAACAGCTCGCGGCTGAGCCGAATCGGCTGATCGGGCGCGCTCAGCCGACACAAATAGCCGATATCCAGATGGTGCGGCAACAAGTGCGACTTGGCGACGATCAGCGGCTGCACAATTTCCACGCGCAGCGCGGTCTCTTCAAGCAACTCGCGGCGGACGGTCTGATCGGGCGTCTCGCCGCGATTCATGCCGCCGCCGGGCAATCCCCAAGGCGTCAGCGGATGAAAGACATGCTCGACGAGCAGGAGCTGCCCTTCGGCGTTGAAAACTGCGCCGACTGCGCCGACGGTCACGTGCGCGTGGAAGGGTCGCAACAGGCGCAGCGGAATGTGAACCAGCCATGGCGCGCGGCGCAGTAGGTTAGCGAAGCGACGCGACGTCATGCGTTAGACTTTGGATCGACCGTCGTCCGTTGCATGTTCGGTATGTTCTGCGTCATGCCTTGCCGCAAGCCGAAAGTCAAGGTGATCTTGCCGACGCGAACCTTATCGCCTGGATACATCACGCGCTTCTCGCCGACGCGCACGATGCTATCGTTCAGGTAAGCAGGATTGTGTTCAGCCAAGCTCTCGATGAAAAACTGCCCTTGACTCTCAGTGACTCGCGCGTGGTAGCGCGAGACGCTTTTGGCATCCTCGTAGCTCTCTAGGTTGACCGCCAAAAGCTCGCGGCTGGCAGGATTGCTGTGATCAGGACGACCGATGATGGCAGGCTGAAAGGTGATATCAAAAATCTCACCGCGCGAGTCTTCGCGGAAGTAAGGGCGCTTGCTGGTGCTGAGCATGATGCGCGAGGCGTTGCCGCCTAGCGCTGCTTCACGGCGCACGGCGCGGCGCTCGCGGCTGAAGAGCAGGCGCTCGCCTGTTTTGATGCCTTGCTGCTCTAGCGTTTTTTCAGGATCGAGCAATCTGCCGTTGCTCTCAACGCGCAGCACGTAGAGCGCATCTTCGGGCAAGTTGAACTCTTTGATCGTCTCTTCGATCAGCGTGCGCACGGGCAGATTTTCGCGCACTGAGGCTTCTTGCTCAGGCGAATCGAACAGATCGGATGAGATGGTCACAACCAGACGAGTCATCTTCCTCGCTCTCTCCAGTCATCTCTCAGCACAAACAACGCAAAAGCTGCCTGCCCTACGCCTGCGCGCAGAGCAGGCACACACGCGATCAATCGCCGCTGCGCGGCTCGGCAGCCGCCTCAGGCGCCGCAGGCGACACCTGTGCGCCGTTGCCGCCATCGCCGCCGGCTGCGGCAGCCGCTGCGCGCTTGCGCGCCTCCGCCTCTGCTTTGCGCCGATCGATCTCCTCTTGGCTCAGCTTGACAGGCACAGGCTTCGGCGCGACGGTCGCCATAGCCGCCAGCTCTTTCTCCAGCGCCTCAATGCTCTTTTGAGCCGTCTCCACGCTTTCAGCAGAGGCTGCGCGCTCTTTCTCTAGCTGCTTCAAGTCCACATCAGGCGCTTGGGCAGCGCGGCGCGCCAGCTCATCGGCTGTGATGGCGAGATTAGCGGCGACTTGAGCAAGCGAAGCTGCCACAGGCTGCATTGACACTTCCTGACGCAGCTCTGGCACAAGATCGGCGAGCCAGCGCGCGCGCGTCGGATACTTGGCGCAGATGCGCTCGACCCAGCGATCTAGCGCTTCTTCCATCGTGGCGTCGGCATCGTCCTGCGGCGTGGCGACCTGCATCAGGATCGCGCGGTTGCTGCGCACGATGTAGCCGCGTCCGGGCGGGAATTCCTCAGTGCTGGTGCGCAGGCGCGCGCCGAGCGAGTTCGCCGACTCGCCGCTATCCAAGCCGAGCGCAAAGCGCGACTCGAGCGCGCGCCGCAGGAAATCGTCCTGACCGCGCATGATGCTCGACGAGCCGCACAGCACGGCGTGGAAGCCATCCGGTCCGTACTTGTTCGCCATGACGGCGAGGTCGCTCAGCTGGCTGCCGCGTCCGAAGGCGCTGCCGAAGTCGTCGTAGTTATCGGCGATGAAGAATACCTCGCGGCGCGGATGCCCTTGCCGCTGCTCTTCAGGCGTCTCGAACTCGACGCGCAAGTTGGCGATGACCTGCGCCATTTCCTCAGGCGTGGAGACGGTCGCCACGACGTGCGGCAGCTCTGCCAGCGTGTGCTTGCTCTGCCTGCCGCCATAGCGGAACAGCCGTTGGCGCAAGTCCACCAGCACGATCATGACCTGCGCAGGATCGTAAAGCGCAGCCGTCGCCAGTGTCCAAGTGCGCAGCGCTGTGGTCTTGCCGCTGAGCGGCGGACCGATGATCACGAAGTGCGGACCGCGCGCTTGCAGGTCGAAAGCGGCAGGCTCAAGATTGGTGTCTTCAATGCCGAGCAAGGTCTCGACGGCGCTGCTGCGCGCGCGCTCGGGCAGCACTGTGCTGAGCGGAATCACCTTGCGCAGGATGTCAATGCCGCTCGGGCGCGGACGCCCTGCCCAAGCCTGCGCCATCCGCTCGACCAACTGCGCCAATTTCTTGGTGTCATCCAACTTGTGGACTTCTTGGTCGTCTTGGGTCAGGCTGATCGGCACGGCGATCTGCATCTCAAGCACTTGCTTGTTGCGGATCACAAAGCCGCGACCAGGGTCTTGCGGCACGCCTTGCACGCGCCCGATGATGTTCATGTAATCGGCTGCGTCGTTCAGCTTGAGCGCATAACGCTCAGTGAACAGATTGAAGAGCTTGGTGGTGAAGACGCCTGAGCTATCGGCAGTGATGACGAAGTGAACGCCGTTGGCGCGTCCGTCGCGGATGATGCTGATTAGATCGGGCAGGAGCGGCTCGTAGTTCTCGCGGAACTCGGCGAAGTTATCAATCACGATCAGCATGGCAGGGATGATCCGATCGGGATTGGCGGCGTTGTAATCGAACAGATTGTCTGCGCGCGCCTTGCTCAGGATGTCGCGGCGGCGCTCGATCTCGCTGGCGGCGCGCCGCAACAGACGCTGAATGCGCTCATCTTCGCCCGAGTTGATGGTCGGCGCGCTGACGTGCGGCAGGTCGCTCAGGACGTTCAGACCTTTGCCGCCTAGGTCTAGGATGTACACATTCAGCTCTTCGGGCGAGTGCGTGGCTGCCAACGCCATGATCAACGTGCGCAGCATGAAGGTCTTGCCCATGCCTGAAGCGCCGATCACTACAGCGTGACCTTTGGTCAGGTCGAGCTGAAGCGTCATTTGTGCGGCTTCGAGCGGATTGTCGATCAAGCCGATGTTGGCGCGCATGGCGTCTTTCTTCCAGTCAATGCCGCGCCAAGCGCCGCGCCCTTCGCGCCAATCAATCATGGCAGGGCTGAGCGGCAAGAGCGGATTCGGCTTGCGCTCGCCTTCCAAGCCTGTCTGATCGAGCGTCAGGCGCGTCGGCAGCGGATCGGGATACGGCTTGGGCTGCGGCTTGACGTCGTCGTTCTCTTCAGCCAAGCGCTTCATGATCGCGGTCAGCACGTTGGAGAGGAACAGTTCATCGGCGTCGTCCTTGCCTTCGCGCTCTTTGGCGAGGAACTCGGGCAGCGGACCGTTGTACGGACCGCCGGCGCGCGCCACTTGCATCAGCTCAAGGTTATCGTTGCCGACCTGCAAGAAGGCGCGACCGGGAATGTTATTGGGCAGGAAGGCGGCGTCGCCGCGTTTGAGCAGCTCCTTCGAGTCATCAGCGGTCTCCACGCGCAGGCAGATGCGCCATTTGATGTTGGAACGCATTTGATCGGTCACCACGCCTGCCGGACGCTGCGTCGCCAAGATCAGACACACGCCAAGCGCACGTCCTAAGCGCGTGATCGAGTCGAGGCTGCCCTTGAACTCAGGATTCTCCTTGACCATCTCAGCGAACTCGTCCACGATCACGAAGAGGAACGGGAACGGCTCGCGGCGTTCGTGCAGGTTGCGCGCGCGGTAGTCTACAATGTGTTTGGTCTGCGTGACGGCGAGCAAGGCTGAGCGACGATTCATCTCAGCCTTCATGGCAGTGAACGTGCGCGCGCCTGCCAAGCCTTGCAAGTTGGTGACGATATCTACGGCGTGCGGCAAGCCTTTGAACGGATCGAAAGCGCTACCGCCTTTGTAATCCGCTAGGATGAAATTGACCACGCTCGGATCGTAGCGCATGGCGAGCCCTGCCACGACTGTCAGCAGCAGCTCAGACTTACCAGAGCCTGTTGTGCCTGCGACCATGCCATGCACGCCGTCAATCTGCTGATCGAAGATCAGCGAGCGGACTTTGTTGCCCGTCACCAAGCCGACCGGCGCCTTGAGCCATTGAGCGTTGCTCGCTTTGCGGCTCTCGCGCCACCAGTCTAGGATCGGGAAATCCGTGACGGACTTGTACTCGCGCTTATCGAGGAACTCGAAGAGCTGCATCAGCGAGAGCTGACGGACGAGATCAACGCTTTGCGGCACAGGACCTTCGCCCCAAGCTGCTTTCATGGTCTCGACGACGCGCGAGAGCTTCTTCAGCACGTCCAGACCGTCTTTCGCTTCCGCCTCGCTGACGCTGAGCGGCTGCGCCACTTGCATCTCGAGCGGCTCGTTCTCCACAGGCACGAAGCCGCGTCCGGGAATATCGGGTAGGTTCGGCATGTTGCGCCCGACGATCAGCGAGTACTCTGTGGAGTCGGTCAGCTTGAAGGCGAGCCGCATGGCGAACATATTGTAGAGCTTGCTGGGCAACGCGCCGACCTGTTGCGTGGTCACGATGAAGTGAATGCCGTTGGCGCGCGCGTCGCGCACGATGGCGGTCAGCTCAGGCAGCAGGTTCTCGTAGTTCTCGCGGAACTCGGCGAAGTTGTCGATCATCACCAAGATAGCGGGCAGGGCGCGGTCAGGATACTGGGCGTTGAAAATGGCGAGGTCTTCGGCGCGCGCCTGGCTGAGCAACGCCTTGCGCTGCTCCAGCTCATCCGAGAGACGCCGCAAGAGCGCTGAGACGCGATCATCTTCTGAGGGATAGATCGAACAGGCAACGTGCGGCAAGTCCAGCAGCACATCCAGACCTTTGCCGCCGAAGTCCATCATGTAAATGTGCAGCTCTTTTGGCGAGTGAGTCGCCGCGAGCGCCATCGCCACTGTGCGCAGCAGCACGGTCTTGCCTGTGCCGCTGGCGCCAACTGCCACCACATGCCCGCGATTGAAGTTGAGCGTCAGGGCGAGCTGCTCAGCGCGCGCAGGATTATCTATCAAGCCGACTGCAGCGCGCATACCGTTGCGCGCCCAATCAATACCGCGCCAAGCGCCGCGTCCGCTCATCCAGTCCGCCATGGCGCGGCTGAGCGGCATGAGCGGATTATCCTCGAAATCTTTCTCCAGACGTTGCTGATCGAGCGTGAGCAAGCGCGGCAGCGGATCGGGATACGGCTTCTTCTGCTCGACCACGTCAGGATTGGTGTCCATCAAATGGCGCATCATGTAAGACAGCACGTCAGTGAGCGCCGGCGTATCGCCTGCGTACTTGTCCTGCAGATAGTCGGGCAGCGGACCGCTGTACGGACCGCCTGCGCGCGCCACTTGCATCAGCTCGATGTTATCGTTGCCAACTTGGATATAGCCGCGACCAGGCACTGTGTTCGGCAAGTAGGCGGCGTCTTCGCGCTTGAGCAGCTCACGCGAGTCGGCGCCGGTTTCCACGCGCAGGCAGACGCGCCATTTCATGTTCGAGCGCATCTGGTCGGTCACCACGCCTGCTGGACGCTGCGTCGCCAAGATCAGGAACAAGCCGAGCGCGCGTCCCAAGCGCGTGATCGAGTCCAAGTTGCCTTTGAACTCAGGATTCTCCTTGACCATCTCAGCGAACTCATCCACGATCACGAACAGGAATGGGAACGGCTCGCGCGTCTCATGCAGGTTCTTCTGGCGATACTCCACGATATGCTTGGTGGAAGTGACCGCCAAAAGCGCTGAGCGGCGATTCATCTCGGCGCGCATGGCTGTGAAGGTGCGCGCGCCTGCCATACCTTGCAAGTTGGTGACAATATCCACCGCGTGCGGCAATGCCTCAACAGGCGTGAAAGCGCTGCCGCCTTTGTAGTCCGCCAAGATGAAGTTGACCACGCTCGGATCGTAGCGCATGGCGATGCCGGCGACCAAAGTCAGCAGCAGCTCAGATTTACCGGAGCCTGTGGTGCCTGCCACCATGCCATGCACGCCGTCCACGTTTTGATCGAAGACAATCGAGCGGACTTTGTTGCCCGTCACCAGACCGATCGGACCTTTGATCCATTCAGCGCGGCTGGCTTTGCGGCTCTCGCGCCACCAGTCTAGGATCGGGAAGTCCATCACGGTCTTGTAGTCGCGCTTATCGAGCAGCTCGAAGAGTTCCATCAGCGAGAGCGCCTTGACCAAGTCCACGCTCTGCGGACGCGGACGGTCGCCCCAGGCTTTGTTCATGCGCTCCACCAGAGTTGCCAGCTTCTTGGTGTTATCCAAGCCCGCTTGCTCGTCTTCCACTGTCAAGGTGAGCGGCAGCGCGATCTGCATCTCCAGCGCTTCGCCTTCATACTGAATGAAGCCGCGTCCGCCGATCTCAGGCAGCTGCGAGCCGACGCGCCCGACAACGCCTTGATATTCGCTCACATCGGGCAGACGGAAGGTCATGCGCTCGGTGATCATGTTGAACATCTTGTTCGGAATGGCGCTGGGCTGCTGTGATGTGAAGATGAAATAGACGCCGTTGGCGCGTCCATCGCGCAGGTAGGTAGTCAGCTCGGGCAGCAGCGATTCATAGGACTCGCGCAGCTCCATGAAGTTATCAACGACCACCAGCATGGCAGGCACAGGTTTATTAGGATGCGCGGCGTTGTATTCAGCGATGTTATCCGTGCGCGTCTGGCTGAGCAGCGCCTTGCGTTGCTCTAGCTCATCTTGAATGCGCCGCATGATCGCCGTCACGCGCTCATCTTGGCTGGGCAGCGCGTAGGAAGCGACGTGCGGCAGATCGCGCACCACATCCAGACCTTTGCCGCCGAAATCTAGGATGTAAATGTGCAGCTCAGCAGGCGAGTGCGTGGCTGCTAGCGAAGTGATCAGCGTGCGCAGCAGGAACGTTTTGCCCCAGCCGCTGCCGCCGAACACAGCCACATGACCGCGATTGAAGTCCACTGTGAGCGGCAACTGCTCCGCATTGGCAGGATTATCGATCAAGCCGATGCGCGCGCGCATGGCAAGCTCGCGCCAGTCAATCGGATTGCGCCAGTCAGGCTCTTCATCTTCCATCCACTCGATCACGGCGCCGTTGAGCGGCAGGTTTGGATTCGGCTTGATATCGCCGGGCAGCCGTTCCATATCGAGCGCCAGCTTGACGGGCAGCGGATCGGGCCACGGCTTCTTCTGCGGCACGACGTCGTCGTTCTCAGCGGCAAGGCGCGCCATCAGCGCAATCAGCAAGTCGGAGATGGTCGGCACTTCGGCGGCGGCGCTGCGCGCCTGCGCGGCTGCCACATCAACCATGCCCGAGCGCTCTGTGCGCGTGCGCCAAATGACGGCAGGCTCGGTCGTCTCTTGGTCGCCTGTGTACGGCGCGCCTGCGCGTGCCAATTGCAAGAGCTCCACGTTCTCGTTGCCGACCTGCAAATAGCCGCGACCGGGAATATTGTTGGGCAGGAAGGCAGCGTCCGAGCGCTTGAGCAGCTCGCGCGAGTCTTCCGCCGTCTCCACGCGCAGGCAGATGCGCCATTTGATGTTGGAGCGCATTTGGTCGGTCACCACGCCTGCCGGACGCTGCGTCGCCAAGATCAGAGAGACGCCGAGCGCGCGTCCCAAGCGCGTGATCGAGTCGAGATAGCCTTTGAAGTCAGGATTTTCCTTGACCATCTCGGCGAACTCGTCCACGATGATGAACAGGAATGGAAACGGCTCGCGCGTCTCGTGCAAATTCTTCTGACGGTAGTGGACGATGTGCTTGGTGTTCGTATCCGCCAGCATCTTGCTGCGCCGATTCATCTCAGCTTTGGTGGCAGTGAACGTGCGCACGCCTGCCAAGCCGTTCAAGCTGCTGACCACGTCCACAGCGTGCGGCAACGGCTTGAACGGATCGAACGCCGTGCCGCCTTTATAGTCCGCCAGCACAAAATTGACCACGCTCGGATCATAGCGCATCGCCAAGCCGACCACGATGGTGATCAGCAGTTCCGATTTACCAGAGCCTGTCGTGCCTGCGATCATGCCATGCACGCCGTCCACATCGGCGGCGTAGGTCAGCGAGCGCACTTTATTGCCCGCCATCAAGCCGATTGGCACGCGCAGCCACTCAGCCTTCTCAGGTTTGCGGCTCTCGCGCCACCATTGCAGCAAGGGGAAAGCGTTAGGTCGGTCGTAGTTCTTGTTATCGAGGATGCTGAACAGCTCCAGCAAGTTGACGGACGTCGCCACATCCGCGCCGAAGGTAGCGCGCACCATCTTAGAAGCGAGCTTGCGGGCGAATCGGTCATCGGCGTTGCGCTCGCTGATCGTGTCAGCAATGCCGTCATAGCGCATTGAATTCAAGCCGATCTCTGCATAGCGGAAGACGGGCATCTCATTGACGACTTCCATCTCGATGATGGCGCGGCACTCGCTAGGAATCTGCTCGCGCTCAGGCACGACGAAGATGACGGCAGCGCCAAGCTGCGCGCCGCGCGTGAGCAAGAGCGCCACAGCGGCTTCCGTGCTGAGGCTGTGCAAGGGCGAATCTTGGGCTTGGGAAAGCGCGTCAATCACCACGACCAAGAATGGCAAGGTCACATCGCCCGCGTCTTCATCTTCAGCGCGCAAAGCGCGACGCTGCAGCTCATTTTGCAGCATATCCCACATGCGGCGCGTCTTGCGCGGCTCAAAGGCGAGCAGATCGCCCTTGCCCGACTCGTTGCGACTTGTATTGCAATGCGGCAACCAACGCGCCCAATCCCAGTCTTTCTGACGGTCGCTGGCGCCGATCACATACAGGCGTGTATCGTTAGGCGAGTGGAAAGCCGTGTAACTGACCAGCATAGCGCGCACAAAATCGCTGGTGCGCGCGATATCAGCGCCTGCCACGCCGATTGCGTAACGCCCGACGGAAGGAATCTTGATGCCGAGCGCCGTGCCTTTGCTATCCAGCGAGCTAGGATCGTCATCGCCTAAGCGCGGACGCAAGGTGATCGTGATTGGAATGTTGTGGACGATTTGAGAGTCTTCTGCCAAGCGCTGTGCATCGGGCATTTGCGGCGCCGTGGCATCTTGTGCATCAATTCGGTAGACGACCGTCGAAGGCATCGATCCCATGCCAAGGCGGATGGCGCCGAAGTCGTTGTCGTCCACACGGCGTTCCCACAGGCGCGATTCATCAGCGCCTTCGCCGCCGCCGACCATCGCCATGATGGTGTCCATATCGGGATTATTGTGCAGGTAGAAGGCGCGTTGCTTGTCGTGCGAAGCCATCATCTGGCGGCGCATCTCGATCAGCAGGCGCGCATACGCTTCGCGGCGCTCTTTATCAATGCGGCGCTCGCGCAGCCACTGGACGACGGCTAAAATGCTCGTCGCCATGACGGAGAGCGCCATCGGCAGCACGAAAAGTGCATTGCCGCCGCGTCCGCCTGTGCTGCTGACCAACACATAGCCCAGAATCGTGATGAGCGGAATGGCGACAGTGATGAGCATTTGCTGGGCAGAGGTGTTGGCAGGGACGGGCGGTTGTGGAATGTCTATCTCGCCAGAAGGCAGCTCTGGCTGAATGCGCGGTGGACGGTTAATATACTCAGGCATTAGCAGCTTCTCCCAAACGTCTGCGCACAGCTTGACACAAGATGGATTCGACAACAGGGCATTTGCGATGCATAATTAGGTAGCCTATTATGCCGCGTTTAGGATCATTTTGTCAAACAGTTTTTTCAAGCTGAGCGCCAAATGGCGGATTTCTCAGCGGCTGGGCATACTTGAGGCGAGTGTAGCTGAAGGCGAGGTGAGAAGACTATGAAACGCTACTGTCCGAAGAGTGAGACGATCACGCCGATGTTCAGCGTGTGGGGCTCGGCGCATGTCTCGGAAGCGGGCGAGCTTTCCGTCATCTTCGATTACGGCGACTGTCTGGGCGATATTGAAGTCACGCGCTTGGTGCGCGTGATGAAGACGAGCGCGTTGTACGAGGCGCGCCGCAGGGAGCGGAATAAGCCTGTCCCACTCTTGCTCAAAGTGGCGCACAACGGCTGCGAGGAAATGATCAAGCGCGAGGCGATCTTGATGGCAAAGCTGACCGAGCTGGGCGGTCATCCGATGTTGCCCGTCCTGCAATCGCCATATCTGGTCGGCGATGCGAACGCCAAGCAGCGTCCTTACGGCAAGGTCGCCTTTGGCAACGAGACGAAGTATTACATCGTGTACCAACACGCCGAAGGCGAATTCCTGCGCGACGTGCTGTTGAAAAATCCGCAGCCTTGGTATTTGCACGCCGCATGGCTGACCATCAGCATGGCGGATGTAGTGGCGTTCATCCATCACAAAGTGCAGCACTTGGTGCTGAATCTGAGCCCTGACACGATCATGATCCGCTACGACCGCGACGGCATCCCGCGTCCGCTTTTGATGGATTTGAGCCTTGCCACGCGCCCTGAGACAATTGATTTTGACGAGCTGGAGCGCTACAGCATGGCGGCTTACATCGCGCCTGAGCTGCTCATAGACCGTGAGAAAGGGCAGTACGGCGCTCAGACAGACGTCTACGGTTTAGGTGTGTTGCTCTACGAGATGCTCAAAGGACGTCCGCCTTACATCTACCGTTTGCGCCGTCCTGAGGACGTGCGCCAAGAAGTGCGCACGCTGCCCATTCCGCCGCTTGACCGCACTGACCTGAGCGGCGACGTCAACATGATCGTGACGCAAGCGATTGATAAATCGCCAACGCGCCGTCACAAGGATGTGCGCACTTTTGCAAAGGAGCTGCGCTCGCGCTTTGGCGAAGTGCCTGCTGAGCGCAAAGGCTTGCGCATCCCGCGCCAATTGATAGCGGCAGGCGTGGCGATCATCTTCTTGATTGTAGGCTGGCTGTTCTTCGTTGCTACCTTGCAGGCAGGCGCCTAGGCTCAATCTGCCAGACCAAGCTCGCTCAGGCGCAGCTTGGCGTCTTTCTCAGGCACTTCGAAGCGCGCGCTGATGTTGAGCGAGGTGCGTTGCGCGTCAGGTATTTCTTGCAGCATTGCGCGCGGCATGACGATCGCGCGCGCCAAGGCGCGCAACGCATCGTTGTCATCGGCATAGCCTGCCAAGCCGCGCTCGGCGCCCCATGCGCAGCGGCAGATATGCCGCGCCAGCAAGCGCGCGATGGACATGCGCGGACTGAACGGCTGATCGACGCTGATGAAAGAGAGCGAAAGTTCGCTCAGGTTTACTTCACGCCACATGTTCGGACGCGGACGTTGCAAGATCAGCTCTAGCGGCACAGGCGGACGCGCCACATCGAACGCGCTCAGCAGATCGGTCACTACGCGCTCGAACAGCGCGAGAGTCTCAGGCGTCGGTTCGCTCATGCGGCATCGCTCCAAAGCTAAGCGCTAGAGCGCTCGAAGAACCATAGCAAAGTATTGCCGTATTTACGCTCATCTATAGGCTGCAAATTTTGCAAGTCCACTGCCTGCCGTTCTTGCGGATCGATCTGCACAATCGCCCAGCCGTCCAAGCACAGATGCTCGATATTCTCGTCCAACAGCCGCAGCGTCTCCAGCCATAAGCCGCAATACTGCGGCGGCGCGATGTAGATCAGCTCAAAGCACGCGCTCGGCGCCGCGCGCAGATAGTCGCGCACATCGGCGCGCACAACTTCGGCGAAGCTATCCAAGCCGACGTGCAGCAAATTCGCCTTGATGGTCTGCACAGCGAGCTTGGCGTTCTCGACGAAGGTCGCGTGCGCCGCGCCGCGACTGAGCGCCTCGATGCCGACACTGCCCGTGCCTGCGTATAGATCGAGGAAGTTAGCGTCTACGACGCGCTCGCCAAGAATGCTGAAGAGCGCCTCTTTGACGCGATCCATGATCGGTCGCGTGCCTTCGCTCGGCACGAGCTTCAGTTTGCGCCCTTTGGCAATGCCGCCGATGACACGAATAGGCATGGCTCAGTTCAAACAGTCAATGTCGTCTCAACCGCTTGGCGCACGGCGCGAATGTTGGCGAGCGGCGTCGTGATCGGCATGACGCAACCTGTGGAAAGGATGAAGCGTCTGCCGTCCGTCTGCTCAATCGCCTCGCGCGCCATCGCGCGTATCTCAACAGGCGTGCCATTGTGCAACGGACTCCACTGTCCAATGCCGCCGCAGACCGCGCCGCGAAACTTCAGCTTGCCATCGGCAAGCGTTGTGCTGCTGCTGCGATCATGCCAATTGACGACCTGCACAGGATATTCTGTGAACAAATCCACCATTGGCGAATCGCCGTGAATGTGCAAGATGTTCAGCCACCACGCGCTCGGCAAGGCTTCCAAGATGCGCAGATCATAAGGCTGCCCGAACTCGCGATACTCAGCCGCGCTCAAGTGCGCGTAATCCGCCAGCTGTGCCGCGTAGAAAATACCGCTCGGCTTGGTGTGCTGAATCGCTTCGATGAAGCGCAAGGTGCTTTCGGTCAGCGTATTCAGCCCTGTGCGCAGTCGCTCAGGTGCGCTGCGCAAGTGTAGGATCAGCGTCTCCAAGCCTGCCAAATTCTTGGCTTGCGCCAACGGACTGTAGATCGTCATCACGTAAGGCGTCTCTGAGTCGCCAAGCGCTTCTTTGAGCAGACGCAGCGTGGTCACCTGCGCCGAGAGCGCGCCGCGCGTCGGATCGAGCGGACGCAAATCGAGCCAATCTGCCGAGCGCCGCACGACGCGCCGCGTGTAGCGATTCGTGCCTTCGAGCGAGCCGATCCACTCATCTTGCGCGCCGTAATCGAGCAGACAGTAGCTGCTGGCAGGCGTCACCTTGATGAAATCCCAGTCGTATTGGCGCTGGAAGCTGAGCAGCGACTCGACGAAATCCGGCGGACGCTGATCGTCAACGGGAAAATGCCGCCACAGCGCCACTGGCACGCGGTCGGGCAGTTCGCCGCTGATGGCGCGTTCAAGCCGTGCGCGCTTGCTCATAGTCAGCTCAACGTCGCAAGGTGCTGATCGACCATGCGCAGCAGCATCTGGAAGCGCGCTGTGTCGTCGCTCGTCTGCTTAGCGCGCTCAGCTTCAATGTATTGACGCACTTTTTGGAACTGCTCACGCGCTTTATCGTGCTGTTTGGCAGCTTTGTAAGCCAGCGCCAAGCCGTAGTTGGCGTCAATGTGATCTTGCCATTCGTCCACCAGCTTTTGGAACTCGGCGATGGCTGCCTCAGCCTTGCCTGCGATATGCAAGCTAAACGCTTGTCCAACGCGTTGATCGTATTCAGTGAATTCAGCGCGAACGCCTTTCGCCTTACTTTTGCTCACGGCTGCAAAAGACCTTTCGTGAAGCGGATGCTCTGTTAAAAAGTGAGGAAGAGTATAGCTCACAACGGCGAGCAAAACTAGATTGCGCAGCGCAGCGCTGACAGAACGCGCTGCGCTTGTTATAATCACGCCGATTTGAGAGGATTGCCGATGCAACTTTCTGACTACGTACGTATCCTAGCGCGGCGCGGCTGGCTGATCGCGCTGGCAGTGGCGATCACAGCAGGCAGCGCGTTCATCTTCAGCCGCCTACAGACGCCGATCTACCGCGCTACGCAAAAAATCCTGA
>Ga0308403_1000073_pt1 | contig 38941 bp, 29 predicted proteins | sample HotsprSampleOSM3_FD_203470 | JGI IMG/M metagenome (GOLD analysis project Ga0308403, IMG submission 203470) | Hot spring phototrophic mat microbial communities from Octopus Spring, Yellowstone National Park, Wyoming, United States - 20060914_OS-M3 ... | reverse complement strand
GCTGCAATTGCCACGCCGCCTTGCTCATGCACAGCCTGAACTGTCTCCGCCATGCTCAGATCGGCTGCGATCAGCCGCTCGATGCCGAGCGCCAGCAGATGTCCATCGCGCGTGCTGATCTCCGCGCCGACCAGCACTGCAGTCCGCAAGCGCTGCGCCGCCGCCAAGTCGCGCGCGCGCAACGCGCCTTCGATGCAATCGTGATCGGTGATCGCGATCACGTCTAGGTCAGTATACCGCTCCACGTACTTCAGGATCGCCTCAACGCTCTGACTGCCGTCGCTGTACGTGCTGTGCAAATGCAAGTCGGCTTTGCCCACGCCAAAACTCCTCTCAAAGCGCGCACCACGTTAAGGATGCCTGATTCGCGTTAAGACACACGGAAAGTTTCGTTAAGGTTGCGTGCGCATGGCAAATGATCAGGGCAGCTGCACGCCGTGATCGAGGACGGCGCGCTCGCCCTTGCCGAGCCGCCACTCAGCAGCGGCAGCCAACGCCGCTTGGACGTATGCGTGCGCCGTCTGCACGGCTGCGCACAGCGCCTGACCTTTCGCCAATTCCGCTGTGATGCACGCCGCGAACGTGCAACCGACGCCGCGCGGATTGTGGACGGGTAAACGCAAACTCTCGAAGCAGTACGGCTGATCGGCTTCCCAAAGTATGTCGCAGATCGTGTCCTGAGCGAAGTGTCCGCCTTTGATCAGCACAGCCTGCGCGCCGAAGGCAGCCAGTGCGCGCGCCGCTTGCGGCAGCTCATCGGCTGAGTGCAACGGCAATCCGCTCAGCAGGCGCGCTTCATCCAGATTTGGCGTGATCAAGCGTGCGCGCGGAAAGAGCAGCCGTTTGTAAGCGTCCAATGCCTCAGGCGCGACGATCAAGCGTCCCTTGCCATCCACTAAGACAGGATCGACGACCAAGTTTGGCACATCGGACGGCAAAGCTGCCGCCACAGCCGCTATGATCTCAGCGCTGAGCAGCAGACCGCACTTGATGGCGTCCGCGCCGATATCGTTCAGCACCATGCTGATCTGTTGCGCCACAAAATCAGGCGGCACACGCTGAATGGCTGCAATGTGCGTCGAATCCTGCGCCGTCAGCGCGGTGAGCGCCGCCATGCCATAGACTCGGCGCGCGGCGAAGGTCTTCAGGTCTGCCTGAAGTCCTGCTGCGCCGCTTGAATCTGAGGCAGCGATGGCGAGCGCGCGCGGAATCATGTGGCGAACGCCGCGCCGAGCGCATAGTAGCCTTCCGCAGCGCCGAAGAGCTGATCGAGCGCCAGATACTCATCCGTGATGTGCGCCGTCGTCTCTGCGCCTGCGCCATAGCCGATCACAGGCAAGCCGATGCTGGCGGCGTAGCTGCCGTTTGTGCAGAAATTGTAGTGACCGATCTCAGCCGCCTGCCCTGCGCGCTGTAGCGCGGCTTGCGCAGCGCGCACCAATGGATGTGCTGCGTCAGTCTGCCAAGCGACCTGAAACTTTTTGCCGTGCAAGGTCAAGCCCGTGTAGCAGGTGAACGCGCCGATATCAATGCTTGCCTCAGCGCGGAAAGTTGGATCGGCGGCGGCGAGCGCAGCGATGGTCGTGTTGATCGGCGCGAGGACGCTCTCCGCCGTCTCACCGAGCAGCAAACGACGGTCGTAGCGCGCGCGGCATTCATACGGCAGCACAGAGACCGATGGATACGGCAGGCTGATGATCTCGGTCGGCTCTAGAATGCCCTTGCCCAATCGTGCCTCTTCGGGCGGCGCGAGCAAATCAAGCGCGCTGACCAGCTTCGCCATCTGTTTGAGCGCGTTCACGCCAAGCTGCGGCGTGCTGGCGTGCGCCGATTTGCCGTGCGTTGTGATCGTTATCTCCGCGCGTCCACGTCCTGCCGTGACCAAGCGCAGCTCTGTTGCTTCGCAGATCACGACCAGATCAGGCTTGTGTGCCGCCAAAACATGGCTGAACGCCAGACCCTCGATCACTTCCTCGCCGACGGACGCCGAGACCAGCGCTGTGCCGCGCAAGACGCCATCTTGCTTCGCGTAAGCGAGCGCAGCGAGCGACGCAGCCAGCGAGCCTTTCATATCGCACGCGCCGCGACCGTACAGCTTGCCATCGGCGACCGCGCCGCCGAACGGATCGTAGCGCCATGCGCTCAGATCGCCTGCCGCGACCGTATCCACGTGCGAATCGTAAATGACTGTCGTGCCTTGCCCGCCGTGCAGCGTCCCAATCAAATTGCCGCAAGCGTCCACTTGAACATTGTCGTAGCCTAGCTCGTGCATCCAGTGCGCCGTCTGCTCGATCACAGCGCCTTCCTCGCCTGCCAGCGATGGAATGCGCACCAACGATTGCGCAATCGTCAAAATCTGCTCGCGCCGCGCCTCAGAGAGCATCTTTCATCCTTTCATTTGCGGCATGATCATCGCGCGCACCACGCCTTCGTGATATTCAGCGGCAGCCGCGAACGCCTCAGCGGCGTGTGTCAGCGGCATCTGGAATTTGCCGAGCGCGTCAAGGTCAACCATGCTGCGCTCCGCCAGCGCGATCGCCGCCTCATAAGTGTGATTCATCCGCCGCGAATAGATGATCGTCAGTTCTTTGCGGCGCACCACAGACGCCGTCAAAGTGAACGAATCTTCCGCAGGAATACCGACAATGATCACCCTGCCGCCATTGCGCGCCGCTCGAGCGCACTGATCGGCAGTCTCCGTCACCCACGCCGCCTCAAATGCGACGTCCACGCCGCGCTTGTCGGTCGTGCGCAGCACCTCTTGGACTGGATCGACCTGCGCAGTGTTCAGGCAGTAGTCAGCGCCGAAGTTCGCCGCCATATCCAAGCGCCATGTGTAGCGATCTGTGGCGAAGATGCGCCGTGCGCCTGCCAAGCGCGCCAAGCGCACGCACAGCAAGCCAATTGTGCCACAACCGACCACTAAAACGTCCTCGCCGTGCTGCACAGTGCCCAACCGCGCCGCGTGCAGCGCCACGCCGAGCGGCTCCAGCATAGCCGCGCCGACGTCGCTGATCGAATCTGGCACTGGCACCACTGAGCGCGCAGGATGCACCATGCGCTCTTGCAGTGCGCCGTGCTGTGGAAAGTAGCCCATGAACTTCAAGTTCAGGCACAAGTGATGCTGCCCGTGTTGGCAGAACTCGCATTGCAGACACGGCGTGGCAGGATCAATGGCAACGCGCTGCCCGACGCGCAAGTGCGCAGGCGCGTCCGCGCCCAGCGCGAGAATCACGCCGCTCGCCTCATGCCCTAGCACAATTGGCTCATTGCTGCTCACGCCGCCAATATTGCCGAGCAGATAAGTATGCAGGTCGCTGCCGCATATGCCAACTGCACTGACTGCCAGCAGCACCTCGCCTGCTTTTGGCTCAGCATCCGCCACCTCGCGCACGCGGATATCGCGCACGCCGTGAAAGAAAGCCGCTCGCATGGCTACTTCGCTTCAGGCTCAGTTTTGCGTGCAGGCACGGCGCACACATCAGGCTGCGCCGTCTTCGACGGCACGATGCATAGGAAGGTCAGCGGCTCATCGCCGATGTTCACAAACTGATGGCGTTCCCAGCCTGCCACGTAGACCACATCGCCGGCGCTGACCTCTTCATAGCGCTCGCCCAGCAAAACGCGCGCGCGCCCATGCACAATCAGCACGCCGTGATCGTGCGCGTGATGATCTAAGTTCGATGCCTGCCCAACAGGAATCGTGAAGTAGCGCAGCGCGAAGTTCGGCGCGCCGTCCGCCTCGCCAATCAAGACTTGCTTCGTAGCGGACGCGCCTTCCGCGCCGTAGCGCTCGATTGCCACGCCTTCCCATTGCCAAAACGGCGACTCGCCCTTGCGCTTATGAACCACGCCCATTGCTCACACTCCCTTGCACAAAGTTGCAATGTTCGCACATTTGCACACAACTATAGCGCAGGTGACGCGCCTAGCGCAATGTGCCGTAATCCGAGAGATTGATATCGCCGTCTTTCGGCTTGCGCTTGCGCGGCTGTGGCATCAGCGCGCCGATCACTAGGAGCAAGACGGCGATGCCTGTCGCGCCGCCGCCGTAGGTCAGGAAGCCGCCGCTGATGCGCGAGAAAGCACGGCGCAGCACGCTATCAAGCGCAGCGCTATCCTGCAGACCTATCTCAGCGAAGGCTGTGTTGAGATTGGCGGAGAAAATGCCATCGGCAGTGCCTGTCAGCAGCAAGATACCGAGCAGCAACACGGGCAGCGCTGGGACGAGCAACGTGATGCCCAGCGTCGTCCAGAGTCCTTTCGTAGAGCGCGCTGCCAGCGCACCTATGAACAGCCAAGCGAAGAACGTCCCTGTCAATAGCGAGAGCGCGCCGCTGCTCACAGCCGTCTGTGCAAGATCGCCCAGCAGCGCGCCGCCTTGCGTGTTGGGCGGAATTGGCTCGCCAATCGTCTGGAAGTCGGGCAGTTGCGCGACAAAACGCGCCGCATTCTGGCGCACCTCAGCCGTCAATTGCTGGGCAGACTTATCGGTCGGCAGGCAAGTCGGCAGGATCAAATCGGCTTGCGGCGTGCGCGGACTGCACGGCGGCAAGTTTTTGATCAGGACATCGGCAAAAGTGTCGATCTGCTCAGCGCTCAGACCGCGCTTCAGCGGTCGCAAGTCCCATGTGAGCGTCAAGCCGCGCGATGTGTCTTCAAGGTAATCGAACACGGCGTTGATGTTGCGCAGCACTTCATCGCGCACGTAGCTCGGCGAGACCGCTTCTAGGATCGCTTGCCCGAAGGCGCGCGTCGTAGCAGGATCGAGCTCCGTGCTGCCTAGCTCTAGCGAGTTCTCCAGATCGAGATTGCCGCTCAACAGCGCGCTGTAAATTTCTTCTGCGCTGAATAGGTCAGTGTAGAAATTGCGATCCAACAGCCATGAGCTGACCGAAGCCGTCAGCAAGCCGCAAAAGGCGAGCGGCAGAAAGACGAATAGGAACACAAATAAGGCTAGACATGAGCGCATTAGCGACACTCCTGAGCTGACACGCGCTGCACAGCCTAAGCCTAGCGCCTTGCCGCGCCATTTGCAACTTGTGGAGAAAACGTGCGCTTGCGTTTATAATCAAACTAGCGTTTGAATGCCTAGAAACTTTAAGAGAGGTCTTTATAAGATGACTGAGAGACGTGAAGCTGTGATCGTGGCGGCGACGCGCACGGCTGTTGGCAAGGCGAAGCGCGGTACAACGCACAATGCGCGCTCCGACGAGCTGGCTGCCGCCGTGATCCGCGAGTTGATGCGCCAGACTGAAGGCAAGCTCGATCCTGCTCTGATTGACGATGTGATCATCGGCTGCGCCATGCCTGAAGGCGCGCAAGGTTTGAACATGGCGCGCGTGATCGCGTTGCGCGCAGGCTTGCCTGCCGATGTGCCTGCTCAGACCGTTAATCGCTTCTGCGCCAGCGGTCTGCAGACCATCGCCAGCGCTGCTGAGCGCATCATCGCCGGCGGCGCCGATGTGATCATCGCCGGCGGCGCCGAGACCATGAGCCTAGTGCCGATGACAGGCTTCCGCATGTCGCCTAATCCATACATGGCAGAGCATCAGCCTGAGGTCTACATGAGCATGGGCTTGACGGCGGAGCGCGTGGCGCAAGAGTGGCAGGTCAGCCGTGAGGATCAGGATCAGTTCGCTTACGAGAGCCATCAAAAGGCGGCAGCGGCGCAGGACAGCGGCAAATTCAAGGAAGAGATCGTGCCTGTCGAGATCGAGGAAGTGCTGGTAGGCGAGGACGGCAAGCCGCAGCAGGTCAAGGTCATCCTCGATAAGGACGAGCATCTGCGGCGTGATACAACGCTTGAGGCGCTCGCCAAATTGAAGCCTGCCTTCATGCAAGGCGGCACGGTCACTGCCGGCAACTCGTCGCCGCTCAGCGATGGCGCCGCCGGCGTCTTGGTCATGGAGCGCGGCATGGCAGAGCGGCTCGGCTTGCAGCCATTGGCGCGCTTCGTCGGCTTCGCGGTCTCAGGCGTGCGTCCCGAAGTGATGGGCGTCGGTCCGATCAAGGCAGTGCCGAAGGTGCTGGCGCGCACAGGGCTGACGCTTGACCAAATTGACTTGATCGAGCTGAACGAGGCGTTCGCCGCGCAGGCGTTAGCGGTCATCCGCACGCTGGAGATGGACATGGCGCGCGTGAACGTCAACGGCGGCGCCATCGCGCTCGGACATCCGCTAGGTTGCACGGGCAGCAAATTGACCGTGCAGGTCATTCACGAACTGCGGCGGCGCAAGGCGCGCTACGGCATGGTCACCATGTGTGTTGGCGGCGGACAAGGCGCGGCAGGTATCTTCGAATATCTGAATTGAGCATCATGCGCGGATGAGCGGGAAAATTCCCGCTCATTTGTTTTCCGCGCAGGCGCTGCGCACGCGGCAATGCCTATCACGGTGAGTGATTAGACGAATTCTTACTTTTCTAATCAAAGTCTCAGTGTGCGTTATGTATACTTATAGTAACGACTCCTTGCATCACCAGACTCTAGGTCGTTTTACGCAGAGAGGAGTGTTTGAACATGACGCACGCTCTTGTGATAGCTCACCCTAATGTCACCTACGCTGAGATGTTCGTCAAGGCACTTGGTCGCCAGCTGCCTGAGTACACTTTCACGCTTGGCGCCGCTGAGCTAGTGCCTTTCGGCAGCGCAGTGCGCGCAAGCCTGCAGCAAGCCTTCACAGACATTGATTTGATCCTCGTCTTGTTCAGCGGCAAGCCGTTGAACGGCAACTGGCTCGCACAGCCGAGCGAGCCTGATCGTGTCGCCTTGCAGCTCGCTCTGACGCGAGGCAAGCCTGTTCAGCCCGTCCTGCTCTCGGACGGTCGTCTGCCCGATCCGTCCGAGCTGCCGAGCGAGCTGAAGGCATTGCTCGAGCGGCATCCTTCTTGTGTGAGTTCGCAGGCGCAATTCATGGACTTTGTGCAGGTCTTGCGCACGCTGAAAGATCGCCCTGTGCGCACAGTCGCGACGCCTGCCGCGCCTGCCCAACAATCGGCTGAGCCGCGCTCAGCGCCGCCTGTGCGGATACACCAATTCCTCACCAATGCAAACATCGCAGTGCGCAGCACAGGCGAGCTTGAAGAGCATGACGAAGTGCTAGATCGCCTTGCAGTGTACATGGGAACGCGCTATCCGTTCATCAAACAAGTCTACCAGTACATCAAGCGCAGCCTGAACAACGGCGAGACGTTCACGCTCAGCTTGGCAGCGCAGGACGCGCGTTGTGTCACCTATAGCACGCAGCTCTGCACCGAGCTGCGCAAGTTGGCGCTCTTAGAGTACTACGAGTATCGCAAAGCGCCGCAATACCGCCTCATGGCGCGACCGAGCCGCACACCGTTAGCGCACAGCTTCTTCAGCGGCGGCTGGCTGGAACGCTTCACGCGCCAACATCTGAGCGAGCTGTTCCGCACGGCGAACGTGCCATTTGAGGTGGCGCACAATGTGCAGGTGACACTGCCGCAAGGACACAACTTCGAGTTCGATCTGCTGTTCAGCGTAGGCGAGAACGGTCGCATCCTATGGTTTGAGACCAAGACGGCAGATTATCAAAATCACATCAATAAGTATGCGATGTTGGCAGGCAGCATGTCGTTAGCTGCTCGGCACATCTATCTGGTCTTGCTCGATACGCCTGAGGATACCTGCACAGCGTTGCAGTGCGTGTACAAGATCAACGTCCTGAATCTCGAAGGATTGCAAACGCTCACCTTGTCACAACTGCTTGAGTGATCGCACATAACGCGACTGATGCTCGCAAGGCGCGCTACCTTGCGAGCATTTTTTGCGCGTGTTGGCAGATCGCCGCCATCTGCGCCATAATTTAGGCGGATCGGCTTTTCCCTAGAACTGGAGAGCAAAAACGATGAGCGATATCGAACGCAGCGCCAGCGCCACTTGGCACGGCACGCTGCGCGAAGGCACAGGTCAGATCAGCACGCAGAGCGGCGCACTGAACAACGCGCCCTACACTTTTGTCACGCGCTTTGAGCAAGCGCCCGGCACCAATCCCGAAGAATTGATCGCTGCCGCTGAAGCCGCTTGCTTCACCATGAACATCGCTGCTGTGCTTGGTCGCAGAGAGTTTCAGAACGTGCAGGTGACCACCACAGCCGTCTGCGTGCTGAGCCAAGCCGAAGGCGGACGCAAGATCAGCAAGATCAAGCTGATCGCGCGCGGTAAGGCGGACAACCTCGATCTCGCCACCTTCACTGAAGTGGCAGAAGACGCCAAGAAGAACTGCATCATCTCGCGCGCGTTAGCAGGCGTGGACGAGTTCGAGCTGGACGCCGCGCTCGCCGAGTGAGATCACGGCAATTGCCGTCCGCGCACCAAGTTCAGCGCCCGCACCGCCGCCGAGTAGTTTGGATTAAACCGCACGGCGGCGGCAATATCTTCGTAAGCCTGCTCCCACATGCCCAGCGCAGCGCGCGCAATGCCGCGATAGTAAAAGGCTTCCTCAACATAGCCTTTCGCGCTCTCAATGACCGACTCAGCCAGCGCGATCACCTGTTGGTAGTTGCCGCTGCGATAGTACGCCTCAAACGGCGCGAATTGATACCACAACATGCGGAATGGAATCGGCTCAGGCAGGCTGAAGGCGCGGTCGAAGGCGAACGCCGCCTCGAGATAGCGCTCAAGCGCTGTGAAGCTGCTGCCCAAGTTGAACCAAGCGAACGGATTATTCGGCTGCGCAGCGGCTGCCTCGCGCGCGCGGTCGAGCGTGTAGCGCCGATTGTAATCCGCATCCCACTGAGCGTCTAGAATAACCGCCAACTCGCGCTCGCGCGTCGCCTGATAGACCACGATGTACAGGCGGTTGAAATGACTCCACAGCGCGTCCAGCACATCGTAGCGCTCATTGGTCTCGCCTTTGTAGGTATCCAGCTTATAAAGCCTGCCGACGTTATCATCATACGCCACGATGGTCAAATAATGACCGATCCAGCCTTGCTGCGGCGTATCAGGATCGTAAAAGCCTGTCTCCAAGATGACCATGAAATTGTTCGCCACCAGCTGGCGCACTAACGCCATATTGCCGCCTGTGCGCACGATGGCGCGCAGATAGCTGTTCGTGCGGCTGTTCACGTAATCCGCCAGCTCGTGCGGACTGACGTTTTTATCAGGTTGGCTCGGCTTGAGCGCGCTTGCCACTGTCTCTTGCGAATCAGTCCAACCGTAGAAGCGCATCGCTTGCACTAAGTTCGCAGGTCCGCAGTTATTGAATTTTTGCGGCTCCCACTGCACGCCGCGAATGCGATAGCTGGCAGGCAAGGGCGCCATCTGCAACACAGGCGTCGGCGTGACTTGGAAGGCGATTGGCAACACGGCGCTGAGCGGCGTCGGCGTGGCAGTTGGCGCATCAGGCGTGAGCAGACTCGAGAAATCAAGCGAGGCGGTTGCCAAAGGCGTGGGAATGCGGAAGGGAATCTCAGTGGCGCGCAGCGGCGAGAGAAATGGCAAATAGCGGATGACGCGATCTTGATCGCTGACCTCAAGCCGCTGAAAGATGAATACGCCTAGCGCGCCTGCCAACAGCGCTAGACCAATCGCTAAGAGCGCCAAGCGCGCTAGCTGACGTCTGACCATAGCCTGACTCCTGCTGCCTGACCGAACTGCTGGGCGGCGCACGACGCGCTGCCATGCCAACAAGTATAGCGCACGCGGAGTGAAGCTGAAGAGACGCGCGCTGGGCGCTTGCGCTACGCTCAGGCGTTCGGCGCGCTATTGAGACGATTTTCCCAGCGCGGACGCTGCGTGTTGTCTACGATCAAGATGCGCGGATTGGCGCGCAGCGCCGCCCGATCCAGCATTTTGACCGTGTTCAAAAGCGCGTCGAGCTGAAAAGGCTTCACGAAGAACAGATCGCAATCCACGGCGACCGCCTCAGCGAGCGTGAGCGGATCGTCGTTCGCGCTGCACATGATCAACGCAATGCCTTGATCCTGCGCACGGATGCGCCGCGCCACTTCAATGCCGCTGATATCGGGCAGGTCTATATCGAGGAAGGCAAATGCGAAGCGATTCTCCGCGTACAGGCGCAGCGCTTGCTCGCCATTTTGCGCTTCTACGAAAGGCAGCTGCACCATATCAAAGGCGACGCTCAACAGCATCCGATTGGCGTCGTCGTCGTCGAGCAGCAAGGCGCGATGTTCATAGAATTGCGGTTCAGCAGATGAGTCAGTCATGATCGGCGCTTTCTGTGCTGTTTGTAAGTGCTTCACGATTAACTCGTTCATTGTCATATGCGCTTCCCTGCGGCACATGCCGCATTAATGCGATTCCCAGACATGCTCGCCTGCCAGCAAGCGCTGAATGCTCTGCGGAAAACGGTCGAAATTGAGTGGCTTCGCCAAAAAGCCGTTGAAGCCTGCTTCTTCGGCGCGTTTCACGTCATCGGGCATCACTTGCGCAGTCATAGCGGCGATTGGCGTCTTGGCAAAACGCGGATCGGCGCGCAACTGCGCAAGGATGTGATAACCATCATGGCTGCCGGGCAGCCGCAAGTCCAGCAGCACCAGATCAATCGGCGGCAGCGCAGCAAGGCAGCTCTCTAACTGCCGCCACGAGGCAAAAGCATGAACGCGCTGAATGCCGAGCATGTTGAGCATCGCCACAGTGAGCATGGTATTCAACGGCTCATCTTCCACCAGTAGGACGTTCACCTCAGCGTAGGTGTCGCTCATCTGTTCCGAGTCGCCCCTGCGCAATCGCCGCACATCAGTTGATCGGCAAGCTGAACGAGACTGTTGTGCCGACGCCAAGCTGACTCTCGATCCACATATCGCCGCCGTGTAGCTGCACAAAACGGCGGCTGATCGGCATTCCCAGACCGGTACCGCTCGCCGTCTCCTGCAGCACGTTATCAATTTGCTTGAACTCTTCAAAAACTTTTGGCAAATCCTCAGGTTTGATGCCGACTCCTGTATCGCGTACGGAGAAGATCACATGCTCGCCTTGTTGCGCCGCGCGCAAAGTGATGCTGCCTTGCACAGTGAACTTCGCCGCATTGCTGATCAGGTTGAGCAGCACCTGCCGAATGCGCCGTCCGTCTATGTTGAGCATCGGCAGATCGTCATCGAACTCGCGATGTAGCGCAATGCCTTTATCTTTGGTCAAGCCGATCAAGGTGGACATCACGCCTTTCAGCAGCGGCGCCAGTGGCGTCGGCTCGCGGCGCAGTTCCATCTTGCCCGCTTCGATCTTGGCGAGATCGAGGATATCGTTGATCAAGCCGAGTAAGTGCTGACCGCCATCGTGGACGTAGCCGAGGTAGTTGCGCTGCTGCTCGGTCACAGGTCCGGCGTGACCGTCCATGACGAGCCGCGTGAAGTTGATCACAGCGTTCAGCGGCGTGCGCAGCTCGTGACTCATGTTATTGATGAACTCGGTCTTCAGGCGATTCGCCTGCACAGCTGCCGCGCGCGCGTTTTCAGCCTGCTGGCGCGAGATTTCGAGCGCTGCGTTCGCCTTTTGCAGCTCGCTGTTGCGCTGCTCTAACTGCTCGAAGAGCCGCGCATTGCGCAACGCAATGCCGGCGTGCGCCGCCAACGCTTGCAACAGATCAACTTCTTCGTCCGTGAAATCGCGGTAAGTGCTGGTCTCAACCGCCAAAATGCCGTACAGCTCATCGTAGTACAAGACAGGCACCGCTAGCTCAGAGACCATGCCTGCCACGATTGCTTGCGTGGCGAGCGACGTGCGCTGATCGGCGCGGATATCAGGTGTGCGCGCAGGCAAGCGCGCCCATGCTACCAGACCTTTCAGGTCTTCTTTCAAGCGCGAGCGGATCAGTTGCGCAGTGGCTTGATCGATGCCTGCCCATGCCACTGGACGCAGCTCGCCGCTCTCGAAGTTCACGTCGAGCAGGATGCTCATCTGAGCATCGAGAATTTCGCAAGCCGCCTCCACGATTCGTTGCAACAATTCTTCGCTGGAAAGACGCGCCGTCAGGTCTTGGGCAAGACGCTGAAAGCTATCGAAGCGCGCGATGGTCTGTTGGCTCTCGGCAAGGCGATGCGCCGTGGCGAGCGTGGCGCTGATCAACGTTATGACGCGGTCAATCGCGGCACGGGCAGGCTCAGAGAGCGCGGCAGGGCGCGTTGCGTACAGCCCTAGCACGCCCAGCAGCTGATTATCGTGAAGCAGCGGCACGATGTACGCGCTCTGCGTCTCAGGCGGAATAGGCGTCAGGCGCTTCTCACGCGCCACTGTCTCCACATAATAGTGACGCCGTCCCATCGCCACTTCGCCGTAGATCGAGTAGCCGAGCTTGATCGTCTCAGGCAGCTCAGCAAGTTGCGCACCGAAGCACATCGGCTTGCTGAGCCGATTGGCAGCCGATTCGTGCAAGTAGATGACCACGCATTCCACGCCTGCGCGCTCGATCAGCCACTCGCCCGCCTGCTGTAGCAGCATCCGCGCATCCGCTTGACCTGCCAAGCGCAGCGCCAAATCCGTAACCGAGATCGGCAGCTCACTGACGGGCGATTGATACTGCCCTGTCAGGCGCGCTAGGTCAGCTGCCGAGACCTGCCGTCTGCCGAACAACGCATTCAAAAAGCCGAGAAAGCCTGTGCGCGTTCCCACATGCCCTGCCTTCCGCGCGTTGCGCGCAGTTGTTTCGCCGTCGCGAATAGTATGGCAGAATTTGCTACGAAATTCCGTTAACAGTCATTTAAGTTCAGTTTAACAGCTTGTAAGGACGCACGTTGTGCAGCGACCTGCGAGAATTTGCAGTCGCCAAAAGATTGCAGCGCGCCCTAGATGGTGGAAAGACGCTCAGCAGCGCTAGAGCATGACGCGCTGCTGATAACACATATCCAAAAAGTAGGTGTGTAGGCGCGTATCAGCGATCAGCTCAGGATGGAAGGCAGTCGCCAGCAGATGCCCTTGCTGCGCCGCCACAATGCGACCGTCAGGCAGGCGCGCCAGCACGCGCACGCCTGCGCCAACCGACTCGATGATCGGCGCGCGGATGAACACGGCGCGCAACGGCGTCTCAAAGCCTTCGATCAGCAGATCGGCGCTGAAGCTATCCACTTGTCGTCCGAAGGCGTTGCGTGTGACCGTGATATCCATCACGCCGAAGTGCGCCGCCTGCCCTGTGATGCGCTTGGCGAGCAGAATAGCGCCGGCGCACGTTCCCCAAGTTGGCTTGTGCGCCACGAACGCGCGCAACGGCTCGTAGAGTCCGCTGGCGCGCGCCACAGTGCTGATGGTCGTGCTTTCGCCGCCTGGCATGATCAGTCCGTGCAAGTCGGCGAGCTGCTCAGGTTTGCGCACCTCAATCGGTCGCGCGCCGATCTGCTGCAACATAGCCGCATGTTCAGCAAAATCGCCTTGCAGAGCGAGTACGCCGATGTTCAGCATGGTCGTTCTCCTGTCTGTTAGTCGAAGACAATGATGTGCAAGCGCTTCGGTCCATGAACGCCTAAGATGATCTGCATCTCGATATCGCCCGTGCGGCTCGGTCCTGTCACAAACGCCACGCTGCGCGCGCGCTGCAAGGTCTGCGCGCCGTGCGCGAGCAGCCAATCTTCAGGGCGCGCAAAAAGCCGCGACTGCGGCAGCAGCGCGATGTGAGTCGGCGGCAGCAGCGATGGCAAGCGACCTTGCCCTGAGCCGCTCGCCAGCACGAGCGTGCCTGTGGTAGCGAAGGCAGCGTCAGCGCCGCTGATGCCGATTGGCACGTCGTTCAAGGCGCGGTAGACCTCGTAGCGCGCAGCGCCTTGCGCTTGCGGCAAAATCGGCTGCACGCCAATGGACTCAAGCGCTTCAGGCACGCCTTGAAGCGGCAGTTGCTGCCAGAGAAGCGCACTTGAAGCGTTCTGGGCGCGCAGAATGCCGAGCAAAGCGTCTAGGGCGCTCTCAGCATCGGCGACGTGCTGGAAGACGACGTTCAGCCGCTCCACTTCGGCGCGGAAGCGCGCCAAAAGCGACTCCGAATCGTCCAAGCGCGTGACGGGCAGCGGCTGCGCAGGCGCGCTGAGCACTTCCTGGAAGTCAGGGCTGCGCTGCTGCAACCGAGCGAGTATGGCAGCGCGCGCTGCAGAGGTCTCCAAGCTCATGGCTCACTGCTCACGTTGACGCTCACGCCATAGCTGACGGAAAGACTTCGCCGCAAACGGCGGAAAATCGCGATTCTCTGTCCAGTTGCCCAACAGCGGCACAGGCAATCGCCGCACTTGACCGTTGCTGCTCGCCATGGCGCGTGTGGCAAGGCGCGCTGCCGCGCCGCCCAGCTCGTAAAGCACTGGCGAGGTCATCAGGCGCGCCCAGGCGGCAATGCCTGCGCTGAGCGCAGGCGGCGCCTCGCCTTCGGTCACCAAGTCGGCGCGCAGCCGCAAGAGCATATCAGGGATGTTGATCATCACAGGACAAGCCGCTTGGCACGCGCCACACAGACTGCTGGCGTGCGGCAGCGGCGCCGCATTGGCGACGCCTTTCAGCAGCGGCGTGATGACCGCGCCAATCGGACCTGAGTAAACCCAGCCGTAGGCGTGTCCGCCGACGTTTTGATAGACGGGACAGACGTTCAGGCACGCGCCGCAACGGATGCACGCTAAGGACTCAGCGTATTCCGTCTCGCGAATGCGGCTGCGTCCATTGTCCAACAAGATCACGTACATGAAAGCCGGTCCATCAGGCTCGTCAGGCTGCGCGGCGCCGCTCATCAGATGGACGTAAGATGTCATGCGTTGACCAGTCGCGCTGCGCGGCAGCAGCTGCACAAGCGTGGCGAAATCTGCCACGCGCTCCACCACTTTTTCGATGCCTGCGATCACGACATGCACAGGCGGCAGGCTGCTGCACATGCGTCCATTGCCTTCGTTGGTCACAATGGCGACCGTGCCTGTCTCCGCGATCAAAAAATTGGCGCCAGTGATGCCCATCTGGGCGCTCAGGAACGCCTCGCGCAATTTTTGGCGCGCGAACGCCGTCAGCACCTCAGGGTCGTCGCTGGGCGTCATGCCGAGCTTCTCAGCGAACAGGTCGCGCACTTGCTCGCGAGTCTTATGCACAATCGGCATGACGATGTGGCTGGGCGAGTCGCCATCGAGCTGCACAATGTACTCGCCGAGATCGGTCTCGATCACGTCCAGACCTGCCGCCTGCAGCGCACGATTCAAGTCCGTCTCTTCAGTCGCCATGCTCTTGCTCTTGACGATGCGCTGCACAGCGTGACGGCGCGCGATCTCGATCACAAGGCGATTGCAGGCGTCCGCGTCTTCTGCCCACAGCACGGTCGCGCCGCGCTGCGCGATATTCGTCTCAAATTGCTCTAGGAGCGCGGGCAGGTTGCGCAGAGCGCGCAGTTTGGCGGCGCGCGCCTGCCGACGCAAGGCATCGGCATCAGTCACTTCGCTCATAGCGCGCAGGCGCGCGTTGGAAGCGTTGGTCGTGCCGCGCGTCAACGCCGTCTGAAGGTGAATATCTTGCAAAGCAATGGTCGCCGCCTGCGGAAAGGCGTTCGCATTCAGTTCCATAAGAGCGCGCCTCGCTCAACACTGCCAAAGGATGACTCAATCATAGCGCAATTGCGCAAAATTGCGTAGCGTCGGCAGAAGGCATCAGGCGAACGATTGAGTCTTTTGCGCGGCTTGGCTGAGCGCCTGCGCTTCATAGGCGGCGATGACATGCTCAGGTGCGCCTTCCGCCATCAGGCGACCGCGATCCAGCCAGAGCGCGCGGTCGCATAGCTCGCGCACCAGCGCCGCGCTGTGCGAGACCATGACGAGCGTGCGACCTGCCGCGCGCAGCTCGCGCAGTTTTGCCACACAACGCGCTTGAAAAGCTGCATCGCCGACGGCGAGTATCTCGTCTAAGAGCATGATCTCAGCAGGCGACGCTATCGCTACGGCAAAGGCTAAGCGCGCTTGCATGCCGCTTGAATAGTACTTCAGCGGCGTATCCAAAAACGCCTCGATCTCGGCGAAGGCGGCGATCTCTGGCACGCGGCGCGCCATCGCTGCGCGCGTGTGACCGTAGAGCGCGCCGTTCAAGAAAATGTTCTCGCGTCCGCTCAGCTCGCCGTGAAAGCCTGCGCCTAGCTCCAAAAGCGCCACCAACTGCCCATGCACAGCGATCTTGCCGCTGGTCGGCGCGTAAATGCCTGCGATGAGCTTCAGAAGCGTGCTTTTGCCGCTGCCGTTCGCGCCGATGATGCCGAGCGTCTCGCCGCGCGCCACAGTCAATGAGATATCTCGCAAGGCGGTGAATGGCACGCGCTCAAGCCTGCGCCAGAAGCGCGCCATATCTATGAAAAAGCCGCTGACCGTCCGCGCGCGATTGCGGACGATGATGAACGTCTTCGAGACGTTGTGGACTTCGATGCTGTTCATAGCGCCTCAGCGAAATGACGACTGGCACGTCCGAAGATGAGCGCGCCGAGCAGCCAGAAGAAGAGCGCGGCAAGCGCTGCCGCGCCGAGCAGCTCGAGATCGGGCAAGCGCCGCTCGTAGATCGCCTGCCGAAAGGCGCTGATCAGCGGCGAGAGCGGATTGACGATCTGGATCAGCGTCCGCGCGCTCACGCCTAGCACCATGCGCTCAGGCGGAATCGCCTCTAAGCTGTAAATGATAGGCGTCACGAAGAACCAACCGAACATGAAGACGCCCAGAAATTCTTGCGTATCGCGCAGATAGACGTTCAACGCGGCGAACAACATGCCCAGTCCGCTGGCAAGGCAGGTCAGCAGCGCGATCAAGAGCGGCAAGGCGAGCAAGCCTGCGCCTAGACCGCGTCCGCTCAAATACAGCAGCGCGACCACAACGCCCAGCGCCAAGCTGAAGGTCACTAGCTCGGTCAAAATGGCAGCCGCAGGCAATACAGCGCGCGGAAAGGCGATCTTCAGCACCAAGCCGCGTCCATTGGTCACGCTGCCTGCCGCGTTGAGGACGGCTGCCTGAAAATAGTTCCACGCCAAAAGCGCTGAAAGCACAAAAACTGGGAAATCTGGCGTCTCGTTCGGCAGCAACACTGTGAAGACGAACGTGAAAATCAGGGTGAAGAACAGCGGATTGACCAAGCTCCATGCCGCGCCGATCAGCGTGTTGTTATAGCGCAGCCGCAAGTTCAGCAGCGCAAGGCTGAGCGCGGCATCGCGATAGCGCAATAAGTTCATGCCGTCACGCGCTCTAACAGATAGGTCACCACTTTGATGAGCGCTGCATTCGGCTGCGCCTGCGCTTGAAGCACGGCGAGCGCAGCCCGATATTCGGCAGCGGCGAGCTGCGCATCAGCAGCTTCTGCGCCGCGCCAGAGCGAGAGCAGCGCCTGCGCCGTTGGATCGTCGGCGGCAAGGCTCAGCTCGTGACGGCGCTGACGGAGCAGGGCGATCAACTCGTCAGCGTACTGTTGCGCCATTTCCAGCCGACCGAGCGCAAGGCTGTGCTGCGCCTGAAGCGCGATCACAAAAGCGAGGCTGTGCAGATCGGGCAAGCGCACGCGCTCTAACAAAGCGCGCGATTGACTCGCCGCGGCGAGCGCTTGCTCATAGCGCGCGATATCCGCTTGCACCTGCGCCAGCGCGCGCTCAGCTTCAGGCTGCGCGGCAAGCTGCACAGCCTGTCGCAAGGTCTGCACAGCGCGATCCAATTGGCTGAGCGCGCCTTGCGCTTTGCCGAGCGCCAGATAGGTCTGGCTGAGACGCGCAGGATTGCGGCGCGGCAAGGTCGCTTCAAGGCGCAAGGCTTCATCGCAGGCTTTGATCACTTCGCCATGGCGACCGAGCTGCGCGTATAGGCGCATCAGCTCGCTGAGTGTCGTCAGACAGGCTTCAGGCGCGCGCTGCGCATCTTGATAGACGAGCGCGCTGTGCTGATAGGCAGCCGCGCGCGCTAGGTCGCCACATTGTTCATGCGCAGCGGCGAGCGCTTTCAGCAAAGCGATCAGTGCGTCGGCAGCTTGGCGCGGCTGCGCTTTCTCAAGCTCAAGGGCGCGCTCTAAATGCGGAATTGCCTGTTGCGGTCGCTTCAGCGCAAGCTGAATCTCGCCGATGGCGCGTTCAGCCTGCGCGCGTTCGAGCGCTTCGCGGCGTATGTCGAGCTGCTCAAGCGCTCCTACATAAGCGCTCAGCGCCGCTTCCAAGTCAGCGTGGCGCCGATGAAGGTCGCCGAGCGCCAGCCACAACGCGCCGTGCGCTTCGCTAGGCGCACAGGCGATGGCGCGCATGTAGTGGCGCTGTGCAGCGTCATAGTCATCGCGCGCGGCGTGACAGATGGCAAGGTCGCGCTCAAGCGCGGCGCGCTGCACTGAGTCGCCATCAGGCAAATCTAGCGCCTGCTCATAAGCGCGGATCGCCGCTTCAAATTGGTTGAGCTTGCGCAGCGCTTCGCCAAGCTCAACCAACAACTGTCGCCGCTCAGCAGGCGGATGCTCAAATTGCAGCGTCTCTTGATAGGCAGTGGCAGCGCTCTGATAGGATCCAAGGCGCATTTCGGCGCGCGCAAACGCGGTCAAAATGGCGGCGTAGCGTTGCGGCGCGCTGAACTGATCGATCAGGCGCAACGCCTGTTTGAATGCCTCAGCGGCGCCGCGCGCCTGCCCGATGCGCGCGTGCGCCGTGCCGAGATCGGCGTAGAGCTGCGCCATGCGCGCTGCCTCAGGCTTAGTCGTGCGCTCCAAGACGCGCAGCGCCGCTTGGAAAGTCTTAATTGCCGACTCATGATGCCGCACTTGCAAGTGCGCATTGCCCGCTTCGATCAACGCCTCTGCCTGCTGCTTGCTATCGGCTGTGCGCCCGAAGATCGCCGCCGCCACTTCATAGGACTCAGCGGCGTGTTTGTGATCGCCGCCGCGGCGATAGCACTCGGCGAGTTCTAGGAAGATCAGCGCAGTCGGCTGCTCGTCAGGTTCATAGCCTGCCGCGCGCCTGTAGTGAGCAGCTGCTTGCGCTGTGTCCTCGCGCTGCGCCATGCAACGCGCTGCGCACAGCGATACATCGCGCCATAATTTCAGATACTCGCGCACGGTCTGAGCGTCTTTCGGTGCGAAGAGCGGCGCCAGCACTTCGAGCGCGTCATCCGAGCGCCCTAGTTGCCTGTACAGCTCTGCTAGATCGCGGCGCGCTGCCCATGCAGCGACCGTCTTCGGCGCGTACTGCTCAGCTAGACTCAAAGCGCGCTCAGCCAAGTCTATCAGGCGGACGGAAGCCTCATCGCGCGTGCTGCGCAGATACAAACCGAGCGCCAACACTTGCAGAGCAGGCTCAGAGTGCGCCATCGCCTGCTCAAAGCGCGCCGCCAAGCGCTGCAACCAATGCTCGCCGATCGCTTGCGCGCGCTCAGCGCGTCCGAGCCGCGCTTGGCGCTGCGCGTGCTGCGCAAAAGCGAAACCAAGCAGCGCTAGATCAGCCGTCTCGCGCTGTGGATGTAAGTGCGCGATCGCCTCAGCGCCTGCCTCAAGCGACTCAGCATCGCGCCCTGCCGCTGCAAACGACTCGGCGAGCGCGAGATAGATCAAGTGACGATCCGTCGGCTCAAAGCTCAACGCGCGCTGATAAGCGACGATAGCGCGCTCAACCTGACCTTGCTCGCGCAGTAGGTCGCCCAGAGCCTGCCACAGAAGCGCGCGCGCTGCATCTTCGCGCAATGCAGTGAACGCTTTCAACGCCGCCTCGAAGGACTCTTGCGCCTGCTCAAAAGCGCCTGCGCGCCGCGCCAAACGTCCAAGCACACAACAAGCGATCGCTTCCGCCTCAGGATCGGCGCGTTCAGCGCGCAAGGCGCGTGCTTCTTCAGCGGCGCGGCGCGCTTCATCATCCTCGCCCAGCATCAGGCAGAAATGCGCGTAGAGCGCCAAGCTCAGGCGCTGGCGCGCAAAAGCGGCATATAGCTGACGCGCTTCGTACCACACGCCTTCCGCGCCGACCAGCAACGCCGCCTCGCGCAGGTGACCTGCTGCAGCCAACGCGCGCGACTTGGCGCGCGCGACCGTGCCGCGCCACGCATAAGGCGTGATCGACTCAAGCGCAGCGTAAGCGCTCAGCGCGCCGTCCAGATCGCCTTGCAAGTGATGGACTAATGCGCGCGCCCAGAGCGCTGCAAAACTGCCTTCAGGCGCGCTGCGCAGCGCCTCAGCGTGCCTGCCTGCTAGGATCAACGTCTCAGCGCGCCCAACTTGCGCGGCGAGCCAGCTCTCATCGTCCTCATCGCTCGTCAGCGTGCGCTCGTAGCACCTCAGCGCTTCTGACCACGCGCCGCGCGCACGATAGAGCGCCGCCAGATCGGATGGCGGCGCCGAGTCGTCATCTAGGATAGCGAGCGCCGCTTCAGGTCTGCCTGCGAAAGCATACGCGCGGCATAAAGCAAGCCGAACGATCTCCAGCGCCGTCGTGTCCTGCCGCTCGTGCAGAATTTCGGCGGCTTCTTCGAAGCAAGCGATGGCGACCGCCGTCTCGCCGTGCAGATAGGCGAGTCTGCCCAGCGCGCTGAGCGTCTCGGCGACTGCGTAGGGCAGGTCGAGCGCTTGGCGCAAAGCGAGCGCTTGTTGCAGCGCCTCACGCGCCTCAGCAGGACGATTTTCTTCTGTGAGCGATACGCCCTGCTGCTGGAGAAAAGCGGCGCGCGCGACGCGCTCATCCTCGATGTACTGGACGCGACTGAGCGCTTCAAAATCGGGCGACGGCGCTTCAAACGGCGCGCATTCAGGATCGCGCAGCGCCTCAGGCAGCTCGAACAAAACGCTGCATAGCTCGCCTGCAGGTGCAGCGTGCAGCTCGATCAAGCGGCGGCGCGCCAAGAAGGTCAGCGCACGGCGCGCCGCGACCGGATGTGAGAAGCGGGCTGCAATCAGCGCAGTCGGCAGGCAACGCTGCGGCGTAGCGTCCAAGGCATGACAAATGGCGCGGTATTCAGCGGGAAAACTGTTGATCGCCTCGCTCAAAAGCGCGGTGTAACGTCCCTCAGGCGGCGTGATGCGCAGAAAATCTAACAAAAGTGACGGCGTTAGATCGTCCTCTGCTAAGAGCGCAGCGCACAAGCGCAGTAGCGCAGGCGCGCCGCCGATCAGCGCCGTCAATTCCTGCTGCTCGCGCTCGGTCAGGCGCGTCTGCGCCGCGAGGTATTCGCGCGCGATCGGCTCGGAGAGCGGCTCAAGTGCGATGGATTCCGACTCAGGCATCCCAAGCGGCTGCGCGCTGTGTCCGACGATGTTTGGAGATAGGGCAGCCCATTGCGCCTGCTCAAGCGTCCAATCGCACAGGACGAGCGCTCGGGCTTGCCGCAAGACGCCGCCCAACAGACTTAGTTGGCGCTCAGGCGCGATGTTGAGCGCTTCAGGCGCGTTCAAGGCGAGCGCGAGGACGCGCACGAAGGTCTCGTGCGGCAACGGACTCGCCAGCCACCACACATGCTCAAAGTGCGTCCGCAGGCGCGATTGCGCGGCGAGCGCGCGCAAGAAAGCCGTCTTGCCGCTGCCGTGCGCGTCTAAACAGACAGGACGCGCGGCGCACAACGCCTCGACCGCACGTTCGAGCGCCGCTTGACGACCGATGAGCGCAATCGGCGGCGGCGCTTGCAAGGCGGCGCGCGCCTGCTCAACCGACTCTGAAGCAAGGCGGTGCGACGGTCGCGGCGGTAAAATTGGCACGTCGCGCTCGCGCGGCGGCTCAATACGGCGCAGCGTCAAAGCGAAGACATCCAGCGCCGACTCGGGCAACTGCAGCGGATAGCGCAGTAGCGCAGCGCTGGCGGCGATCAGCTCCGCCTTGTGATGATCGCTCAAATTGGCGAGAAGGTGCTCTGCATCCATGCACCTAAGTCTACCACAAATGCGCAGCTCAGGCTGATTTGTAGCGCGTCTCGATCAGCTTGCCATCGCGCAATTCATGCACCACGTCCGCTTCTGCCATCACCATCGGATCGTGGCTGACGACGGCGAGCGTCATGCCGCGCTCGTTGACCAGACGGCGCAATAGGTCCAGAATGCGCCTGCCCGTCTGACTGTCCAGCTGCCCGGTCGGCTCATCGGCGAGGATGATCTGCGGCTGAGCGGCGAGCGCGCGCGCAATGGCGACGCGCTGTTGCTCGCCGCCGCTCAGCTCATAAGGACGATGCCGCGCGCGCCGCAACAAACCGACCCACTCCAAGGCTTCGCGCACGCGCGCCTCGCGCTCGCCGCTCGGCAAGCCGCGCATACGCAATGGCACGCTGACGTTCTCAGCAGCGGTCAGCAGCGGCAGCAAGCCGAAGCTCTGAAAGATGAAGCCGAGTCGCTCGCGGCGCAACGCCAGACGCGCGCGCTCGTCCATGGCGCGCAGCGCCTGATCCATGATCCAGACCTCGCCTTCGGTCGGCTCGTCCAAGCCTGCGATCAAGTTGAGCAGCGTCGTCTTGCCGCTGCCCGAGCGCCCGACAATCGCCGTCATCTGGCGCGGATAGATGGCGAGCGAGACGCCGTTCACAGCGCGGATATCCTCGCCTTGCAAGTGATAAACGCGCGTCAAGTTCTCTGTGCGGATGATCGCCTTCAGCGCGTTGCCGTTCGCCGTCATGCTCAGCCGTCCTGCCCATCAGGATAGACGCCGACGTGATCTTCGCGCAGTTTCAAGCGCGCGCGCTCGGCAATCCCGAGCTGCTCAAGGTACGCTTGCGGCAGCTGCAATCTGCCTGCGCGATCCACAATGGCATACTCATCTGCGCTCGCGATCTGTCCCGCGCTGTCGCGGCGACGCACGATCTCAGTGCTAGTGCGTCCATCGCGCATCCCGATCACGCGATCCACGCGCGAAGCGACGCTCACATCGTGCGTCACGATGATAATAGTGACGCCTGCTTCACGATTGAAAGCGCGCAGCGTGCTGAAAATCTGCTCAGCCGCTTCGCTATCCACTTCGCCTGTCGGCTCGTCCGCCAAGAGCAAACGCGGCTGATTTGCCATGGCGACCGCGATTGCCACGCGCTGCTGCTCGCCGCCGCTCAGCCGATCAGGACGATGCCGCAAGCGTCCGCCTAAGCCAACTTGCTCCAGGAGCATCCGTGCGCGCTGCCGTCGCTGCCGCGCAGGCACGCCGTCCAGCACCATCGGCAGCTCAACGTTCTCTTGCGCGCTCAGGTATGGCAGCAAGTTGCGCGCCGTCTGTTGCCACACAAAGCCAACCTCACGACGGCGATACAAGACCTGCTCGCGGCGCGTCATCTCCAGCAGGTTGTAATTGCCCACGCTCACGCGACCAGCAGTCGGTGTATCCAAGCCGCCGAGGATGTTCATCAGCGTAGACTTGCCCGATCCGCTCGGTCCGATCAGCGCCAACATCTCGCCGCTCTGAATGGTCAGGTCAATGCCTTGCAGCGCCACTACTTCCAAGTCCGCCACTTTGTAGATTTTGACCAAGTTCTCGCATAGGATGAACGGCTGTGCGGACATCTCAACGTTTCCTCATCACTAGAATAGCCTCGCGCGTCATGGTCTCATCGGTGACGCCTGTGCGATTGGACGGACTGTTGCGCTGTGGCATCCGTTTGTTCGGAATGGCGCGCTGATAGGTGACCACATGCTCAAAATTGACCGCCTCAAAAAAGTGCTGAATGGCGCGATCGGTCGGCAGTAACACGCCGCTCACCTTGCGATTGCCGATGACGTAACAAGCGATGCCGCCGCGCGCGATGACTTGCGCCACATTCGCGATCGAGGCGCGCAGATCGGCGTAGAATGCGGCGACTTGCAACGCGCGCTTCGGTCGCTGCGCGTATATCATTTGTAACGCCGAATCGAGCGCAGGCACATTAAAACTTGGCAAGTCTTTGAGCGGCACGCCGCCCATCAGCGCACGATCCGTATGTGCCGCGTCAGGCAGGTCAAGCCACTCGGCTGAGAGCCGCGAGAACTGCCCATAGGCGACCGTCGTGCGCGAATCGCCGTAAGGCGGCGAGGTGATGGCGATCTGGACGGACTCAGGCGCGATCAGCGCAGCAGGGATGCCTTTCACGCTATCGAAGGCGTGCAGATAGGCGCGACTTTGGCGCGGCGCGCTCGCATAAGCTGCCAAGAAGTCGCGCAGCCCTGCCCGATTGCGCTGGAGCTTGGCGCGCAGCGTGCCGAACACATCAGGCGTGTGCTGCGCAAGGCGCTTCTGAGGCAGCCGATACAGCTTGAATTCACCTGTGCGCGTATTCGAGCATTCGCGTACGGTCTCGCTGAACGCGACGGCGAAGAAGGCACGCAGTCCATCATCGCTCAGCTGATCGAGCCAAGCGCGGACGTGCGCTAGGCGCTCGATCACGGCAGGCTGAAACCAAAAGGTCAGGTCAATGCCTTCGGGCAGCTTCTGCGGCTGACCGATTGGCGTGCGCAGCCATGCTTCAAGGTCATCGCGGGCGGCATCCAGCGCGGCGAGCGGCAACGGCGTCAGCTTGGCGCGGCTGATCAAGCGCGCCAATGGATTCAGGTCTGTGCCATGCACTTCGTGACCGCGAATCAAGCCTTCCACAAGGCTTGTGCCAGTGCCGCAGTACGGATCGAACAGGCGCGCAGGGCGCGGCGCGAAGCGCGCTATCAGCTTTGCAGCAATTTGCGGGATCATCCGCGCGGGATAATCGTGATAGCAATGCGTCAAGTCGCGCGTCAGCGCGCCGCTGAACGTCCAATCATCGGCAGGCGGCTCAAAGAGCGGCAATTGTGACCATGCGCTCATAGGTCGCGAATTTCCTGAAATAGCAAGTGTAGCTTGTCTTCGCGGACACGAAAGCCTGTGCCGTGATTGCGCGCAGAAGTTTGCTTTTCATGCAGGCGTAAATCCACCAGTACGTTACCTGCGATAATTTGATCGCGTAGGACAGAAGCCGATGTGCCTTGCATGAGCTGAGCGCGATGATATTGAAAATATTCTCTATCACCGCGCATCTCACTGTGCGCACTCACTAAAATCATCGCAGGAATTTTTTGCTTGAAGCGTGCCGCCAACGCTTCTAGCTGCCAGACTGCGATTTCTTGCCCTGAGATGTGCCGCAAAGCCACAAACTTCTCTTCGACGTGGAGAAATAAGCCTGAGCTGTTCGGCGTTCGCGATAGAGTAAAATATAGCCCTAGTCGTCCTGCTTTGCCAGGGTCTCTGTCAGGTGTGCCGTAACGCCGAACAGCTTCTATAGGTCGCATTTGCCATACCTTTCTATTGAATGTGAAAAGTGTGATTAGGGAATTTGAGCCGACGCGGTGTGCCTTCAGCTCTACTTCACCAAGATCAGGAACAGCGATGTTGTGCTCAGCCAGACCCAAGTGCTGCTCAAGTGTATGACCAACGCCTGTATCGCCGCGTCTAACAGACTCGATCCAGCCTTTTGCCCGCAGTTCCGCAAAAGCTTTTCGAAACGTCTCTAAGTCCACTGTGCCCTACTCCTCACCGAGCCGCAAGGCGCGATTGATCTCCATGCGCCGCAGCCACCATGCCACAGCGACCAGCAATGCGCCAAAGCCGACCGCCAGCGCCATCACCACGCCGACCACGCCGTCGTTTGGCAGGTTGAGTGCCACGCCGCCGAACAGCGTCAAAAACGGCAGGATGATATACGCCAGCAACGCGCCCAAGCTAATGCCGACCGCGAGCGCGGGCAAGATCAGCGTCACCTGCTCAGCCGCCAGCAACGTCCAAATGTTGCGCGCATTCCAGCCGAGCGCGCGCAGCACGGCGAAGCCGAGCGCACGGCGTTTCGCCGTCACTGCCAAATAGAAGCCGAAGTCCAGCAGGCTCAGCCACAGCGAGACCCAGAAGCCTGCGTAGAGCATCCCTGCCACAGCGGCGGGCAATGGCTCGCGCAGCAGCTCAACGTAATAGTCCCAAGCGTAGACCGCGCCTTGATAGCCTGACTGGGCAGCGAGCTGCGCTTGGAATGCTGCGCTCGGCGCGCCTTGCGGCACATCTAACCACACCTCATTCGGCACAGGTCGCACGACGAGCGCCGTGGCAGGCGTCGCGAAGATCAACCTACCCAAATGCCCTTGATCCAGCACAAGGAATTGTTGCGCCTCGCTGAGCGATGGAAAACTGCGCATCACTTGCCTCACGCGGAAATGGACTGCCCAGCGCGTGTTGTTCGGCAGCAGCAGCTCGATCACAGCCTGGTCGCCGACGCGCAACGGCTGCCGATCTGTGCGCTGCGCCGCGCCAACTTCGCGCGCCAAGCGCTCTGAGATCACAGCAGGCGCGACCAGAGTCTCCGTAGGGCTGCCTGTGCGGCGATTGAACGTCCGCTGTAGTGCCATCTCCTGCCCTTGCAGCGCCGCGAGCGTTTGCGCCGTCTCTGGGAACGACTCGGCGAAGCGCGGCAGCGGCAGACCGAGCAGCGTGTAGCTGACCGTGCCTGCTTGTTGCGCCGACTCGACGCGCAAGACGGACTCAGCGCCGCGCACTTCAGGCAGGGCGCGCCATGCGGCAAGGTCAGGCGTCTCGCGTCCATCGAGCGCGACGCGCACGGCGCCGCCTGTGGCAGCGCGCGCCGCCGCCCAAGCGCCGATCTCGCGTGTGTTGCTCAGACCGAGTGCCGCTGTGCCAAGCGCCAACGTCGCGATCAGCAGCAGCACCAGTTGCGCATAATGGCTCGGATCGCGCTCCACGTTCCAGATTGAGAGCGGCGCGGTCAAGCCGTTGCTGCGCCGCGAGAGCAAGCTGAGCAGGCGCATCAGCGCAGGGAAAATGCGCAGCCACAGCAGCGCCATGCCGCTCAGCAGCAGACCAGGTCCAAGCAGGTTGAGCGGATCGGACAAGCCGCCTGTGCGCGTCGCGCCGTCCACGATCTGTTGAATCAGCGCAGGCGGATCGTTGAGCAGTTTGCTCAGCGTCCGCCCGAGATCGCCTTCCACGAAGAACAACAGCCGCGCAATGAAGCCTAGTCCCACAACGATCAGGATCAAGTCGAGCGCGTAACGCCGCCAAGTCGGTCGTTGCGGCGGACGCGCCGCCAAGTATTTGAACTGCGCAAGGCTGCGCCGCGCCGCTGGCAAGGCAGGCAAGCTCAACATGATGAGCGCCGCCGCTGCTGCCAGTCCGCTCAGCAGGAAAGCGTTGGCAGGGATGCCCGGCATCGGCGCGCTGCCGCTCTGTGCTGCGCCCAGCGGACTGATCAGCCATAGCAGATTGAGCAAGAGCGCAGCTAGCGGCGCGCCCAGCGCTGCGCCTATCGCGCATAACATGAGCATGGTGAGCGCCTGCAAACGCATCAACTGCCAGATGCCTGCGCCGCGACTGCTCAACGCTGCCCATTCTTCAGCTTGCGTCTCAAGGTACAAACTGACCGTCGTGACCAAGTGGTAGAGCATCACCAGCAGCACGGCGCCTGCCAGCAGGATGATCGGCGGCTCAGTGCGCGCCACCTGATCCACATAGCGGTCTAGGTCGCGCAGCAGCGGATTGGCGCTCAGCAAGCCGCGATAGTCGGCTGTCAGCTTATCCACCACGAATTTCAGGCGCTCGCGCGTCTGATTGAGCGTGTCGGCTGTGACGGCGGCGCCGTTCAGCCGCACTTGCCAGACGTAGCTGTTGTTCTCGCCGCCGCGCAAGGTCTGTGTCGCTTTGGCGATCCAATCGCTATACGCGCCTTCGGTCACGATGAACGCAAGCTGATACTGTCTATCGGTCAAGCCGACCTGAATCAACTCGCCTTCTAGCGCGCGCCGATTGCCTTGCCAGATCAGATCGTCAGGATCGGCAGCCTCAACAATGCCGACCACATGCACGACCACGCGATTGGACGGCAGCTCGCCGATGGCGAAGCGCGAGCCGACGCTGTAGCCGCTCTGGCGCGCCGCTTCAACGCCAAGCACAGCTTCAACGTCGCCAGTGGAATACATGCCGATGCCTTTATCAATCCGCTCTTCTTCAGTCAGCGCGCTGCGCTCAGGCGAATCAGGCGGCGCCAAGCGCACAGGCAAGCGCCCTTCGATCACGCGCAGGCGCTGCGCAAGGTCGGAGAAAGCGTAAGCGTGAAAGGTGAACTCAGCGCGCGGCGTCAGCTCGGTGGTCGGCTCGCCATACTGATAGCTGAAGCCGCCAAAAGCTGAAGCTGAGCGCGAGACACGCGTCAAACTGCCGACCAGCTCGCCCAGCTGTTCCGTGATGAACGACCAATCTTCAGGCGCGAATGGCTGTGGATTGATCAAGGTGAGCGTCAAGCGCTCAGCAGGCGCTGCGTCGAGCGTGAAGCGGATGCCTGCCTGCACCATCGCGCGCACGTAGAGCGGCGGCAAGGCGAAGAACGCGGTCACTAGGCATATCGCGAGCGTCAAAATGGCGAGTTGGCGCCATGTGCGCAACGCACGGCGCACAGCCAGTGAAAAGTTCACAGCATCACGCTCACAAGCAAGCTAAGCGGACTAAAAAGCGGATCGCAGTACGGGACAGATGCTCTCGCCGCATAGGATATTTCTCCATTCGATTGTATGTTCTAGCAGCGTGCCTGTCAACACAGGCGCTCAGACGCGGCGCAGCGCGTAGCCAATTGCCACAGCGCCAAGCGCCGTCATCAGCAGACTGTAGCCGAACGCTGCGCTCGGCGAGAACAGCGTCCACAACGCGCCGACCACAAGGCTGGAGATGAAATCGCCTGCGCCATTGACTGCAGCCAAAGCGCCGAAGCCTGTGCTGCGCACCGATTCTTCCACCAGATCGGCAGCAATGGCGCGCTCAAGCGCTTGCTGCGCTGCGTAGACCACGCCGCCGATGATGAAGATCAGCGCCAAGGTCGCCACGCCGCTCGGCGCGCTGACCAGCAGTAGATTCATCAGCACAGCGAGAGCGTACGCCGCGATCAGCATCGTCCGTTTGCCGATCCGATCGGCTAGCCAACCGAATGGATAAGCGCCGACCGCGTAAAAGATGTTGTGGATTGTGTACAGCAAGATTGCCAGACCGTTCGCCGCCTCAGCGCCCATGTTTGGCGTGAGCGCCGTCGCTGCGTAAAGGATCAGCAACGTGTGCGAGAAATCGCCTGCGCCGAAGATCGCAATACCGATCAAATAACGCCTGAAGCGCAGCGGCAGCGCGCGCAGCGCCGCGCCGAATGACCGCTTGCTCACAGTCCGCTCAGCGCGCTCGCGCACCAAAAACAAGATGCTGGCAGCCGCCAATAGTCCCGGCAGCATTCCGAGCGCGAAGATCAGTTGATATACGCCTAGCGCGTTTTCGCCCGCCGCTAGAGATGTCACAACAAGCAAAGCGACCGCCGGACCGCCAATTGCGCCCAGCGTATCGGCTGCCTCATCCAAGCCGAAGGCGCGTCCGCGCGCAGATGACGGCACAGCATCCGCCAAGAGCGCGTCGTGTAGCGGCGAACGAAAGCCGCGCCCTGCCCAGCCGAGCGCGCGCGCCGCCAAAACGCCGAGCCAAGCGCTCGCCAGTGCGTACATGCCCGTCGTGATGCCCGTCACTGCATACGCAATCGCCGCCCAGCCGCGCCGATCCTGCACACGGTCGCCGATCCAGCCGCCGATCAGCTTGAAGGCGCTCGATAAGCCGTCTGAGACTGCCTCGATGAGCCCGAGCGCGAACGGCGGCGCGCCCAGCAGTGTCAGGAAGAGCGGCAAAACCGCCGTGCCTGCCTCATGACCGAAGTCCGAGAGAAAGCGATTGAGCGCCAAGCCGATCACGTCGCGCGTCAGCCAACGCGTCTCGGTCTGTTCTTTTGCCTGTTTGTGAGGCACGCGCTCAATCCTCACCAATGCGCAAGGTCTGCGCCAATGAGAGCCGCCGCACCAACAGCGCGCTCGCCAGCAGCACGCCGATCAGCACTGCACCGATCAGCGCGCCATACTGCATCAGCGCCGCCGTCTCAACCTGCACGATGAACGGCGGCGTGATTTGCGCTCCGCTGGCATCCTGCGCCAAGCGCGGCACCACTTGCGCGCTCAGAATCGCGCCGAGCGCCGCACCAATCAACACGCCCAAGCCGATCACAAAGCCTTGCTCAAAGGCAAGCTGTCCGATCACGCGGCTGGCAGGCAAGCCGAGCGCACGCAAGACGCCGAACTCAGCGCGCCGCGCCGCCGCCGTCAGCGCCGTGTAGGTCAGCAAGCCAACAATGCTCAGCGCCAGCGCCACGACGAATTGCGTGAACATCAAGCCCAGCAAGCCGCGCCCTAACGGATCGGTCTGTAGCGTCTGGCGCTCGCCATCGAGCGTTTGCAAACGCAGCCATGCGCGCTCGCCATGCGGCTGTAGTGCAGCCGCCAGCGCTGAGGCAGTCACGCCTTCCGCCGCTTTCAGCCATACCTCATCGGCGTAGAGCGCCGCGCTCGGACGCCGATTGAGCGCGTACAGCAATGGATCGCGCTCAGTGATGGCGAACGGCATGAACTGCCGATCTTGTATCCAAACGCCATCGCGCTGATAGGCGTCGTACAACGTCGGATAGTAGGCTTGTGGCGCGTCGCTCAGGCGGAACTGCACATTCACGCCCAATACATTGCGCAAGGTCAGCACCTGCCCTGCCTGCAAACCGAGCCGCTCGGCAAGGCTGCGGCTGACGATCATCGGAATTGGCGGCAGCTCAGGATAGTTGAGCAGCACGCCCATGCGCGCCGTCTCCGCCGTCTGATCCCACATGATGCCCAAGCCGCGCCGCCCATCCAGCGAATCAGGCGTGGCATTGCCGCGCACTTGCGCGCCGCTATCATAGACGAATTCCCAAGCGCCTTGACGCAATAACGGCAACGCCTGACGGTTGCCTGCTGCATCGGTCGCGCTCAGCTCGGTCAGATACAACCTCAGGAAGCGCTCGCCGCTGCTCGACCTGCCGCGATGCTGCCAGTAGAACGAGACCAAGCGCACAGGCGCTTGTGGCGCGTAGCTGAGCGTCGCCAAATCTGCTTCCAGTAGCGCCCAGCCGTCTGCATAGAAGCTTTCGCCGCCGCCATAGCCTGCTCGTGCGCTGCCCGTGCGCGCATACGCGATCTCCACCGCCCGAAACGGCACGTGCAGCCAACTGCCCGCCGCATCTTGCAGCCGCGCATAGAGCGTTGTGCGCCGCAGCAAACGGTCAAGGTCTGGCACATGCGCAAAACCTGTCCAAACGTCAAAACGCGCCCATAGCCGCATGGTCTGTGGCACAAATGGCAGCGCCTCGCCAACTTGCGGCAGCGCTCGGACAGACTCAGGCGCGCTCGGCAGCCGCAGCGCGCCTAGATCGTCGCGCCAATAGACGCTTTGCGCGAAGGTCGCCGAATCGACCGCCAGAAGTTGGCCGTTCAACGCGGCACGCGAAGCATCCGTCTGAAAGTTCACAGCGCGCAGCCGCCATGCCACAGAAACGGCTGCTACTTCAGGCGCTGATGTGTAGGCTTGCGCAGCGCGCGCGCGCCCTGCGTTCAGCCGCAAGTCGCGCTCGTTGACGCGCACATCGGTGCCGACGCGATAGCGCGCCTGATCCATCTGACTGCGGTCAACCGTAGCGCGGAAGCTGGTGGCGAACCAACCGATGCCGATGGCAAGCGCGAGCAGAAACGTGATGCGTCCGTAGTGCAGCGGCTCGCGCGCCAGCTGCCAAGCGCCCAGCGCGCCAATGACGCCGCGTCCCAGCGCCAATAAGCGCGCCGCGAGCGCCGCCAGAAGCGGAAAGACGCGCAACAAGATGCTGCCCAAGCCTAGAAAGAGCAGCGCAGGCGCTAGGAGCAGGAATGGATCGGTCGTGTTGCCGCCTGCCGTCGTAGTGAAGAGCGGCGTCTCACGGCTGACCAAGCGCAGGAGCGCCGCAATGCCCAAAACTGCCAGCACTACGTCCACGTAATAGCGCTGCCACCACGCCTGACGCGCGCTGCGTTGCGCCACGCCGCCTGCCGCGATCAACGGGGAGCGCAGCACAGGGCGCAACGTGGCGATCAGCGCCACAAAGGCGACGCACGCCGCCAGCGCTGAGAAAAGAAATGCGTCAGCGGTCAAGATCAGTGGCAGATCGGGATAATTGGCGAAGAACGGCGCGATCAGGATCAGTAACTGCTGCGCCAAAAATGGCGCGCACAGCGCGGCGATCAGGCACAGGATGAACGCCTCGAAGCCGCGCACGATCAGCAGCGCGCTATCCGTCGCGCCGCGACTTTGTAGCATGGCGATCTCGCGCCGCTCGCCGCGCCGCACTAATGCCGCGGTCACCAACAGGAAGAACAGGACGAGCGCGCCAATTTGCAGCAGCAAGAGCGTGAAAGGCGCTTCCAACGAGCGAATGGCGCGCTCATAAGCGAGCAACACGCCGTTATCCACGTTCTGGTCGCCCTGCACTTGCCAGTTGATCAAGCGCGTGAAGCGTACCAGCTGCAGCGGCGCGCCGTCCTCAGCCTGGCGAAAGGTCTCGACGAGTGCAGTATCGTAACTGAGTAGTGCAGCGCGCGCCTCAGGGCTGCGCGGAAAAGATAGCCGTGCGTGATCGAACAGCAAGCGCCAGCCGAAGCGCAAGGGCGTATCAGGGATGAACTCTGCGGCGGCGCGCAGGAGCGAATCGCGTGTGGTAAGCGCCGCGAACTCAGCGCGGTACTCGCCGCTGGTCTCGCTGTAGCGCAGCGGCGATGGATTCATGAAATAGGCGCGCTGCACAGGCGGCAGACTCTCAGGCTGCGCTGCTACGCCGACGATGCGCGCGCGGATGTTGCGGCTGCTCGCCCAGCCGCCGCGCGGACCGCCTTGATCGAGCGTCAAAATCTCGCCAATCTGGAAGCCATGCGCGTTTTGCGCCTCAAACGGGATGACGATCTCCAAGTCAGCCTCAGGATCGGCGCTCAGGTCGCGCGGCAGTCTGCCATCCAGCAAGGCGACGGCATCCGTCCAGGCAGCGTGATAGGCGAGGTACGCGCGCAAGGTCGGATCAGGAATGCGCGTCTCGCCGATCTCAGGTGGCGGATTGATGGCGAGCGCGCTCGACTCAGCGTAAAAAGCGATTTGGTTCAGCCAAGCGGGAAAAGCGTCAAAGTGCGCCGCGGCGAGCGCACGAAATTGCGCGTCATACTGCGCGATAATCGCTGAGAGCGGCTCTGAGCGCTGATTCGGGATGACGGCAAGGCTGGCAAGTGCATGGATTTCTTCCAGCGGCAGCTGATTGAACCGCTCCACCATGCTGACTTGCGCGACTGCGCTCAGATAGAGCGGAATCAACGCGCCAACTGCCGCGCTCAGCAGCGTGCCGCTGATCACAGTCAGCAACGAGCGCCATTGCGCGCTCAGGCGGCGCAGCGCCAAGCGACCTGCCCAAGCCAGCGAGAAGCCTGCGATCACGCACAATTGCCTTTCAGATCAGCGCGCCGTGCCGCTCAGGATGCATCGCCTTCGCCGCCGCCGCGCCGCACGTAGCGATAGGTGATACGTCCGCGCTTGAGGTCGTATTCGCTCAGCTCCACGCGCACGCGGTCGCCCAGCAGAATGCGGATGAAATGTTTGCGCATCTTGCCCGAGAGATACGCCATAACTTCGTGTCCATTATCGAGCGCCACGCGGAATGTGGCGTTGGGCAGCGTCTCAATCACTTCGCCTTCAACTTCGATCTTCGATTCAGATTCTTTGGGCATAGCCGTCCTTTCTGTTCATCGGGCGCGGCGCTCTCATCCAAGTGGCGCTCGGATGAGAGCAGCGCACATCAACCTTGATTGCGTTGCTGCTTGCGGCGAGCGCGACGAATGGCTTTCTTCTTGGCAATGCGGCGCAGCTCGCTCTTGGAGACGTGCCAGCGCTTGCGGCGCACTGTGCTGAGAATGCCGCTCTTCGCCACTTGCTTGCGGAAGCGCCGCAACAACTGCTCTTGCGTCTCATTCGGACGCAACGTGACCGTCGTCATACGATTTTTCACCTCCTCTCCTCACCTTATCTTGATATACCGTTGTACGGCTCAGCAGGACTGTAAACAAGGCAAGGGCAAGCGCATCGCCTGCCCTGCCCAGTGCTACCTCTGTGCGCTCTGCCAAAGGACGTCGCAAACTCAGCCTGCCACCTCAACGTTCTGATCTTGCGAATAGTCTACCGCAGCTGCCGCGTTTTTACCAGTGCCAGGTGGAATAACTGCCAGCACTGTGCCATGTTCTTCCGTCCAGCGCGCGCGTTCTTCAGCCGTCACGTCTTTCAGGCTCAAGCCAAGCCGCTGACGATGACTCTCGATGCTGATGATGCGCATCAGCAGCTTATCACCTTCGCGCAGCACCTGCGTCGGATCGTCAGGCGGCGGATCGCCCATCTGATTGGTGTGCAGCAGCGCCTCGATGCCCGGCTCTAAGCTGATGAACGCGCCGAATTGCGCCACGCGGCTGATCGTGCCTTCCACCAACTGACCGACGTGATACATCTCGTCAATCAACGACCAAGGATTCGGCTGAAGGCGCTTGAGCGAGAGACCGATGCGCTTGCTCTCTTGATCGAGCCGCAAGATGTATACGTCCAGCTCCTGCCCAACCGTCAGCAGCTCGCGTGGATGCTTGACGCGATGCCATGCCAACTCGCTGATGTGGATCAAGCCATCGGCGCCGCCCAAATCCACAAATGCGCCGAAGTCGCGCAAGCCGCTGACCACGCCGCGCCGCACTTCGCCTTCCTGCAAGTTCTCCAAAAGCGATTCCTTGTTCTGGTCGCGCTGCCCGCGTTGTGCGTCACGCTGGCTCAGCACCAGACGGCGGCGCTTGCGATTCACCTCAATCACCTTGATGTAAATCTTCTTGCCCACCAAGTTCATCATGAAATCTTTGCGGTCGTCCTCGCTCAAGCCGCGCGGCAAATCTGCCACGTGGCTGGCAGGGATGAAGCCGCGTAGATTGCCGAACGGCACGATCACGCCGCCGCGGTTAGCATCTGCCACCACTGCCTCGATCACTTCGCCGCTCTGCATCAGCTCTTCAGCGCGCAGCCAGTCCTCGCTCTGGCGCGCCTGCGAGATCGAGACCACAAGGTTGCCGTCTTGATCCTCAGGATTGACCACGATGATCGGCACTTCCTGCCCGACCTTGAACGTGACGCCTTGTAACCGCTCCAGATCAGTGCGCGGCACGACTGCATCGCGCTTCATCTTGACATCCACAATGATGCCCTGCTCGTCAATGGCAAGAATCGTCCCCATCAGCAGATCGCCGCGCTCAGGCTGCTCCATGCTGCTGAACGATTCTTCGAGCAAAGCGCCGAAGTCCATCTCTGGACTTTTCCCAATAACCGATGATTCCATCTTTCTCCGACCCCCTGAGGGTAGTTTTTGATTCGCGTCAGGCGCGCCTGCGTAGCCTGCTGCCGCGCATGAGAAACGGCGCGCAGACTCCACTGATCAAATAACGCCGAGCGTGCGCAAGCGTTGTGCTGCGCCTGCGATGATCTTTCCGAAGTGCTGAGGCAAGCGCGTCCTAGCCCGAATCGATCTCAGTATATCTGTTGGAAATGTGTTTGTCAAAGGGCAAAAAAATGCGGGCGTGTCGAATTTCAGATCGGTTTTCAGATCGGTAGAAAATCCGCTAGGTGCGCCGCGTTCCCACACCACCTGCACACTGACCACCCGACGCGTGTCATGTTCAACTATCATCAGCTTGAGTGCCTGCGTGCGCACAGCTTGGCTATGGCGATGCGGCTCGGGATGCGGCGCGTGGACACAGCAGCAGCGCTTGCAGAAGTAGCACTGCTGCCGCGATGGATTCAAGCCGTTTTGATTTGATGCGCTGTGGCTCAGCAATAGGGACAACTTTCATGCTGAAGACTGTACAGCTTTCTCTCCGCGCGATTTCAGAAGCCGATGTCATCGCTGCCATCGTCTTTGCCGCCCGAGCCGCCACTGCCTGAGCCGCCGCCGCTGCCGCCTGCTGTCGCAGTCGGACGCACGCCCGGCGGCAAGGGCGTGATCGAAAGCACCACCTCGCAGCCTACGAACACGCGCACCTCTGCCTGGTCAACCCACGCCTCAGCGTAGCTGCCGAAGACCACTTTCCACCATTTCACGCCGTCAGCTGAGGCGAACTGCCCAGTCACAACATACGGCACGTTCAATTGCAGCCGATTCAAGATGCCTGAGCGTTTGCTCGGCGTGCCGTAGACAGCCGCGCCCGACCGACCTGTGGATTGCACCAGACACGGCACTAAGGTCGGCTCAGCAGTCTCAGTCGGCGTCAGTGTGACAGTTGGCGTCGGCGTCTCAGTTGGCGTTAACGTGACGGTCGGTGTTGGCGTCTCAGTCGGCGTCAGTGTGACGGTCGGCGTCGGCGTGTGAGAAGGCGTCTGAGTTGGCGTTGGTGACGGCGTGAAGGTGAAAGTCGGCGTGTGCGTAGCAGTGAAAGTCGGCGTCGGCGTGTCAGTTGGCGTATCGGACGGCGTGAGGGTGAAGGTCGGCGTCGGCGTGACGGTCGGCGTATCGGACGGCGTGAAGGTGAAGGTTGGCGTTGGCGTGACAGTCGGCGTGGACGTCCAAAGCGTCGCCGTCGCCGTCAGACCTGCCTCGAAGATCGCCGTCTCTGCCACGAGCGTGTTCGCCAGCGCTGCGATGAGCGCCTGCGCAGCTTGTGTTTGACGCGCTCCAACCTCAGCGGTTTGTGTGAAGTCGGGCGTGAGCGTATGCGTGGCGCTCGGCGTGTGAGACGGCGTGAAAGAAGCCGTCACGGTCTGAGTCGGCGTGTGTGTGAAGGTCGGGCTTGGCTCAAGGCTCGGCGTGACAGTCGCGCTTGGGCTGAGTGTCGGCGAAGGCTGCGCACTAGCGGTCTCGGTCAGCGCGAGCAAGGCGAGACGCTCAGCCGTGACCGTGCCTTCCAAATTCAGGTTGTTATTGCCGCTGCTGGCGAGCAGGATGAGTAGCAGCGTGACAACCAACACAGCGATGACGCCGCTGAGCAGCGGCATCGGCGACATGCCGCGCCGTTTCTGCGCAGGCAGGACGGGCGCCGTGACGGTCGCTTCTAGCGGTGTAGGCGCGCCGAGCGGCGTGACAATCGGCACGGCAGGCGCAGTGCGCGAATCTTCGGCAGGCGCGGCAGGCGTGTGTAGCGAGAGCGCCTTGCCCGAGAGCGCCGCTTCAAGGTCTTCAGCCAGCTCTTGCGCGCTGCCATAGCGCTCTTCGCGATTTTTGGCGAGCGCGCGGAAGATGACCGCTTCCACTTGCACGGGCAAATCTTTGCGCAGTCTCGTCAAGCGCGGCGGCGGCTCGGTCAAGTGCTTGAACATCAAGCTGGCAGGCGTATCGCCGATGAACGGCAGCTGTCCGCTGAGCATCTCGAAGATCATCAAGCCGAGCGCGTAGGTATCAACGCGCAGGTCAACAGGCTCGCCGCGCCACTGCTCAGGCGACATGTAAGACGGCGTGCCAATGGCGATGCCTGTGCCTGTCAATTGCGTCGAGCTGCTATCCACTTTGGCGATGCCAAAATCGGTCAGGACGGCATTGTCAGCGTTATCGAACAGGACGTTTTGCGGCTTCAGATCGCGATGGATGATGCCGCGTGCATGAGCGAGCGTGAGCGCTGAGGCAATTTGCTTGGTGATGCGCAGCGTCTCTTGCGGCGCGAGCGCGCCATGCTTGCGCAGACGATCCGAGAGGCTGCCGCCAGGCAGCAAGCGCATGGCAATGTAGACCGTCTCGCCTTCTTGACCGTAATCATAGATGGTGATGATGTTCGGATGCTCAAGTCTCGCGACCAGTTCCGCCTCACGGCGGAAGCGCACCAGAAAATCTTCCGATTCGGCGAGCGACGCCTTCATGACCTTGATGGCGACCTCGCGTTTGAGATCGGTTTGGCGCGCACGATAGACGGTCGCCATGCCGCCTTTGCCCAACACGGCGAGAATTTCAAATTTGCCGAGTCGCTGCCCTACTAAGTCCGACACTGCGCTGACCGTCCCTTTGTGAGCGTGCTGTTGCGCTTACTATACCACAAAACGTGAAGATGCCACGCATCGCCGATAGCCTACGCTTCGCCGCTGATCGCCAAGAGACTCTCGCCAATGGGCGCGCCTTGCGCTATGATGTGCAGCACGATTCTCACCTAGTTAGAGGCGACCTGTGAAGTTTTTGACTCGCATCCTGCTCGCCTGTCTGATGCTCTTCGGCATGATCGCCGCCGCGCTCAGCAGCGCCGAGACCGCGTACAGCCAGAACGGTGCCATCGCGACCAACACACGCCGTCCTACGCAATTCATCGTCGCGACCAACACGCGTCGTCCATCTGCCACGCCAACGCTCACACCGACTCTCACGCACACACCGACGCTGACGCCGACGCCGACCGTGATCGGACCGATCACCTATCCCGAGAACATCAATCCGCTGACAGGCTTGCCGTATCCCGATGAAGCGGCGCGCAATCGGCGCAACCTGATCGTCAAGGTCTCCAACTATCCTTACATGGTGCGTCCGCAGGCGGGCTTGGATAAGGCGGATATCGTCTATGAGTATGAAGTGGAAGGCGGCGTGACGCGCTTTGCTGCCATCTATCGCTCGCAAGGCGCGGAGCATGTTGGCTCGATCCGCTCAGGGCGGCTGCTCGATCTTGAGCTGGTGGTGATGTACAACGCCCTGTTCGCTTACAGCGGCGTCAACGATGCGATCAAGGCGATGATCGGCGAGGCGGAATGGAAATATCAAACGCTCACGCCGCAATTCGGCGATAACTGTCCGCCGTTTTGCCGTTTTCCCAAGCCGGGCGTGCCATTTGAGCATACGCTCTTCGGCAACACGTTCCAGATGTGGGAACTCGCCGCGCGCCGCAACGTCAATCAAGGCTACATCGCGCGCGGCTTTGCCTTCGATGAGACGCCTGATGCAGGCGGTAAGCCGATCAACGATATCTACATCAAATGGTATGGCGATCAAAATGCGCGCTGGCAGTACAATCCTGCAGACGGCAAATACTACCGCTGGAACACAGGCTATCCGCATGTGGACGCGCTGACGGGCAACCAACTGACCACCGATAACGTCGTGATCGTCCAAGCGGAGCACGTAGATCGCCCTGACATCTATGAGAGCGAGAGCGGCGCCAAGACGGTTGAAATTCAGCTCTGGGGCAGGGAAAAAGCCATTG
>Ga0308403_1000070_pt1 | contig 39242 bp, 34 predicted proteins | sample HotsprSampleOSM3_FD_203470 | JGI IMG/M metagenome (GOLD analysis project Ga0308403, IMG submission 203470) | Hot spring phototrophic mat microbial communities from Octopus Spring, Yellowstone National Park, Wyoming, United States - 20060914_OS-M3 ... | reverse complement strand
CAGCGACCCATCGCGACTTGTGGTCGGCACAGTGATCTACGTGCCGCGTCCGCTCAGCACACCGACTGCCTTGGCGATTTTTGGCGTGAATATCCGCAACTGCGATGATCCGCTACGGCGCATGGTCAACATAGCGCCTGATAGCACACTGCGCGGCACGTTCGCCATCATCGGCACAGCGCAGCATGACAACTTTCAGTTCTACAAGATTGAAATTCGCGCCGATGGCAGCGATCTATGGCAGAACATCGTCACGCGCTCCACGCCTGTGGAAGGCGGCGTGTTGGCAACCTTCAACACGGCGCTCTTGCCGAGCGGACTCTACTGGTTGCGCCTGACTGTGGTGGACAAGACGGGCAATTTTCCGCCGCCGTGCGAAGTGCGCGTGATCCTCGCGCCTTAAGCAGGCTCTGTATGGATGGTCACGCGCTGCACAAGCGGAATTTCGTTGCGAATGCACACTTCAACCTGCTCAGCAATGGCGTGCGCCTCTTGGACGCTCATCTCGCCTGAGAGCGTGCAGCGCAACGTGATGGCGTAGCCGCCCGCCACAGCGCGCACGCTTGCGTCGCTCCAATGCGCCTCAGGCTGAGCGCTGCGCGCCACTTGCAGCGCTTGCTCGCGCAGCAGCGCTGCGTGTCCGCTGTGCAGCACCACATCCGCTTGACGGCTGGCAGGCTCGATATGCGTGATCACATCGCAAATTTCGGGCAGCGCAGCGCGCACGCGCGCCTCAAAGACGCTCACCTGCTCGTGCGCCGCCGCCAAGGTCAGCAATGGCGAGACTTCCACGTGCATCTCCAGCGCGATGCCTCTGCCTGTCACGATCTCGGTCATCTCGTGCATTGCCAAGCCGAGCGCGTCCGCCACAGCGCGCACGACCGTCGCACGGTCAGGCGGCGCCGCGTAATACGGCTGCACTTGCACTTGCACTTCCGTCACGCCGCTCAGCGATTCCTTCAGGCGCGCTTCGATCTCGCCTGCAATGGCGGACGCGCGCTCTGCTGTTGTGGCAGGCTGCACGCGCACTTCGACATCGGCGTGGACGGCGTCGGACGGTCCGCGGCTGCGCACGCGGCTGACCGATTCCACGCCCGGCACGCTCGCCACCACGCGTTGCACTGCCTCAGGATCGAGCGCGGCGCGATCCGCCAACACTTGTGAGGTCTGCCGCAGGATGCTGAAAGCTGCCCGTCCGATCAAGACGACGATCAAGAGCGCCACGACGGTATCTGCCCATGCGATGCCGAGTCCGGTGAAGATCAAGCTGGCGATGACCGAGAGCGAGACGAAGATATCCACGCGCGTATGCGCCACATCGGCGCGCAGCACATCTGAGCGCAAGCGGCGCGCTTGCGTCGTTTCGTACAACACCACGCCAATGTTGACCGTCAATGTGCCAAGCATGACCGCAAAGCTGATCGGCGAGACTTCCACTGCGCCGCCGTGCAGCAGCCGCTCGATAGCAGTCGTCAAAATTTCCCACGCTGCCACCAGCAGCAAGCCGCCGATAGCGAGCGTAGCGAGCGTCTCGAAGCGGCGATGACCGTACGGATGCTCAGCGTCAGGCGGCTGCGCAGCCACAGAAGCAGCCAACATTCCGATCAAATTCGAGGAAGCGTCCATCGCCGAGTGGAAGCCATCGGCGATCATGGCGAGCGAGCCTGTTAGCACGCCGACCAGCAGTTTGGAAATTGAGACAAGGATGTTAGCCGCCAGCGTATTCCGAAAGACGCGCTGCACTTGCCTGAAGCGCTGTGAGTCGGTCAGCGCACTCATGCGTCGTCAGCCGTCGGACTCTCAGGCGCGCTTTCCACAGGCGCGTTGCGCGGCGCGCTGCGCAGCAGCGGAATATCGGCGACGAGCCAGTTATCGCGCTGGCGCTGCTCAAGGTTGATCTCAACCTTATCGTGCGCGATCGGCACGTATTTTGAGATCACGGCGATGATTTCATCCTTCATGCGCTGGATTGTCTCAGGCGGCAGCTCGCTGCGATCTGTCACTAAGACCAATTGTAGGCGTTGCTTCGCCACGCTGCCGCTGCCTGTCTGGTTGCGGCGTCCCAACAAACGCTCCCAAAAGCTACTCATCAAATACGCTCCCTTGCCGCGCTCCAGCGCCTGTGAAAAGCCGCGTCAACCGCCTGAAGAAGCCTTGTGAAGCATTGGTGTGAGTATGTGGCACATCCTCGCCGAGCAAACGCCGCGCAATCTCAGCGAATGCCTGCCCTGAGCGCGAATTCGGCTCAGGCATTCCGCGATTGCCTGCGATCAAGACTGTTTCATCTTCTGGCACCACGCCGATCAGCTGGATAGAGAGGATATCGGTCACGTCGTCCGCTGAGAGCATCTCGCCGCGCTTGACCATCTCTGCCTTCACGCGATTGATGATCAAGCGCGATGGCGGACGCTTTTCCAGCAGCTCAATCATGCCGATGATCCGATCTGCGTCGCGCACTGCCGAGACCTCAGGATTGGTCACGATCAGCACTTCATCGGCAGGCGCTACCGCATTCTTGAAGCCGCGCTCAATGCCTGCAGGACTATCAATTAGGATGAACTCAAATTGCGGACGCAGCTCATCGGTGATGCGCACCATCTGCGCAGGACTGACCGCCGTCTTATCGCGATTCTGCGCGGCAGGCAGCACGTACAGCTCAGGATACGCTTTGTGACGGATGAGCGCTTGCGCCAATTGGCAACGTCCTTCCACCACATCCACGATGTCGTAGACGATGCGATTCTCCACGCCTAGGATCAAATCGAGATTGCGCAAGCCGATATCAGCGTCAATGCACACCACGCGCTTGCCCAAGCGCGCCAGCGCCGCCGAAAGATTGGCGGTCACTGTTGTTTTGCCCACGCCACCTTTGCCCGATGTGATGGTGATGACGCGGCTGGCAGATTGTCTGCTTCTCACTTGTGACATCTTCTCTTCTCTCAAGCTCAGCCGTCCCACGCCTCTGCCACGATCCGTCCCTGCCGCACGAAAGCGATCTCGGGCTTCGGCTTGCGCCGTCGGTCAGGCGGCGAGATCGTGATGTAGCCTGCGATGCGCAATTGCGTCGGCGCAAGGTCGAGCGCGCACACAAAGGCGCTCTCATCGCCGTTCGCGCCTGCATGAACTGTGCCGCGCAATTTGCCCCACACGATCACGTTGCCGCCTGCCACGATCTCCGCGCCCGGATTGACGTCACCGACCACGATCACGCTACCGTCATGGCGCACTGTGCGTCCGTTGCGCAAAGTTCGGTTGACCAAAATCGCCGCTGTGCCATGCTCTTCAGAGCTGACCTCTGGCAGCTCCAATTGACCGCCATCCGCCACCAGCGACGTCTCTAAGCCCATATTGCGCGCCGTGCTTTGCGTCGTAGCACTGCTGCTGATGACCGCCCAGAGCGTGATGCCGCGCTTACTGAGCATCAAGCGCAGGCTATCCAGCTCATGCGGCAGCACAGGTCGCTCGCCAACGTTCAGCGCGATCCGCGCCTGCGCGCCGCTGAAGAAGGTGCGGTTCTCGTCAATGCGTGCGGCAAGGCGCGCCACTAGCTCGCTCCACTCGTCGCTGCCCGCTTTCAGAGTCAGCAGCAGCCCTTCGCGGATACCTTTAATTGTAATCGAGTCATCTTTGACGGTCATGTGTTGCGTTTGAAAACTAAAACTACTCGCTCGCCGCAGCCGCTTTAATCCTATCATCAACGGGCGCGCTGCACAATGCGCCAATTGTTTATATAGAAAATCTATCTAAGTTATAAAAAACTCGTAAAAAGGGAAAAAGCCGAGCAATTTTTGCATTTTTGCGTTTTGGCTTTTCTCAGGAACGCTTGTACACTGTGAGCAATTGTACTCATAAGAAAGGAATGCAGCTGTGAGCGCGCCTAAAATTCAAGCTGATTATGATAGTCTTAATGAAATTGCAAGGCACTTTGCCGCTAGAGCGCAAGATACTAATCGTTTGATTCAGACTGTTGATCGTTGTGTGGACGAGCTGAGGCGCGGTGCGTGGATCGGCAAAGGCGCCAGCCAATTTTATGCCGAGATGGAACGAGAAGTTTCGCCTGCGATGCTGCGCCTGCGCAACGCGCTCAATGATGCCAGCAGCGCCACGACGCGCATCGCCCAAGCGCTGGAGCGCCACGAGCGCGAAGCCGCTGCGCTCTTCTACGGCGGCGATGGCGCAAGCAGCGCGGTCAGCGCAGGCGGCGCGGCAGCAGTTGCTGCAGGCAGCGTTCTGAACTTCTTGCGGAACATGATCCAAGGCGGCAGGGACGCTCGCGATGGTTTTGTCAAAGCGATCAACAAGCTCATCGGTACAGCTGCAGGCTTATCTTTTGATAAACTGGGCGTGCCGTACCTTGCCAAGCGCAGCGGCGAGGCTTTGCAAAAGATATTGAGCGGCACGGGCGGCAAAATTTTAGGCGGCGTGGGCGGCGGCGTTCTGGGCGGCGTTGTAGATATCGCTTTTGCCTACCTCAATGGCACGCCTGTTGATGGCAACGTTGTGTTCGATCAGCTTGTCAGCGGCGGCATACAAGGTGCGATTGGCATGACTGGAGTCGGCGGCATTGTTTTGCTGGCAGACGCAGGCATTCAAATTGTAGGGCAGGGTGCTGCGCAGCTTGCCTCAAATAACGCCGATTGGCTTGCTTACGGCGACTTGGCGCGCGCTGAGTCTATCCGTCAAACGGCTGATCGCTTCTCGGTTGCGCTTGATAACCTCAGCATTGATAATCGCATTGACGGTATGGTAGGCGCTATCCGTAACGGCTTTCAAACAGGCGATGTGCTTGGCGCGGTCGGCGGCGTGGCAACTGAACTTGGACGCTTTGCGATTGGCGGCGTTGGCGGCACAATTGCAGAAGGCGCTCAATTGGCGTGGCACACAGGCGCAGGTCTGGCTGCGCGCGCTGGCGATGCTATCGGTAGCGCGTTGAGCAGCGCTCAGACTGCTGTACAGAATTTCTTCAGATTCACATGGTAAACTTCAGGGCAAAAAACGGAGACCTATTCAATGACCAATCCGACTGATGGCGCAACTGAGCGCACACCTGCTATCCTGCTTGACCTGAGCGATTACGAGACCGCGATCATCCTGCGTCAGCTTGGCGCGCCGCGCCTGCCCGGCTTCACGCCTGAGGAGACGCTCGATGCAGCCGTTGAGACGGCTATTCTGAGCGTTCTGTTGGCGCGCGGCTTTGCGCGCCTCACGCCTGAGAACACGGTCGCGATTGAAGACGGCATCTCAGCAATCGTTGGCGCAGGCGCGCTGTTCGGCGCGGCGCTCTCGCTCACGGTTGCAGATGAGCAGAATCGGACAGAACAGCACTGGTTTTACATCGCGCCAGGCGTCACTGTTTACCACACGACGATCCTGCCGCGCGTGCAGCGCTTCCAAACCGTGCCAGATAGCTTAGCCATGACGGTCATGCTGGCGCAACTGATGCGGATCGATCCGAATAGCACGGCTAGAGCGGTCAGCGACGGCGCGACGATGCCGCTCAGCCTTTGGGAACGCATCGTAGAGCTGAATAGAGCAGGTCAGCAGGCGCTGCTGGCACAAGAATTGACCGATCTCGCCGCGCCGCCTGAAATTGTGGCAGCCGTCACGCAGCCTGCGCGCCGCATGGCTGTCTCAATGCTCTATCCGCAAGCGGACGGCAGCGTGCAAGCTGATATGCTGATCGTACTCAACACAGCGGACGGCTTCTGGCTAGTGCGCATTGAAGGCGAGCAAGTCCAGATGACGCCTGCCAATAGCCGCGAGCTGCTGGACGCGCTCGCAGACTTGGTCACGCAACGCGCGCGCAATGCATAGACGAGCCAAGCGCACAGCCCTCAGGTTTTGAGGGCTGTTTTTTACGCCGCGTCGCGCTATACTCACGTCGTTGACGTTTTAGGCGGCGTTCATGCACAAAATTCTCGAAGGCGTATATGGCGTTCAGGGACTAGGCGTCGGGCGCGTTTACGTCATCACAGGCGATGACGGCTTGACATTGATTGACGCCAGCGTAGAAGGCGCTGAGCGCGCTATCGCTCGCGAGCTGGCGCGCGCCAACTACGCTTTGAAAGATATCCGCCGCATTTTGATCACGCACGCGCATCCTGATCACAGCGGCGCCTTAGCCGCGCTCGTCAGGGCGAGCGGCGCGCAGGTCTACGCGCACGCGCTGGAAGCGCCGATCATTCGCGGTGTGCAATCTGTCAGCTATAAAGAGACGGCGCTCATGCGCGTTTTCTCGCGACTGCTCGGCATCAAAGGCATGCCGCCTGCGCAAGTTGATCGCACCATCGCCGAAGGCGATACTCTGCCCGAAGTCCTGCCCGATCTGCAAGTGATCGAGGCGCCCGGTCACACAGCAGGGCAGGTCGCCTTTTATTCGCCGTCGCGCAAGTTGCTCTTCTGCGGCGACGCCATGACGCACTTCGGCAGGCTCGGCTTGCCGCTTGCGCCGTTCACATCGGATATGGCGGAAGCCAAACGCAGCGTCAAAAAGTTGGCTGCGCTTGTGGTCGAGACGCTCTGCTTCGGACACGGCGCGCCAATCGTGCGCAACGCAAGCGCGCAGCTGCGCGCCTTTGCCGCTAGACTCTAGATGAGGTGCTGATGACCATCACCATTCTCGGACTCGGTCCCGGCGATCCTGAGCTATTGACGCGCCGCGCTTGGCGAATCCTGAGCGAGGCGGAAGAAGTCTATCTGCGTACGGAGCGTCATCCAAACGTGACCGAGCTGCCGATCCAACAGCTGCACAGCTTCGATGCATGGTATGACGCCGCTGATGATTTCGCTTCGCTCTATCAACGCATTGCCGAAGAGATCGTGCGACTCGGGCAGCGTCCGCAAGGCGTCGTCTACGCCGTGCCGGGACATCCGCTCGTCGGCGAGCAGACCGTGACGCTGATCTTGCAACTAGCGCGCGCACAAGGCGTGCCTGTGCAAGTGGTGGACGGTCTGAGCTTCATCGAGCCGCTGATCGGCGCACTTGGCATAGACGCGCTAGACGGTCTGCAGCTGCACGACGCGGAGACGATCGCGCATATGCATCATCCGCCGCTCAATCCTGATGTGCCTGCGCTCTTGGCACAAGTCTACAGCAGCGCAATCGCCAGCGACGTCAAACTGACGCTCGCCAATCAATATCCTGAGACGCATGAAGTGACGTTGGTGTACAGCGCAGGCACGCCTGAGCAGCGCCTTGAGCGCGTGCCGCTCTACGCGCTAGATCGGCAGCCTGTGGATCATCTGACGTCGCTGTACGTGCCGCCGCTTCAAAGGCGCGGCAGCTTTGAGTATTTTCAGGAGATCATGGCGCACTTGCGCTCGCCTGAAGGCTGTCCATGGGATCGCAGACAGACGCATGAGTCGTTGCGTTCTTACTTGCTAGAAGAGACCTATGAAGTGCTTGAGGCGCTCGATAGCGGCGATTTGGAGCTGCTCAAGCGCGAGCTGGGCGACCTGCTCTTGCAGATTGTCTTCCACGCGCAGATCGCAGTCGAGGCGGGCGAGTTCAGCATGGCGGACGTGATCGCCTACACTTGTCAAAAGCTGATCAGGCGTCATCCGCACGTCTGGGGCGATGTGCAGGTTGACGATCCTGCGCAGGTTCACGCCAATTGGGATCAGATCAAGCGCCAAGAGCGCGCTACGGAAGGCTCAGCGGCGCAGCCTTCCGCGCTAGACGGCGTGCCAAAGACGTTGCCTGCTCTAGCCGCCGCGACCGCGCTGCACGCGCGCGCTGCGCGCACGGGCTTCGAATGGGATTGCCTAGAGGACGTGATCGCCAAAGTGCGCGAGGAACTCGAAGAGCTGGTCAGTGCGGATGGCGCTGAGCAGCGCCGCGAAGAATTCGGCGACGTGCTCTCCAGCTTGGTCAACCTTGCGCGCTGGTACGATCTCGATCCTGAGGCTGCGCTGCGCGAGAGCAACGCCAAATTTGTGCGCCGCTTTCAGTACATAGAGCAGCGCGCTGCTCAGCAAGGCAGGGCGCTCCAGAGTCTCTCGCCGTCAGAGATAGACGAACTCTGGCGCGCCGCCAAAGCCGACGGACTGTGAGCGCTCAGCGCCGTCCTGGCGTTTCCACTGAGCCGAACCAGCCCATCTCCAGCACGCCGCGCAGCAGCACGTACACCATGCCAATGCCGACCGCCAAAATGCCCCAGATGCGCGATTTCTCGGTCTTGGTGACTGCCACTGCCAACAGCGGCAACGAGAAGACGCCGACGCGCAAAAAGAGCGTGATCAGCTCGTTATTGCGGAAGAGCGCGCCCGGCACATTGCCTGTCGCCACTTTGTCAATGATCGCCAGCAGCATGGCGCCGACGAGGAACAATTGCACAGGCATTTGCGGCTTGCGCTGCCGAAAGAGCATGATCAAGCACAGGAAGAAGACCGAATAGAGCGAGATGCCCCAGATCAGATTGAACGGATCGTTCGAGATTGGATTGAGATTTTGAAAGAAGCGCTCAAGTGTTAAGTTGCCCATTGCGAATTAGAACTCCTCAATGATGATCGGATTGCACACATTATAACGCAGAATTAGGCGCGGCGCGCGATCAATCTATAGCTCAAACCTTGCAGAAGCCGCGTACGGACCGCCAGCTGATCGAACGGCAGCAACAGGCGTCCGATCAGCGTCGCCAGCCATTCGGGCATTGACAAATTGGCGATCACGTAGCCTGTGAAAGCATTGTGTGTATGCAGCTGCTCAATCTGAAACAGCGCACGGATCACTTCGAGCGGCGCTTGATGCCTGCCATAGCCTTCAAACGGACTCAAGCCGCGCGCTTCAATGCTCGCCTTCATGCGCTCTACAGCTTGCGTCCGCAAGCGCAACAGATGCCGCACTTTGTCGCGATAGCGCACTTGCGTCGGCAAGAGGAAGGTCAGGGCGCCGGCGATCAGCGCGTTGGCAGTCGGCGTGTCGAGCGGATCGATCACGAAGAGCAAACCGCGCGGCTTGAGCGCCGCCTGAACGCGCTCTAACACAGCGCGCACTTCCGCCAAGTGATGCAACACGCCGATTGCCACCACCAAGTCGTAGTGCGCTGATGGCAACGGCTCGTAGTTGATATCCGCGACGCGATAACGGATGCTGCCGCGCGGCGGATGCGACTCGGCGTAGGTTTGCGCAAGGCGAATTGCCTCAGCAGCCACGTCTATGCCTTCCACGTGCGCGCCGCGCCGCGCTATCTCCAGCGAGAGCCAACCGGAAGCGCAGCCGATCTCCAGCACGCGCTGCTCAGGTTGAACCAGCGCCAGAAGCTGCCTGATATGCCGTCCATCTACCACAGCGTAATGGCGTGTGCGCTGCATATCCGTCCAATCAGGACGCCATTTGGCGGCGAGCGCACAAGCGGCAGCGCTCCAAACTGCGCTCTCAGCCGCGATCAGCGCTTGATAGTCTTGATCAGGCTGTTGCGCGTTCATTTTCCCAACGCCTTGATCACAGTGTCCAAGTCTTTATCGCCGCGTCCGCTCAGGTTGACCAAAATAGTCGCCGTCTTGGGCATGGTCGGCGCTAGACGGATCGCCTCGTAGACAGCGTGCGCCGACTCAAGAGCTGGGATGATGCCTTCGAATTGGCAGAGCATCTGTAAGCCGTGCAGCGCCTGCTCATCTGTGGCGAGCGTGTACTCAGCGCGACCGATCTCGCGCAGGTAGCTGTGTTCAGGTCCAACGCTCGCGTAGTCCAAACCTGCGCTGATGCTATGCGTCTCGGCAATTTGACCGTCTTCAGTTTGCAGCACGTAAGAGCGCGTGCCTTGCAGCACGCCGAGCCTGCCCAACTTCGGATCGGCGAAGCGCGCCGCGTGCTTGCCGCTGGCAATGCCAATGCCGCCTGCCTCAACGCCGATCAAGCGCACGTCAGGATCGTCGCGGAAGGCGTGGAAAATGCCGATGGCGTTGCTGCCGCCGCCAACGCACGCCACGATCGCATCGGGCAGCTTGCCGACCTGCTCAAGCATCTGTTGGCGCGCCTCAAAGCCGATCACAGATTGGAAGTCGCGCACCATGAGCGGATAAGGATGTGGTCCGAGCGCCGAGCCAAGCAGGTAATACGTATCGCGGACATTGGTCACCCAGTCGCGGATCGCCTCGTTGATCGCATCTTTCAACGTGCGGCTGCCCGAATTGACGGCGCGCACTTCCGCGCCCAGCAAGCGCATACGGAAGACGTTCGGTTGCTGGCGCGCCATATCCACGCTGCCCATGTAAATGATGCTTTCCAAGCCTAAGAGCGCGCACACGGTCGCCGTGGCGACGCCGTGCTGCCCTGCGCCGGTCTCGGCGATGATGCGCCGCTTGCCCATGCGCTTAGCGAGCAGCGCCTGACCGAGCGCGTTGTTGATCTTATGCGCGCCGCTGTGCGCCAAGTCCTCGCGCTTGAGGTAAATTTGCGCGCCGCCCAAGTGTTCGCTCAAGCGCCGCGCATGGCTGAGCGGCGTGGGACGACCGACATAGGTGCGCGCCAAGTGCGCCAGCTCAGCGCGGAAAGCGGCGTCATCGCGCAAGGCGTAGTAGGCGGCGGTCAGCTCATCAAGGGCAGGTATGAGCGTCTCTGGCACAAAGCGTCCGCCATATTTGCCAAAGTAGCCGCGCGGCGTCGGATCGTGCGGATGAGCTGACAAAGTTTGAGTCTCAGGCAGAGTCACAGTAAAAGTCCTCACTTTGGCGCGTTCGGGAAGGTGCGCGTGAGTATAGCGCACTGCGCCTGAAAACGAAAGCGTCTAGGCGCGCTTTTCGACGATGAAGGTCGGCGTGATCGAGCCTGCGCCGGCGGTCACATTGAGCAGCGCAGCTGCCGAGAGGCGCGTCAAGCCGCCACTGACCGTCTTGCCGTGATAGATATACGGATCGGCATCCACCAAGCGGCGCACGATATGCAGCTTGCCGTCTATCACCATCGGATAATCCTCAAAGGCTGCTTCGACGCGCTCTTGCACGACGTACGGCTGCTGCAGCGCCTGCCGCAACGCGGCTGACCATTCATCGTCGCTGGCTTCCCAGCCAATGGTGACGCCTTTGCCGCCGTATTCGTCGTTCGGCTTCAGCACAAAGCGCGTCTTGTTCTCCGCGATGAAAGGCACAAGGTCAACTGTCTGCCCATGAAAGCCTGTATAGCGCTCGCTGACGCGGCGCGTCCAAGGGATGTGCGCTTCGATAGCGGCGCGTTCTTCCGCCGTGAAGAGATATGCGTTCTGTTCGTCGCTGAGCAAGGCGAAGCTGGCTTTCTTCGCCATCAGTTTGGCGCTGAAGGCGTTGCACATGCAGACGGCGCGCGCGCGCAGCGCCTGCACAATGGGATTTTCCATGCCCATGCGCTGGATCAGCTCGCTGGCAAGCACGCGCTTGTAGATCAAGTCTACGCGGAAATCGCCGACGTACAGCGCGCCGTCCCGAAATTCCATCGCGCGCGGATCGCACAGGATGGCGCGATAGCCTGCGCGTTCCATGTAATTGCGGATGATGTGATGCTCATTCAGCGTCTGCACGTCTTGCCAATCAGCGATGGCGATCTGCGGACGCTCAGGCTGTGCCTTGCCCGACCATTGACGATAGGCGTCCAGCAAGGTCGCCAGCAGGCTGCGCACAAGCGTGAAGCTGCGCACAGTGTAGTGCCGCTGGAAACGACGCATCACCTCAAGCGTGAGAAACGACTCGGCAGTCTCGTCCACATAGCCCATGCCGGCAGGCGTCTCTGCGTTGTACTCGACGAATTTCAGGCGTCCTGCGTCAGGATCGTAGAAAGAGTCAAGGCGCGAGGTATTCCACGGCGCCTCATAGCCGATCTCAAGGCTGAAGAGCATCTCTTCGTATGGCTCTAGCGCCAGCTGAGCGCGCAATTCAGCGTCGTTCAGGCAGGCGTGGTGCGCTTTGGCAAAAGCGCGCAACAAGATTTCGGTCTCGCGCTTCAAAAAGTCCCATTGCTCAGGTTTGTAGAAATGCGGACGCAATACATTGCACACGGCGCGCTCGCCGAAGAACAGCCGCCGCGCGCGCATCTGCTCGCTGAGCGCCGCGTGTGCCTCAACTGCCGTCTGATCGTCCAGCAGATCGTTGTAAAGAGCAATTGCATCGCGCAACATGGCTAGGCATTCCGCGTGACCTTTGCATGAGTTCGCCAAGTGTAGCGATCAGCCGTCATCGCTTCACCTTTGGCAAGCGCAATGCACATATCCGCCATGTTCTGGACGCACCAGCGAAAATTGACCTCGCCAAGCGAGTAAATGTCCATGTCAGGCGCGCAATTCATGAAGTCAATCGCGTAAGGCACACCATCCTTGATGGCGAACTCGCAAGTGTTCATGTCGTAACCAAGCGCGCGGCAGAGCTTGAGCGCATCTTCGAGCAGGCGCGTGTAAAGCTCAGTGGAAAAGCCGTGTTCAGGCGCGTAGTAGCGCGTGCGCGGATCGTAGCGCATGACATGAACGCGCTCCTGACCTAGCACCATACAACGCGCATATTCATCCCACTGGATGAACTCTTGCAAGATCATGGTCAGCGTGCCGCTCTGATTGTAGCGCGCCAAAAGCTCCTCTTTGCTGTGGACGACGTAAACATCTTTCCAGCCGCCGCCGTGAGCATCCTTCAGCACGCACGGCATGCCAACATAGCTGATGATCCAATCCCAGTCCAGCGGATACATCAAGTTGCGCAGGCTCTCATCATGCACGATGCCCGGCACGTAATCTTTGTTGGGCAAAACGAGCGTCTTGGGCGACGCGACGCCCATGCGCACAGCGAGCGACGCGCCGAAAAATTTGTCGTCCGCCGACCACATGAACGGATCGTTGACCACTTTCACGCCTTGTAGCGCAGCATTCTTCAAGTATGTGCGATAGTACGGCACTTCGTGTGAGATGCGATCCACGATCACGCGGTAAGGCACAGGCTCGTTCATGCGCGTGCCGCCCAGCTTGACGAACTCGGCGATCACGCCCGCATTCCGACCGCGAATTTCTTCGATCAGCGCAGGCGGCATTGACCACTCGCGCCCGACGATCAGCCCGACTTTCAGCGGCTCTGCCATAGCCAATGATGCTCCTGATAAGCGCAACTTCATAACACGCGCTTATCATTATAGCACGTGCGCTGAAAGCCGCTCCGATATCGGCAAAACGCACAAGCCGCTTCATGCAGCAAGCGCGCCTAAGAGCTGCGCTTGCAGCCGCAAGAACGCCTCATCGCTCTCGCGGCGCGGACGCGGCAAGGCGATTGGCACATCCGCGATCAGGCGTCCTGGACGTGCGCTCAGCACAAGGATGCGATCCGAGAGCAGCGCCGCTTCGCGCACGTCATGCGTCACAAATAAGACCGTCGGTTGCAGTTGCGTCCAGACCGTGAGCAGCCAGTTCTGCATCTCGCGGCGCGTCAGCGCGTCAAGCGCGCCGAATGGCTCGTCCAGCAGCAGCAGCGGACGTTCCATCAAGATTGTGCGTAGCAAGGCAGCGCGCTGGCGCATTCCGCCTGAGAGCTGGCGCGGATAAGCATCGGCGAAGCCTTCCAAGCCGAAAAGCGGCAAGAGCGCACGCGCGCGCTGCCGCGCTTGCTCAAGCGGCTGCCGCGCGATCTCAGCGCCAAGGATCACGTTTTGCAGCACGCTCCGCCATGGCATAAGTAGATCGCGTTGCAGCATGTAGCCAACATGGCCTGTCTGACCGTTGATCAGCCGTCCGTCCAAGCGAATCTCGCCTGAATCAGGCGTGAGCAAGCCGGCAATCAAGTTGCAGAGCGTGCTTTTGCCGCTGCCGCTCTGCCCGATCAAGCTGACGAACTCGCCTTGCCGTATGTCGAAGCTGATCTCGGCGAGCGCCTGCACAGGACGCTCGCCATTGAACGTTTTAGAGACGCGCTGAAGGCTCAGGTACATCGCTCACTACGGAAATTTTGCTCAAGAGCTTGGCGATCACATCGGCGGCGCTGTAATGTGTGGCGCCTTCCGACAAGAATTGCACAATGTTGATCAGATCATCGCCTGAGGTCACGATAGCAGGCTCAGGCGTGCCGTCGGGACGATGATGAATGTAGCCTGTGGTCGAGCCGAGCGCGTTGCACAAGCACACGCGTCCGACAGTATCCTCAAGGTCGCCACCTTTTTTCACATAGTGGTCAACTGGCTCGGCAGGGCAGCGGAAACCAATCTTGCCGTCCTGTTCATAGAGGTGCCGCAAATAGCCGATATCGCACACGCGCTCGCGCGCTTCATAGACACTGGCATCTGAGAGCGTGCCTTCCAGCTGGACAACCTTGAACGGAAAGCCTGTCGGCGAGGCAGTCGCGCTAGTCAGCACATCAATCGTGCCGTCCAGAACTTTCTGAATGACGCGTTGCTTGATCTCAGCCGCCATGCCCGACTCATCGCAATAAGCGAAGGCGGTGCCAACCTGAATGCCCGCCGCGCCGTGCGCTAACGCCTCGACCAATTTCTCAGGGTTGCCATAGCCGCCGCCGACCCAGAACGGCAAGCCGAGCTTCGCCAATTTTTCTAGGTCTACTGCGTCTTTTTCGGTGTAGATCGGCTCGCCGCGCGCATTCAGCTGCAGCTGTCCGCGCGGCGGCGCGTTGTGACCGCCGGCGATGGGCAGCTCGACCACGAAACCGTCAATGCGTCCGCTGGTGCGCTTGAGCAGCGCTTGGGCTAACACAAACGACGAGATGATCGGCAGGAACATCGGACGCTTGAGCGTGCCTGAGACCTCTGGAAAGAGCGCGCGCGGATCGAAGTGCAGGTAATGCTCTTCGGTCGCGTTCAGCACGTCAAGACGATACTGAGTTGGCTCGTGGTTCGCCAGCTTATCGAGGATACCGCCGATCTGCAGCGGAATGCCGGCGCCCATCAGCACGAAGTCCACGCCTGCCAACATCGCGCCATACAGCGACGCCATCGTCGGCATTTGCACTTTTTCCAGCAGGTTGATGCCGATAGGATTGTGGTGTCCTTCTTTGGCGAGAAAGACTTCGACGAAGTTGGCGATGACAGTCAACTCTTCCAGCTCGCGGCTGGGCTTCATGCTCCACATCGGCGGACGGCGATACGGTTTACCGCGCGGAATGCCGCCTTCCACGAAATAGCGATCCAGCACGCGCTGTGCCGCATCCTGAAACGGAAACGCCGCCAGCGCGCGACGCATGGCGCCCTGCGGATCGCCTTCCTGTAAGCGCGCCGTCATCACAATGGCGATGCCCGTGCCAGAGACCACGCCGAGCTGCCCTTGCAGCGCCACAGCGCGCGCTAAGCGCCAATCTGAGATGGCGACGCCCATGCCGCCTTGAATGATCTTCGGAAGAGTCATTAGAATCGTATGCCTTTCATGCTACAGCGCGTTGATGCAGCGCGCGAGCGCGTTATTTTGCGGTACTTCTATGGCGCTTAAACACATGCGTTGCGCGCACGTTGCGCCGCGTCATCCAGAATGTGTGCATTTTCACAAAACGCTCAGATAGGCAACGTGCCGCGCGCTGCCATGATCTGGTTGAGCGTTTTGTAGACCAATTTTGCCGCCGCAAAAGCTGAGGCGTGCGCGCCGTAGGTCGGCGCCAGCTCCACGCAGTCAAAAGCGACCACGTTGCCGCTGGTGCAGATGACGTGGATTAAGTTCAGGCATTCATACCAGCCGATTCCGCCCGGCTCAGGCGTGCCTGTCGCGCTGATCACAGATGGATCGAGCCCGTCCACGTCAATCGTCAAGTAGACCGCGCGTCCGCCGATCTGCCGACGCACTTGATCGAGATAGCGCCGCTCGCTATCGGCGTGCATTTGCTCAGCCGTGATGAGCGTCACGCGCTGCGAAGTGCGGATGAAATCCATTTCTTCTTGGCACAGCGAGCGAATGCCGAGTCCGATCACAGGCGCGAAGGCTGAGCAGCGCCGCATGGCGCACGCATGTGAATACGGCGTGCCATCGAACGAGTCGCGCAGATCGGCGTGCGCGTCCAGCTGCACCACGATCAAGTCAGGATGCTGCGGCGCGATAGCGCGGACGATGGCAGGCGTGATAGCGTGTTCGCCGCCTAGCGCCACCAACACTTTCTCCGCAATCGGCAGGGCTGAGACAGCCGCTGTGATGTCCGCCAGCGCCGCCTCAGGCGACTCAAGCGTCGGATGCAGAATCGGCAGCGTATAGACGCCATAGTGCAGCGCCGCCTCGCAACTGACGGCTGAATCGTACAGCTCAACCTGCGCTGATGCCTCTAGGATTGCCATAGCGCCGTGTTTGGCGCCGCCGCCGTAGCTCGTCGTCATCTCGTAGGCGATTGGCAGCAGCCAAGCGGCGGCGCTCGGCGCGCTGTTCGCATCGTCTAGACCTAAAAAACGTGCCGCTGGACGGTAGTCAGGCATGTGTCAGAATCCTCTGCGCGCGAGTATAGCGCGCTCAGCCGAAAATATAAGACGCCGAGCGCGGCTGCGCTCAGCGTCTCAACGCCGCTCAGACAGTCGGCTTGTACTCGGAGAGCGCTCGCATATATTGCACGCGCTCGAAGGCGGACGGATCCTCAGCGTGCATCTGACTGACCGCGCCGCGCATCTGCTGCACAGACTCGTACTCATGCTGTGTCATCCAAGCGCGCAAGCCACTCTCGACCGTGCGGATATGCTCAATGCCGTTGCGCAAAAGCGCTGAGGTCATGCAGACGGCGCTGGCGCCTGCCAAGATCGCCTTCACGGCGTCCTCGCCCGTGTGGACGCCGCTGGTGAGCGCCAAACTGGCGCGCACGCGACCGTACAGAATGCCGATCCACGTCAGCGGCAAGCGCAAATCGGCTGAGCTACTCAGCACCACATTCGGCGTCACCTCAAGCGTCTCAGTGTTGATATCAGGCTGGTAGAAGCGATTGAACAACACGAGCGCGTTAGCGCCTGTCTCATCCAAGCGGCGCGCAATGTACGCCATGTTGCTGAAGTACGGACTGAGCTTCATGGCGACAGGCACGTCCACGGCGCTCTTGACTGCCGCCAAGATATCCAGATAGGTCTGCTCCACCTCAGCGCCGCTCAGATACGGATCGGTCGGGATGTAGTAGACGTTCAGCTCAAGCGCGTGCGCGCCCGCTTGCGCCATGTTCTGCGCAAAGCGCGTCCAGCCGCCAAGCGTGGTGCCATTCAAGCTGGCGATGATCGGGATGCTGACCGCCTCGCGCGCCTTGCGGATCAGCTCAAGGTATTGGTCAGGACTGGCGTGATAAGTGACAGGCTCTGGGAAGTAGGTGAGCGCCTCGGCATAGCTCTCTGTGCCGTGCAGCAGGTAGTAATGCAGCGCCTCGCGCTCGCGCCGAATCTGCTCTTCGAAGAGCGAGTACAGGACGACGGCGCCTGCGCCTGCATCTTCCATGCGTTTGATGTTATCTAGCTTGTCCGAGAGCGGCGAAGCGGATGCCACCAACGGCGACTTCAGCTTCAGTCCCATGTAAAGGCTTTCAAGGTTCATACCGCCACATCCTTCCTCAATGCGCGCCGTTGCCAACAGTCACAGGACGGCTTGCCAAGTATTCATAGAGCGCATAGCGCGTGTTGACGTCGCGCTGCGCTTCTTCGAAGAGCGCCTGCGCCACTTCAGGCTTGCTCAGCTCCAACATCTTGAAGCGATTCTCCATCTGTAGATAGGTCTTGACGGGCAACTTCGGCGGACGCGAGTCCAGTTGCAGCGGATTCTCGCCGTGCGCGGCGCGATCAGGATTGTAGCGATAGAGCAGCCATTGTCCTGACTCGACTGCCGCCTTCTGATTGCGCATGGCAGTCATCATGTTGATGCCGTGCGCGATGCAGTGTGAGTAAGCGATGATCAGCGCCGGTCCATCATATGCCTCTGCTTCGATGAACGCGCGCAAGGTCTGCTCGTCGCGTCCGCCCATCGCTACGCGCGCTACATACACATTGCCATAGCTCATGGCGATCATGCCGAGGTCTTTCTTAGCAGCAGGTTTGCCGCCTGCCGCAAATTTGGCAACCGCGCCGCGCGGCGTCGCCTTCGAGGCTTGTCCGCCTGTATTACTATAGACTTCGGTATCCAGCACCAGCACCTTGACATTGCGTCCGCTGGAAAGGACGTGATCCAAGCCGCCAAAGCCGATATCGTACGCCCAGCCGTCGCCGCCGATCAGCCAGACCGTCTTCTTGACCAAGTAATCTGCCACAGCCAAGAGCCGCTGCGCTTCAGGACTCGCCAGAGTCTGCAGGCGCGCTTTCAAGGCAGCCACGCGCTCGCGTTGCGCGTAAATGCCTGCCTCATCGCGTTGATCTGCCTCTAGGATCGCCGTCGCGAGATCGCCCAGCTCGCTTGAGAGTTGCTTCAAGAGCTGCCGTGCATAGGCAGCATGCTGATCGAGCGCCACGCGCATTCCAAAGCCGAACTCAGCGTTATCCTCGAAGAGCGAGTTCGACCAAGCCGGTCCATAGCCTTGCGCGTTGACCGACCAAGGCGTGGTTGGCATGTTGCCGCCGTAAATGGATGAGCAGCCGGTCGCGTTCGCCACGATCATGCGGTCGCCGAAGAGCTGTGTCGCCAGTTTGATGTAAGGCGTCTCACCGCAGCCACTGCAGGCGCCGCTGAACTCGAAGAGCGGCTGTTGCGCCTGCTGCTGACGGATGCTGGTCGGCTTGATCAGGCTGCGATCCACTTCAGGCAGGCTGAGGAAGAATTCCCAGTTGGCGCGCTCGCTCTCGCGCAGCGGCGGCTGCGGACGCATGTTGATGGCGCGCAGGTTCGCCGCGCTCTTGCTCTTGGCAGGGCAGATGTCCACGCAAATGCCGCAGCCTGTGCAATCTTCAGGCGAGACCTGAATGGTGTATTTCATGCCGCGCCAATCGGCATCTTTGGCGTCGGTCGCCTTGAACGTTGGCGGCGCTTCTGCCAGCAGCTCAGGCTGATAGGCTTTGATGCGGATGACGGCGTGCGGGCAGACCATGGCGCACTTGCCGCACTGAATGCAGATGTCTGGCTCCCAGACAGGAATTTCGAGCGCCAAGTTGCGCTTCTCGTATTGGGTCGTGCCTGTTGGATACGTGCCATCGGGCGGAAAGACGCTGACAGGCAGCAGGTCGCCACGCCGCGCCGTCATTTCGCCTAGCACGTGCCGCACGAATTCAGGCGGATTGCCGACCAGCGGCGGCAGCAGCTCAAGCGCGCTGGTGACGCGCTCTGGCACGCGCACTTCGTGCAGCCGCTCAAGCGTGTTATCCACAGCACGCAGGTTCATCTGCACGATCTCTTCGCCTTTCTTGCCGTAAGTCTTCTCAATGGCGTGCTTGATCTGTGCAATGGACTCCTCGCGCGGCAGGACGTTGGCAATGGCGAAGAAGCAGACCTGCATCACAGTATTGATGCGTCCTTTCATGCCATTTTCAGCGGCGACCTTGTAAGCGTCAATCACGTAGAATTTCAGGCGCTTGCCGATGATCTGCTCTTGGACGCGGCGCGGCAGACGATCCCAGACTTCATCGGCGCTGTATGGCGTGTTGAGCAAGAACGTGCCACCTTCGACGGCGTCGCGCAGCACATCGTAGCGCTCCAAGAAATTCGGCTGATGACAAGCTACGAAGTTCGCCTTCGTGATCAGATACGTGCTGCGAATAGGCGACCTGCCGAAGCGCAAGTGCGAGATCGTCATGCTGCCCGATTTCTTCGAGTCGTAGACGAAATAGCCTTGCGCGTAGTTATCCGTGTTCTCGCCGATGATCTTGATCGAGTTCTTATTCGCGCCGACTGTGCCATCAGCGCCCAGACCGTAGAACACAGCGCGCACGGTCGCCTCAGGCTCAACTGAGAAGTCAGGATCGAACGCAAGGCTGGTGTGGCTCACGTCGTCAAGGATGCCGACTGTGAAGTGATTCTTCGGCTGCGTCTGCGCCAAGTTCTCATAGACTGCTTTGACCATCGCAGGCGTGAACTCTTTGCTGGATAGTCCATAGCGTCCGCCGACCACGCGCGGCAATGCGGCGCCGTCCCATGTCTCGTAAAGCGCGTTGACCACATCCAGATAGAGCGGCTCACCTGCTGCGCCCGGCTCTTTGGTGCGATCCAGCACGGCAATGGCGCGGACGCTCTTGGGCAGCGCAGCTGTGAACAGGTCTGCTGCAAACGGACGATACAGGCGCACTTTCAGCACGCCGAGCTTCTCGCCACGCGCATTCAGATAGTCAACAGTCTCGTGGACGGTCTCAGCGCCGCTGCCCATGATCACGATCACGCGCTCGGCGTCAGACGCGCCGTAATACTCGTATAACTTGTATTGCCTGCCTGTCAGCGCAGCAAACTGATCCATCGTCGCTTGCACAATTTGCGGACAAGCGGCGTAGAACGGATTGACGGTCTCGCGCGCTTGGAAATATGTGTCAGGATTTTGCGCCGTGCCGCGCAAAACAGGATGATCGGGTGAGAGCGCACGCGCGCGATGTGCCGCGATCAGCGTATCGTCAATCATGGCGCGCAGCACATCATCTTCGATCAAGGCGATCTTCTGCACTTCGTGCGATGTGCGGAAGCCATCGAAGAAGTGCAAGAATGGCAGCCGCGCTTTGAGCGTCGCGGCGTGCGCGATCAGCGCCATATCGTGCGCTTCTTGCACCGAGTTCGAAGCGAGCATCGCCCAGCCCGTCTGGCGGACTGCCATGACATCTTGGTGATCGCCGAAGATGCTTAGCGCCTGCGCTGCGATTGCGCGCGCCGCGATGTGGAAGACGGTCGGCGTCAGCTCGCCGGCGATCTTGTACATATTTGGAATCATCAGCAGCAAGCCTTGTGAAGCAGTGAAGGTCGTAGCGAGCGCGCCCGCTTGCAGCGCGCCGTGAATGGCGCCTGCCGCGCCGCCTTCGCTCTGCATCTCCACCACTTGCGGCACAACGCCCCACAAGTTCGGCTGCTCAAGACTTGCCCATTCATCAGCCCACTCGCCCATTGGCGAGGACGGCGTGATCGGATAAATGGCGATCACCTCGCTCAGCTTGTAAGCGATCTTGGCGACTGCCTCATTGCCGTCAAGCGTGATGTATTCAGTCATTCTTCCAGTTCTCCTAGCTCATCTATCTGCCCTAAATAAGTGAAAACGCGCGCCGCCTCGTCGGCATCCACCACGCTGAGCGCAAAGCCGACGTGGACGATCACGTAATCGCCAACTTTTGCCTCAGGCGTGTAGGCAAGGTTGACTTCTTTGATGACGCCGCCGAAATTGACCTTCCCTGTGCGGAAAAGCGGATCGGCTTCGTCAATGCTGATCAGTTGTCCCGGCACTGCTAGACACATTCAGCGTCACTCCTTCTCATCTGACGAGCGGCGCGCCGCGATGGCTTGTCCATAGGCGATGCCGCCATCGTTCGGCGGCACTTGCCGCGACCAAAATGGCGTGAAGCCTGCCCGCCGCAAGGCTGCGACCGCGCCTGTTAACAAAAAACGGTTCTGAAAGCAACCGCCGCAGAGCGCTACGCACTCCAGCGCTGCGGCACGCGCCTGCGCTACGATCGCTGCGCATAGCGTTTGATGAAAACGCTGCGCGATATCCGCTGCTGAGACGCCTTGCCGCCATTCGTCCATGATTGCCTCAAAAACCTGTGCGTAATCAATGATTCGCACTGCCTCGCCGTTCGCAGTAGTGATGGTTGTCACTTCAAAAGGGTAAGATTCATCAGTAGTTTGTGCAGCGCTCAGCGCAGCGAACTCAAGGCGCATGGCAGCTTGCCCTTCAAAGCTCATGCGCTGATTCAGGTCGAGCAAGCTGGCGACTGCATCGAAGAGCCTGCCGACGCTGCTAGTGAGCGGCGCGTTCACGCCGCGCTCCAACGCCTGTTCCAGTAAGCGCAGCTCAGCGGCGCTGAAGGCGCGCAACGGCGGCAGAGCGCGCACTGACTCGGGCAAGCCGCCGCTGTACATCTGCCAGAGCGCGCCGAGCGCGCTGCGGCGTGGCTCGCGCGCTGCCGACTCGCCGCCGATCAGCGGAAAGGCGCGCCACGTGCCGACTCGCCTGAAGCCTTGCGCCGTCACCTGCAAAAATTCGCCGCCCCAGATCGTCCCGTCCGCGCCGTAGCCTGTGCCGTCCCATGTCACTGCCAAAAACGGCGGCGCGATAGCGTTCTCTGCCATGCAGGCGAGCGCGTGCGCGTAGTGATGTTGGACGCGCAGCACAGGCACGCCGCGCTCGGCTGCCAATTGCTCGGCATATTGCGTGCTGAGATAATCAGGATGTGCATCGCAGACGATCAGCCGCGCTTGCACGGCGTGCATCTGCACTAGATCGCCCAAAGTCTGTTTGAAGGCGCGCTCGCTCTCAGCGTTCTCCAAATCGCCGATGTGTTGGCTGAGGATGACGCGCTGCCCTTCGGCGACGGCGAGCGTGTTCTTCTGGTGCGCGCCAACCGCGATCATGGGCGGCAGCGGCGCGCCTGACGGCAAAGGCAGCGGCGACGGCGCATAGCCGCGCGCGCGACGCAGGATCAACGGCTCGCCAAGCGCTACACAGACGACCGAGTCGTCCACAGGGCGCGCGATCGGGCGATTGTGGACGAGGAAGAGATCGGCGATGCCGCGCAGGCGCGTCAAGGCTTCGCATTCATCTGTGCAGATCGGCTCGCCGCTGATGTTGCCGCTGGTCGCCACGACTGGGAAGCCGAGATCGCGCATCAGCAGGTGATGCAACGGCGTGTACGGCAGCATCACGCCAAGATGCGGATTGTGCGGCGCGATTTCATCGGCGACTTCGGCGAGCGCGTCTGCGCGCCGCCTGAGCAGGACAATCGGTGCGGCAGGCGCGGTCAGGAGCGACGCTTCTTGCGCGTCAACGTGACACAAGCGGCGCGCTATCTCTAGATCGGGCAGCATGATAGCGAACGGTTTCTCAGGGCGATGCTTGCGCGCGCGCAAAGTGCGCACAGCCTGCCCGTCGCGCGCATCGCAGAGCAATTGAAAGCCGCCCAAGCCTTTCAACGCCACAATCTGACCGCTGCGCAAGGCGTCTTCGGCGCACTGAAGCGCCGCTTCGCCGTGCGCGAGGACGTCGCCTTGCGCTGACCAGACTTCTAGGCGCGGTCCGCAGCTGGGACAAGCGATCGGTTGTGCGTGGAAGCGTCTATCGAGCGGATCGGCGTACTCGCGCTGGCAGGCAGGACACAACGCGAAGGCGCGCATGGTCGTGTTCGGTCGGTCGTAAGGCAAACTGAGGATGATGCTATAACGCGGACCGCAATGCGTGCAATTGATGAATGGATAGCGATAGCGCCGATCCGACGGATCGAACAGCTCGCGCAGGCAATCAGCGCATGTGGCAAGGTCAGGCAGGATGAGCGCCGTCGGCGCGCCTTCCGCCTGACTGTGGCGAATTTCGAAGGTCGTCTCGCCGCACAGCGGCAGGTCTTGCCGCTCAAGCGCAGTGATCAGCGCGTGCGCAGGCTTCTCGTGCGGCAGACGCGCCAAGAACATCTCGAGCGCCTCAGGCGCGCCTTCCAGCTCGATGATCACGCCGTGCGGCGCGTTCACAATCCAGCCGCCAAGCGAGAGCGACCGCGCAAGGCGATAGATGAACGGACGAAAGCCGACGCCTTGCACAGCGCCGCTCAGCGTCAGGCGCACGCGACGCGCAGTCAATGCACCTCGCCGCGCAATAGGCTCAGGATCAGTTGCGTGGCGCGCGGCAAGGCACGCGCTACTGACTCTGAGAGCTGCTCGCAGTAGCCGAAGTGCTGCGCACCAATGGCGACCAATGCGCTGCGCGGCTGTGCGCTATACAGCACTTTGGCAGCCATCAACAGCGCAGTTGGCGCCCAATGATGCGTCGCGAGCGCGCGTGCGTTCTCCAGATCGAGCGGTATCACTTTTACATCGCCTGCCGATAAGTTCGTGCTGGCATCCACAAAAATGACCTGCTCAGCTTGGCTGATCAGCGCGGTCAGCTCGGGCGTCAGCTGATGACAAGCGATCACGCGCAGGTCAGGCAGGTGCTGCGCTGCCAACTGTTGCGCCACTGCCACGCCGACGCCGTCATCGCCGCGCAGCGTATTGCCAATGCCGATCACAAGACGCATAAGACGCGCTCCCTGATCACAATGCGCAGCGGTCAGCCTGCGCCGACCGCTGCCTTTTCTCTAACGTGCGATCTCGTCTAGCACCTCGCCATTCGGCGCGATCAGCTGAATGTGCAGCGGCATCTGTCCGATGGCATGTGTGGAGCAGCTCAGGCATGGATCGAAGGTGCGGATGACCGCTTCAACGCGATTCAACATGCCTTCGCTCAGCCGCGCGCCGTGAACAAAGCGCTGTGCCACTTGCTTGACGCCTGCGTTCATGGCTAGGTTGTTGTGTCCTGTGGCGATGATCAGGTTGACGTGAGTGATCAAGCCGTTTTTGTCAATTTTGTAGTGATGCATCAGCGTGCCGCGCGGCGCTTCGCTGATGCCGATACCTTCAAAAGCGTTTGGCTCAGCGTAGGCGCGCACGTGATCGCTCAGGATATCAGGCGTGTTCAGGACGCGCTGAATCTCTTCCCAAGCGTGGAGAATTTCGATCAGGCGTGCCAAGTGGAAGTAGAACGAGCTCTGCCGCTCAGGAATTTGGCGGAATGCTTGTAGCTCAGCGTTCGCCAGCGGCGTGCTGATCTGATCGGCTACCAATAGCCGCGAGAGCGGTCCGACGCGGAACATGCCGTCCGCGTAGCCGCGCGGCTTGTAGTAAGGCGACTTCAAGAAGCTGTGCGGCTCGGCAGCTTCCTCGATCAGATCGAGATAGTCTTCGGGCGTCATCCGATCTTCCACGACGTTGCCGTCGGCGTCCACAATGCGCAGATAGCCGTCGTAGGTCTCTAGGTTGCCGCGCCGATCGACCATGCCCATGTGCAGCGTCGGGAAGTTGGCGAAGACGCTGATCTCTTCGCTGAAGCGCGGCAGGATCGACTTGAACCAATGGATCGCCTGCTGCGTGATGGCGATAGCGTTGGGCAGCATGGCGAGGATTTTATCGCGCTTCTCGGCGCTGAGCGGCTCGCTCACGCCGCCGGGCACCAGCCAGCCGGGATGAATGCGCTTGCCGCCGAGCAACTCGATGATCTGCTGACCTGTCTGGCGCAAAGTGACGCCATCGCGCGCCAATTGCGGATTGGCGGCGAGCATGCCGAACAAGTTGCGCTGGCTCGGATCGCTATCCATGCCGAGCAGCAGATCGGGCGCAGAGAGATAGAAGAAGCTGAGCGCGTGCGATTGCGCGATCTGCGCAAGGTTCATCACGCGGCGCAGCGCGGCTGCCACAGGCGGAATGCGCACGCCTAACAGTGCATCACAGGCTTTGGCGCTGGCGATCAGATGGCTGACAGGACAAATGCCGCAAATGCGCGCCATGAGCGACGGCATCTCGTGAAACGGTCGCCCTTCGGCGAATTTCTCGAAGCCGCGCAGCTGCGTGACGTGAAACTTCGCATCGGCGACGCTGCCATCGTCCGCTAGGTAGATGGTGATCTTGCCGTGACCTTCAATGCGCGTCACAGGATTGATGATGATCTCTTGCGTCATGCTCACCTCCTAAGCGCCAAAGCGCGTCTTATCGCTCAGATCGGGCATGCGTCCTTGCACCAGCTCGCTCAGCACATAGAAGAGCGTGTCGTTCGAAGGCGGACAGCCCGGCACGAATACGTCCACTTTCACCACTTCATGCACAGGGCGCACGCGCGGCAGTAAGGTCGGCACGCTTTGGCTTGGCACTTGGCGGTGCGTCATGTTCGGCGCAAGGTAGATCGCCTCGCTCAGCGCCTTCGGCGCAAAGCGATTGCGCATAGCAGGCACGTTAGCGCTCACAGCGCAATCGCCCATCGCGACGAGGATTTTTGTCCGTGCGCGCACCTTGACGATCTTCTCATAATCTTCATCGCTGCTGACCGCGCCTTCTACCAATGTCACGTCCACTTCGGGCGGAAAGTCTTTGTGGTCAACCAACGGACTGTGGACGATCTCGATCAGATCGGCGAGATCGAGCAGACGATGATCCATATCCAGAAAGGACATGTGGCAGCCTGAGCAGCCGTCCATCCAAATGGTGGCAACTTTTTTCTTGCTCACAGACAAACTCCTCACTCACGATCCATTTTTGCGATTGCGCATCATGGCGAGATACGGCAGAAATTCAGGGCGCTTGGTCATCTCGGCAACCGATTTGCCTTTCACGAACAGCGCGCCTGTCGGGCAGATTTGAACGCATTTGCCGCAGCTGGTGCAAGTCTCAGATTCGCCCCACGGCGTGTGCATATCCGTGATCAGCTGGCTGGCAATGCCGCGTCCCATGATGTCCCATGTATGTGCGCCTTCGATCTCATCGCAGACTCGCACGCAGCGCGTGCAGAGGATGCAACGGTTCGGATCGAGACCGTAGCGCGCGTGAGAAGCATCCACTTGGCGGACAGGGAAGCGGTAAGGCATTCCAATGTGATCGAGGCGCAGCTTGATCGCCATATCTTGCAGCTCGCAGTGTCCGTTCGAGACGCACACTGGGCAGATATGATTGCCTTCGCTGAAGAGTAGCTCGACGATCATGCGCCGATAGCGCTGCAGGCGCTCGCTCTCCGTGTGGACTTCCATGCCTTCGCTGACGCGCGTAGCGCACGCCGGCAGCAAACGCGCCACACCGACCACTTCCACAAGGCATAAGCGGCACGCGCCTACGGCTGAGAGTCCTTCAACGTAGCACAGCGTGGGAATTTCAATGCCGTTCTCGCGCGCCACTTGCAAAATGCTCTCATCTTCGCGTCCGCTGACATCCTGTCCGTTAATTTTGAGCGTGACGACGCGGCTCATGAATGCACCTCCATCACTTCAGGCTTCATCTGGCAGACTCCAGCAGGGCAACGTTTTTCGACGATATGCGCGAGATATTCATCGCGGAAGAAGCGCAACGTGCTGATGACAGGATTCGGCGCGGATTGCCCTAAGCCGCACAAACTGGTGTGTTTGACCATATCGCACAGCGCTTCCAGCAAGGCGAGATCGTCGAGCGTGGCGCGTCCTTCGCTGATCTTGCACAGCAGATCGTACATCTGCGCTGTGCCAACACGACACGGCACGCATTTGCCGCACGATTCCGCCATGCTGAATTCCATGAAATACTTCGCCACATCCACCATGCAGCTGGTCTCATCCATCACGATCATGCCGCCCGATCCCATGATCGAGCCGACGCTCGCCAACGACTCATAGTCCACAGGCATATCCAAGTGCTGCTCAGGAATGCAGCCGCCGCTCGGTCCGCCCGTCTGAACCGCCTTGAACTTCTTGCCGTCAGGGATGCCGCCGCCGATCTCGAAGATGATCTCGCGCAAGGTGATGCCCATCGGCACTTCGATCAAGCCCGTGTTGTTGATGCGTCCGCTCAGCGCGAAGACCTTCGTACCTTTGCTCTTCGCCGTGCCGATGCTGGCGAACCAATCGCCGCCGTGCTGCAGGATCGGCACGATGTTGGCGATGGTCTCCACGTTGTTGATCAAGGTCGGTTTGCCCCATAAGCCCGACTCGGCAGGATATGGCGGACGTGGACGCGGTGTGCCGCGACCGCCTTCGATGCTGGCGATCAGCGCCGTCTCTTCGCCGCAGACGAAAGCGCCTGCGCCGAGCCGAATCTCGACATTGAAGCTGAACGGCGTGCCGGCGATGTTGCTGCCCAGCAAATTCTGCTTCTGCGCTTGCTTGATAGCGTTTTGCAGGCGCTTGACCGCCAATGGATATTCTGCGCGCACGTAGATGTAGCCTTGTGATGCGCCAACCGCGTAGGCAGCCAGCGTCATGCCTTCCAAGATGCGAAACGGATAGTCTTCCATCAGCGCGCGATCCATGAAAGCGCCTGGATCGCCTTCATCGCCATTGACGATGATGTACTTCGGCGTCTGCAGCGCCTTGGCGACCGTGCTCCACTTCAAGCCTGTTGGATAGCCGCCGCCGCCACGTCCGCGCAAGCCGCTCTTGACCACCTCTTGCAGCACTTCGGCAGGCGTCCTGTGCAAAAGCGCGTCCAGCAGCGTGCGATAGCCGCCGGCAGCGATATAGCTGTTCAATTCGCTCGGATCGATCAAGCCCGCGCCTTGTGTGGCAATCCGCACTTGGCGCTTGAAGAAGGGCAGCTCGCCATCCAGCCGAATGCGCTCTGAAGGCGCGCTTTCCAGCGTCTCCACTACTTCAGGCGCGTCCTCAGGCGTCAGATGTTGATAGACGTGCCGTCCATTGTCCAAATTCGCCATCGGTCCGCGCGCGCACAGCCCTTGGCAGCCGCCGGGACGCACAGCGCACGTCTTCTCCAGACCGCGCGCTTTCAGTTCCGCCTGAATCGCTTTGAGTACCTCTTCGCTGCGGCTGGATTGGCAAGCCGTGCCTGTACAGACGTATAGCACGTGCTGCAAGGCAGCATCGGCAGCGTGTCTTTCTTCGGCAATTTTTTGCAGGTCTTCTAGATGCATTGTCAACGCTCCTCAGGCACAGCCGTGCGCCATGCCATCACTTTTTCCACCACTTGCTCGGGTGAGAGCTTGCCGTGCGCCTCTTCATCCAAAACGACCACGGGCGCCAAGCCGCACGCGCCAACGCAACGCGCCACCATCAGCGAGACCTTTTTATCGGGCGTGGTCTGGTCAGGCTTGATATCGAGCGCTTCCTGCAGGCTGTTCAAAATGGCGGGCGCGCCTTTGATGTAGCAGGCAGTGCCAAGACAGACTGTGCAGGTATGCTCGCCTGCAGGCTTCAGTTTGAACAGGTTGTAAAAAGTGGCGGCGCCATATACTTGGCTGAGCGGCACGCGCAACGAGCGCGCCACGTAGCGCAAGCCTGCCACGTCCAAAAAGCCGAAGGCTTCTTGCATGGTGTGCAGAGTCTCGATCAAGCCGCTGGCTTGGTAACCATGACGGCGCATGGTAGCGTTCACAATGCGCCAGCGCTTATCTTCAGAAGGCGCAGGAATCGGTTTGGCTTGGAACATCCGCGCGCATCCTTTCAAAACAAGATTTTCGAAACAACGGTCGCTTTAAGCATAGCCAATCAAGCCGCACTGCCTGCATGACAACTGGCAGCTTTTTGTGCGCCGAATGTCACACATTCTCAGCCAAGCGCGCCGCAAGGCTGCGCATTCACAAGTTTAACGCACTGTGTTAAAATAGTTCAAGAATTCACGGACAGTGCAACAGCCGTTACCTTGTTTGCAGCGCAATAACTAGGCTCTCACGCTTGTTGACGGATTGGAGGCATCCTTCGGTATGGCGTCGTATCCGAGCATTCCCGATATTGTGATCGGACGTTTGCCGATCTATCTGCGCGCCTTGAGTCAGCTGGCACAGCAAGGCAAGACCGTCACCTCATCGCACGAGCTGGGTCAGCGTTTGGGCATCAGCTCAGCGCAGATTCGCAAAGACCTATCACACTTCGGCGAGTTCGGCAAGCAAGGCACGGGCTACCAGATCAGCCATTTGCAGGCGCAGCTGAAGCAAATTTTGCAAGTGGATCGCGAGTGGCAGATGATCGTCGTTGGCGCAGGCGATCTAGGACGCGCTATCGCGCATTATCGTGGCTTTGTCTCGCGCGGCTTTCGCGTTGTGGCGGCTTTTGATGTCGATCCTGCGCGGCTGGGCAGGAGTGGCGACGTAGAAGTGCTACACGCCAGCCAGATGAGCGATTTCATCAAGCAGCACAACATCCAAATCGCCATGATCGCTGTGCCTGCCGAGAACGCGCAAGAAGTCTGCGATCAGCTTGTGGCGGCAGGCGTGCGCGCCATTCTGAACTACGCGCCGATCACGTTGAGCGTGCCGAGTCATGTGCATGTCCAGTACATCGATCCTGTCATGCACCTGCAACGCATGACCTACTATTTGGAATAGCTGATGCCTTCCACGCGTCGGCGCAGCGCTGCATCTTCCAGCGCACGTCCTGCGCCGACCGCTGTGCAGACAATCGGATCGTCGGCGCGGTAAGCAGGCACGCCGATCTGTTGCGTGATGTACTCGTCAATGCCGCGCAGCAACGCGCCGCCACCTGCGATCAGCGCGCCGCGATCGATGATATCAGAAGCGAGTTCAGGCGGCGTCCGCTCCAAGACGGCGCGCGCCGCGCCGGCGATGTTAGCGAGCGGATCGGCAATCGCCTCGACCACTTCGCCCGTGCTGACCTCAACTGTGCGCGGCAAGCCGTTCAGCTGATCGCGCCCTTGCACTTCCATTGACAAATCCTCAGGCAGCGGCACCGCAGCGCCAATTTGAATCTTGATCGACTCCGCCGTCGGCTGCCCGATGATCAAGTTATATTTGCGCCGCATGTAGTTCATGATCGCCTCGTCAAGGCGCAAGCCGCCTACACGGACGCTCTCCGCCACCACAATGCCGTTCATCGCGATGACAGCCGCCTCGCTGGCGCCGCCGCCGATGTTCAGCACCATGTTGCCTGCCGGCGTGCGCACAGGCAAGCCTGCGCCAATGGCAGATGCTAGCGACTCATGGATCAGGATCGCCTCGCGCGCGCCCGCTTGCAACGCTGCCTCATGCACAGCGCGCCGCTCGACGCTATTCGCGCCATACGGCACGCTGATCATCACCTGCAAGCTGCCGAAGAGCCGCCGCCCGCCGATCTTCTGGAAAAAATGACGCAACATCGCCTCGGTCACTTCATAATCGGCGATCACGCCTTCGCGCAGCGGACGCACCACCTCGATATGCTCAGGATGCCGTCCGTACATATCGCGCGCCTCTTGCCCAATCGCCACGATGCGCTCTTCCTCAATGGTCAGCGCGACCATCGCAGGCTCTTGCAACAAAATTTGCCCGTTGCCATAGATGATGACGTTGACCGTGCCGAGATCAACGCCTAATTTGCGCGTGAACAATCCCATGCCGCCTATCTCTGTATCACCAATCAAGGCTCAAAAGCGCGCCCAACAAGCTGCGCTATCATAGCTGATCCTAGCGCGTGCGGCAATGCTCAACGGTTCAACTGCGCCGAGAGCCGCTCCAGCGCTGCCTGAATGCGCGCCGCCTGCTCAGCAGTCGCCATGCGCGGCTGCCCAAACGCGCCGATCACAATCGGCAGCCACTCATAGCTTTGCACGCCCTGTGCCGTCACCACTACGCGCAGCGCCGCTGAAGTATCCACTGTCATATCGAAGGCGAAATTGCCCAAGCTATAGGCGATGATGCCGTCTTTATAGCGCTGCACGCCTTGCAGCACGTGCGGATGCGCGCCGATGACCGCCGCCGCGCCTGCATCCATCGCAGCGTAGGCGAGCAGCCGTTGCACATCGTTCGGCGTGCGCGAGTACTCAATGCCTGCGTGCAACAGGACGATCACTACATCGGCGAGCGCTTGCGCAGCGCGCACATCCGCCTGGATCATCGCCACGCCGTCCGCGTCAGCGCTCGCCCATGCCACGCCGGGCTGTGTAGCGGTCGCCGCCGTCAGATCGTTGCGGAAGAAGAACGGCGGACCGTCTTGTGGCACGTTCACATAGCCCAGAAAGGCGATGCGCACGCCATTTCTGAGCAAGACGGCAGGCGTCCGCGCCGCGCGCAAGGTCTCGCCTGCGCCAACTGTCGCAATGCCAACGCCGCGCAAGCGCGCGATCATGTCCAAAAGCGCCTCAGCGCCGAAGTCCATCGCGTGATTGTTGGCGAGCGAGAGGACATCGAAGCCTGCCCAGCTCAGCGCATCTAGCGCCTGCGCACAGCGCAATGGATAGCGTTTGCGCGCAGGTATGCCGCGATCGCTCAGCACGCATTCAAGGTTGCCGACCGTCAGATCGGCGCTCTGGAGCAGCGTCGCGACGCGCCGAAAGGCGAAGAGCGGATCGGCGTTGGCGCGCGCGGCTTCCTCAAGGCTGCGACCGAGCATCAGGTCGCCTGTGAAGAGCAGTGTGACGCTCGGCTGCGCTTGTGTGCGCTCAACAGCGCTCAACAGCGCCAGCCAGAGCGCACAGCAGGTCAGGACGAGACGTCTCATGCCTTCGCTTCGACTTTGAAGCTCAGTTTATCGGCGTTTGGCTCAGCGTCAATCGTGATCGCCGTGCCAAAGTCAGGATTGGCGTTCAGCAGAAAATCGGCGAGCGGATCGCGCACGCTGCGCGCGATGATCCGCCGCAACGGACGCGCTCCCCACTCAGGCGTGGTATTTTGCGCCATCATCCAATCCTTCGCCGCCTCAGTGAAGGTCAAATTCAAGCCGCGCTCAGCTGCCAACTTCGCCTCTTTTTTGAGCATCAGGTCTAGGATGGCGCGCAGATCGGCTTGGCTGAGCATGTGGAAGATCACGATCTCGTCAAGGCGATTCAAGAACTCAGGGCGGAAGAAATTGCGCACTTCTTCCATCACGCCTTCCCGATCTTCATCGGTGATCTCAGTATCTTGCAAATACTGATGTCCTAAGTTGCTGGTTAAAATGATGACCGCCTCGCTGAAATTGGCAGTCCGTCCTTGTCCGTCAGTCAGGCGACCTGCTTCCAGCACTTGCAGCAGCACATCCATCACGCGGCTGTTCGCCTTCTCAACTTCATCGAACAGCACTACGATGTACGGCTGCTGACGGACGCGATCCGTCAATTGACCGCCGCCTTCGTAGCCGATGTAGCCGGGCGGCGCGCCGATTAGCTTGTTGACGGCGCTCTCGTCCATGTATTCGCTCATGTCAATTTCCAGCATGGCGTCTTCGCTGCCGAACATGAATTCCGCTAGCGCTTTGGCGAGTTCCGTCTTGCCGACGCCGGTCGGTCCAAGAAACAGGAAGCTGCCAATCGGGCGCTTTGGGTCTTTCAAGCCGACGCGCGCCGTCTTCACAGCGCGGCTGACGGCGAGGACTGCCTCGGATTGCCCGATGATGCGCTCGTGCAAATGCTCAACCATGCTGGCGTAGCGCGTGCGCTCATCCTGACCGAGCTTGGCGACAGGAATGCCTGTGATCTGCGCCGCGGCGAGCGTCACGTCTTCAGCGTCCACTTCATCGTTCGGCGGCGCGCCGTCGGTCGGCACTTCTGCCTGACGGCTGACGTTGACCATCGCGGCAGCGCGATGCAAGAGATGCTCAGCGCTGCGCGGCAGCGGCGTGCCAGGGCTCATATAGCGGCGCGCAAGGCGCACGGCGCTCTTGATGGCATCTTCGGAAATTTTGACCTTGTAATCGGCGGCGATGTGCGGCGCCAAGACCTTGATGATGGCGGTCGCTTCTTCGTCGTTCGGCTCTGGCACGCGCAAGAGCTGCACGCGCCCAGAGACGCCGCTGGCATTGGCAAGGCGCTCGTCGTACTCAGCTTGTGTGCTGGTCGCCAAGATGACAGGGTCTTCCGCCAAGAGCGCCTTTTGAATGCTCGGCGTGGCGCGCGGAAACTCGGAGCGCACTGGTCCGCCGAAGAAGCGCTCAAGGCGCGGCACGAACAAAATGCCGCCGCGCGCCTGCGCCAAGCCGTTGGTCACTGCCTGCACAGGATTATCCAGCAGCGCCGCTTCATCAACGGTCACCAATTTTTTCAAGCCGATGGGACCTTTGCCTTCGGCGATCAACATGCCTAGGCTGTAGGCGAGCGAGCGCTTGCCAACGCCTTCAGGTCCGATCAAGATCACGTGACGGTTGATGCGCTGCGAGAGCATGTTGATCAGCTCTTTGAGCAGCGCCTCGCGAAAGTAGAGCGGACGCACATTGCCGCGCTGCACTTCCGCCACCACATCGGCAGTGGCGGCGCCTTTTTGCTTGATCATGCGCTCTGCCATCAGGTCGGTCATGGCACGCGGCGTCAGACCGAATTGGCGCAGCAAGCCGCTGGTGCTGAGCTTGGTATCCGCCATGACCGCCAAGAGATGGTCGGTATCAATGACGGTCTCGTTGCCGGCTTGCGCCACGCTGAGCGCTTCATCTAAAGCGATGATCATCTGGCGGCTCAAGCCGATCTTCTCGCCATTGGCGGCAGCGAAGAGCAGGTCGCCATCCACGTCGCGGCGCGTCTCGACGGCAAGGCGGGCTGAGCGCTCCAGCCGATCCAGATCGAGGCCGCGTTGCGTTCTGTAGAAGTCCAAAATGCGCCGTGCGGCGGTCTCCTGCGTGCGGATCAAGGCGAGCAAGGTCGCTTCGGGATAGATCGTCCGTCTGCCGTAAGACTTGATGATGTCCACTGCATTGTTCAAGACTGCAGTGCAGTCCGTCGAGAGGAGCTTGGGATTCAAAGTCGCCATACATCCGCACCTAATTCACAAGCGTGCTTGCCGTCATTACAGTAGCTTAAAAGCGCCGTTCCGACAAGAGTCTTCACGGAGCGGTTGTGCTTTCGGCGGCAGGCTGCGGCGCGCTAGGCGGCTCGGCGCGCGGCAACGTGAAGCACAGCCGCGCGCCGGTCGGCGGCAGACCGCCTTCTGCCCAAATTTTGCCGCCATGCGCCTCGACGATGTGTTTGGCGATCGCCAAGCCTAAGCCTGTGCCGCTGCGATTAGCGCTGCCGCCGCCGCCTGTGCGTGCCGAATCGACCTGATAAAAGCGCTCGAAGATGCGCGTGCGCTCATGCGGCGGAATGCCGATGCCTGTATCGGTCACCTCGATTTGAGCGCTCTCGTCGCCAACCGCACGCGCCGTGCAAGTGATCTGCCCTTCGGCAGGCGTGAATTTGACCGCGTTGTGCAGCAAGTTGGTGAGCACGCGCCGAATTTGATCGGCATCCGCCAAAATCCACAAGTCGGCTGGCACATCGTGGGTAGCGTGCAAGCGCTTCTGGTCGAATTGCGTCTCCATCACCTTGAAAGCGCTCTCGATCACGTCTAGCGCTCGCGTTGGCACAAAGCGCATGATCGCACGCCCTGATTCGATCATCGAGAGATCGATCAGCTCTTGCGTCATGTGATGCAGACTGTCCGCTTCGCTCGCCAGCTTGGCAAGCTGCTTGCGGTCGCGCTCAGGATCGCGACCTAAATTCATTTGCAGAGATTCGATCAACAGTTTGATGCTGCTGAGCGGCGTGCGCAGATCGTGCGAGAAATTCGCCACCATATCGCGGCGCGCGCGCGCAAGGCGCAGCAGCTCAGTGATATCTTGTAAGGCGATCACGACAAGGCGCTCGCCTGCTGCGCCAAGACAGCCGCCGCGCATTCGGAAAGTGCTATCTTCAATCATGATCTGCGTCTCAGGCTGCTCGTGACCTTCCGCCAGCGCCTTGACGAGCGCGTCAATCTCATGATGGCGCGTCACTTGCATCACGGTGCGCCCTTGCGCTGCGCTCGGCTCGATCTGGAAGAGCTGCGCGGCTGCTGTGTTGAGCGTGATCAGCGTGTAAGGCGCTGTGTTGACTTTGAAGATCAGCAGCGGATCGAACAGCACATCTGCCAGCGCCTGCGCTTGATCTTGCAGCACGTCCAAGCGCGCACGGCTGACTGCCAGAGCGCGCTTAGCATCTTCCAGCTTGCCTTGAACGTAATCGGCGCGTTGCAGCGCAGCGCCCAGACGCCACCACAGCAACGCGCACAGACACAAGACGACGATCAGAATGATCAGCAGCAGCGCATTCACGTGCGCTATCCCTCAAAGCGATAGCCGACGCCGCGCACGGTCACAATGCGCTGTGGATTGCTGGCATCATCTTCGATCTTCTCGCGCAGCCAGCGCACATGCACATCCACTGTGCGTTTATCGCCGAAGTATTCGTAGCCCCAGACTTTGGTCAAGATCAGGTCGCGCGAGAGGACGGCGCCTTGGTTGCGCATCAGCTCAGAGAGCAGGTCGAATTCTTTGTGGCTCAGGCGCAGCTCTTGGTTGCCGCGAAAGACGCGCCGTCCTGCTAGGTCAACGCGCAGATCGCCTGAGAGCAGCTCATCTTGCAGCGCAGGGCGACCTGGCATTCGGCGCATGACGGCACGCACGCGCGCCAAAAACTCGCCCAAGCCGAACGGCTTGACGATGTAGTCATCGGCGCCGCTCTCCAGCCCGACGATTTTGTCCACCTCAGTGCCGCGCGCCGTCAGCATGATGATCGGGATGTGGAGCGTGGTTGGGTCTTTGCGGATGATGCGACAGACGCTGAGACCGTCGAGCGTGGGAAGCATGATATCGAGGACGATCAGGTCAGGTAACTTGCTGCGGATGAGCGCTAAGGCGTTCTCGCCGTCGCGCGTGCTGAAGACTTCGTAACCTTCCTCTTTCAGATTATCTTCGAGCGTATCTGCGAGCGTTGCGTCGTCTTCAACGATCAGGATTTTCGCCATAGATCAACCTCATGCATAGCCAACGAGATGAAAGTGCGCGTCGCCTTTCACGCTCAAGTATAGCCAAAACAGGTCAAAGTGTTAAATCAGCTGTGAGCGTTTGTGCAGGCGGCGCAAGAAATTCCGAAATGGCGCGCCGTCACTTTTGCCCACTAGACCTGCGCACAGTTTGCCTTTACACTGTGAATCAAGCCGTGTGTACGGCTTGGAGGTGAAAAATGAGTTACGCTTATTTGTTGCGCAACGTCTCGTTGTTTGCACAGCTGAACGAAGATGAACTCGATTTGTTGGCAGCAGAGTTCATCCTACAAAATTTTCGGCGCGGACAGGTGCTTTTTCAGCAGGGCAGCACGACCAATTGCCTGTACATCGTCAAATCAGGCAGCGTGCAAGTGACCGCCTTCGGCAAAGATAACACGATCACCTACACCGATGTGTTCCGCGCTGAGCAGTATTTTGGCGAGTTCTCGCTGCTGGATGGATTGCCGCGCTCAGGTGAAGCAGTTGCGCTTGAACACAGCGACTTGTTGGTGCTGACTCGTCCGACCTTCTTCCGCTTCCTTGAGCGCAACACAATGGTCGCGGTCAAGCTCTTGGTGACAGTCAGCCGACGGATGCGCTTCGCTGAATCAGCTATTGATCAGCCGTTGGTGCGCAGCGCTGAAGAGAAGATCGCGCGCTTGCTGCTCAACATCGCGCAGCACTATCAGAGTGGCGCGCGCCTGAGCATACGGCTGACCGTAGACGATCTGGCGGCGCTCTCAGGCGTGACGCGCAGCACAGCACACGCTGTGATGGATAAACTGCGGACGCTCGGTCTGATCGCGCTGGATCGCTCGCACGTCGCCGCAATCGAACTAGCCGCTTTGCAAGCGCACTATCAACGCATGGTGCAAGGCGTGCAACTCAGCGCCAATTAGCCATCGGCAGGACGTGGCTCGGCTTGGCTCAGCGCGGATAGGCTGTGTTACAATAGCGCACCTGTGTTTTGACCTAACTGATACGCTGAACGAGACAAGCCGATGACCGAATCCGAGCGATCTTCGCGCACGCTGTGGTCAGGGCGCTATGAAGCGGCTGTGGCTGACTCTGTGCGCCGTCTGAACGACTCGCTGCCTTTCGACAAGCGTCTGTACGCAAGCGATATCGCCTGTAGCATCGCCTATGCGCAGGCGCTGCACCGAGCAGGCGTGCTGAACGACTCTGAACTTGCTGCCATCATCAGCGGCTTGGAACAAGTGCGCGCCGAGTTCGACTCAGGCGCGTTCGTCTTCGCGGCAGGCGACGAAGACATTCACACAGCGGTCGAGCGACGTTTGATCGAGCTGATCGGCGCCGTTGGCGGCAAACTGCACACAGGACGCAGCCGCAACGATCAAGTGGCGACCGATACGCGCCATTGGCAGGCGCAGACCATCAGCCGAGTCCTGCGCCTGCTGAGTGCGTTGCAGCGCGCCTTGCTGGAGCAAGCGAAGCAGCACATTCAAACGCTGATGCCGGGCTACACGCACTTGCGCGCCGCACAGCCGATCAGCGCGGCACATTGGTTGCTCAGCTACTTTTGGATGCTCAGCCGCGACGTGCGCCGCTTTGAGCTGACGCGCGAAGCGACGCTGATCAGTCCGCTTGGCTCAGGCGCGTTAGCAGGCACGCCTTATCCAATTGATCGGCACGCTTTAGCCGAGTCGCTCGGCTTCCTCGACGTCGCGCCCAACAGCCTCGATGCCGTCTCAGATCGCGATTTTGCGGTCGGCTTCCTATACGCCGCTGCGCTCCTGCTGACGCATTTGAGCCGCTTCGCTGAGGATGTGATCCTGTTCAGCGCGCCGCCGTTCGGCTTCGTGCGCCTCGATGAGCGCTATACCACTGGCAGCAGCCTGATGCCGCAAAAGCAGAATCCTGACGTGCTGGAACTGACGCGCGGCAAGGCAGGCAGGCTGATCGGTCATCTGGCAGGGCTGCTCACGACGCTCAAAGGCTTGCCGACAGGTTACAATAAAGACTTGCAGGAAGATAAAGAAGCGCTCTTCGACGCCGCTGATACGCTCGAGACGCTTTTGCCTGCTTTGATCGGCACAGTAGAGACCATGCGCTTGCAGCCTGAGGCGATGCGCGCCGCGCTCGACGAGTCCATGCTGGCGACCGACCTCGCCGATTATTTGGTGCAGCGCGGCGTGCCATTCCGCGAGGCGCACGCGCTGGTCGGCGCAGCCGTGCGCGCGGCGCAGGCGCAAGGCGTATCGCTCTCCGCTCTGCCGCTGCCGAGCTATCAGGCGATCAGCGCGCACTTCCAAGCTGATCTGTACAGCGTCTTCGATTTTGACGCCGCGATCGGCAAGCGCAAGGCGTTCGGCGGCACAGCGCCAGAGGCAGTTCGCCAGCAGATCGAGCGCGCTGAAGCCTTTCTGCAAGCGCGCGATGTCTAGCGCGCATCCTATGCAGCGCCGCTTGCGTATTGTAGAGATAACGCACGTTTTTAGAGCGGCACTTGCCGCGAGGAGCCGAGCATGGCTGAGCGAGTCACCTTTCCTGAACTAGATGTGAGCGCCTTTCAGCATCCACAAGATCGCGAAGCGACCGAGAACTTGAGGCGCATCATCGGCTTTGAGCGCGTGGTGGCAAAATTCATCGAGCTGCGCTACGAGCGCTTGCTATATCTGTTCAACGTCGGCAGCGCTGTGCGCGTGAGCGAGAGTCAATATCCGCGTCTGCACAACATGCTGCGCGAAGCCTGCGCCATCCTCGATGTGCCACAGCCTGCCTTGTACGTCACGCGCAATCCGTTCGCCAATGCTTTCACCTTCGGTCATAATAAGCCATACGTAATGCTCTACAGCGGCTTGCTGGACTTCCTGAGCGACGATGAGGTCTTAGCGGCAATCGGTCATGAGCTTGGACACATCAAATGCGGGCATGTCTTGTATAACACGATGGCGATCCTGATTCGCGACGTGATCGCCATCATCAGCCAATTCACGCTCGGCGTGGGACGGATCGTCGGCGCCAGCATCGAAGTCGGTCTGATGGAATGGCGGCGTCGCTCGGAGCTGAGCGCAGATCGCGCTGCGCTGTTGGTAGTGCAAGAGCCGCGC
>Ga0308403_1000066_pt1 | contig 39349 bp, 37 predicted proteins | sample HotsprSampleOSM3_FD_203470 | JGI IMG/M metagenome (GOLD analysis project Ga0308403, IMG submission 203470) | Hot spring phototrophic mat microbial communities from Octopus Spring, Yellowstone National Park, Wyoming, United States - 20060914_OS-M3 ... | reverse complement strand
CTTAAAACTTGCCTCAGAAAGTACGTATTTCGTGCCGGGCACTCTGCGCGGTTTGGTCGTCATAAGGACTCATTGCGCGGCGGTCGCACCACCCTGCGCTCTGGCACGCCGCGCTCCTTTCTGTGAGTGCCGCGTATTATAGCACGCCGCGCCACGCGGATGTACAGCGTAAATTATCCTGCGCGGCAGGCTGCTGAACGCAAAATACCGATTGCCGCCGCCGTGACAATCGGCGCATACGCTGCGCCAATTCAGGAGTCGCGCGCCATCATCGCGTTGTATGCAAGCTGTGCTCCCGGAGGGATTCGAACCCCCGACGCCAAGTTCCGAAGACTTGCGCTCTATCCCCTGAGCTACGGGAGCGACCTCAGGTTCAATCTTAGCCGAGAAAGCGGCGAATGGCAAGGCGCGCCGCGTGCCAAAACGCGCTGAGCGCGGTAAAGTTGTGCTGTATCGGCAGAACCATACAAGGAGTTCTCAGCAGATGCCTGTTATCACAGCCATTCACGCCCGCGAAGTGCTTGACTCGCGCGGCAACCCGACCATTGAAGTGGAAGTTGAGCTGGAAGACGGCGCCTTCGGCAGCGTCATTGTGCCGAGCGGCGCCAGCACTGGTCAGCACGAAGCCGTTGAGCTGCGCGACGGCGATAAAGACCGCTACAACGGCAAAGGCGTCCTCAAAGCCGTCGACTCCGTCAACGAGACCATCAGCGAAGAGCTATACGGCGAAGAAGCCTTCGATCAAGTCGCCATCGATCAGCTGTTGATCGAATTAGACGGCACGCCCAACAAAAGTCGGCTCGGCGCGAACGCCATCTTGGCAGTCTCGCTCGCCGTCGCCAAAGCGGCCGCTCAGAGCGCAGGCATGCCGCTCTACCGCTATCTTGGCGGCGCGCACGCGCACGTGCTGCCCGTCCCGATGATGAACATCATGAACGGCGGCAAGCACGCCACCAACAGCACAGATTTCCAAGAATTCATGATCATGCCCGTCGGCGCGCCAACTTTCTCAGAGGCGCTGCGCTGGGGCGTGGAAATTTATCACAGCCTGAAGAAAGTGCTGCACGACGCCGGCAAAAGCACCACCGTTGGCGATGAAGGCGGCTTTGCGCCAAGCGACCTGCAATACAACGCTCAAGCCATCGAATTCATCTTGACCGCGATTGAGCGCGCAGGCTACCGCCCTGGCGAGCAGATCATGATCGCGCTTGACCCTGCCGTCTCGGAAATCTATGCCGATGGCAAGTATCACCTGAAGCTGGAAGGCAAGACTCTCGATACAGACGAGATGATCGCCTTCTGGAGCGATTGGCTGAACAAGTATCCGATCATCTCGCTGGAAGACGGCTTGGCAGAAGACGACTGGCAAGGCTGGCAGAAGTTGTGCGCTGCGCACGGCGAGCGCGTCCAGCTTGTTGGCGATGACTTCCTCGTCACCAACACTGAGCGCGTCGCGCGCGCCATTCGCGAGCGCGCCGCCAACAGCCTGCTGTGCAAGGTCAATCAGATCGGCACGCTGACCGAAGCCATGGCCGCCGCTCAGCTGAGTATGCGCGCCGGCTGGACAGTTGTTGTCAGCCATCGCAGCGGCGAGAGCGAAGATAACACCATCGCCGATCTCGTCGTCGGCATCAATGCCGGTCAGATCAAGACAGGCGCGCCTGCCCGCTCGGATCGCGTCGCCAAGTACAATCAGCTCCTGCGCATCGAAGAAGACCTCGGCAGCGCCGCGCGCTACGCAGGCATGGACGCCTTCTACAACCTGCGCCGTTAGCGCTTTGCGCGCATGAAAACACACAGGCGGGAAATTTTCCCGCCTGTGCTGCTCATGCTGAGCGCTCAGCTCACTTCCAAGGCAAGCATTTATTCGGCTCTTTATCGCAGGCTTCGTCCACCTTCGCCTGCAGACGCCGAATCGCCTCGTCTAGGTCAATCTCGCCCGCGAAGTAGCGTCCCAGCTGATCGCGCGTTTCCACGTTGATGATATCAATGAACGGATGCCCTTGCAGCCGCCAGCCTTGCTCAGGCAGCTTGGGAATGTTGCCCAAGAACACATCGAACTGCTCTTTGCTGGCAGGATACGGCACGCCCTGCTCAATCGCCTTCAGGTTGCCCGTCAGGAACAGCGAATTGGCGGAAGTCTCAGTGTTCACCTCAGTGCTGGCGAGATACTCCATCACCTTCGCCACTTCTTGCGGATGCTTGGTGCCGGCGAACGCCACCAGCGCCGTGCCGCCCGGCATTCCGCCGCAGATGCCCGTCTCGCCGCACGGCTGTGGCACCGCGCGCCACTCAAAGGCATCGCCGATCTCGCGCGTGAAGGCGGAAATCTGCCAGCTGCCGCTGTAGTAGAAGACCAGCTCGCCGTTCACGAAGTACTCTTTCGCCGCCCGATAGGCGCCGCCGCCGCCGATCCACACCTCAGCAGGCGTCAGCTTCTCATCGTGCCAGCGCTTCATCTCCATCGCGAACTTGCGGAAGCCTTCTGAATCCACTGTGAAGCGCCCTGTGGCAGGATCGAGAATTTGCGCGCCGTAGCTCATCATCGGACCGAAGGTGCGATGCCCTGAGCGATCGATGGCGACCGCGTATGGCGTGTTGGTCGCCTTGGCAACTTTGGTCGCCAAGTCAATCCACTCCGCCCAAGTCACCTTGTCGCCTTCAGGCAATGGCACGCCCGCCTGCTCGAAGAGCGTCACGTTGACGTACGGACCGCTGACGCCCACTGAGCGCGGAAAGCCGTAAATGCCCTTGTCTTCGCCGCCCGGCACGCGCAGCCAATTCAAGAAGGACTCAGGATAGTTCGCCTCAAATGCCTCTGGATCGGCGAGGAACGGGCGCAGATCGAGATAGCGACCCTGGAAGCGACCCAGCTGCGTGATGCTGCCCATATCCGGCGGCGTGCCTGCCTCAATGTTCGCCTGCAGGATGTTGTGCAGATCGCTGAAGCCGACCACATCCAGCGTCACCTTGATGCCTGGATTCGCCGCCTCAAATTTATCTAAGGCTGCGCGATAGACCTCGCCTTCGTTGCCGTCGTTATACCAAAGGATGCGCAGTTCCACCGTCTGCGCGCGCGTGACGCTGCCCACAGCGCCCAAGAGCAGCGCGATGACTGCCAAAAGCGCCACTGACCGAAAGACCTTGCGTGAAATCATCTTGCTCACCTTTTCCTGCTAAACTAAATTCTTCTGCAGGCACTGATAGCGCCTGATTCCATGTATACCACACTGCCGCGCGCGCTGCAAGCGCCGCTCGGCGATTCAGGAAAAGCTGCCGATGCGCTTGAAGAAATTCAGCGCCGACTCACGCCGTCTCCAGTTGCTTGCGGATCGCTGCGCGCAGCGTATCTATGGCGAGCAGCTCGCCGCGCTCATCCTCGTAGTACCAATGTTCCCAGCCGTTGCAAGCAGCTGTGTTGCCAACGCGCGCGCCGATCTTGTGAATAGAGCCTTGCTCGCCGTCAGGCGTGCGCAGCGAACCATCCGCCAGCACGACGGCGCTTTTCTCGCGCCGCTTATCGAAGTAGAGCGTCTGACCTGGCAGCAGCAAGCCGTTCTCCAGCAGCGCCGCGAACGCGATGCGCGGCGCCGAACGGCGCGTGCGGTAAGCGCCAAGAACAGCGTCATCGGCGACCAGCGGCGCCGGAACTGCCGCGATGCGCGCCTTCGCCGCCTGAACATACTCCGCTTCGCGCTCAATGCCGATGAAATGCCGCCCAAGCCGCTTGGCGACCGCGCCTGTGGTGCCAGTGCCGAAGAACGGATCGAGTACCACATCGCCAGGCTTTGAGCTGGACAGGATGACGCGATAGAGCAGCGCCTCAGGCTTCTGAGTCGCGTGCAGTTTTGCGCCGTCCGCCGTCAGGCGCTCGCTGCCCGTGCAGAGCGGAATGTGCCAATCGCTGCGCATTTGCTTTTCATCGTTCGCCATCTTCATGGCGTGATAATTGAAAGTGTAGCGCTTTTGCGCTTTAGACTTCTTGCACCAGAGCAATGTCTCGTGCGCGTTTGTGAAGCGGACGCCTTTGAAGTTCGGCATCGGATTCGTCTTTATCCATACCACGTCGTTGAGAATCCAATAGCCTAAGTCTTGTAGGATGCTGCCGACGCGGTAAATATTGTGATAAGAGCCGATCACCCATAGTGTGCCGCTATCTTTCAACACGTGCCGACACGCGCTCAGCCACTCGCGCGTGAATTGATCGTACGCTGCGAAATCTGCGAATTGATCCCATGCGTCGTCCACGGCGTCCACTGCGGTCTGATTCGGACGCAGTAGCGCGCCTTGCAGCTGCAAATTGTAAGGCGGATCGGCGAAGATCAGGTCAACGCTCTGCGCAGGCAGCCGAGCCAACACAGCGCGGCAATCGCCTTGATAGATGTGATCGCGTTGGAATTCGATCAGGTCGCCACCGTCTTCAGGAGCGTGCATCGCTTCACCATCTCTGCTCAGCGCTGAGCGCACTTCAAGTGCGATCATAGCGCGCCTTGCGATGAAGGCAAGCCGTGTTCACGAGCGGCGCGCAGATGCATATAGCGGCGGCGCTTAAAACGCTGTGAGCGCGAACAGCTGTATCGCGGCGCGCAGGCGCGATAGCGCCGCTTGTTCAGCTTTTGCTTCCGTGCTACGATTGTGCGCAGCGACGCTCAGATATCCTGAGCGCGTTGGCGAAAGGAATGCATCTCACCTATGGGCATCATCTTCGGCGCGATTGTCGGTCTACTGGCGGCGACTTCATTCTTCGGCGTCTTCGCCGATCCGATCTTCCAAATCTTGACCACAGATAGCAGCCAGCTCGCTGCGCATTTGTATTTGAATGGCACAGACGCTCTGCTCGGCTGGATAGCGTGGATAGCGGTGCTTTTCTGCAGTGGAATTGCGCTTATCGGTTGCTTCTCACCTTTTTTTGTCGCTGATTTTGGAGAGGTTGTTTGGACTGTTGGTGGGATTGTTGTTGTGATTGTTGTGATTGGTGTGATTGTTGTGATTGGTGTGATTGGTGTGATTGTTGTGATTGGTGTTGTGATTGGTGTTGTGATTGGTGGTGTGATTGGTGGTGTGATTGGTGGTATGATTAGTGCTGTGATTGTTGGTGTGATTAGTGTTGTGATTTCTGCTGTGATTAATGAGAAGATTGGTGCTGTAATTTATGAGGACTTAAGCGATGCGGCCATTTCATCTGTTGTCGTCTGCTTGCTCAGCGTGGGCGCGATTCACGCCGTCCGCAATCCGCCGCTCAGTCCTATCGAGATCGCCGAGCAGAACGTCCGCAACTTAGAGGTGACAAACACAGCTGTGATGAGATTAGTCACAGCGACGGCAGAACAAGCTGCTCGGGACGCGCAGGTGTCTGCACTTCAAACACGAGAAGCGAACCTGTACGCCACACGGACTGCGTTGTGGCTGCAGGCGAGAAGTCCTGATGCGCCGACGGCGACAGGCGTTGCATCGCCTGGCACGCCGACTATCGCGCCGACGCCAACTGAGACGCCAACAGTGACGGTCACGCCGTCTGTCACGCCGACTTCGGCGCTGGTCGCGAGCCAGACGGCGGTTGTCCATCAGCGCGAGACGCTGCAAGCGCGGCTGACGCAACTGGCGCCTGACAATGGCACAGGCAATTCAAATCCGTCCGCTGGAAGCGACTTGTTCAACATCCTGCGCGATCCTGTCTTTCAAGGCTTGAGTTTCATCGTCGCGGTCATCGCGACTGTAGTCGCAGTCATCGCAGCCATAATCGCCTATCTAGATTATCGCAACAGAAGGAAGCACTCCTGAATTCCTCAGAAGGCGCGTGCGCAATGGCTCGCCAGTGGGCGCGCGCTGCGTTAAACTCACGCGAAACAGGATTTTCTGAGGAGCATCGGCATGTTGCGCGTGGGATACATCGGTCTGGGCTTGATGGGCGCGCCTATCGCTCGGAACTTGCTGCGAGCGGGCTTCCGCGTGGTGGTGCATAATCGCAGCCGCGCCATTGTAGAAGCATTGGCGGCGGAAGGCGCCGTGCCTGCCTGCTCGCCTGCTGAGGTCGCTCGCCAAGCGGACGTGGTCTGCACAAATCTGCCCGACTCGACCGATGTGGCGCAAGTGGTGCTGGGCGCTGACGGCGTGATCGAAGGCGCGCACGCGAATTTGATCTTCATGGATAACAGCACGATCAAGCCTGAGACGGCGCGCATGTTGGCGCAGGCATTGGCGCTGCACGGCGTGCCTGCTTTGGATGCGCCTGTCAGCGGCGGGCAGATCGGCGCGCAGCAAGGGACGCTGGTCTACATGGTCGGCGGCGATTATCAAGCGTTCCAAAAGGTGATTCCAATTTTCCAAGCGACGGGCAAGGCGTGGACGTACGTGGGCGCGAGCGGCGCAGGGCAGATCGCCAAAGCCTGCAATCAGATCATGGTGGCGGCGCAGATGGTGGCGATGGGCGAGCTGCTGGTCTTGGCGCAGAAGGCGGGCGTCGATCCGTTCAAGGTGGTGGAAGCCATTCGCGGCGGCGCGGCGCAATGCTGGACGCTGGACAACAAGCCACAGCGCCTTGCGCAGGGCATTCGGACGCCAGGCTTCAAGGCGCGGATGCAGCTGAAAGACCTGAAGATCGTCCTAGAGACAGGCGAGACGTATGGCGCGCCTTTGCCGCTGACCGAGATCGCGACGGAGATTTTCAGGCAGATGGTGGAGCAAGGCGGCGGCGATCTAGATAATTCAGCCGTGCTGAGCGTCTTCGAACAGATCGCGGGCGTGCGCGTGGGCCCGAGCGACACATGATCGCCGATCCGTTGCCGTTCGCGCTGACTTTGGGCAGCGTCACGTTTTTGCTCTCGGTCATCTGGGGCAGTCCATTGGTGGAAATACTGCGCCGTCTGAACGTTGGGCAGCGCATCCGCGAGGACAGCCCTGAGTGGCACAGCAGCAAAGAAGGGACGCCGACGATGGGCGGCGTGCTGATCCTTGCGCCAGTGGTGTTGATCACCTTGCTATTGAATATCGCCAATCTGCTGCGTCCGTCGGAGACAGGCACAGGCATCAGCATTTTGGTGCCGCTTTTCGTGTTGGTCAGCTTTGGCGCGCTGGGCGCAGTGGACGACTGGACGAAATTGCGCAACAAAGGCGAGGGACTCTCGGCGCGCACGAAATTCTTGGCGCAGGTGGCGCTGGCGAGCGCGGCGGCAGCCGTCATCTCGCTCGCCGATGGCGGCTTTCAATTCGCCAATGAGATGTACATTCCTGTGATGGGCATCGCCGTGCCGATCTCGCCGCTGCTGTTCATCCCAATCGCGATCGTCATCATCGTGGGCAGCTCAAATGCCGCCAATCTGACCGACGGCATGGACGGCTTGGCAGGCACGCTGATGGCGTGCGCGTTCGTCGCCTATGGCTTGATCGCGCTGGTGCAAGGGCAGATTTATCTGGTGCAGTTCTGCTTTTTGGTAGTTGGCGCGTGCTTCGCGTTCTTGTGGTATAACGCGCTGCCTGCGCAGCTGTTCATGGGCGATACCGGCGCCTTGGCGCTGGGCGCGACGCTTGGCACAGTGGCGATCATGACGGGACAGTGGCTCTTACTGCCGATCATCGCGGCAGTGCCAGTGGCAGAGCTGCTGAGCGTGGTGGCGCAGGTGCTGTACTTTCGATGGTCGGGCGGCGCGCGGCTTTTCAGGCGGTCGCCGCTGCACTATCACTTCCAAATGGGCGGCTGGAGCGAGGCGCAAGTGGTGCAGCGTTTTTGGATGATCGGCATTTTAAGCGCGATGATCGGCGTTGCGCTGGCGCTCATCCGCTAGACGACTTTTGTGTCCAGCTTCTGCGCTTCCAGCAGCTCGCGCGCTGTGATCAAGTCCAGGACGCGGTAAGCGGGCTTGTGCATCTGGTCATAGGGCGGCGAGTGTTGGGTAGCCGACCATTTTTCGGCGGCGCGCGTGCGTCCGATCAAGGCGACCGTGCGCTCGGAGAAGCGATTCGCCAGCGGATTGCCTGCCAGCGTCATGCGGTGAAAAATTTCCCACCAGTGCGCCATCGTCTCAGGGTCGCCGCGTGGCTGCGCCGCTGAGCGGATGAAGGCGTCTAGCAATTTTCGCAGGTTGCCGCGCTGCGCAAGGTATGGGCGCAAATTCAAGCGCACGATCTCATCGTAGGGATGCACGCTCTCTAAGAGCGGCTCGGCTGCGTTAGGCTTCAGCTTCTCGCATTCTTTCTCCAGCCATTCGCGCGCGGCGCGCTGATTGCTGACCGCGTGTCCTGCGCCAAAGACGCCTTGATGCAGCAACTTGTAGACATCTAAAATATCTAGTGCGACGTAGCGTTGAACATGCCTCAAGATCAGCGCTGCGACGGCTTCATCTGCCATGCAAACGGACTCCTAGCGCGCAAATAATGGCAGAGTGTACTCTGCTTCTATGAAGAAATCTTTAAGGCGATTGAAAGATTTGGCGCAGCGCGATCTGCGCGCAAGGCTGAGGCGCTAGTTCAGACGCCATAGCTGCACAGATTGAAAGTTGCAATCGTGACCAAAGCCTTTCGTGCCGCGTATCATGAAATAGCCGATGCTGCCGCCGCGCGCGAAGATCGGATCGCTCGTCTGAGTGACTAGGACGCCGTTGATGTAGACGCTCAGCGTGTCTTTCACCATCACCAGCGTCAGGCGATTTCTCTGACCATCGCCTGTGCGAATGGCAGGACTTCTGCCGCTGGCAAGGGCGATATCCGCCCAAGTCTCGTTCACGCGAGTCGTCAAGCGGTAGCCTTGCGTGCGCAGATAGTGGAAGACAGCCATATCGGCGTCCAGCAAATCTATCCTGCCGTACTCTTCGTTTGTGGCTGCCATGTAGATGCCACAGGACGTCTTGTCTATCGCGTCTTCGGGCGCGCCAATGCTGACATCCACTGAGAGCAGGAAATCGTAGAAGCGCGCGCGGCTGAACGGCTCAAGGTAGAAAACATTCTCTTCGTCAAAGTTGCCGCGCATCAGCGGCGGCTCGGTCACGACTGGCACGGCGATGAGCATCGCATCGGACGGTATGATGCCGCGCGCGCGCAAAACCTGAATGCCTTCGCTCAGATCGTTGAAAGTCAGCTCGCGAATGGCGCCTGTCAGCTCGGCGACAGGCGTCGGGCGCAGCGTAGCTGTCTCTAGGAGTCTGGCAGCTGCCGTCAACGTGGCGAGCGGATCGAAGTTCGGCGTGCGCGTGGCAGTCCGCGTCGGCGTGTTAGTGCGCGTCGGCGTGTTGGTGCGCGTCGGCGTGTTGGTGCGCGTTGGTGTGGCAGTTGGCAGCAAGGCGAGCGCGGTCTGCGTGAGCGCGGCATCGGCTGCGGCTGTGCTGGTGGCATTCGCGGCTGCCGTCAGCGCCAGCGCGACCGCTTCGGCAGTCTGCAGGCGCTCTTGCACGAATGCGGCGGTCGCGTCCAAGATGGCTTGGACGGTCTGTGTGGCGCTGAGCGCGGTCGCCGTCTGAGCAGCGTCAAGGGCGCGCTGAGTCTGAAGGGCTTGGGCAGTCTCTAAGGCATCGGCTGTGGCAAGGCGGGCTGCGATGAGCGTCTCAGTGGCGTTCGGCGTCGGGGTGAAGGTTGCGCTGGGCGTGAAGCTGGGCGTGGCGCTGGGCGTCTCAGTCAAAGTTGGCGTTGGCGTGGCGGAGAGCGCGATCAGAGTGGCTTGCGCGTCTGTGGCAAGCGCGACGGCAGTGTTGGTGCTGTTCTGAGCGGCGAGCGCTGTCTGTGCGGTCGCTGTTTGCGCAGTGCGCTCGTTCTGATCGATCAAGAAAAATGCGCCGCCGCCGAGCGCGAGCAACACGACCGCCAAAATGCCGAGCAGCGCGACAGGCGCGCCGCGCTTCGGCTGCTCGACGGCGGTCGCCGTGCCGCTTGCCAAAGGCGAGCCAACTGCGACCGTCCGCTCGCGCGGCGGCGTTGGCACTTCGCGCGCCGCTGCTGAAGGCTGCGGAACGGTCGGCGGCGCGATTGCCTCGCCAACCACTGTTTTGTCATCGGCAGGCTGCTGCGCTTTGGCAGGCGCGCTGCGAATGCCGAAAATTTGTGCGAAATGGTCAGCCAGCTCCTGCGCTGTGTTGTGACGTGCCTCAGGCGTCTTCGCCAGCGCGCGGTTGAAGAGCGCATCAATTGCCTCAGGCAGCTCAGGTGCGAATTGGCGCGCCGAAGGCGGCAGCTCATAGACGTGCTGGAAGATGAGCGCGGCAGTTGTATCGGCAGTGAACGGCAGCCTGCCTGTCACCATCTCGTAGAGCATGACGCCGAGCGAATAGATATCCGAGCGTCCGTCCACGCTTCTGCCCATCGCCTGCTCAGGCGACATATAAGCAGGCGTTCCCATCACGCTGCCTGTGGCGGTCAGTTTGCGCTCAGTGCCTTCAATGCGCGCGATGCCGAAGTCGGTCAGGTAGCAGTTGTTGGCGCGGTCGAGCAGGACGTTGTTCGGCTTCAAATCGCGGTGAATCACGCCGCGCTGATGCGCATAATCCAGCGCAGAAGCGATCTGATCGAGGTAATGGACGATCTCGTCAACGCGAAGGCGACGCTGCCGCAGCCGATCGTCGAGCGAGCCGCCGTCCATATAGCGCATGACGATGTAATAAATGCCGTCCGAGACGCCGAAGTCAATCACGGGCAGGATGTGCGGATGCTCCAACCTGCCTATGGTGCGCGCTTCGCGCTGAAAGCGCTCCACGAAGTTCGGATCGTCGGCGATCTCAGGCGTCATCACTTTGATCGCCACATAGCGATCCATGCTGGCTTGGTAGGCACGGTAGACCGATGCCATGCCGCCTTTGCCGAGCGGCGCTTCCAGCTTATACTGCCCTAGCGTCTTGCCTACAAATCGAGAGTATTCCATGCCTTGCCCTGACCTTTTTGCCGCCGCACTTACTTTAACACTGATCGCGGCTTGAGACAAACTTTCGCGCTACACAGCGGCGGCGGAATGCGCTATAGTTTTAGGCTGAGATCGCTCATCTGCCATAGGACAGACCATGCCATGATCGTCGCGCTCGTCTCTATCCGCGTGAAGCCTGAGCATGTGCAGGCGTTCATCGCTGCCACGCTCGAAAATGCGCGCCACAGCGTTCAAGAAGACGGCATCGCTCGCTTTGATTTCATCCAGCAAGAAGACGATCCGACGCATTTCATGCTGATCGAAGTCTTCCGCTCGCCTGAGGCGCAACAAGCGCACCGCCAGACGGCGCACTATCTCGCTTGGCGCGATGCAGTCGCCGATCTGCTGGCAGAGCCGCGCGTCGGCGTGCGCTACCTGCCGCTCTTCCCTGACCAAGCGCTTTGGAAATATCCCGATGCTTGATCGTTTTGAATTCATGACCGCTGGACGCATTGTGTTCGGCGACGGCGTCCTGCGCGAGCTGCCGCACCTTGCCGCGCCGTTCGGCGAGCGCGCTTTAGTGGTGACAGGCGGCGACGCGCGCCGCGCCGCGCCTGTCTTCGCGCTTCTGGAGAGCGCGTCCATCGCCTATGAAGTGTTCAGCGTCAGCGGCGAGCCGACCGTCCAAGCAGCCTGCGACGGCGTGACAGAGGCGCGCGCCTGCGCAGCGCAGCTGATCATCGGCATTGGCGGCGGCGGCGCGCTCGATGCCGCCAAGGCGATCGCGGCGCTCGCCACCAATGAAGGCGATCCGCTCGATTACCTCGAAGTGGTCGGCAAGGCGCAGCCGCTGATCAACGCGCCGTTGCCTTACATCGCCATTCCGACCACGGCTGGCACAGGCTCAGAGGCGACGCGCAACGCCGTGCTGACCGCCGAAGCGCAGCGCGTGAAGGTCAGTTTGCGCTCGCCGCTGATGTTGCCGCGCATCGCCCTGCTCGATCCGAGCCTGACGCACAGTTTGCCGCCGCAGGTGACCGCCAGCAGCGGCTTGGACGCGCTGACACAGCTGATCGAGCCGTTCATTTGCCGCCGCGCCAATCCGATGACTGACGCGCTGTGCCGCGAAGGCATGGCGAATGTGGCATGGGCGCTGCCGCGCGCCTACGCCGATGGCAGCGACGCCGAAGCGCGCGAGGCGATGGCGTATGCCAGCTTATTCAGCGGCATGGCGCTGGCGAATGCAGGCTTAGGCGTGGTGCATGGTTTCGCCGCGCCGATCGGCGGCATGTTCGGCGCGCCGCACGGCATGATCTGCGCCAGTTTGCTGCCGCACGGCATCGCGGCGAACGTTCGCGCGCTGCGCGCACAGGACGACTCGTTCGCGCGCGAGCGCTTGGCGCGCTTGGAAGAGATCGCGCTGCTGCTGGACGCCGACGCGCCTGAGGCGGAAGCCGCTGTTGAAGCCCTGAGCGCTTTGTGCGCACGCCTGAACGTGCCGCCGCTGCGCGCGCTCGGCGTACAACGCGAGGCGTTCTCTGAGATCGTCCAAAAGGCGAAAGCCTCAAACAGCATGAAAGCTAATCCTGTCGCGCTGAGCGACTTCGAGCTACACGCCATCTTAGAAGCTGCATGGTGAGTCATCCTGAGTCCTGAGCTAGGAGAAGCGAAAGTGTCACGTCTCACGTCTGAACCGAGACGGCGCGCCATTGCGCGTCCGCTCAGCCTGTACAGCTTGCTGCTGGTCGCTTTCTTGAGCAACCGCGATCGCTTACCTGAGGCGGACTTGCCGCCTGTGGCGCTGCTCAACAGTCTGCTGCACTTGCTGTTGAAGCCTGCCGTCTTAGGCGTACCGTTGGCGCTAGTATTGCGCCGTTGGCAGCTCGCCGCGTTGCTGATGCCGCTCATGGCTGAGTTCCTGCGCCAATACGGCGCGCAGCTGTGGCGCGTCGCGCGTCCGCCCAAGCCGATCAGCGCGCCGCGCAGCTTCACAGCGCTCACCTACAACCTGCACAAGGAAGACGAGCATCTCGCGCCGATCTTGTCGGTCATCCGCAGCCTGAACGCCGATGTGGTCGCTTTGCAGGAGCTGGGCAGCCGAGCGGCGGCTTGTTTTGAGCGAGAGCTGGCGCGCAAGTATCCGTATCGCAGTTTGCAGCCGTATCCCGACTTTCCGAGCGCAGGGCAAGGCATCCTGAGCCGCTTTCCGCTCAGCGATGTGCTGTATTGGCGGCATGAAGGCATCGTCAACGCGCTCGGTCATCAGCGCGCGCTGCTCAGCGTGCATGGCGTGCAGATCGCGCTGTACAATGTGCATCCTGTGCATCCGGGCATGGTCGGCAAGCTCTTCGACGCGCGTCCGCGCCAATGGGAAATCGAGCAGATCATGGCGCGCGTAGCCGCTGAGAAGCGCTCCGTGCTTCTGCTGGGCGATTTCAACATGACCGATCAGGCGGACGCTTACCGTCAGATCACGGCGCGCTACTACGACGTCTTCCGCAGAGTTGGCGTGGGCATGGGCTACACCTTCCCTGCTTGGCGCTATCCGCAGGCGCGCGAGCTGACCAACGGCTTGCCGCTCGGTTGGCTGCCGCCGCTCTTCCGCATAGATTACGCCTTCGCCAGCGAAGGCTTGCAGGCGCTCAGCGCGCGCGTTTGGCGCGACTCAGGCGGCTCGGATCACTTGCCGCTGTGGATACAGGTAGCAGTCTGAGGCAAGGCGCGCATGGCGTACATCATCTTGGTCACCACGACGCTGACCGGCGAGGCGTTAGACTTTCTGCGGCGCACAGAAGGCATCGAAGTGCGCATTCTGCCGCCCAATCGCGCTGAGGTCATTAAAATGCTGAGCGAGGCGGACGCGCTGATCATCCGCGATGAGCTGCAGGTGGACGCCGAGCTTTTGGCGAACGCGACGCGCCTGAAAGTGATCGGGCGCGTCGGAGTCGGTTTGGCGGGCATTGATATCGAGGCGGCGACGGCGCGCGGTGTCATGGTCATGCACACGCCGGGCGTCAACGCCATCTCGACCGCTGAGTATACCTTCGCGCTGATGTTGGCGTTAGCGCGCCAGATCATCCCTGCGCACGCCGAGCTTGAGCGCGGCTTATGGCTGCGCCAAGCGCACATCGGCACTGAGCTGTACGGCAAAGTGCTGGGCATCATCGGCTTCGGTCGCGTGGGACGGCGCGTGGCAGAGCGCGCCATCGCCTTCGGCATGGACGTGATCGCTTACGATCCGTATGTGGCAGAGGCGCAGCTCACTGATTTGCGCGTCAAGTTAGTCGGCTTTGAGGAGCTATTGCGGCGCAGCGATTTCATCAGTCTGCATTGCGCTTACACGCCTGAGACGGCGAATCTGCTGAATGCAGAGGCGTTCAAGCTCATCAAGCCGAGCGCGCGGCTGATCAACATGGCGCACGGCAGCGTGATCGACGAAGCGGCGCTGGTGGCGGCGCTGCGCAGCGGTCGCCTGAGCGGCGCCGCGCTAGACGTCTTCGCGCACGAGCCGCCGACTAACTCGCCGTTGATCGGTTTGCCGAACGTCATTCACACGCCGCACATGGGCGATGCAACGCTGGAAGCGCAGCGCGACCTGAGCATGCAAATTGCGCGCCAAGTCTGCGATGCGCTCTTCGGCAGCGATTATCGCAATATCGTCAACATGCCGTTCATGCCAGGCCGCGCTTTCGACGCTATGCAGCCATACTTGCTGCTCGCCGAGCGGATCGGCGCGCTGCATCACTATCTGGCGCGCGGACGCATTCGACGCGTGGCAGTTGAGTACAAAGGCGAAGAGCTGGACGGTCTGGTCAAGCCGTTGACAGTCGCGCTGCTCAAAGGGCTGCTGGCGCCGGCGCTTGGCGAAGGCGTCAATTACATCAACGCACCGCTCGTGGCGATGGAGCGCGGCATTCACGTCACGCAGACCAAAGGCTTGGACGTGGTGGACTACACGAATCTCGTCTCGTGCCAAGTGCATTGGGAAGGCGGCGGCGGTCAGGTGATCAGCGGCGCGCTCTTCAATCGGCGCGAGCCGCGCATCGTACAGATCGATGCGTATCGCAGCGACTTCGTGCCAAGCGGCATCCTGCTCATCTTCGGCAGCTACGACGTGCCGGGCGTGATCGGCAAGGTTGGCACGCTGCTCGGCGATCACGGCATCAACATCGCGGCATGGCGCACAGGGCGCGCCAGCAAAGGCGGACAGACGCTGACCGTCCTGACGCTCGATCAGCCTCTGCCCGACGATCTATTGGAGCGTTTCCGCGCGCTGGATTTTGTGCGGCACGCCACGCAGGTCTGCCTGCCGATGCTCTAGCGCGCTCAGCTTTCCCAACCGACCGTATTGCGCGCCATTCAAATCGGCTGTAAGATATACAAAATTCAGAAATCAGCAGGCGAGCAATCCTAAATGGTGACCAAACGTTTTCCCGATGAGCCTTCAGAGGCTGCGCCAGAGCCAACACCGCCTTCGCCAACGCCAGCAGGGCAAGGTGTCGCGCGTATCGGTCGTCCGCCTGCGTCGGCTCAGCCGCCTGCGCCACAAAGCGCGCCGCCGCCGCATCCTGCGCGCGTCTCGCGGCGCGCGCCCGTCCAGCGTCCTGCGCAGCATATGCCGCGCACGCTTGCCCAAGTGCTGAACGATGCGAACGACTCTGTCGTGCGCGGCGACCTCTCCGATTTCACGCCGCAGCCGACAGGCTTCGATCCGCTGGACGGTTTGATCGGCGGCGGCTTGCGCAAAACCGAGCTGGTCTTGCTGGGCGGCGCCCAAGGCATTGGCAAGACCATCGCCGCGCTGCAGATGGCGCGCAATATCGCCATGCGCCCTGAGCAATTCGCCTTCTACATCTCGTACGAGCATACCGAAACGCACTTGATGAATCGGTTGCTGTGCCTTGAGAGCGTCAATCCGCCTGAGATTGACGCGCGCAACGGCTTGAAGCTGAAAGATTTGTTCGATATCATCATCTCGCAGCGCGCGCGCGAGCTGCTGGGACGCGACGGCAGCAAGGCAGGCTCGCTGCAGACCATCTTGCGCGAAAATCCGAAGACTTCCATGGCGCTCGCACGCCTGAACCGATATGCCGACCGCTTGATCATGGTCAAGGCGAGTCCGGCGGTCACCACGCTGAACGCCATTCGCGAGATGACGGCGCGCCTTGCCGAGGCGACTGGCGGCAACCTGACCGTCTTTGTGGACTATTTGCAAAAAGTGGCGATTCATCCTGAGCGCGCTGAGAGCGAGGAAGATAAAGTCACGATCATCGTGGAAGGCTTGAAAGATATCGCGCTCTCACAGAACATTCCCGTCCTCTCCATCGTCGCCTCAGATCGCGAAGGCTTGAAGGCGAAGCGCCTGCACTTGTTCCATCTGCGTGGCAGCTCCGCGCTCGATTACGAGTGCGATATCGCCATCATCATGAACAACAAGTATCAAGTGCTGGCGAAAGATCACATCTCGTTCAATCCATATGCGGCGCAGCAATATCGCAATTGGGTCGTCTTCACCATCGAGAAGAATCGGGCAGGACGCGCCATGATGGACATGGAATTCCAACTGCACGCGCCGTTCTTCGCCTTCGATCCGCGCGGACAAGAAGTGCGCCAGCAGCTGATTGACGATAAGATCATCGAATCCTGAGCGGCTTCGCTACGCAACGCGCTTGCGTTTGCAGTATACTCTGATCGAATGCAGGCGAGCGCGCCTCTCGCCTTCTCTATCCGATATTCATAACGAGTAGCTCACATGACCACAAACTCTAAGAATGGTGTAGCGCGCCATGTGTTGGCGAACGGCTTGATCGTGCTGCTGAAAGAGATGCACAAAGCGCCGATCATCAGCTTCTGGGTGCTGTATCGCGTTGGCAGCCGCAACGAGCCGAGCGGCAAGACGGGCATCTCGCACTGGGTGGAACACATGATGTTCAAAGGCACGCCGAACTTTCCGGCAGGCGTGCTGGATAAGTTGATCGACCGCGAAGGCGGCGTTTGGAACGCGCAGACATCGCTCGATTACACGGCGTACTTCGAGACCATGCCCGCCGATCGGATCGACGTTGCGCTGCGCGCTGAGGCAGACCGCATGATCAACGCGCAATTCGATCCATCAGAGGTCGAGAGCGAGCGCACGGTCATCATCAGCGAGCGGCAAGGCATGGAGAACAGTCCGTCCTTCTGGCTTGGCGAGGAAGTGCAAGCGGCGGCGTTCCGCGTTCACGGCTATCATCACGAGATCATCGGCGATATGGCAGACCTTGAGACGATGACTCGCGATGATTTATATGCGCATTACCGCACGTATTATGCGCCGAATAACGCGATCATCTCTGTGGTAGGCGATTTTGAGAGCGCGGCGATGTTGAAGCGCATCGAGGAACTCTTCGGTCACATTCCGCCTGCCGAGCTGCCCAAGCCGTTCGTCCGCCCTGAGCCGCCGCAACAAGGCGAGCGCCGCGTGCGCGTGGAACGTCCAGGACCGACGCCGCTGCTCTCAGTCGTCTACAAAGTGCCTGCCGTCACACATCCTGATTGGATCAAGCTCTTCATGCTGGATAGCATTCTAGGCGGCGCCAGCGGCTTCGGCGGCGGCGGCGTTGGCAATAAGACCTCGCGCTTGTATCAGGCGTTGGTCAAGACGGAATTGGTAGCAGGCATGAGTTCAGGGCTGTATCCATCAGCTGATCCGTTCCTGTATTCCTTCGACCTGACCTTGCGCGAAGGGCGCACGCTGGAAGAAGTGGAAGCAGCGCTGGACGCCGAGCTTGCGAAGGCGATCAACGGCGAGATCGCGCAGGCGGAGCTGGAAAAAGCGCGCAAGCAGGCGCGCGCGCTCTTCGCCTATAGCACTGAGTCGGTCACCAATCAGGCGTTCTGGCTCGCCTACTTTGAGCATGTGGCAGGCAGCTACGAGTTCTTCCTGACCTTTGAAGAGCGCCTGCTGGCAGTGACGCTCGAAGATATCCATGACGTAGCACGTCGCTATCTGCGTCCGCAAGCGCGCACAGTCGGTTGGTTCGTGCCGACTCAAGATGCAAACGGCGCGCAGGAAGACGCCGCTGCAGAAGCATATCCGCAAGAAGAGGCTGACAATGATGAATAGCACGCTTTCCCTGCCCAGTAGCGCCGATATTTTGCGCGTCGTGCTGCCGAACGGCATCACAGTGCTGGCGCGCGAGAACTTTGCCAATCAATCGGTCGTGATCAGCGGCAGCCTAGCCGTCGGCAGCCTGCTAGAGCCTGAGGACAAGCAAGGTCTGGCGGATTTCACTGCCTCTGCCTTGATGCGCGGCACGCGCAACCGCGATTTTGACGCGCTGCACGAGGCGCTTGAGAGCATCGGCGCCAGCTTGGGCGTGAGCGGCGGCATGCACAGCACCAGCTTCGGCGGCAAGGCGCTCGCCGAAGATTTAGGCGCGCTCCTCAGCATCCTCGCCGATGTCCTGCGCAATCCTGCTTTCCCTGCCGATCAGACTGAGCGGCTGCGCGGCGAGCTGCTGACTGGGATCAAAATTCTCATGCAGGATACGCGCAGCGTCGCCTTTGAGAATTTCCGCAGTTTGCTGTATCCTGCCGAGCATCCTTACAGTCGCGGCATGTTCGCGCTGGCTGAGAGCCTGCCGCGCCTGACGCTGGACGAGCTGCACGCCTTCCATGCACAGCACTACGGCGCGAATGGCATGATCATCGTCATCGTTGGCGCGGTGAAAGCGGAAGACGCCGTGAGAATGGTCGCTGAGCAGCTTGGCGATTGGCAAAATCCTGCGCAGCCTGCCATGCCCAAAGTGCCTGAGGTGCCGCCGCTGCCCGAGCCGCGCCAGACGTTCAAGACAGTGGACGGCAAGACGCAATCGGACATCGTGATCGGCTGGGCAGGGCCGTCGCGCCTTGCGCCCGATTTTCAGGCGGCGAATCTCGCCAATAATATTCTCGGCGTCTTCGGCATGATGGGCAGGCTCGGCAAGACCGTGCGCGAGGAGCAAGGCTTGGCGTATTACGCTTATAGCACTGTGCGCGGCGGTCACGGACCGACGCCTTGGACGGCTGCCGCAGGCGTCAATCCAAAGAATGTGCAGCGCGCCATTGAGAGCATCCTGCGCGAGATCGAGCGCCTGACCTCAGAGCTGGTCACTGAGGAAGAATTAGCGGATAGCAAGGCGAACTTCACAGGCTCGCTGCCGCTGACCCTTGAGACCAATGAAGGTGTGGCAGCTTCCATCTTGAGCATGGAGACTTTCAAGCTCGGTCTGGATTACTTGAAGCACTACGCTGAGCAGATCAACGCGATCACGCGCGAAGACGTGCTGAGCGCTGCGCAGCGCTATCTCTCGCCGAAGGCGTATGCGCTCTCGGTCGCCGGTCCAGCGCTGGACGGCTAATCGGCGCGCCTGTTGAGCGGCGGCGGCAAGGCGCGCTCAGGCGGATGTGCCGCGATGAAGCGCGCCAAGATCACAGCAGCGGCGTGTCCATCTATGCGCTCAGGTCTGGGCGCATTTTGCTCGGCGAGAATCTCTTGCGCTTCGGCGCTGCTGTACGATTCGTCCCACAAATAGATCGGCAGCGCGACGGCGGCGGCAAGGCGACTCGCCCAGCGGCGCACAGTGCGACTCTGCGCCGTCTCGCCTTCCGGCAAGATCGGCACGCCGACCACGATGCCAACAGCGCGTTGTTGCGCGGCGAGCGCAGCGATTTTGGCGAAATCAGCGGCGCGCGCCGTGCGCTGAATCAAGGCGAGCGGACGCGCGATCAGCCAGTTGGCATCGCAACACGCCACGCCGATCACGCGCTCACCATGATCGAGTCCGAGCAGGACGCCGCGCTGCGCGCTCATAGAACGCCTCACGAGAGCGGCGCGCTCTGCGGCGCGCGAATCGTGATCGTGATGCGCATCGGCAGCATGGGCAGCCGTCCGAACAGATTCGGATAGAGCATGATCTGCGGCGGACGCAATGGATCGAGCAGCAGCTCGCGATTCAAGCGCGCTAGCGCCGCTTCAACGCTCAAGCCTGCCAAGCGCTGACGGACGAGCGCGCTATCCACGTTCGCCATCACAGCCGCTGTGGCGTACATCAAAAACGTGACGCGCCCTTGTGCGTCCGCCGCTTGCAATGGACTGCGATTGTAGGCGATTGTCTCCAGCAGCAAGCGCTGTCCGCTCGGAATCTCGCGCGAGAGCCGCGCCAGCATGGCTTGGCGCGCCGCTTGCTCATCAACGATCAGCGCTTGGGCGCGCGCGCGGATCGTCAAGCTCAGCACATCGGCTTGCTCGCCGATGAACGCGCTGTACGTGACTTCCTCAGCGCCTTCGTTCAGGATGCGAATGCCGTTCGGCACGACGATCTGCGTGCCGCTCAGCCGTGCGCTCACTTCGGTCAGCGCGTTTTGCAGCAGTTGCGCGCGCCCGATGATCAGCAGACGGTCGTAATCGGCGCGCGTGACTACCGCTTGCTCGCGGACGGTGCCGCCGCGCGTCGGCGCTAAGTTGCGGACTGAGATCGCTCTGCCCAAGCCGCCTTCGATGTTGACAATCGCGCCTGCTTGCACGTTGCCTGCCACGCCCAGCGACTCGTCCAGCGCTTCAATCGGCACGGTCGCCGTCTTGCCGACGCCTGCCGCGAGCGTCGCCGCTCGCAAGGTGCGGAAGCGCGCAGGACGCGCGCCAACTGTGCTGAGGATCGTATCGGCAGGTATCTCCACAGCCGATTCGACCAAGTTGTAGAAGGTCACTTCGCCTGTGGCGCGTCCGCTTGGCACGTCCACCAGCCCTGAAGGCGGAATGCTGACCTGCGCTTCCACGTCCAGCGTCTCGGCAATGGCAGGCACGCGCCCTTGCTCAACGTCAATTTGTGTGGCATTTGGATCGGCGATCATCGGCAGCGACGCGCTGATCTGCGCCTGCGATGGCGTGATGATCACCTCAGCGGCAGGCAAGAGCAGATACGCGGCGAGCAGGACGACGGCGAGCAGCAAGGTCGCCGTGCCGTTGCGCACCAAGCGTTGCATACGGCGCTGTCGCGGCGTCAGCGCGCGCAGACGGCTGGCGCGCAAGCGCAGCTCGTGCAATTCCAGCGCGTCAGGCGGCTGCTCAGGACGGTCGCGCCGATCCCAGAAGACTTGATTGCGCGGCTTGCGCCATTTTTTGCGCTGACTCTCTTGCAGCGACCTGAAGACTGAGATGTTCAGCTCGCGCGCGTTCGCGATCACGCACGGATCGTCGCTGATCAATGCCAGGCGCGCGCCGCGCCGCGCCGCTTCGCGCTGCAAAAGCAGCAAATCCAGCTTGCGCTGCAAAATGCCGCCTCGCTTGGGCAGGACGAGCAAGACGCGCTCGGCTTTGACGAACGTCAGCCGATCGCGCGCTGAGACGACATCGTCATATGGCTCCAGCTGGATGATCTGCAATCGCATGACGCGCTCCTGATCATTGCGCCGTGCAACGTGCGACGAACGCGCTCAGCGTCGCCATGTCGTTGATTGGAATGCCTTCCGCGTCGCGATCAATACGCTTGAGCAAGCCCGTCAGCACGTCTTTCGCGCCAAGCTCAAGGAAGGTCTGCGCGCCGAGCGCTCGCAAGGCTTGCACTGACTCTGTCCAGCGGACGCTGCCCGTCAATTGTGCGCTCAGCTCTGCCACAATCTGCTCAGGCGTGTTGAGCGGCGCCGCGGTCGTGTTGCCGATCACAGGGAAGCGCGGCGCGCTGAACGCGACGCTTGCGAGCGCGTCGCGGAAGGCTTCAGCAGCGCTCGCCATGAGCGGCGAGTGCGCCGCTACGCTGACCGCTAACTTCACAGCGCGCTTGATGCCGTCCGCCTTTGCTAAAGCGATTGCCGCTTCGACGGCAGTCTCAGCGCCGCTGATCACGGCTTGACCAGGGCAGTTATCGTTCGCCAAGACGACAGGCGCGCTGCTTTCCGCGCTTGCGCGCTCGCAAATGGCGCGCACTTGCTCTGCATCCGCGCCCAGCAAAGCTGCCATCGCGCCGCGCTGCGCCGCGCCTGCCTGCGCCATCAATTGACCGCGCAAGCGCACAAGGCGCAGACCGTCCTCAAGGCTGAGCGCGCCTGCCGCTGTGAGCGCTGTGAACTCGCCGAGGCTGTGTCCTGCGGCTGCCAGCGGCGCCAGCGGCTGACCGTTGTTGAGCGCCGCTTCAAGCGCGCGCAGCGCAGCCAGCCCTGCGATGTAGAGCGCAGGTTGCGTATTCTCCGTCTGGTCGAGCGCTGCCGCGTCTTCAAAAACGCGCGAGAACGGCTCGCCATAGATGCGATCTGCGCGCTCGAATAGCGCGGCGACTGCTTCATAGTTGCGCTTGAGATCGAGCGCCATGCCTGCCGCTTGCGAGCCTTGTCCTGGAAATAGCAGCGCCGTGCGCGACCAATCTATCATGCTGAGTCCTTTCGTAATGCGCCTGTCTTTCGGTAGACGGCGAGCGTGCGATCCACCATCTTTGAAACACTGAATTCAGCGCGCAGGCGCGCTTCGCCATGCGCGCCGAGCCGCGTTGCCAAGTCGCGCGCTGAGAGCAAGCGCGCCATGCGCTCGGCAAGGCAGGCGACGTCGCGCGGCGCACACAGCAAGCCTGTCTCGCCATCTCGCACGATCTCAGGCAGCGCTGAGACGGCTGAGGCGATGATCGGCAAGCGCGCTGCCATCGCTTCCAGCAGCACCAGACCGAAGCCTTCCCACAGCGACGGCATGACAAAAACATCGAAAGCGACCATGCGCGCCGCGGCATCAGCGCGCCAGCCTGCAAAATGCACGCGCGTTGCCACGCCCAGCGCGTCCGCCTCTGCGCGCAACGGCTCGCGCAGCGCACCATCGCCGATGATCACGTAGTGCGCTTCAGGGAAGTGCGGCGCGATCTGCGCGAAGGCGCGCAGCGCGAAGGTCAAGCCTTTCTGCTCGATCAAGCGGCAGACCGAGCCGAGGACAGGCGCGTCCAGCGGTATGCCTAGCTCAGCGCGGAACGCGGCGCGCATGGTCAGGTCGGGCAGAGTTGGCGCGATGCCATAATGCACTGTGTGGACTTTCTGCGGCGGCGCCAGCTCGACCTTGATCATGAATTGGCGGACGGCTTCGCTGATCGCGATGCCTGCCGTCAGCCTGCGCCACAGATAGGCTTGCACCAGCCGAATCGGCGGTCGCCTGCGGAATGGATCGTCGTTATGCCCTGAGGTGTACACATAGCGCACGCCTGCGCGCCGCGCCGCTGGAATGCCGTGCCAATCGGCGTGGATCAAGTGCGTGTGAACGGCGTCAGGCTGCAATGTGCGCAGGCGCGCCGCCAATTGACCGATCAAGCGCAGGTCAACGTCGCTGTGAATGTTGAACAGCTCAGTTGGCACGCCTGACGCGCTCATGCGCGCCGCGTATTCGTACATCGGCTTGTCAGGCTCGCACAGCACCAGCAGGCGTACATCGTGCGCGCCGTTGGCGAGCTGCGGCAAGAGCGTCAGCAGGTGATTCTCTGTGCCGGCGACGCCTGTCATCTTGGCGAGATGGACGATGCGCACCTGCGACCTACACCTCAAGAATGGCGGGACGCGCGATCGGCTGACCGTCTATCGAGATTGATAGAGTCGGGAAGCCTTCCATCGCCGTCAAGATTTCGACGCCGTCTTCTGTGAGCAAGATGCTATCTTCGCTCTTGACGCCGCGAATGGACGGATTCCAGGCGAACATCTGATTGACCGTGATCGGCGTCTGCGCGTCAGGTCGCGCGATGACCTCGCGCGCGGCGTAGCCGGCGCTGCCGCCTTGATGATGCTCGTCAATCGCCTCAGGATAGCCTTCATCGGCGTAGGCGTCGCGCGCGATGGCGAACAGGTCGCTCAGCGTGCGTCCTGCCTGTGTGCCAAGTATCAAGCGCGCATCTACGCGCGCGCAGGCTTCTGCCTTGCGCTGTAGGTCGCTGGGCAGGCTGCCGAAATGCACAAGGCGCGTCAACGAGATGACCAGACCGTCCTTGCGGAAGCACAGCACCAACATGGCGTAGCGCTCAATCGGCTTATCGGTCGGCAACGGATGACGGTAATTGGCGATCCGCTCATCGCTGGCGACCAGCACGACCACTGGCACGCCGCCGCGCTCATACGTCTCAGCGGCAAGGCGCGCCGCGGCGTCATGCTCGCTCTGTCCGATCTGCACGGCACGAATCGCCTCGTGCATCGCTTCAGCGGCAAGGCGGCTGTTGGCGCGCAAGCGTGCGATCTCGCTAGGCAGCAGCGTGCTGCGCAGCTGTTGCAGCTCAGCGGCAAGGTTTGCGCCGCCGCCTTCGCCGTCCTGTCCGAGTCGCAAGCCGCCTGCCAAGCGCTGCACCAGATCGCCGCGCGTATGCCACGTCTCGGCGACCAGTGCGAAGCCGAGCGCTTCGACCTGCGCTTCGTGCGCTAGGCGCGGCGCTTCGATTGAATCGGTGAGCAGATAGGCGCGCTCAGGCGTGATCAGCGCGCGCACAGGGCTGGTCTCGCTGGCGATGTTGATATAGGTCGCCACGCCAGCGGTCAGCCACGCCAGATTCGCCGTCTGGCGTATCTCAAGCGCTTCAATAGCGTGTGCAGCCATGCGCGGGCGCAGTTGTGCCAGTTTTGCCGAGACTTCGGCGGTGCGCTCGTCTAATGTTTGCATGATGTTTCACCTTTTGTAAGCAGCAATTTTTGCAAACTTGCTGTACTTTATTCTACAATTTGAGTGCTGAATGTCAAAAGACTGCGCTGAAGCAGAGACAGGCAGCTTGGAGGTTGTAAGCATGAGAGGGAATGTGATCACAGTGGATTTGTGGCGCGCGCCGTTGCACGAGTTGGACTATGTGGTGTTGAACGTGGATGTGCCGGAGTACGGTCTGCGCGCAGGCGATGTGGGCATCTTAATCGCCGAGCCGATGGGCGATCAGCCTTATGAAGTGGAATTCACGGCGCTCAGCGGCGAGGTGATCGCTGTGTTGGCGCTCTTACGCTCCGAGATTCGGGCGGCGCGGCGCGGCGAGATGGCGCACGTCCGCCAGCGCGTCTGTCACCAATAGCCAAGCGCGTCTCTCTGGACAAGGCGCTGCCTTTTTGCTACAATGCGCGCACCAAAATTGCCGTTCAATCGCTCAGCAGGAGTGAAGAGCATTGGCTGATCATAAATCTGCTCTGAAGCGGATTCGCGTCAACAAGCGTCGCCGTCTTGAGAATCGGCTGCACGTCAAGCGTGCGCGCACTGAGCTGCGCCAAGCGCGCGATGTCATCGCCAGCGGCGACTACGAAGCAGCGCGCCAAGCGACTCTGGTCGCCATTCGTGCGCTCGATAAAGCTGTGCGCAGCGGCGCGTTGCACCGCAACAATGCGGCACGTCGTAAGAGCCGCTTGATGGCGCGTCTGAATGCGCTCGCCGCTGCGCAAAAAGCCTGATTTCCGCTTTTTGCGCCTGCGCGCTCTGGAGTTACGCTTGAACAAAGTCGCTCAGCTGGCGGCAACGCCTGCCTTCAGCGCTTTACGTACTGCTTTGCAAGCGCAGCGCGCGCACATTGTTGCCGAGACGGTCGCCATTCAGCAGATCGCGGCGCCAACCTTTGAAGAAGCACAGCGCGCTGCCTATGTGCAAGCGCGCTTTTCGGCGTTGCCCGCTTTCGATCCGAGCAGCCTTGCCGTTGACGATCTGCACAACGTCTATGCGTGCTTGCGCGGCAGCGATCCTGCGCGACCTGCCTTGCTGGTCAGCGCGCACACGGATACCGTGTTCAGCCGCCAGACGTCGCTGTGCGTCAGGCAGAGCGACGATGTGATCTGCGGCGCAGGCATCGGCGATAACAGTCTGGGCGTGGCGGCGCTCTTGGCGGCTGCCGAGCTGCTCGCCAAGAGCGGGATGCGCTTGCCTGCCGATGTTTGGTTTGTGGCGAACAGCCGCGAGGAAGGCTTGGGCAACCTTGAAGGCATTCGCGCTGTGTATGCGCGTCTGGGCAAGCGGCTAGGACACGCGATTGTGATCGAAGGCACGGCGCTGGGCAATGTGTACATCGGCGGCATTGCCGTCAAGCGCCTGCGCATCGCCTGCCATACCGAAGGCGGACACAGTTGGCTGCACTATGGGCGTCCCAGCGCCATTCATCATCTGATGCGCCTTGGCGCGCAAATCACTGCGTTGCGTCCGCCTGAAACGCCGCGCAGCACCTACAACATCGGCATGATCGAAGGCGGACGCTCTGTGAACACCATCGCTTCCGAAGCGGCGCTCTTGCTCGATCTGCGCTCTGAGACTCGCGAAGGTTTGGCGGCGCTTGAGCGCAGCATCCTGAACCTCATCGAGCTGAATCGCACCAATGGCGTACGCTTTGACGTGACTGCCGTCGGCGAGCGACCGGCAGGCAGCATTCCGCGTCAGCATCCTTTGGCGCAGCTCGCGCAAGAGACGCTCGCCTATCTCGGCATTCCGCCGACCTTTGAGCATGGCAGCACGGACGCCAACGCGCTTCTGGCGCACGGCTTGCCAACGGTCACCATCGGCATCACGCGCGGCGGCAACGCGCATCGCGAAGACGAATTCATCGAGGTCGCGCCTATTGTAGACGGCATCTGGCAGCTCATCCTGCTGATCGGCGCGGCAGCGCACCTGCCTGAGAACGGCGCTTAGCTCATCTGTTCGATGAAATTTTTAGCACTCTCTAACACAGACTGCTAAAATCCCTCTTGACACGCCTTTCTAACCTGAATATATTATGTGCAGTCTTTAGCACTCCACCTGTGTGAGTGCTAAAAGCCCTTCATCCGCATACGAACTTTGGAGGAAAGACTTATGGCGCTCAAATTGCGTCCGCTCGCAGATCGCGTTGTGGTCGAGCCGATGGAAGGCGAAGAGGTGACCGCCGGCGGCATCCTGCTGCCCGAGACAGCGAAGGAAAAGCCGCAGCAGGGCAAGATTCTGGCAGTCGGTCAGGGTCGCCGCGATGAAGACGGCAAATTGATCCCAATGGATGTCAAGGTTGACGACAAGGTGCTGTACGCCAAGTACGCTGGCACTGAAGTCAAAGTTGACGGCAAAAAGCTGCTGATCCTCAAAGAGAGCGATATTCTCGCTGTTATCACTGACTGATCAACTTCGAAAGCAAGGCAGAAAGGAAACCAAGCCATGCCCAAGCAACTTGTGTTCGGTGAAGAAGCACGCCGTAGCCTGAAGCGCGGCATTGATAAGCTGGCAGAGGCAGTCGCCACCACGCTCGGTCCGAAGGGACGCAATGTGGCGCTCGATAAGAAGTTCGGCGCACCGACCGTGACGCATGACGGCGTGACTGTCGCCAAAGAGATCGAGCTGGAAGACCCATTTGAGAACATGGGCGCTCAGCTCTTGAAAGAAGCGGCTACCAAGACCAACGATATCGCAGGCGATGGCACCACCACCGCAACCGTGCTGGCACAGACCATCGTGACCGAAGGTCTGAAGAACGTGGCGGCAGGCGCCAATCCGATGTTGCTCAAGCGCGGCATTGAGGCAGCCACTGAGCGCATTGCGCAAGCGATCCGCGATATGGCAGTCGAGATTGACACCAAAGAAGAGATCGCTTCGGTCGCCGCGATTTCAGCGCAGGATCAGTCCATTGGCGAGCTGATCGCCGACGTCATGGATCGCGTTGGCAAGGATGGCGTGATCACGGTCGAAGAGAGCAAAGGTCTGGAATTCGAGACCGAGTACGTGGAAGGTATGCAGTTCGACCGCGGCTACATCAGCCCGTACTTCATCACCAACACTGAGACGATGGAAGCTGTCCTCGAAGAGCCCTACATCCTGATCTACGATAAGAAGATCAGCGCGGCGCAGGACATCGTGCCGATCCTTGAGAAGTTGGTGCAGGTCGGTCGCCGCTCGCTGCTGATCATCGCTGAGGACGTGGACGGCGAAGCGCTGGCGACCTTGGTGCTGAACAAGCTGCGCGGCATGTTGAACCTGCTGGCGGTCAAGGCGCCCGGCTTCGGCGACCGCCGTAAGGCGATGCTGCAGGATATCGCTATCCTGACGGGCGGCACGGTCATCAGCGAAGAGACAGGTCGCAAGCTGGAAGGCGTCACCATCAACGATCTGGGTCGCGCGCGCAAGGTTGTCTCCAACAAGGACGAGACCACCATCATTGACGGCGCAGGCGAAGAGTCCGCGATCAAGGGTCGCATCGCCGAGATCAAGGTCGAGATCGATCGCACCACCAGCGATTACGACCGCGAGAAGCTGCAGGAGCGCCTTGCCAAGTTGGCGGGCGGCGTGGCGGTCATCCGCGTGGGCGCCGCGACCGAGACCGAGCTGAAAGAGAAGAAGCATCGCGTGGAAGACGCGCTGAGCGCGACTCGCGCCGCGGTTGAGGAAGGCATTGTGCCGGGCGGCGGCGTGGCGCTCATCAACGCGATCAGCTGCCTCGACGGTCTGAAGATGGAGCTGGACGACGAGAACACGGGCGTGCAGATCATGCGCCGCGCGCTGGAAGCGCCGATGCGCCGCATCGCCGCCAACGCTGGTCAAGATGGCGCCGTGATCGTACAGTCCGTGCGCGCCAAGCAGGCTGAGAAGAACGATCCGCGCATCGGCTACGACGTGCTGAGCGGCGAGTTCGTCAACATGATCGAGGCAGGCATCATCGATCCTGCTAAGGTCACGCGCGGCGCGCTTGAGAACGCAGCCAGCATTGCCAGCATGATCCTGACCACTGAGGCGCTCATCACGGACATCAAGGAAGACGAGAAGCCGACGCCGGGCGGCGGCGGCAACATGGACTTCTAAGCCGCATCGTCCACTCGGGCAAGAATCCCTCTCCGCGCGGAGAGGGATTCTTTTTTTGCGCTAGGGCAGCGCCGCCAATTCTTCAGGCGTCAGCAGCCACAGCACCTCAGGGAAATCGGCGATTGCGAACGAGTCGTCCGCCTTGAAGCGCACGCCTTCCGCCAGCAGCAAGGCGCGCTGCAATTGCGGCGGATGCTCAGGGCAGCGCGTGCTGATGCAACCTCTGGCGTTCACGACGCGCTGCCATGGCACATCGGCAGGCGCGCCGTGCAGCGCCCAGCCAACCGCGCGCGCGCCGCGCGGCACGCCCAGAAGCGCCGCCACACGACCGTAGGTCAGCACTTTGCCGCGCGGAATGCGCCGCACCAAGGCGTAGACGCGCTCGTTGAAGTTCATCGCCTAGCGCGGCACAACGTGATGATGACGGCAGCGCGCTTCGTAGCGCTCTTGCGCGCCGATCAAGATGATCGGATCGTCGTAGCGCGCAGGTGCGCCGTTCACAAGGCGCTGTGTGCGCGTGGCAGGCTCGCCGCACACCATGCAGATGGCGTGCAGTTTGGTCACTTCCTCAGCCAGGCACAGCAGGTCGGGCATGGCGCCGAACGGCTCAGCGCGAAAGTCCAGATCGAGTCCGGCGATGATCACGCGCACGCCGCGATTGGCGAGCTGCTCGCTCAGCGCCACAATGCCATGATCGAAGAATTGCGCCTCGTCCACAGCGACGACTGTCGTCTCCGCGACAAGCCGCGCCGCGATCTCAGCGCTATCGGCGCACGGCAGCGCTTCAAAGTCCTGCCCATTGTGCGATGCAATGCGCGTCGCGCCGTAGCGCGTATCTATGATCGGCTTGAAGACCTGCACTTGTTGACGGGCGATTTGAGCGCGGCGCACGCGGCGGATGAGCTCCTCAGTTTTGCCGCTGAACATGCTGCCGCAGATCACTTCAATCCGTCCGCGATGATGGATCATCAAAAAGTCCTTTCAGGGCGCAAAAATGGGCAGGGAAACGCGCGCCTGCCCATTCTGAGAGAGTCGCTTGTGACGATCAGTCTTGTGCGGCGGGCAGCTCGTAGCCTTTTTGGCGCAGCTTCTTCTTGATATCGGTCAGCAGCTTGCGCCCAACGCCGCGAATGGCTAACACGCCTTCGTCGCCCGCCTCTTGCAGCCGTTTGATGAAATCGCCCGCCGTGACCAAGCCGTTGGCTGCCAGCAGTTCGGCATGTTGCTTGCCCAAGCCTAGCTCCGCCAGCCGAAACTCGGGCGAGCCGACCGTCTTAGCCGCGATCTCCTGCGCGCGCGTGGTGCGCGTCTCAAGGCGCTTCATGAAGCGATCCACGCGCCCTTCCGTGTCCACAATGCGCTGCTCGCCTGTGTAGAACGGATGACAGTTGGAGCAGACGTCCACTTGCAAAGTCGGGCGCGTCGAGCCGACCGTCCAGACCGTGCCGCAGGCGAGGCAAGTGATCTTCGCCTGTGGATACCACTTGGGATGAATGTTGCTTTTCATGGCTCTATCCTCACAGTGCGCGACGGACGCCCTGCCGAGTTCAGCGCGTTGGCGTCGCGGCTTAGGGTGCTGAAAAACTCGGTTCAGTCAGCGGCAGATTCAGCGTTAGCGGCCGGCTTTGGCTCAGGGCGGATAGCGACAACGCGAATGCCGCCGCGCGCCCATTCAAAGCTGACGTAGCCTTCCGCAACCGCGTAGATGGTGAAGTCCCTGCCCTGCCGCGTGCCAGGACCTGGATAGAAGCGGTTGCCGCGCTGCCGCACGATGATGTTGCCTGGGATGACGTATTCGCCGCCAAAACGCTTGACGCCAAGCCGCTTCGCGTGGCTCTCGCGTCCGTTGCGGCTAGAGCCGCCACCTTTCTTGTGTGCCATCGCTCAGATTCTCCTGCTTCGTCTCTCAAATGACCGTCACATCTTCAATCTTAAGGCGCGTGTAGGTCTGGCGATGCCCGCGCCGCCGCCGATAGCGCAAGCCAGGACGGTACTTCCAGATGATGATCTTCTTGGCGCGGTAATGCCCAAGCACAGTCGCTTGCACAGTTGCGCCATTCACCAGCGGACGCCCGATCAGCGGCGCGCCTTCATCAGGCACTACCAATAGCACTTCGTTCAGCGTCAAGCGCGCGCCTGCTTCGGCGTTCAGCTTCTCCACATCAATGATCTTGCCCGGCTCGGCGCGGAATTGCCGCCCGCCCGTGCGAACTACAGCGTACATGGTTTGTTCAGCTCCAATTCTCGCTTCTCGCACCGCCGCGAGCAGCCCTCAGACGCTGCGGCGGGGAAAATTGGTCAGGAAAGCGCGCCTATTTTAACAGAGAGGCTGCCCAAGAGTCAATTTGGAAGTCTGTGTAAGCGCGCCTTTAAGCGCAAACGCCTGAAACGCAGCCTGGCTAGTGAGGATAGGCTATCAGGCAAGCCCTTGCCAAAACTTTTCTATTGCTAATTCAGGTTTGACGCGCCATAATACAGCGTGCTACAATGAGAACCCAGTACCTCTGTTGCACGGAGAACGTTTGCCAAATGGAGTCCAACAAGCCTGTCGCCAGCGAGAGCGAGCCGTTCAAGCCGTTTGAGATTGAGCTGACCGCCGCTGTGCCTGATGGCGAAGCTGCGCTCGACGCAGCGTCGCACGCCTTTGCGGAGCGCGATCCGCAACATGAGCCTACGTCCGCTGAAGTGGCACAGCCCGAAGCCACTGCCCTAGCGCTGACCGAGCCCGCGCCTGAGACCGTCCAAGACGCGCCTGTCTCGGAAAGCACTGAGATGACCGCTGCGCTGCTGGATGCACACGCCGAGCCGAAGCTGCGCAAGGGCGACATCGTGGAAGGCGTGGTTGCCGAGACCTCGCCGACCGAAATTTTGATCGATCTCGGCATGAAGACAGAAGGCGTGATCGCCGGCAAAGAGCTGGAGCGCATGGATAAAGAAACGCTCGACCGCTTGAAAGTCGGCTCGCGCGTCAGCGTCTACGTCTTGAATCCTGAGCGCGATGGGCGCGTGATTCTCTCGCTCTCGCGTGCAGCAGAGGAGCAAGATTGGCGTAAAGCCGAAGAGCTGCGCCAGAGCGGCGAAATTTTCAACGGCAAGGTGGACGGCTACAACAAAGGCGGCTTGATCGTGCGCTTAGGGCGCGTGCGCGGCTTCGTGCCTGAGTCGCAGGTCAGCCGCGAGCGCCGTCAGCGCGCACAAGGCAGCGATCCACAAGAGAAGTGGGACGCCATGCGCGGCGAGGATATCTCAGTGAAGGTGCTGGAAGTTGATCGCGGGAAAAATCGCTTGATTCTCTCCGAGCGCGAGGCGATGCCTGCGCTGCGCGAGCTGCGCAAAGAGCGCCTGCTGGACGAGCTGCAAGTTGGCGAGCGCCGCCGCGGGCGCGTCAAGAGCGTGGCGGATTTCGGCGCGTTTGTGGATGTGGGCGGCGCTGACGGGCTGGTGCATCTGACTGAGATTTCGTGGAAGCACGTCACGCATCCGAGGGATGTCTTGCGCGTCGGGCAAGAGGTTGAGGTCGAGGTCATCAGCGTCGATCGGCAGAACAAGCGCATCGGCTTGAGCATCAAGCGCTGCGAAGAGGATCCTTGGTCGGTCGTCGCGCGCACCTACAAAGTTGGTCAGCTGGTGCAAGGCACAGTCACCAAGCTGGCGAAGTTCGGCGCGTTTGCGCGGCTGGTGGATCATCCTGAGATCGAAGGCTTGATTCACATCAGCGAGCTGGCGCAGAATCGCGTTGGGCATCCGAAGGAAGTGGTCAAAGAAGGCGACGTGGTGACCTTGCGCGTGATCAAGATTGACGCGGCGCAGCGTCGGCTTGGGCTGAGTTTGAAGAAGGTGACGGCGTCTGAGTACTCTGCATCGGACTATCAGCGTGCGATAGAGCCTGACTTCGCCGATTTTGAGGCTGCCTCGCTCAAAGAAGACGATCGGCGGCGCGCTGAGCGCAAGCGCGGCGGCAAACGCAGCGGCAAGCGCGGCGGCAGGTCAGCCGATTTTGAGGACGATGACGAGTACTAGGCAGCGGCAAACTTTCTCCGAGCAGCAGCTAGGGACGGCTTCCGTCCCTAGTTTCAGCCTTGCTCAAGACGGAAGCCGTGTCCGCGCACAGTCACAATGTATTGATGATTTGGCGCGAATTCGCTGATGCGGTCGCGCAGGCGGCGCACTAGCGCGTCAATCGCCTGCTCGCTGATGCCTTCGCTGACGTCATCGGGCCACACGGCGCTCACCACGTCCTCGCGCGTGCAAATGCCGCCGTTGGCATCGAACAGCAGCTCTAACAGACGGTACTGTGGCACGCTCAGCGGCGGCAGGATCTCGCGGTTGCCGATGAAGACACGCCGCGCATTCCGATCCAAGCGCAACCGATAGGACTCCTGAATTTCTTCAGGCGCAAGCGGCTCGGTCGTCTCGCTGGCTACAAACACAATCGTGATCATGCGCGCTAAATCCAGTTCATCGCCATCTTCCAGCAGCCGCGCGCCTTTCAACGGCACGCCGTTCACCCAAGTGCCGTTCAGGCTCTCAAGGTCTTCCACCTGAAAGCGCCCGTCAGGCAGTTGCGTCAAGCGCACGTGCTGACGCGAGATTTTCGGCTCGTTGAGGACGATATCGCAATCGGCTTCGCGTCCGATGATGAGCGGCGTGCGCTCGATCAGCCAGCTCTGCCGTGCAAACTTGCCGCGTGTCGCCACAAGTTTTGGCGTTATGTTCTCGCTCATGATCAGTCCTATCTAGCGTTTGAACTCACTCAGCTCAAGTGGCAGCGAATTCGATATATTCTTTGTGAACGCGCATCTCCTCTGTGACGCCTAGCAAGGTCAATAGCTCGCTGACCAGCGTCGCTTTGTATTCAGCGTCGCGCATTGACCACGTCTGGCTTTTGATCTCGATGAATGTGCCGCTCACCTTCGGCACAAGGATTTCGTCTACGTTCAAGTAGAACAAGACGCCTTTGTAGAGGATGTGCCAGCGATGGCGCGTCTTGTGGACTTCATACTCGGCGTTGGCGCGGAAATATTCGCGGTAAAAGCGCAGCGGTCGCGTTGCTGGTGCGATGAACTGCGAGCGACTGAGCAGCACGGCGCGGTCGAACTCGCGCTCTTTGATCGGCGATGTGTAGGTGAGGCGCATGCGCACGTTGGTCACCTCGCCTTCGGCGTTCAGCGCGTCATCTTCGCGGTAGCGAACACGACCTTGTGATTCGTCGTGGAAAGTGAAGTACGTATCGTACTGCCGATAGTGGCTTTTGCGCACAACCTGCACGCGCTCGTCTTTCAGCAGCGGCGCTACGACCGTCTCTGCGTCCACGCGCTCAGGCAGATGCGATTTGACCTGAATTTCGAAGCTCTCGGTCTGCTCCACGCCGCCAATCGCGATCAGCTTGTTGAGCAGATTGCCTTCGCGCGCGATCAAGAACTGGTCGATCTCGCGCGCGAGCGCGTTCGCCTCTGCCAGCAACGCTGATTCGTCCACTGTCAGCAGCCGCTGATCGTACATCAGCCAGACGCCATTGACCATGACATGCCGCACGTCCGTGCTTTTGGCAGCGTAGACCAGCTGGCTGTACACGGCGTCTTCATCGCGCGAGAACTTAGGCGAGTTGTGCAGCGTGTTGAGGTTGATCACGGCGATATCAGCGCGCTTGCCAACTTCAAGGCTGCCGGTGATGGAATCCATGTGCATGGCTTGCGCGCCCATGCGCGTCGCCATGAGCAGCGCCTGCTTGGCAGGCACGACGGTCGGATCGAGCGTGGCGCCTTTGGCGAGAATCGCGGCAAGGCGCACTTCCTCAAACATATCCAGATCGTTGTTGCTGGCAGGTCCATCGGTGCCAATGCCGACGTTCAGACCGCGCTCCAGCATCTCGTGGATCGGCGCGATGCCGCTCGCCAGCTTTAAGTTGCTGGTCGGGCAGTGCGCCACGCCTGTGCGATGATTGAAGAGCGTGCGAATCTCGCCTGAGTCCACGTGGACGCAGTGCGCAGCCAATGTCTTGGCGTCCAGCACGCCCAGCTTTTTGATGCGCGGCACGACCGGCATTTGGAACTCGCTGCGGCTATCTTCCACTTCTTGGCGCGTCTCGCTGACGTGGATGAGCAGCGGCACGTCGTATTCTTTGGCGAGCGCAGCGCAGGCGCTCAGAATTTCATCGGTGCAGGTGTAGGGCGCGTGCGGCGCCACTGCCGGCACGATCAGCGGATGACCTCGCCACTGCTCGATGAATTGACGCGTGTATTGCAGGCTCTCTTCGTAGCTTGGCGCGTCGGGCGCTGGGAATTTCAGCACGGTTTGACCGCACACGGCGCGCATGCCGACTTCTGCAGCGGCAGCGGCGACGTCGGCTTCGAAGTAGTACATATCGGCGAACATGGTCACGCCGCTGCGAATCATCTCTGCGCAGGCGATCTTTGTGCCTAAGCGACAGAAATGCGGATTGACAAAACTCTGCTCAGTCGGCATCATGTAGCCGATCAACCATACGTCCAAGCGCAGGTCATCTGCCAAGCCGCGCAGAAGCGTCATCGGCACGTGCGTGTGCGTGTTGACCAAGCCGGGCATGATCACTTGACCTTCGCACAGCACAAGCTCATCCGCAGCATATTGATCGGCGATGGACTCCGCTGTGCCAACTGCCACGATGCGCTCGCCCTTGATGGCAACCGCGCCGTTCAAGAAAATGTCCATAGCAGCGTTCATGGTCAACACGATGCCGCCGCTCAGAATCTTATCAACGCGTTCCATTCCTCACATCTCTCCCAAAAAGCGCGGATAGGCAATGCGCCTTTGCCTGACGAGTATACCGCATTTGCCAAACCTGTGTGACGTGCCTTCACACGCCGCCCTTGCCCTTTGCACGCTTTTTGACTACAATCGGCGCGCATTGGCTGAATGGAGACTGGAAACGACCATGCCGAAGCGTAAGATCAATCACGAGACGCGCCGTAAGTTCGCCCGCCGCTCGCGCGTTGGCAACAACGTCAGCTTCTCGCAAATCAAGACCAAACGTCTGTTCCGCACGAATCTGCAATGGGCCACCATTGAGATAGACGGCAAGCCTGTGCGCGTGCGCCTGACCGCGCGCCAGATCAAGGCGCTGTGCAAGACCAAGTGAAGCGCTCTGCGACCTGCTTCGCTCATCTGTGTTGAAAGGCGAAACGCGCTTCGTTTCGCCTTCCGCATCTCCTGACGCTGCACATGACGCCGTCCGCCAAGATTATCCACATCATCTCGCGCTTGAACATCGGCGGCATCTCGCCATACGTGATTCCGATCACAGCCTTGTTGCGCGAGGCAGGTTATCGCAGCGCGCTGATCGCCGGCAGCGTAGGCAAGCGCGAAGGCGACATGAGCTACCTTGCCGAGCGAGTCGGCGTGCAGCCAATCTATCTGCCGCGCTTGGGACGCGATATCTCGCCCTTGCGCGATTTGGCGACGGTCGGCGCGCTGTATCGCTTGCTGCGCCGCGAGCAGCCTGATATCGTCCACACGCACACAGCCAAAGCAGGCTTTGTGGGCAGATTGGCGGCGCGGTTGGCAGGCGTGCCGTATATCTTTCACACTTATCATGGACACATTTTCCACAGCTACTTCGGCGCGGCGAAGACGCGCTTCTACATCGCGCTGGAGCGCTTCGGCGGCGCGCTTTCCACGCGGATCATCGCCGTCAGCCCAAACTTGCAGCGCGAGATCGGGCAAGTCTACCGCATCGCGCCGCTGCGCAAGGTCGCCATGGTGACGCCGGGCTACGATCTCTCGGCATTGCGCGACCTCAAGCGACCATCGGGCGCGTTCCGAACGCGTTTTGGCATCCCTGAGACGGCGCCGCTGGTCGGAATCGTCGGACGGCTGGTGCCGATCAAGCATCACGCGCTGTTTTTGGCGGCGATGGTCAATGTGGCGCGCGCCATGCCCGAGGCGCGTTTCGCGGTCATTGGCGATGGCGAGCTGCGCGACGCGCTCGAAGCGCAGGCGGCAGCGCTCGGCATGGCGCAAGCGGTCATCTTCACAGGTTGGCAAGACGATCTGCCGTCGATCTACGGCGCGCTCGATTGCCTCGTGCTGTGTTCCAAGAACGAAGGCTTGCCGAGCGCTGTGATCGAGGCGCTTGTGACAGGCGTGCCAGTCGTGGCGACAGCGGTCGGCGGCGTGGTGGATATGTTGGCGGACGGTCGCGGCGCGCTGGTGCCGCCGAACGATGCGGCGGCGCTCGCTGAGGCGACGCTGAACATCTTGCGCGATCTGCCCGCCGCCCAAGCGCGCGCGCAAGCGTTGCGCCAAGATGCCTTCGATCTGTATCACATCGCGCCGAGCGCCGAGCGCCTGATCGCTTTTTACCGCGAGTTTTTGCGCGCATGAAGGATCACATCGGACTGAGCTTGTTCGTGCTATTGGCGGCGCTCTATTTCGCTGTCTTCACCGGACATCCTGTCAGCGGCGATGAGCGCCTGCTCTTCGATATGGCGCGCAGCTTGACCGTTGACGGCACGTTCGAGCTGGCGTTGAGCGCCGATCAGCGCCCTGCTTTTGACGTCGCGCCGCACGCGATCATGCCCAGCGCCGATGTTGAGCCGCTGCAAGCCTATCTGAGCGCGCCGCTCGTGCTTCTGGCGCGCCTGCTGCCTGAGATCGGCGTGATGCACACGGTTTGGCTCTTCAATCTGCTGGTGACGGCGCTGACAGGCGCGCTGCTCTACGCCTATAGCGTCCAGCTCGGTCATACGCGGCGCGCCGCTGCCTTCGTCGCGCTGATCTTCGGAGTCGGCACGATCGCCTTGCCGTATGCGCAAATGTACTTCCGCGAGCCGCTCTTGGCGCTGTGCGGCGTGGCTGCCGCTTATCTGAGCGAGCGTTGGCGCGCCGCGCCGCGACAAGTCATATGGCTTTTGGCGGCTCTCGGCGCAGTCATGGCTGCCGCGTTGACAAAGCAAGCGGGCGCGGTCTTCGTGATTGCGCCGCTGCTCAGCTTTGTGAGCGTCTTCGGCGCGCAGCGGCGCGCATGGCGCTTCCTGCTGATCGGCGCGGCATTCGTAGTGATGGTCGTCGTCCTGCGCGGGAATAGCGCGTTAGGTCGCCTGCTGAGCGCTGAGCGACTTGCGCGCGCCGCGCAGAACGTGACGGAAGCGCTGCCTGCTTATTTGATCAGCCCAGGCTTCAGCATCTGGGTCTTCTCGCCGATCCTGATAGCAGGCTTGCTGGGCGCTGTGCGGCTATGGCGCGCTGAGCGCAAACACGCGGCACTTCTGCCGCTCGCAGTCCTGCTCGGATTCGCCATCGGACATCCATTGCTGCACGGCGATTATTGGTACGGCGGCTTGGCGTGGGGACCGCGCTTCCTTGTGCCTGTCACGCCATTTTTGTGCCTGTGGCTGCTGCCTGTGGCTGAGGCGTTCCTGGCGGACATGCCGCGCCTGGGCAAGGTCGCCTTCGCGAGCCTGCTGCTGCTGAGCGTCGCCGTGCAACTGGTGGCGATCAGCCTGCCGCCGACGCGCTACGGCGCCGCGCTGGCTGAGGCGAGTCGGCGCGAAGGACGACCGATTGTGGCATGGCGCGAAGGCGTCTGGGACGTGCGCTACCAGCCAATTTGGACGACGTTGCGGCAGATCGGCAGCGCGCCTTCGGCTGTGGCATGGGACGTGCTGCACGTCGGCAGCGTTGTGTTGCCGCTGTGCGCGTTGAGCGGCGCGCTCGCCCTGCTCAGTTTGCGGCGACGACGCATGGCGCTGCTCAGCTTGTTCTTTTTGACGCTGACGCTCTATCTCGGCTTGCGCGCCATAGGCGCCGATCCGCGCTATGGCGGCGATAATCCTGAGCTGTGGTCAGCTTTGCGCGCTATTGAAGCGACGCTCAAAGCAGGCGATGTCTTGCTGGTCAACTCGGATGCTTATCGTCCATTCATCGCCAATTATTACAAAGGCAGCACGCCTGTTTATGTCATTCCGACGCCTGAAGGCGAGACGGTCGATCCTGATCATCCGCCTGCTGTTGTCAGCGCCAATCCTGAGCAGCGCGCTAATCCGTACTTTCAGTCGCTCTTTGCGCGCTTGGCGCAGCGCAGCCGACGTTGGCTGTTCCTGACCGAATACACGCCGTTCACTGCCAATCGCTACCGCGTGACCGAAGAATTCCTAGCGCGGCATTATTTCCCTGCCGAAGAGCTGCTCAGCGCGCCTACTGTGCGCCTGCTGACCTTCGCGCCGATCGGCGCGCCGCCGATGCGCGTGCCGCCTTTTCCAAAGCGCAGGACGGATATCTCGTTCGGCGTGGCACGGCTGATCGGCTTCGATTTGCCGCGCGGCACGCGCTACCGCGCAGGCGATTTTCTGCCGATCTCACTGCTGTGGCGCGCTGAAGGCTTTCCACCTGATCTCGATCCGCTCGATTACAGCGTGAATCTCTCGCTGATCAATGCCGACGGTCTGACTGTGGCGCAGCGCGTAGCGCAGCCGCGCGGCACGTTCGGCGGCATCACAGCATGGCAGTCAGGCGCGCTCTACCGCGATCATCACGCGCTGCAATTGCCTGCGCAGCTGCCTGCAGGCGTCTATCAGCTCTGGTTGCTGCTGACGGATTGGCGCGACGGCAGCGCCTTGCCTGTGCGGAATGGCTCAGGCAATCACGCCGTGCTGATCACAATTCATGTTGAGTGACCCGCAATAAATTCTGCGCTCACCTCATGGTCACCTGTGCAAGGCTGAATTCGATACGCGGATTTGCCCACAGGATGTGTCCACAGATCAGCGGCGCGTCGCTCTGCACTTCGTAGAGCAGCGTGAAAGCGCGTCCGC
>Ga0308403_1000065_pt1 | contig 39735 bp, 27 predicted proteins | sample HotsprSampleOSM3_FD_203470 | JGI IMG/M metagenome (GOLD analysis project Ga0308403, IMG submission 203470) | Hot spring phototrophic mat microbial communities from Octopus Spring, Yellowstone National Park, Wyoming, United States - 20060914_OS-M3 ... | reverse complement strand
AGGCGTAGGCGTAGGCGTAGGCGTAGGCGTAGGTAGCGGCGTCGACGTCGGCGTCGGCGTCGGCGTCGGCGTCGGCGTCGGTAAGCTGTTCGGCGTCAACGGTGGCATGAGCGCCCAAGGCGGCATAGGCGCAGGCGGCATTAGCGGCGGCATAGGCATTGAAGGCCGCAGTGGTGCCGGCGTCGGTAAGCTGCTCGGCGTCAGCGTAGGCGTAGGCGTAGGCGTAGGCATAGGCGTGAGCATCGGCGGCGGCATAGGCGCAGGCGGCATCAGCGGCGGCGTGGGCATCCAAGGCGGCAGTGGCGCCGGCGTCGGTGCGCCGTTCGGCACCAACGGCGGCATGCCCACTATTCCGCTCGGCAAACGAACTCCGTAGCCGGTTAAAGGCCCGTGCTCCGGATGCACAATCGTAACCGGTTCAGGCGGCACAGCCGATAGGTCCGGCAAGGGCGAAATCGGTGCCGTCGTTGTAGAAGGCCCGTGTTCTGGATGCACAGTCGTAACCGGTTTAGGCTGCACAGCCGGTGTCGTCGTTGTAGGAGGTCTTGGAATGGGATTAAGCGTAGGTGGAGCAGGCACAAGTGCCGAGTCGGAGGCCGCTCGAAAGCACTGCTTGTATTCGGTTACCCAAAAGTCAAACGCATAATAAACACGATCCTGACGGGTGACAAAATAGCGAGCGCTTTGCATTACCGCGCGAAAGCGAATCTCCAAGTTGCGGTCGCCTAGGTCGCTACCGCCGCGAGAATGCGAGTAAATGTGAACCTCTACGCTACGCCCAGTCTGCACAACCTGTTCGTCAAAGTAATGAGCTACCCACGATGCATTGAGCAGCTTGGGATCCTCATCGCTAGGCCAAGCCGGATACAGCTCCTGCGCCCGCCGACCCCGCTCCTCATCGCGCACTTCGTTACCAATTAACGCCCCCACCAGCTGCCAAAGCGTCTGCTCCGTTCCCAACACCTGTATTGCCGGCGGCCCACCCGGCACGTTAAAACGCTTGACGTTCAGCGTCGTGCGCTTCAGCAAGCCCGGCTTGACTTCAGGCACCGTCGCCCCGCCTCCGGCAGAAAGCCGAGAGGTGCTGCTGTAGCGCAGGTTGCTTTCGATAGCCGGCAGCAAGCTAAACTTAAAAACACGCTCTCGGCCAGCGCAGTCGGCATAGCGAATGTGAAAGAAACTGCGATTGGCTGCTTCCACCAACAAACGTGGCAGATCGTCCGGTAAAGGCGGCTCTATAACCGAAGGCAGCCGCGCGCCAGAAGGCGAGTCCGTAACCTGTACCGCCGCACGTCCCAAAACCGGCACCCGCAAGCTGCCACTGGGACGCGCATCCAACAACGTACGATCCGACACTTATACACTCCTCACCCAGCTCAACCGATACCCTTGGCCAGAACGCAACGTCAGCCGACGTCGGTACACAACGACCTCTAAACCCACGCCACTGCCACTTGGGCTTAGCAACGCCCCATCCGGCAAATAGGCGCGCCGGTACAGGCCAAACGCTCGTACCTCAGCTTCCAACGGCGACGTAAAATCGGCCTCGTAGTACAAATGAGCCACGTTCTGCAAAGCTAAGAGAGTCTCGTCTAACCCCGTCACAAATCGCCAGCGCCCATGAGCCGTGCGCAGCTCCCCCTCCGCATGCGGCACTACCGCCTGCACTCGGCGCACGCGCACCCACAGCCGTACCTGCGGCAGATCCAGCAGCTGCACCGGCGGCAAAGGCGGGTGATCCTCGTCTGGCCAAGGCCCGGGGTCGGCCAAGGCTAGCCAGTAGCCATACTGACGAAAATGCAGCAGCGCCTCAACTACGCGGTGCGCTCGCTCCCAAGCGGTCGTCACCACTTGAATGCGCCGGTCGGCCAGCTCCGGCATGGCCTCAGCCGTTGGTAAACAACGTAATGGTGGGCAACTGGTGCGAGTAAGACTCGCCCGGCTGCAGCGTGCGCGGCGCCCCGTGCACCTGCGCCCAGTACATCAACTGGCCTTGCCCCGAACCTCGAGCAGCTACGCCGTTGCGCACATAACAAACGTGCGTAAACGGCCCAATCGGTCCCCCCACCGCCTGCCACGTGGCCACGCTAAACCCCGTACGGCTAATCTCGTTGTTGGTCTGCACGCCCGGCGCATGCACCTGCACCCGCTGCGCAGGGTACCCGTTGCCCACAGGCAACTCCTGCGGCCCCAACTGCGCCTGCGTGGTGTTAAAAGTCGGCGTCGCATTAACCAGATAAGCATAGACCGACTGCGAGGCCCAGCCCAACAGCGCTTGCTGAAACTCCATCGTCGACGGCATTTTCTACACACTCCCGTTCTGTCTGCCGCTACGCTAACTATTAGCCTTCTGCAGAAAGTGTGCAAACGTGGCATACTCCCGCACCCATGCTAGTGCAAAGCGCTCCGCGCTGCTAGCAACCGGAGTCAGCTTACTGGCGCAGGAGCCCCGGCTCTTTACCCGCAGGGTGAGAGCCGGGCGGAATGCGCCTTGACGAAGTACAATAGAGCTATGACCCAAGTCCTGACCGTCTCCTGCAAGCTCAAGGTGTCCCAGTCGCAAGCCGCCAAATTGGACGCGACCTTGGATGCTTTGTCGCTACGCGACGCTAACGCGAACAAGGGAGGCTTTGCCACCTACGACGCCCGTATCTTTTCGTTCCGCGAGCGAGACTGGACGGTGTCGCTGACTACGGTGGAGGGACGAGAACGCTTTGAGCTGGAGATTGGCCGTTACCAGAGAGAAAAGCTGGCAGGCTTCAACCCCAAATCCGCCACTCTGGTCAAGCGCAGAGACGGTTCCTACTCCATTCAAATCTGTGTGGAAACGGAACCGTGCCCACCGCAACGCCCGGATAGGGTGCTGGGCGTGGATTTGGGCAGGACGGATATTGCGCATACGTCGGAGGGGGACAACTGGAATGGACAGCAGTTGAACAACGTTCGAGAGCGCTACTCGCGGTTCAGGGCAACTCTTCAACGCAAAGCCAGTAAGGGCACCCGCAGTTCGCGACGCAGGTGCAGAGGACTGTTGCAACGGCTGTCTGGCAAGGAGAGGCGCTTTCAGTCGCGTCAGCGTTGCGTAGCAAAAACGTGGGTCAATCACCGCATCTCTAAAGCTATTGTTTCTAGGGCGAAGGCCACAAATAGCGCTATTGCTCTGGAAGACCTGACAGGGATACGGGAGCGTATCAACCAACAACCCCGCAGCAAAGCCGAGCGGCGCAGGGCCAACAGTTGGGCGTTCTACCAACTGAGGCAGTTTCTGGAATACAAGGCGAGAGTTGCAGGGGTTTCTCTGATTCTTGTTCCGCCTGCCTACACGTCGCAGACCTGCCACAGATGTTTGCACATTCATCCCGACCCTGCGCAATCCTGTCGCGTCTTCGCGTCAGCGTTGCGTAGCAATAGCGTTGCGTAGCAAAATCGCCGTGGGAAGCAGTTTAAGTGCGGGCATTGCGGCTGGGAAGGAGATGCAGACTTGAATGGTGCTAAGGTAATTGCGCTTTGGTGCTCCGCACCGCTAACGCGACTGGGGGCTGTCGTAAACCAGCCTGGAGGTTAAGCCTACGGCTCGCTTCGCGAACGGGTTTGTTGTGTTCTCTGCTAGAGCATAACAGGCTCAGGGCTACCGTTCGCGCCAGCGGGCCGGAGGCCTTAAGCCTGCGCTACCGCGCTTTGGCGCGGTAGGGCCGGGTAGTTTACGAGACCGGCGGTACACGTGACATCCTCCCGACGCTGACCCTACGGGTACAGCGCGGGCTTCCTAACCTCACGGTTAGGCATTCCTGCCCCACGCCATTTATCTAGGTCATAGACCCCCGACAGAACGACTTGGCAGGCGGTTTCCCTTCCCCAGAGTCCCTGGGCTACTGTGTTTTCTAGTCCACGACGCAACACCATTTCTGCGGCGGCATGATCTCGATGCGTCCGAATGATTATAGTTTACCACAAGCTATGATTGTTGGTAAATGCTTGTCTTATCCCCATTGAGAAAAAGCGACAAGCACGGGGAGTCCATGTATCCCGACGCTGTAGCTAGCTTCCCGCAGGGTTGCTTTGCATACAGCGCGGGACTTATAGCTCCCCGTACCCCTCATTAGTTAACTCAGCCAGAGCGGTCGCCCAACGTCGCCTTCGTAGCCGGAGCGGAGATGTTCAAGCGGCGTATTCAACTCCCACACAAGGTAGTCTGCCCCCAAAGGAACAACGTTGTAAGGCTCGTAGCGACGCGCCTGCAAGACGTAACAACCCGGCGCAAATAAGCCCTCCCCCCGCCAATAAACTCGACCCGGAGTGGCCTCGTCGTTGCCCCAACACCGCAACTCAGTCCCTCGCGCCCCATCAAGAGAGCTGTAGTACAAAGCCCAGCCCAAATAGCCGGCTCGGTGCTGTCGAGGTACCACCGCTGCTACGTCCAGAATTGCCATAGGAAGGCCGTGGAAGCCCCATACAAGTCGCAGCTCTATGCGCCAGCGCCAGACGGGAGTACGTCACGTTAATAATCATCGTCGTGAAGACGACGGCGCAAAATCGAGTTGGGCAATCCAATGCCCGAATAAGGCGTAGCAGGAGAGGCACTCTCCAAATCCTGCACGGCGCGCGCACGAGCCGTCACGCCAGCCGCAGCCTCCGGCATCGTCACGCCCGGCCAGACAATCGCGTTGTCTACAAACTCAATACCCTCAGCAATGCCCTCCCAGCGGTTGGCAATCACACTGCGACCGGCCATAATACCAATGGTCAACGTGTCCACTTTGGCATAGGTGAGACGGTACTGGCCTCGAGCTTTGCGCGTACCCCGCGAGCCGCTCAGCGTGCCGGAAGCCGGCGTCTTAATCTTCAGCTCCCCCGCTCGCTCCAAGGTGTTGGCCTCGTCCGCACCGGGTATGCCACCACCGCTGGCATCCAACTCCGGCGCATACAGCTCAAACGTAATCTGCATGCGCGGCGAACGCGAGAGACGAAACTCGCGCACAATGGCATTATAGCCAAAGGTATCTTCCAAAACTCGCGCATCCAATAGTCCCCGCTCTAAAACAAAGCCAATTTGAAACTCCCCGTCCAAAAAGCGCGGCAGTCGCTGGTTCAGCTCCAAGTAAGGCTCGCTGGCGTTGCGAATGGAAATTTGAATGCTGGTAAAGCGCCCTACAAGCACATAGGCGCCCGTCGCCTGGTCCATCACCCAACAGTCGGCGTCAAACCCCTGTAATGGGTCTAGCAAGGCGTTGTTAATGGCCGCCCCGCCTATCGTCGATAACGGTACTCCACCCCAAGACGTGACCGCCATAGCCTACTCCCCCTAAGCCGACGCAATCGTGTTCATGGAAAACTCCGCCGTTAAGTCCCGCACCAAGTCGATAAAGATAAAGTCCGCCGGGTAAATGGGCGTCACCGTCACCCGGATGTTCAGACGGCCCCGCGACATGTCCAAGATGCTGTTGTTGCTCTCGTTACAAATCGTCGGGCTAAAGCGGTAGATGCGCTCCTCCCGCTGCAGATAGCGCAAGTAGGCGTCCACCGCGCTGGCCACCCGCGCCCGCAAGCTGCGCGTGTGAGGTGCACTACGCACCCAGATCAGGTTGCGGTACAGGTCCATAATGATCTGGTCCATCATGCGGCGCACGCTAATGTAGCGCTCGTACGGGTCGGGACTGGTGGTAATGCCGTTGAGGAACTTGAACAACCGCACCCCCTGGTCAAAATGCAACACCTCCAGGCGCGAGCGCGTCAAAATGTCCAAGCTCTGTGGGTCGTTGCGCGTGTCCACCGTTACGACGCCGCGGGCCGGACGACCCATAAACAACGACGCCGGCGAAACATGCGGCGGGTTGGCCGCCAACACCCCCGCATAAATGCCCTGGCTGGGCACCGCGTTCGCCCCCAAGCCCATCATGCCCACAAAGCTGCAATGGCCCGCCACCATAACGGCGCGGTTGCTGGAAAGCCCCACCGTCAAGGCCGGCGCCCGCAAAGGACCTACTCGCCGCGGCGCCTGCAACACCGCTACCCGCAAGCCGTTGACCGTGGTGGAACGCTCCGCCTGCGCAATCAGCTCCGTCACCAACAGCTCGTAACGCATGTTGGTGGCCTCCACCCCGGCGGCTGCAATAATGGCGCAGTCCTCGTTCTCAATGTCGCGCAACGCTTTCAGGAACTCCCGCTCCTTGGGCGGCTCGCCAATGCTGGCCCGCGGCCGGTCCGTGCCCCCTTCCAAATACAAGTTGCGCAACCAGCTAACTCCCATCGCCGCCGGGTCAAACTCGTTAGTCCCTCCCACCACCGGCGGCGCAATGCGCTGCGGCGTCAGGTCGAATACCCCCTCCGGCACCGGCGCGCCAAACGCGTTCATCACCGGCACAAAGTAAGCCCGGATAATGCGCGAATCCAACGTCTCCGGGTACAGGCCCGTCACCCGGTCCACCGAATAGTTGCTCAGCACCAGCGCCTCAGGCCGCACCGCCGCGTCGAAGGCCATGCCCCGCTCATCCACGACCTCAATGCGAAACTGGCCCGGCGGCATAGGCCGCACCGAAATCCGAATCTCGTTGCCGTAGCTGCCCGGGCTCAACGCCTCAAACAACACCAGCGGGTTCCCCGCCGCGTCGTACAGATAACGCCGCGCCGTGCGCAAACCCGACTCGCCTCCCGCCATCCACTGCCACTGCCCATAAAGCGAGTTGCTGGGCGGACCAAACAGCAGGTCGTCGGGCGGCGTCGAGCCCGTATAGGCTCGCGTCAACTGATAGGCAATGCGGTTAGCCAGCTCGCTCTCTTGAACCGAACGGAACGTCACCGAATAGGGCAACAGCAACTCGTTCAACACCGCCTCGCGCACCAAAACCGAGAGGCTATCACTGGCCATAATGGCTTGAGATAGCTGCCGCAAAACCTCCAAACCCGCCAAGCCCGGCAGGAACGCCGCTCCCGGGTCGCCCCCCATATCGCCCACCGTCACCTGGCCCTGCACTATGGGTACCGTAAACCGCGCGCCCGGTATCAACATCACGCTGGAGGCACCCACCCGGCCAAAAGCTACTTGCACACCGGTGTCATGCCAGGTATAATGCGTCGTTCCCGCATCGTAACGGATAAACCGTACCGGGTTGGGGCCGCTGGAAGAAGCCAAAGTCACCAAGTAAAAGTCCGCCTTGGCCGCATCCGGACGCGGCTGCGGAAAATGCCCCAAGAACGCATCCGCCGGCAGCTGCGCCCCATCCCCGCTGCGGTAACTAACCGCCACCACATAGTAGTTGCCCGCCGGCGTCACCTGCGTCGGCACAAAACAGGTCACCGGCGCCGTCGCGCTGGCCAAGGCGGTCACCTCCCCCTGAACCAACGCACTCCACACCCCCGGCAGACGCTCGTACGCCTTGCTGACAAACGTCAAATAGCCGTTCGTAATCGTGATGGCGTTGGTGTTGCTGGCGTGCGGCACCAAACGCCGCCCCGGCACCGCCGCCGCCACAAAGTCGTTCACCCCCGCACCGCTCACGCTGATTAAGTGCAGGTTGTCCGGCCCCGCCGCCACCCGCAACCCTTCGACGCTGAAAGGGCCACTGGCCGTCAAAGAAGCCAACTCCACTCGGTCCGTTACCGTAAAGTCGAAAAAGCCAACACCCTCAAAGTCCGGAATCGTCAGCAACGTCCGCGGTACCCGCACCGGCGCCCCGATAAACTCCCCAGGGAACGTCAACGCCTCGCCAACATACCGCATCTCAAACCGCAAACCCGTCGTCCGATGCGCCGTCGGCCCCACCACCGGAGGTACCGTCGCCGGCGAAATCGAACTCTGCAGAAAAACCGTCCCCACACTGGGCTCCTGGCCAGGCATCACCCGCGAAATCACAAAGTTGGTGGCCCCCTGCAACATCGCCTGCCGCACAAACACACTGCCAGGCGTCAAATCCTCACCGTACAAATAGGCAAACTCGTCCCGACTGCTAATGCGCACCGGCCCCGCCGGCCCACGACTAAACTCGCCCACCACCCCAATCGTGTTCCGCCAATAAGGCTCAAACGGCAGTGGCCCAACTACCTGCTCCTTAAAATCAATGTGCGGAAACGAATAAGGCTTGCCGGGCGCAATCGTCGGACTGTACAAGTTCGTCATCGCCTAACCCACCACCTGGCCTGCTGCTCCACACATCCTAAAAGCCCAGCCTTCACAAAAGGTGTGCAAAGATGACAGGCAGATGTTACGATGAAGAGTTTGGGTACAAGTCCACCCGCATCTGTTTTTGGGCGGTGCCGGTGAAGGGGTTAACGACGGCGACGTTAGACTGAGCGTAGACTTCGGCGGGGGGAAGGGTATAGAGGTCGCGCCAGTTGGCGGGCGGGTAGAGGGTGAGCTCCCAGAGGAGCATGGCCTGGTGGAAGTAGATGTCGGTGCCAGTGCGCAGCCAGTGGGAAGTCACGTAGTCGATCCACTTGACTTGAGTGGAGCGGACGGCGAAGGGGCGCAGGGTGGGCGTGTCGGCCAGGACGATGCGCAGCAAGTCCATGTACTCGCGCAACACCTCCTCGGCCAAGTTGATATCGACGGCCAGCACGCCGGGCTCGTTGTGTACGCGATCCAGAGGGTTCACGGCTAAGCCGGGAATCTCGAGAGCCTCGACGTGGGCTGGCGGGGAGAGCTGCGGGTCTGCGGGAGCAGGTTGCGCAGTGCCCTGCAGGGCCACGTCGTAGCCGTGGGCAGCGTCCGGGTGAACGCGATAGGGGCCTAGGCCGCCGGGGTAAAGGGTGCGGTCGTAGGCGACTCGGTAAGTCTCGGGCACGCTGGGCTCGGCATAGTTCAACGTCACCATCAGGTGGTAGGTGGCCATCTGCTGCCAAGTGCCGTCTTCGGGACGGCCCAGCGTGTGAGACTCGTACACACAGCTTTTGTTGGTGGCGGGCACCGTCGGCAGGGTGCGGCGCACGTCCACCGTCGAAGTGTGCGGATAAACGCTCAAGGTCAAGCCGGGCTCAGCCAGCTCAATACCCCCGTACGCACGTACGTAGCGAATGCGCACCTGCTCCCGCTGCCCAACCGGCCAGTACACCGGCGGATCCTGAATGAGCGGGTGCGTCATAATAGCCAAAATAGTCGCATGCACCAACTGCCGCATCGTGGGCGCCACCCAGCGCGGCGGGCTGACATCGGGATAGCTGCCAGGGGGCAAATGGTTGAGCGTCACCGCAAAGCCTCCCAGTAGTCAGACAACCGCCGCATCCGCTGCGAATCAGGTAGCTTCACCACCCGCACGTCGGGGCGCCCGCCCGCCTCTTCCGGCGTCGGCAACGCCCCCGCCTCCCGCTTGTACAAGCTGGGCACCCGAATGGAACGCGGCTTGTGCGACCAGGGCGTAACCACCCGCACTCGGTCGCCCGTGGCCAGCTCGATGTCGGCAGGCACTTCCACTACGTCCAAAATCATCCAGGTCTGCGGGTTGGTAATCGACCAAGCTATCAGCTCCAACGCCGCCACCGGCGCCGGATGGTAAATATCGTCGTTGCGAATCAGCGCTCCCAAAGCTCGCGTGTCTCCTTTAAGGGCAAACAGCTCGTTCAAAAGCAACAACGCCACCTGACTGTAGCGGTGCAAGTCCTGCCCCGGCAAATACGGCACCGCCACAACTTGGTCGGCATCCATGGTGGGACTGACACGAAAGACTAGGCGCCCGTTCTGCCAAACCGCGTCCGGAATGACTACGTTGCCCTCGTCCACCACCTGGCCCACCGCGTTGGTGCGCCGCCGCCGAAAATACAACACCACCGGCTCGTAGTCCGGCACCCGCGGCGTCAAAGGCGTCGCCGTCGAGGCAGCGCCCGCTCGCTCGACCTTGATAAAAACCGAGTTTAAAATCTCCTCTCGCAGCGCCCCACTGCTCACCCCCCAGACAAACGGCAGCGGACCAGGCAAAATGCGCACGCTCACCAGCTCCGTCGTCACTACCAAGTCCCGCAGCCGCGACTCAAACCGCACCTCGTGCAAATGCGGCCCGCCCGGCGAAGCCAAGACCGGCGCCGCCAAGACGTTGGACTGCAGCGCGTTCAATGTCGCCGTATTAATCGCATCCGCCAAGTCGGCCGCTATGCGCCCCGTGCTCACCAAGCCCGTATAGGTGCCCACCGGCTGCCAAGCCGTCACCCCCGCCGTCGGCATGTACAACTCCACCCGCAGCGGCGTCGTCAACTCTAACTCTTTGTCCTCAAAGTAAAACGCCGCCGTCGTCGACGTAGCCGCACCCCCGGCCAACAACGCCACGTCCGGCACCTGCAACAGCCGCTCCAAGTCCTCAATGGCCTGCTTCTCCAGGCTGAGCGCATAACGCAGCGCGTCGGTTAAGTCCGCCGGCGCAAACTCAGCAATCAAAAGGCTCGCCGTCAAAGCCACCGACACCCGCCGCACGCCCTGCACAAAAATATTCAAAACCTCGTCCAGGTAGGTCGTCGGGTCGGCCACCGTCGGCCCATACATAACCCGCTTCACCACCCCAATGTTGGGGAAAATGCGGTTCCCCTGCTTGTCCCGCCCCGCCGCCAAAATCAACCCAATGCGCGGGTCGCTCTGCTGCGTAATCACTCGGTAGATATGCTTGGTAGAAGCCTTGCGCAACAACAGCGAATGCGCCCGCACCATCGCCGCCATCTGCGCCGCCGGCGGCGATAACACCTCCAGCTGCTCGTCCGTCAACGCCGCAAACTGCGCCGGCGTCAACGCCGCCAACGCCGGGTTGTCAAACGTAAAGCGGTCGCCAAAATCCTGGATCATAGTCCAAAAGCCGGGCCCACAACTTGCCCGGCATACATACCTGGATCAAGACAAGACGGCTACGAGGCGTTGTCCCGCTTGCGCCGCCCAGGTCGCTCCCCCTCCGAAGGCGCCTCCACAGGCAGCTCCGCCTGCGGTTGCGGCTGCGGTTGCTCGACAGGCTGCGGCACCTCAACGCTTGCCGGCGGCTCCACGGCAACGCTGGTGTCCTCCACAACGTAGAGGTTCTCAGCCCCCTCAACACGACCCGACTTGATCTCGGCAGCTTCCACGTCGGTTAGCTCCAGCACATCGCCGGCGTTAAGGCGGTAGATCTTCTTGCTCGTACGCAACGTGGTCGGAGCTTTCACCAGAACGGTCAACGGCATAGAACTTTACCCCCTCGCTTTAAGCTACGCCAACACACGCTGCTGCTCCAACACGCGGTGGCCCACCAAATGGTGCGTAATCGTAGCGTGGGTCAGCGTAAACTGACCTGGACCCGCCCCGGCCCCGGCGTTCACCGCCGAGCCGCCCGGGCCCGAAGTGTCGTCTAGCGTAATAGAACCGCCATCCGGGGCCACCGTGTTCACAAACGCAGTACCCGTAATGCCAGGGCCGGTCACCTGCAGCGCTTGGCGCACAGTCGCGGGCAACAACAGCAGCGACTTGAAGTTACCCGTCACCGTCGAGCTGCCGCTCGTCGAAATGCCTGAGACTACCAACGGCGTCACCACCACGTGCAGCTCGAACTTGCACAGCAGCAAGGACGCACTCTGCCGCAGCCAGTGCAGCATATGCGCCGGCGCCGTAGGCGGCAAGCCCGACTCGTGGTAGATAGGCTTCTCCGGCTGCATCGACACCTGCGCCGCCGTGATAGCCACCGCCCGCACCTCGTTCAACGGCATGTTGTTGTGGCTGACAAACTCAGCCGGCAACACGTCCCGCGGCGAAGAGAAGCCAGGCACCGGCTCGGATGGCCCATGCACCGGCTCCACCTTGCGCCAAACCGCACCCGTCCACTCCTGAATCTCCTGCAGCTGCTGCCAGCTGCCGTGTTCCACAACCCGCAAAATGCGGTCGCCAATCTGCGGCGAAGCCGGCGGGCTGGCCGTGGTGAGCACCGCCGGCACTTTGCGCACAGGGTTGATGTACACGTCGTACACGTTTAGCCCGGTGGCCGGCGGCACCGGCAAGTTCAACGTAGGCGAAAGAGCAGAGGCCAGCTCCACCAACACCCCGTCCAGCTTGGCGCGGCCCGGCGCAATCTGCAGCTGATAGGTGCTGCCGTTGGCCGCTAAGTTGTTGGTGGTAGTACACTGCAAGCCCGACAACACCCCCGAAAGCGGGTAGAGCATCAGGCCGCCCCGCTGGCCCGCCGACCAGTCGTGAAAGTCGAAGCGCCGACCGTAAGCGTGTGAACCTTGACTGTACATAGCTAGCCACTCCGTTCGCTAGAAGGTGCCGTAACCGATGTCGGCGCGCAGGAACAAGCCGGTCTCCAGATCGTCGGGCTCGGCCACGTCGACCAACGCAATCCACTCGGGGTACTTGGCAAAGGGCAAGAAGGCATCCCCCATCTGCAACGTGCGCCCCGGCGGCGAGGGCGGCTGCTGATCCGGCCCCTCCCGCATCCACATGCCCGGCGTGCCGTCCGGCGACTCGCCCACACAGAACTGCGTGCGGCCCAAAGTCTCGTTGGGATCGTTGAAGTGCGCCCGCGCCACCAAAGCCACCTTGTGGGGCGGCCACACCTTCTTCACCGTGTTGGTCTCCGGGTCGCGGTAGAGGCTGTCCACCAACACGATGTTCAGGCCGGCAATCTGCCGCAGCTCCCCGTCCGCCCAGGTGACGTGGAAGGGGTTGGGCGAGCCGTGCAACCCCACCTCAGCCTGACGCTGGCCCAGAATGCCCAGGCCAGTGGCATAGGCCTTGATGACCTCGTTCTCCAACAACATGGTGTAGAGGTCACCGCTCATCACAATGTCCGTAAAGCGGTTCTTGTTGGTGTTCCACAGGTATTGCTTCAGCAGCCGCAACGCCCGCGGCACGTCCGCATCCTGACGCGACCAGGGCACACCCACCTGGTCCCCCGCCGCATTCTGGAACAAAAGCGCCGCCCGCCGCCCGGTGTTGACCAACGCCGTAGCCGCCGTCAAGCCGCCGCCCACGCTGGCGTTAGCCGCCACCGCCGCATCCCAGGCGTTGTAACGGAAGAAGTTGTGCACAGGGATCTGCGTCGACACCGTGGTGGCCTCGCCCGTGCGCGCGTCGATGTAGTTGATGCCGCCCAACAGCACCATAGCCTGGTAAATGGCCACCGTGCGCTGGTGCTCCGCCACCATCTGCGCCACCCGGTCGGCTACAATCTGGGCCGGCGTGTAAGCCTCGTTCAGACTGCCCACACGGCGCATCTGGTTAATCAGCGCCTGATCCAGAAAGTCGTCCTGGCGAAAGGCCGCTGGCGACACATAGCGCCGCTCAATGCGCGACGGCGTCAGGTAGTTGCCCGCGTTGGGCACGCCAAACCGCACCCGCGGCATAATGCCAATGCCGTTGATCACCCGCTCAATGACGATCAACCGCTCCGGGTTCTCCTGCCGCGGAAACAAAAAGTCCAAGTTCGTCGGCTGCATCAGCTCGAAGCTGCGCGCCAACAACGTTAACTGCAGATCGCCCGTCGCCGTCACATCCCCCACATACTGGTAGGGGGTGCTCTGCGGGCCTGTGCTCATCACCGTGGGCATACTTCGCTCCCTAGATTACATACGCTCCCCGCACCGGCGCCTGATCCTTCTGCCGCGCCTTAATCACCTCGTAGTTGCGCTGAATAATGTCCGTCAAAGCCTTGCGAAACCCATCCTCGCCCCCCACCGAGGCGTCGGTCAGGTTCTCGGCACTGTTGTCGCCATGCTGCGCCAAAGCCATCGCCCGCATCGCCTCCGACTGCGCCCGCAGCGTCTCAAACAACAACGCCTTGTGCTCGCCCAAAGCGTTGCGCTGCGCCAGCTCCACATACTTAGCCTTCAGCTCCTGAGGCAACGTCAACGACTGCAAAAACTCCACGTCGGCCTGCACGCTCTGCTGCAGCAAACGCTCCTCTGCCTGCTGCACCCGCCGCTCCAATGCCTGGATACGCTCCGCCGCCGCCGTCAAAGCCTGCGTCGTCTCCGCCAACTGCTGCAACAGCGCCTCCTGCTGTTCGGATGTAGAAGAGGTCAAACTTTCGTTCGTCGCCATATCGCCTGCCGCACCTACTAAGTCCCATTGAAGCCACAAGGGCCGTTCAGCATCTGTGCAATCTGCCGCACGAGCACTCAACGCCTGCACATGAGGCAAGTCCGGCACAAACGGCCGGTTGGTCAAAGCCACCCCGTACAAGAGAGCCCCAATGTCCCGCCCGTCTCGCTTGCTCTTGGCGCCGCGCAAAATCACCTCGGCGCTGGCATGCCGATACTGGCCCTTGCGCACCGCCTCGTAGGCCGCCTCGTCCACCACCTCAAACCAGCCGTAGAGCACCCCGTCCAATACCTCCAGGCGCTCCAAGAAACCCACCGCCGGCGCTCCCTCCACCGTCAACAGGTTGCTGGGGTGGCCCAAAAACAACGGCGGCGCAAAACCCAGCTCGTTGGTTTCAAAATTGCCTATAATCTGACGGAACGTTTCCTCGGTAAACTCGATAACCTGCCCCTCTCGCTCCCACCGCCCCACACGAGCAATGGGCACCCGCAGCCGTTGCTTGGGTTGAGCCTCTACTTGCAGCGGCATCGCCTCCATCGCCAACGCCAAAGCCCCGCCCCCGTCAGCCAGCCGGTGCCCCAACAGCGGCGTCGTCACCGGCAGCGTCTCCGACCGCTGCGCCGCCGTCGGCTGCCCTAGCTGCTGCAATAGCTCGCCGTCTGAAGGCGCCGACGTAGATGTAGGCGTAGGTGTAGGTGTAGGTGTAGGTGTCGGTGCAGGCGTCGGTGTAGGTGTCGGTGCCAGAGCAGCCAGGCGGCTCAGCTGCTCGGCTTGCTCCCGCGCCGCAGCCGGCAGCTGCAAGGACACCTGCCCGTCTCGGTAATGCAGTTGGCCGGAGCCCAGCAGCGGCAGCGCCGCCGCCACAAACGCCTGCCCCTGCGCCAGAGACTCGAACTCAAACACCCCCTCCAAGACTTCCCCTCGACGCTGCCAAGGTGCCGGCAAAGGGCGATGCCGACGCAGCAGCTCGCTCAAGCTACACTCCCAGTCTTCCGCCGTTAAACTGCGTTGCAGCTGCTCCAGCAGCGCGTAAACGTCCATAAGTCGCGTGCCGTCGTCCAACTCCCTCAACTTAGGTCAGCCTATGCTCAAATCACTGTGCAATTGCAGCCCCCAACCCAACCCAGCCGTGCTGGCTGCACTGGATCACGCTTTGCAACAAACCACGCTACACGTCCTCGACGAACAAAACTACCGCGCCGACAAGCGCACCCACCGCCGTCGCCTAAGCCTCGACCCCGCCCTAGCTCAACAACGCCTACAAGCCTCCGAAGCCCTCTTGGGCCGCCACTGGATCGGCAGCCCCGAGCTGGCGCTGGCCACCTTGGACTACGAAGCACGCTTGGCAGAACAGCTGGTCTGTTGCACCCTCGACCAGAGCAGCCTGTACTACCGCCTCCGCTCAAGCTCGCCAAAACGTTGCTCCTACCCCAACCAACAAGCCGACGCCCTCGCAGCCGCTTGGCTGCTGCGCCAGGGCTGGAGCCTGGCTGAGCTGCCCGGCGAAGGCTGGCTGGTGTACAGCCCCGCCGGCCAACAGTGGCACGTCCTAGACGGACGCTGCGAATACGGCTCAAATTCCTGTGCGCCCGCCCTCTTGGTCAATGCAGTACAGCAAACATACGCGACCCGTCCGAAACCAAAAACGCAGCCTTAGAATGAGCAATATAGTTCACCGCCCGAGTAACCGGCGACTCTCTAGCAACCGTATCGGTGAAAGTGCCGGTATAAACTACATCCACGTTTAACTGCAGCGAACCGCTTACCGTGCCCGCCAAAGTTACCGCACCTGAGCCGGTTGCCACTACCTGCACCCACTGACCGGCGGCAAACGGATGAGTGCTGGGCACAGTAAGCGTCACCCCGCCCGCACATAACAGCGTCAAGCCGGCGTCCGCCGCAGTTAAAGAACGACTGCTGCTTACCACCGCCACCCGGTCGGAACTCCCCTGCAACGTCGCCTGCTGCAAAATCAATAGGCTCTGCCCGTCCGAAATCAACAGCGCTTGGCCCCGCCGCACCGTAAATACAGCCGTTGTGCCCGGAACCGTCTCCACACCCTCAACCTCCACAGCAGCTTCTCCCGTAGCCACCACTCGCAACCACTGGCCCGGTAAAAACGGATGCGTCGTCGGCATACGCAGCCGCACCGTGCCCGATTGACACACCCACGTACCCCCGGCGTCGGCAAACTGTAAAAACCGAGTCGCCGTCAAAGTCCCCACCCGCAGCCGACGACCCGACCGCACAGTGGGAGAAACAGGAACCAGGTTCCCCCCATAAGCTAAATAGGCAGCCGACTCGCCTCGGTAGATAAAAGGAAACCCATGTACCTGCCCCTGCAACGTCAGCGCTACCTCGGGAGAACCGCGATGGCTTAAATACAGCAAACGTCCGTCAGCGAAGGGAAAAGGCGAGCCCGCCATCAACGTAACCGGCGCATTGCCCCGGTATACACAATGCTTGCCGGCATCCTCCGCTACAAAGCTGCGACTGCCCGTAACCTCCTGCTCACTTAACAAGGGCAGCGAAATGGCGTCCACCTTCACCCGCAAAACGTTTGCCGCCGTACCATTGCCCAACAGCGTATCGTCGGTAACAACAGCCGTCAAGCCCGAAGTCGGCAGAGCCGCCGTGTTCACCCGCAAAGGATTGCCCAAAGTCCCGTCGCCCAGCAACGTGCTGTCGGTGACAACCCGAGACAAAAACCCGCCAAGAGAACTTCTCAGCGCTAACGGCGAGCTCGACGTGCCCTCCCCCGTAAAGTCAGAACTTAAGTAGAGCGACGTAGAAGGCTGCTGCCCCACCACATGCCATTGGTCTCCGCCGGTGTAAACACGAAACTCCCCCGACTGGCTGTCGTACCGCACACTGCCCGGCTGCAGAGTAGAAACTTGAGACGGCAGCCGCCAAAGCGACCGAAACTGTATGCCGCCTTCTAAAACCTCTAAAGCCTTTACCCGCAGTAAACTCATGGCCGTAACCTCCCTTGTGACATCTGCTCGCCGCCTCGCCCGCTGCCTCAACGCTCAAATCGAAAACAAGCGCTCGCCGTCCGATACCAACATGACCGTTTGGACCCTAGACGTAAACGGGATATGCACTTCGCGAGACGTATAAAGGTCGGAGGCCTCACTAATCCCTATCGTAAACGTCTTGCAGGCGCTGACACCGTCGAGGTTCATTAACGGCGGGTGTTCCGCAGGCACGCTAAAAGAGACAGCACCGCTCAACGCTGAGACAAAAAGCACGTCCCCACGTCGAAAAGGAAACGCCGAAGGCAGCGTCAGCGTAATAGAACCGGTGCCCGAATAGATCAAGTGGCAAAAAGCGTCCGCTGCGGCCAAATTACGACTGGCCGTCAAGGAAACAGGCCGAAACAACTGCGGGCCGCTATGCAAATGAGCGTGTAGGTGGCCCGCACGGGCATAAAGCCAAACGCTCTGGCCCGGACGCAAACTTAACTGCGTCGATACTCCAAAAGGAGTCGTATGCTGCACCCCCGTAAGGGTTAAAAGGGCGTTGGTACCCGACAAGCGGTTATAAACCCAAACTTGCTGCCCGTTTAAAAATGGAATAGGACTGGGCACCGTCAAAGTTACTGCCGAAGCACTACCTGTAGCTACTAAGACGGAGCCGGCATCTTCAGCTTGTACCGTGCGGTTGGAAGAAAACGTCGACAAGGGCATTCGAGCAAGCGCCTGCGGCCCAGGCGCCAAAACCCGTAGCTTACCTCCTTCCGCAACCAAAAGAACTGTCTCCCCCGCAGCTAACAGGTAAACAGTCTCCACCGCCCCGCTCGGCAAACGAAACTCCACCCCCTCAAGACGTACTGGGTCGCCTCCGGAAGCGCGATTGGTCACTCGAACCATCTGGCCGTCGCTGAAGGGAAAGCCGCTCGTTGGCACCAGCAAAAGAACCCCTGCTACCGGCACAACCAGGTGGCAACCAGCGTCTCCGGCTGCCAAAGAACGGCTAGAGGTCACCAAAACGGGTACAAAGCTGTCGAGGACAGAACCGACCGCTGACCGGTTCACTCCTAAAGGGCTGGAAGAAGTGCCGTTGCCCACCAGGCTGTCGTCGCGATTGACGCTGGCAATACCGCCACCGGAAACCGGAATGGCCGCCACATTCAACCTTAAAGGGTCGTCTGCCGTGCCGGAGCCAAAGAAAGCCCCCTCCACGTAGCGCACCCTCGTCAAAAAGCCCCCGGCTGCCTGTAAAGCTTCCACGTCCACGCGCAGAGGCTGCGCCGCCGTTGTCCCCCCGGACAACAAACTGGTTACGTGAAGCGCAGGAGACTGCGGCGAAAGGCCAGCCCACCCCGCCGTCGTGTACACCTCCAACGCGGACAAGGTGGTGTTAAACCGAAGCGTGCCCACCGCAGGTTGGCCGGGTCGCTCCGCCGTCGTGCCCAACGGCAGGAGAACGTTTGCCTCTACCGAACCCCCAGAGGTCGACTCCACTCTCTTAACTTTTAAACTGCGCATAGCCGCCTCCAAACGCTGAGCTAACAACAAACTGCATGCAACGAACTACCCTACCCAGATGGGTTCTGTTCGAATACCCCGTCTTCCGCAACGTGCTCCTGACTCCAACTGCTGGCAGCGCGGAGCGGGCTTCCCGCTTCAACAAAGAGCCTACGCGAGAACCCTGCTTCAAGCCAACGCTAAGCTAGCACCGTTCGAAAGGACAATACGAGAAAAGCGCAAATACACCGGCGTATGATTCTCCCTAGGTTGATTTACAAAATTGTGGAAGTAACGATCAACATAGGTAATCGTCGCGAAGGTGGAAAAAAGTGTCTGGCCGAAAGCGTTCACCACTTCGAAATGAGAGTCCGCAGTCCCCAGCAACACTAAACTGTCCCCAGGGCTAAACGGGTGCAAGTTGGGCAGAGTCAGAACCCGCTTTCCACCCTGAGGTATCAAAACGGTGCCGGCGTCAGAAGCCTGTAAGTCTCGGTCCGTAGATACCGTCAGAACGTCGCGAAAAAGTAGCGGGTGCCGAAAACCGTACAAGAACGGAACTTGCCCCGCAGGAGAAGCCTCTAACGGGAAAATCCCCCCTACCTCGCCCCGCCTCAGCTGCAGCAAAACCGTCGAGTCCGACCGCTGCAGCGTCAGCAAAGCCGGCGAAGCAGTCAGGGAGTTGGCAAATTCAACCACTTCCCTGGAAGCATAACCCTCAGGCCACGTGCGAGTCGCCGCAGCGGACGCGCCCTCAACAACCCAAAAGTCTCCATAGCCAAAAGCCTCTACCGGCGATTGCGCTGCCGCGCTGGAACGCAAAGGTAAAGCTCCCGCCAGGGAAGACGGCGGCTGCGCAACCCACAACGCGCTAGCCGTAGAAATCAACAGCACACTCTCGCCGTTGAGAAGGCGCAAAGGTGAATAGTCCTCAATACCCTCTAAGGTGCAAAAGCCCGGGGCCAAACACGTCACCCAAAGCCACTGCCCAGGCTGAAAGACATGAGGGTCTTGCCGCAACAACGTGACGCCGCTCGCAGTAACAAGCAGTTGCTTGCCGGCATCCGAAGCGGCAAAGCTACGGCTACCGGTCACTTGCACCTGAGTCAAGCGCCCCAAAGAAGGCCTCAGCACCGACAGGTTAAGCCGCAAGGGACTTGTCGCCGTGCCCGCCCCCAGCAGAGTGTTGTCCGTCGCGACAGAGGTCAGCCCGCCAGAGGTGTTGAGGTTGCTCACGTTCACCGACAACGGGCTGCTAAACGTACCCCATCCAGACAAAGTGGTGTCCGTATGTACGCGCGTCAACGCCTGAGAAACAGTGGCAAACTGCGCAACGTCGATGTCCAACGGATGGGCTGCGCTGCCGTTGCCCCGCAGCGGCGATTGTACGGTTAACGCATAGCCGGAGCCGGCGCTCAAGTCAGGAAAACTACGCCAGCCCGACGCCGTACGCAACTCCACCTTCTGCGTCGTCGTGTTGAACCACACCGTACCCGGCTGCGCATTCTCCGGACGCTGAGACTCCGGAGCCGAGTACAAGACCAAATCCCGCGCTCCCTCCAGCTGAACCGGCTGCCCCGGCTCCAGCCCCTCAATACGGTCTACCTTGAGAACGCTCATGCGCCGCCTCCCTGTGCCACCGCAATTACCAAACGACCTTGAGCATCCGTGCTAATCCGTATCCCCTGGCCGGCCACCACGCGGTCAGCCCGCAGCGCCGTGCGATTCAGGGTGTCCAGCACCTGTCCCAGCTCCAGCAACTGCAAGTGCTGCGACAGCTCCTGCGCCACCCCGCGCACGTTGACCCGCAGAGGCGAAGCTGCAGTGCCATCCCCGCTCAGAGTGCCCTGAACGGCTACCGGCACCTTGCCCGCCAGCTGCTGCGGCTCCACCCGCAACGGCGCTACGGAACTGCCCTGCCCAGCTAGGCTGGCGTCAGTGTAGAGGTGAAGGCGCACCGCCCCCCGATCATCCGCATAAACTTGGCCCGCCGCCGCCTCGCCTTTGGCCAGCTCCTGCCAACTGCTGCCGTTGTAAAACTCCAAACACTTGAGGTCGGTGTTGTAGCGCACCTGGCCGACGACCGGCTGCAACGGGCGCTGCGCCGTCGTGCCCGCCGGCAACACAAAGCCCAGCCGATCCCCCAACTCCAAAAGCTGCCCCTGCGCGTTAGCCTGTGATTCGCTCATCGCTGTCTCCTTGCCTTCAAACAAGCGCTTAAACCACAACCAAAGTGCCGCCGGGCTCCACCGTCAAAGTCACGCCGTCGGCAATCTCAAAAGGTCCCCCCACCACCATCGTCTGGCCGGCGCGCACCGTCAGGTTCTGCTCCAACCGGCTGGGGTGGATATACCACAGCGCCTGCCCCGCCGCGCTGATGCGTATTTGGCCAGCCGCCGGCACGTTGTACTCCACCGTCACGTTCGCCCCGGCCACCAGCTGCGGCACCTGCGGCAGGTTCAGCGTCTGCCAAGCCGGCCCCGTTGCCGTCACCGTCCAGACTTGGCCCACCGTGCCGGCGGGAAACTGAAACGAGGGCGCGCTGGCCGGCAAACGCCAGCCCGGCTGCCCGTTCTCGTCCAACGTCCACACCTGGCCCGGGCTGCCCGGCGGAAATTGAAAGGTGGAAGCCTGCACCACCTGACGCACAAAGCTCGTAGTCGCTATGGCGTCGCTGTTGTCGTTTGCCAAAGGCGGCACCGTGCGCGGTGGACCCTGCCCGTCCGGCGACGTCAGACGGTTTAGCCGCACCTCATGTAGCCGCAACGTATGGGGTATCGCCATGGCTAAAACCTCACCTCTACCGTCTTCACATAGGCCAGCCAACGAATCAGCTTGGCAGCCTCCCCCTGCACAACAAGAGCCAGCGCACGGCTAATCGGCTCTAACTGAACCCGCGCGTCCCAAGCCGCCACGTCTTTAAACACGGAAACCAACCGCGGCTGCTCGACAAAAGCAATCAGGTCGTCCACATGGCGCACCGCTCCCTCGTAGTGAAAAGCAGCCGCCTGGCGCGAGACGTTCACCGCCAAAGCCGCCACGTAAACGTTGAAAAACAAAAGCGTGTTGGCCGGCACCAACAAAGGTCGGTTGGGCACCGAACCAGACTGGCCGTCCAAACTCATCGACGTCTGAATGGCGTTGTTGGTAACCGCTCGCAGCTGATAGTGGCAAACCTGCGCGTCGCCCGGCTGCGAAAAAGACCCCGTAGCCTGCACAACCTGACCGTGCAGACGGGCTAAAGCCCCCGCCCCTAAAGCCACACTCAACTCCGCCGGCGCACTAGGCCGCAACGTCGAAGGCGCCGCAAAGGCTCCATAATCGCTCATCCGCTGCGCCGGCAAACTGCGTATGGCCTGCCAAACAAACGCCGTCGACGCCACCCGGTTGCTCTCATCGGCCACCGGCAACGTCACCGTCAACGGCGGCTGCTGCCCATCCGAAGTCGTAATCCGCTCCACCTGCTGCGTCGGCAAACGCTCCTCAGGCCCCTTGTGAACCTCCTGCATAACTGTCCCCCTAGCCAATCACCACCACGCGCACGTCTCCCTGGTTGCTGGTAAAGGAAACGCGAATCCGGTTGTCGTCCAGCACCGCTACCGCAGCCTGAATCTGCTCGTACGGCGGATTGGCCGTGTCCCACAAACTCACCACCACACTCCGCGTCCCCAGGTTGTGCGTAATCACATACTGGCTCGCCGTGCCGTCAATCGTAGTCGTGTCCACAAAACGGCGCAGCGACGCCGCCGGCGCCTGCCAAGCCGGGCCGGTCGGGGTCATCACCAAAACATCGTTGAGGTTGCCCGGCGGCAAAGCCACAAACGTGTTGCCGTTGGCCCCCACCAACATCGCCCCCACAGCAATGCTGCTCAAGCCCGTTCCCCCAGAAGCCACCGGCAAGGGCGCCGGCTGCCAAGCCAACGTGCCCGCCGCCGTCACCGACAACAAGCTGCGCTGCGGCCCCGGCCCCAAAACCGTGAAGCCGCTGCCCGTCGTCCCCACCAACAGGTCGCCAGGGTTCAACGCCGTCACCCCCCGCAACCCCAACGACGTCGGCGTCGTAAACTCCAAACCCGGCCCCACCGTCAAAATGGCGTGCGGCGAACCCGAACCCTCAATGTGCGTAAACACCAGCGGCGTCACGTCCAAGTTCACTTGGTCAGTAATCAGCTGGTAAATACGACTGGCATTCTGCAAGCCCCGCTCCACCGGCACCAACATCCCCGCCGTCACCTCCGCGCTGGTGTCGGCGTCGGACGCCCGCTGCAACACCAACGTCGTCGCCGTGTTGCCATGCGCCTGTACCCGCCAAATGCCGTTATACTGCCGCAAATCCACCGGCACATGCGGCAGGTCCTTCACCAAAATGCGGTCGCCAATGGCTACCTCCACCCCGTCCAAACGCGGCAAAGCCGTCCCCGCCGGCAAGTTGGAAAGCGTCAGCGTGCGCGTAGAACTGTTGAACGTAGCCCCCGCCCCCGCCAAATCCCCAGGCGTAGTGGCCAAACGCACACTCGCCTTGTAGTCCACCGTCACATCCGGAAAGAGCCCCTCCGCAGCCGCCGCACTGTCTAACACCCGCTCCCAACGCAACTGCGACGTCGAGTCCGGCAACAACACGTACAACGCCTTGTCTGACGTGTTGTAGTAGAGTTGGCCGGCTTTCGACTGCGCTGTAACCGCAGGCGCAGTCGAAGAACGATGAACTACAAAGTCGCGTAGCTCGTTGTTACGCAAACTAACGTTGGAGTAAAAGTCCGTAGTCGTCATGTTCGGTTCTCCTTTGCTACCCCAGGCTCGATTTTGTCACACAAGCTGCTGAATGACAAGTTTTGCGTATACTGCACTCATAACACGAGATGTAGTCAATTATGTCAACTCAAACCTGCCCTCGCTGCGGAGTTGTCCTTATCGGAGAAGAGGTGCGCTTCAGCAACTGCCCCTGGCGTCCCTACAGCCGGCAACATCTCTATGCCCGCGTCTGCCAGTTTGTACTCGAGCGAGGACTACCGGGCTGTATCAACACCAAAGTCGACCCACAGTCGACAAAGCCGGAACACGGGTATGGCTGCCTAGAAGGTTTACACCCAGAAGTCGTCGCCGAGGTGACATACTCCCGACCCGACTGCTAGCAGTACGGAGCGGGCTTCTCGCTTCAAAGTGCTACGCACCGCTGACGCGAACGGGGAGCCTACGCAAGAACCCTCCGCGTTCGGCGAAGCCGCCGGGATGCCCCACCGCGTAGCTGTACCAGATTCCGGCAATGCCGTTTTGTACAGCCAAGCTCATCGTAACACGAATGATGTCCGCCTTTCCCTAGCGACCCAAGCGCTCCGCGCCGCTAGCGCGTTCGCTTCAGCGGGCCGTAGGCCATACGTCCTGCGGACGGAGGGCGGGGCTTCCCGGCGGTCTAGCTAAAACAGCTTTGGCCACAGTCTTAGTCACAGTAAACCCGCCCGGCTAGGGCCTCGCTGAAATCGATGCGCAAGCTGTTGGCATTGAGATGAGTAACAGCCGCATAGACGACAGCCCCGTCGGAAGCCCGGATAATCGTCACGCGCGGGTGACGCCCCAAGTTGTGGTTAACCGTCCACGTGGTAGCCGCCACGTTTTGCACGTGGGTGTAATTCGAGCTGCCAGAATTGCCCGAGTTTCCGGAGCCCCCGCCGGGAGGTACCTGCTGTCCCACCGGCACTCGCGTCCACACACGACCGTTAAACAACGCCCAGTCCCCCACCTGCCAGTCGCTGATGCCGTTCAACTCGGTGTTGCCCGCCACCGTCACCAAGTAGTAGGTGTTCTTCGTGCCCCGATAAGAGCGCAACTGCGGCACGTTGGCCTGCGCGTTCCACGGCCCACGATAACGCAAGCTGGAAGCTAGCTCGGCAAACAACACGTAGTTCAAAAGCGCCTGATTTACTAAACCCGACATAAATAGTCCCCTACTCGTTGAGAATACGGTTCACATGCCCCGTAATGCTGATGACGTTGGCCACCGATGCGTAAACCTTAATAGCCTGCGCATTGCCCAAACAGTCGCCCTGAACAAGATCTATACGGCCATCCCGCGGCGGTATCACCTGCGAAAACAAGTCCTCTGGGTCGTCATCCCCCCACAGCACCGTCACCCGCACCGGCTCCGAATGATTGTTAGCAGCCTTGATATACACCTCGTCCAACGCTCCTTCGCCTGGCAGAGCCTGATGTACCAGAGTCGCCGTCGCCACGCTGGTGCCCGTCACTAAAATCGCCTTGCCCGCCGCCGAACGCGAAAGCAATACCCTCTGCATGCCCATATCTACCAGCCTCCCTTGCGTCAAACCAAACCTGTAACAAAGTAGCACATCCCACCCCAAAGTGGGCAAGCTGTATAACAACGTCTTTAAGCAGAAGGCTGCTTGGGCGCAGAGGTGCCAGAAGGCCGCCCCGGCTCAGCGTAGCGGTGGCCCTGCAGCTTGGCCGCCAAAACCTGGTTGTAAACAAACTCCCGATCCGCCTCTTCCAGCCGACGCTCCGCCATCTGCAACATCTGACGTACTGAATTCCAGTCTTCTTCGTTTTGCGGGTTAAGATAGCCGTCGGCGGTAAGGCCGCGGATAATTTGCATCAGGCCTACCCGGTCTTCCGGACGAGTGGTGTTGCGCAGCGGTAGCCGCACCGGCACCTCAACCCCCGGGCGGTCAAAGTTAAAGCGAAGTAGAAAACGGAAGAGTTGCTGAGCCAAAGGCTCAATAAGCTGCTTGTGCAGGCCGCGCAACACCATGTTAAACAGCTCCATCTGCCGCTCCGCCGCCCCAGCTGCCGAAAGCGTTGAGGTGTCACGGCCAAGAAGAATAAACGGCACCAACATCGAACGAGCTATCTCCTGCTCGCAATAGCGAATGGCCGAGAGAAAGGTCTCCCCTAAGTTGTTGCCGGTCGTCAAAGCCTTCACCTCCGGCGCCAAGTCCGGATCCGCCTGCGTCAGCACCAGCGCGTTGCCCCCGCCCAAATTTTGAATCTCCCGCTCCACCATCTCCTGAGCCGTCAAAGGCCGCTGCTCCCCCGTAGCCGGGTCATAGACCATCTCGCCGGTAGCGTTACGCGGTACTCGAATAAAGAGAAGAGGGTTGCCAAACCGGTCTAAAGCCACCGCCATCATGTCCAGAAGCGCTTCCTTAAGCAAGTAATATTTGTAGCCGCCTTCCACAACGCTGCGACCGTAATAAGGATGGTAGCTAGGGTCATGCACAAGTCGCACCACCTTCCACAAAGGCAGACGCACCTCCGGCTGCAAACGCCCACTTTGGTAAATGCCCGACTTCAACCCGGTTGCCGATGGGCGCCCATCCGTCAGCCGCCCCCGGTCGTCCGTACGCAAGATAATAGTGGCCGGATGATAGGTGACGACGTCGCGCAAAACCAAACGCCCCTGGCCGTCTAAAGCAAAGAGCACCTCGGAGACGGAATAGCCCGCCCAAAGAGCCGTATGGATCATCTGCTGCATCAGCGTCGGCAGCGGCGTCTCTAGCTCCTGCACCGCATAACGGACAAAAGCCTGAATGTCCGCATCTGGATGCTCCGGCTCCCCCAACATGCTCAACAGCGTCTGCTCCATAACGGCTAAACCGCCGCTATAGGTGCTCTCGTACAACACCGCTCGGTGATAGTCGTTCAGCCGCTGCAAGCTAGGCCTATAAGCGTGGTCAAACAGCCAAGCGCGGTTGGAACCGTATTGCTTAAGCTTCCAAGCAGGACGATACTCGCGCCCGTAAACAATATCGGTACGATAAGCAACCATCCTCGTCGTTACACTCTTGTCAACAACAGCCTACGGACAAAGCAAGCCCTGTGTCTGTGCAGGAGCGCCGCGCAAAGCGCCTGCCTCACTCCTCAACGTAAACGTCAGGCGCTTCCGAAAGCGGCGTGCCGCTCTCGGCGTCTAAAACCACCAAACCCAAAGTCAACGCCATCTCCGCCGGGTCGATAACTTCAGGACTGTAGTCAAACGCCCAGTTTTCCTCGTGGTCTAAAACCTCCACCTCCCCTTGCAAGATCAACAGGGCATACTGCTCAGCAGCACGCCAAACGTACAGCGTCGTCTGGCGTATGGCCTCCACCATAAAGTCAACTGCTTGGCCCCAATCCCAATCCTCGTTAACAATGGCCTCGCTGAAGGCGCGCGAAACTCCCATCGCCAAAGCTGTGCCCAGCAGCTCCGCCGCTACCCCCAAAACGCCCTCGCGATGCGGCCCCTCCAGGGCACTCGGCATAACTCGGTCTAAAACATGGACAACACCGCGGTTCAAAGCCCGCAACGTCACCTCGCGAAAGGTCACTTGGCTCAAACCGTAAAAGAGGTTCTCCTGCCAGCGCAAAGCCTGCGCCAAGCGCGCTCGTGTAGCCTGCAGCTGAGCCATGCTGTCCGGAGCCAAATAGGGCAGCGACTGCGCTACATCTAAAGCAAAAGTAGCCCACCGCTCGTCCGGCAAGCTCGCCTCGGAAAGGCCGGCAATCACCAGGGGGCCGGCCAGCAGCGACAGCACGTCGTACCAACCCCCAGAGTCGCTCAAGTGAGCCTGCCCTTGCAGCTGAGCCAGACGCCGCTCCTCCTGACGGTACTCCTGCAGCTGTCGAGAAAGCTGCTCCAAAGGAGCCAGCAAGTTCTGAGGCTGAACAGGCGCCGACGGCAGCTGCATTGACCCCAAGGCCAGCTGGTTCAGCCGTTCGATAAGCCGCCCTACCTCAGTCGCCCGGCCCTCCCGCTGAGCCTGAACCAGTTGGCCGGCCAAATGGTGGCTCAAAGCCCCCGACAACAGCGCTCGCCCCACCGCCTGCGTGACCGGCTCCTCCGCTAACGTGCGGTAAAGGCGCTCTAAACCTTCTTCGTCCAAGCCCAAAAGGCGGCCTACACCCAGCGAGCGCAAGTAAGCGTAACGGGCAGCTTCGGCTGCACCCCCCTCCAACTGCAACTGCTGCGCCAAAGCCTGTGAAGCATCGTAAAGCGCCGAAGACAAACCCCAAACCTGCTCGCCCGTCACCAAATGGCCCCGGCTCGTCTCGCTCAAAAACGCCGCCGCCATCGCTCCCTGTACCTGCATCGCCTGCGCCATCACCTCCGCATGCCAAGGCGAAGGCTCCCGCAGGCGCTCCCGCTCACGAGCAAAGGAGCGCAGCCAGGCAATGTCCTCCGGCGTCAAAACCCCCAAACGCCTATACAACTCCAAGCCCCGCTCAACGTAGCCTTCGTCAAAAAGACCGCCCGCCTCAGTCTCCGCCTTCTCCGCCCGCGAACGCATAAAACCAAAGTAACTGCGCTGCAAAGCCTGCGACAGGTAAGCCTCCACAAGACGCTCCGGCTGGTTAAGCTGCAACAAAGCCTCCAGCTGGCCTTTTTGCAAAGCGCCCTCCTGCTGTAGCCGATAGGCCGTGAGCAAGGGGTCCTCGTCGATAAGACGCTGTACGTCTTCGGTTGTCTCCGCGCGCAAATACCGCGTCAGCGTCAAGACAGCCCGCACCGCCGTCAACTGCGTCTGGTCGTCTACAACCACAGCCAACTCGGGCGAGGCCAGCTGCTCCGACAAAGCTCGCGCCCGCGCCCGCTCCAGATCCGACGGCGACGCCGTCGGCCCCAAAGTCGCCGCCGCATTCTCCACCGCCTGCCGCACCCGCGCCATCAAATTGACGAAGTCGCCCTGACGGCCCGATTTGGGCTTGATGGCGTCGCGAAACATCTGGTTCAAGCCGGCCAAAAGCCCCGATAAACGCTCCAAACGCTGCAGCACTCGGTCTGCCCCCAGGCGCACTTCCTCCTGCGCAGCCAAATCCGGCAGGTCAACCCCGCGCGACAACAGCAGCTGCTGCGCCTGTAAAACCGCCTGCGGAGCGTTCGGCTCAGCCGTCAGTATCTGGTGTACAGCCATGCCAAACAGCGCCTGCGACTGCAAGCCGATTAAGGCGTTGTAGCCCGTCCCAATCAAGTCGGTGGCCGCCGCCCCAATCAAACCTTGCAGCGTCTCCAACAAACTCTGCGGCACCAAAGCCCCCGCCGCTCGACCCATTAAGCTGGCCAGCGTGCTCTGCGCCGCCGGCTGCTGGATCAGCGCGGCCAAAGCCTCTTGGCCCGCCGGCGCGCTCAAATAGTCGGCCACGGCGCTCAGACGCCCCCCTTGGCCCAACACTTGCACCAGCTGCAGCCCCTGCTCCAAAACCTCAGAAAGGTTGGGCAACCCCGAGTCCTCCTCAAGCTGCACCCGGCCAAGCAACTCCTGTCGAGCCGACGCGTCCAGGCCACGTAAGCCCTCCACCGTCAGGCTCTCGTCCAGGCTCTGTAGGCGGCGAAACAGCTCTTGCGTGCGCCGACTGAGCTGGCCATAGCGCGCCAGCAGGTCGCGCCCAGCCTCCAAGCCCGGATATTGGCCGCGTAGCTGCTCCACCAAAGCAGCCACCTGGCCAGGCTCCAACTGCTCTACCTGCTCGTAGCTCAAGCCCAAATAGGTAGCTGTTATGCGCCGCAGGGCGTCCAGCGTCTGATGGCCGTAGCGATAGGTCTCCTGCAAATGTCGAGATAGGCGCAAATAGGCCTCCAATTGGTCTGCCCCCAGCTCCTGCCCCTGGCGCAGCTGCTCCACCAACGTCAGCGCCGTCGAGCCATAGGCAGCACTGAGGGCGGAAATCATGTCGCCATCGGTGTCCCCCAAGTGCTGATACAAAGCCGATAAACCCGGCAGAACCAAGGACGCTTCCAAATGCTCTAGGCTCAGCTGCAACAAGCTGCCCGAACTCTGTACCCGCTCTCGGTAAACTTCCGGGCTCAACGGCGCCATCATCGCCAAAAGTCCCGGCGCGCTCAAAGGCGGCCCCGAACGAATCGGCACAATAAGCCCCTTCTCCAGCTCCCGCCAAGCCTCTCCCATCCGCTCCTGCCGCTGCAACAAGGGCACGTCAACTACGTTCAATTGCATGCCCGTCCAGTCCTGCAGAAGCGCCGCCTCCAGGAGCGCCAAATGCCCCGCAGTCAAAGGCGCCGGCAAGTCGCTCCCCGGCCGCAGCCCAGGTTGAGGCAGCTGTCCCAACAGCAGCTCCAACAGCTGCGCAAACCCCAGCCGCTCCCCTAACTGCCGCCGCTGCTCCGCCGTTAACTCCACTCGATACAGCAGCTCCTGGCTGACTCCCTCCCCTACCTCAACCCTCGGCGTCCTAAACTGGCGCCCCGTCCACACCCGCGCAGCAGCCTCTCCCAACAGCGGCCGCAAACGCCGCCGCGCCGCGTTCAGCCCCTCGTGCTCCTGCTGCATCAAAAGACGCAAAAGCTCACCCGTAACCACCTTCTCGTCATAGGGCAGCTGCCGACCGGAACGCCGCTCGTAAAACTCGCCCAGCTCAGTTTTGTGGATATACCCTAAGCTTTCCATATTCAATAGCCCGTGCAGCCGGCTGTACAGCTGCATCGCGCCTTCCTGCAAACGCCCCCCCGCCAGCCACCCGCCCAAGGCCCGTAACAGCTCAGCCTCAACCGCGCGTGCCTCGGCCATAGCTCTCCAACTGCCCTCCCGCGCCAAAGCCTCCTGAGAGGCCAAAAGCCGTCGCCAAAGCTCGGCCTGCAACTTGTCCTCCAAGTCAAGCAGGCTGCGAACCGTATGCAGCGATTTTAAACCCAGCAACAAAGCCCCCTCGAAGTCCGGCCCCACCCAGTAGTCCGACTGCAACGCCGCCGACAGCTTCTTCTCCTCCTCGGTTCCCCACCGCAAAGAGCGCTGCAACAACTCCAGCCGGGTCAGGTAGTCCTGCGACACTCGGTCAGCAAACGCCGGGCGATCCTTCTCGCGAATTAAAAGACGAGCAGAATCCTCTTGCTCCTTCTGTAACCCCACCCGGTGCAACAACCGGCTTAGCAACTGTGCCTTCAGCCACTTGCGACGCTCCTCCTCCGGCAACTTCAACAGCTGACGCACATACTGCGGACGAAGCGAGGTCGCAGCCTCAGGCTCAGCCTTGGACTTGGGCCGCATCTGCACCTCAAAGTACCCCGTGCTGAAAGCGCCGCTCATTCTCAGGTGCGGATCCTCAGCCAAGACAGCCTGCAAAAACCTAACCTCCGAGGCCGAACCCGTATACCCCTCCACGAAGCGGCGCAGGTTGCGGTACAAAACGGGCTTCGGATTCTGTCCTACATACTCCGCCTGCAACTGCCTCACGGTCACGCCGCGCCGCTGCTGTTGTTGCTGCGTCTTATAGTTCTCAAAACCATACCGCCACTCGTAGTAGTCCTTCAGAGCAGACCTTTGGTAAGTCACATATTCGACAGCGGCCGCTTGCACAAGGCCGGCTAGGTAGTCAGCCAAAGCGTCGGGGGAGTCCGGCACAAGGTCGTCAGGCAGCGCGTAGCCCACGCGCTGGGCCGCCGCGCGCATGGCTTCGTAGAGTTCCACAGCGGTTTCCTGGCGCAGAGCTTCCTCTCGCTCCGGCGCCGATAGATGGCGAAGCCGATAGGCGCGCGCCGCCACCTCGACCGCCCGTTTGGCGGTGGACCAAGAGCTCAGCTGCAGAAGCGACTGCAGCTTCTCGACAGAAAGCGGACCTTGGGCAGAAGCCCTGGGGTCGCCGTAGAGAAGGCCCACCTGCTCGCGACCTCGAGTCACCGCCTTTTGAAAAGCTGCCTGCCAGAGGCCAGAGTCGGCAGGCAAAAAGGAAGCTCCCAACTGCGCCGCCAGAAGCGTGCGCGCCCAGTCCTCGTTGAGGCCCACCTCGACCGTGGGCGCCTGGGAAACCGCTTGCACTTCTTGCAGCGCCCGCTGCAGACGCTTCTGCAAGCGCAGCAAGTTCTGCAGGCCCCCCTGCAGCGGCACCCCCAGCCGATTCTGCTCGGGACTTAAGTCACCCAGGCTGCCCCGCTCCAACAGCTGCTGTACAGCTTGCAAGCGCTCCTGCAGCGCCACCTCGGCTTCTTGCAAGTAGCGGCGGCTATAGTCGGCTAGCTCTGGGGACAAAGCTTGCGAACCCAACAGCCATAGCCGCTGAGGCTGCAGAAGAGACTCCAGGTCGGGCAAGCGGTCAGGGGCAAAAGGCCGCAGGGCTTCAGCTACCGAGCTGATTAGGTCTGCTCCCAACAGCGGCACCGGCTCGGCCAAGTCCGGCAACCGCAGGTTCACCGTGCGCCGCAAGTGCTCCTCCAGCTGCGGCAAGCGCCGACGGTACTCGCCGGCCAGGCGCAACGCCCCCCGCAGCGACTCGCTATAGAGGGGGAACTCCTCTAGGACACCGCGCCACTTTAGCTTTATCTCGCCAGGCACCTCGCCCTGGCGCATGCGGTACAGGCGCTCTTCGTAAGGCGACGCCGGGTAAGTCCGCTCGCCCCTGCGCACGCGATAGCGGCCTCGCCGAGCCGGCATACCGTACAGCCGCCGGTCGACGTAGTCGAGAAAGGCAGCGCGCAGCTCCACCTCGCGATTCGCCTCGTCCAATTCAAAGCCAGACTCCAGCTTGCGCCGCAACACCGCTTGCAGGGCTTCAGCCTCTCGACGCGTCAGGGGCAACTGGCGCAGGCCCAAAAGGTCTGGCGTAGCTTGAGCGCTTCGGTCGTCCTGAACGACCTGGACAGGCGCCGCTTGACGTTGAGCCGGAGGCAGGTCCTCCTCGTCATCTGCGTCTTCGTCGTCTATAGGCGGCGCCGTCAGCGTCGTCGGCGCCGTCGGCATCGGCTTCGGAGACAGCCCCGCGAGCAAGTCTGCGGCAGGAGTCGTCTGCAGGAGCCCGGCGACGCGGGCGGCCAGCTGCGTGGCGGCGCCCCTTAGTCGACGACCCTGTCGCACCTTCCACCGCACACGGTCGGCAGCCTCCCCAAACAGGTTGGCAGCCGTAGCCGTAGCCAGGCACGCCAAAAACTGCGGCGGCTGAAACACCACCTGCGGCAAAAAGCTCCTCAGGTCTACCTCGGGACGAGCGTAGGGCAGTCGCCCCTCCTCCACCTGAGGCTGCACCCGCACAAGTTCAGCCACCAGGCGCAAACGATCCGCTTGGCGGCGCAAAACGTTCAAAGCCTCGTTCCAAGAAACAGGCAGAGACGGGCCAACAGGGTGGTCCGCAGGCTCCGTCTGCGCCGGTCGGTAGCGTGCACTACGCAGGAGAGAGCGCATAAGCGCGGCCACAGGGCGCCCGCCCCCCACAGCAGCCATGGCGCGCCCGGCCAAGTACTCGTAAGAGCGCAAAAACAGGCTAGACGTGATGACAAAGGAACGGCCCGAGACCTCCAGCTTGTTGCCTGCGGCCCGCTGTTGCACCAAGGTGGTCACCAAGTCGGCCACGTCGGTGTGGGTCAGCTCCATCAAGGTTTCTAAGCGGCGATACTGCTCGGCTTCGACGTCGCTCAAGAACACCCCTTCCGGGGGCGGCTGCAGCAGACGGCCCAACAGGCCACTGCGCTGCATATCGGCCAGCACCTCGTACAGCTGCAGCTGGTGGCTTAACGCCGGCGAGTCAAAAGCCGGAAAGCGCGTGGCCACCTGGCTGAGAACGTCCCAGCCCAACAACAGCCCTGTGCGTATCCCCGGGCGATCCTCCGGCAAGACCGGGTTAACCCGCAGGCGAAACCCTCGCCCCTCCGGCTGCAACAGCAACTCCGGCAAAACCAGCTGAGTTGTACGGAGTTGCTGTTGTTCCAAATAGCCCAACAGAGCTTCTACGGGGTCGTAGTAGCGACCTACTGGGCGCAAAGAGGTAGGCAGAGGCGACGCGGTTTGCTGCCGCTGTTGGTGGTACCAGTCTTCCATCCCCTGCAAGGTGTTGGCCAGACGCTGTGCGCGCTCGCCCGCCTCAGGGTCGCCGTAAAGCAATAGAAAGTCGGTGTACTCTCGCCCAACCGTATAGCGGGAGCTGGCCGTCAAAATGGCGTAAGCGCGCTGCAGCTCCATCACCTGCTGCCAAGCTGCCGAGTCGGCTTGACCGCGAAAGGCGCCAAATAAGGCTGTCGTCATGCCCATCAAGTACTGCAGCTCCAAGTTGACCTGCGTCTGCGAGCCGTGAGGCACCAAAACCGTAGAGGCCGTCGTCGGCACGTACAGCTCGTAGACCGGCATGCGCTCGATAAGGCGCTGCGCCAAGCCCAGCTGCTCTTGCAGGACCTGGGCCACCTGTTCTTGAGGACGCTGGTGCAGGTTATAAGGCAAGCGCACGCCCAACATCGCTGCCGCCGCCGCAACGGTGAGGCGCACCGAGGGGTCGCTCTTGTATCTGGCAGCATCCAACAGGTCGACAGCGTGCAGTCGCCCCTCGTCAGAACGAACCACGTCGAATTGCGGATGCAAATACTGAGAACCCAAAGAGAGGGCCGTTGCGACAATGGCCGCGCCGCGCACGAGGGGATCTGCGTCAGGCAAAATACCCAAACTGGAGGCGCCCTGCTGGCGCGCCAGTTCGAAAAGGCGCAGCACATCGCCTCGTAGGTTGCTGGCCATCTCGCTCTGTGGCTGCTTCAAAATGGCGCTTAAGCGCGTGCGCAAAGTTGACAGCGAGGCCTGCTCGCCAGAGCCTGTACGATAGGCCAAAGGCGCCAAGATCCAAGCTGCCGCCTCGGCGGTCGAACGAGGCTTCTGCGACGGCGGAAACAGCCGTAAATGCAGCCGCAGCATCTGCGCCCGCCGCGCTTGGCCCGTTGACTCCAGATATTCAGCCAAGGTTTCGTCCGGCTCGTACAAAGCCGCCAGAAGAGCCGCCGCCATCTGCGCGCCGCTCATCTGCTCCCAGCGCTGCCGCTGCGTCGGGTCTGTGTAGAGGTACACGCCAGACTCGTAGGTAAAGCCCTTGAGGAGGCTGGGCGTATATAACGCGTAGAGCGACTCTGCGCCTGGCTGGCCCTGAGCGCGCAGCTGCGCAGCCACCACCTCAAACAGCTTGGGCTCCATAAACTGGTAAGGGCCTTTGATGGGACCGTAGCCGGGGCGCATACCACTCGTCTCTTGCAGCAAATGCAGCCAAGTCACTTCCAGCAAGTAGCGGCCCTGTTGGCCTTCAAAGCGGCCTACGTCGACGGCTACAGAGAGGCCCTGGCGCTCGCGCAGCCCAAAAGTCGGTAGCTTCAGCTCACGCAGCCCGTACAGACCCTCGCCCGCAGAGGTCACCTCCTGCGGCAGCAACTGCAAGGTGCCGCGGGAGGTAAACTCAGCCACCTGCTGGGGGCTCCCGTCCGGCCCTAGACGCCAGAGGCCTCGCTCGTCAGCCCAAGTGCGCCCGGCCTGAAACAGGGACAGCAGGTAGCGCTGCAATTGGAGAACAGAGCCTGCAGAAGCGGCAGCAAAACTGATACGCGTCGTGGTAACGTAACCGATGGTCGTGCGCAGGCCGGCGTTGCGCAGAGCAAAGTCTCCCGAGAAACTGTGAACGCCGGCGGCAACGGCCACACGCTTCAGCGTAGGCGCTAGGCCCGAGCCGACAACGGGATCCAAAAGCGCGCGGCGGCGACGCTCTTGCAGAAGGGTTTGGCGCACCGCTTCGTCGGTCAAGCCCTGAGCTCGCAGGCGCTGCAGATCCGCTTGCAGCTCCTGCCACTGTTGCTGTGGCAAGGTCAAGGGCAGCGTGCTGACAATCCAGCTTTCCGGCGTAGAAAGGTCGGGCACCTGGTCTTGCCGCAGCGCCTGCCGCAAGTTCTCGTAAACGCGGGGGTCAATTTCCAAAGCAGCCCGCGCGCCCAGCAGGTTTTTCAAACGTTGCGGGATTTGCTCCAGCTTGCTGGCCACGTAGGGCATAAACAGAAGCGGCTCCTGGGGGTTCTGCAGCAAAGTCAGCAGCTGCTGCAGTTCCTCCACCTGGTCCGCTTCCGGTCGCCAAGTCTGCAGACGCTGCAACAAAGCCGAGGGCGTAATGCGGCCCAGGTTGTTGACGGCATCCCACAGCGCCATATCGTAGACGGCTACAGCGCCCTCATAGGGGTCGTCGTAGGGAGACGCCTTGACGCCCAACAGGCCTCCCAAGCGCACGTGGATGGGCTGGGCAACCATCGACGTCAAGCGGATAAAGGGCTGGCCCAAGGGCGTAGAGTGGCGCAGAGCCAGAGGGTCGAGCAGGCCATACTGAACATACAGCTCTCCCACATCGCGCCCACCGCCGCGTAGGCCATAGACGGGCCGGCGCATTTGCAGCTGCGCAAAGGGGTAAGAGGCTTCGTTTACCGTCAAGTAAGGCGCCAAGAGCGACTTGAGGAGCAGGCGGCCATCCAAGCGCAGCTGCCGACGAGCGGCTTCCCACTGCAGCAAGCGCTGCGAAAGGGTCTGGCGCAAGTCGCCCAGCAGGCCGCCTCCCTGGCTGTGCTCATCGGCAACCAAAATCCGCAAAAACGCCTCGCTAACCGCGTCTAGCGCCTCCGCATCCCAAGCCGGAGCTGCCTGTAAAGCGGCAAAAACCGGGCGCAAAAGACGACGACGCTGACGCACTTGAGCCCAGTCGAGAAAGGCTGGGCTGACTTCGCCGACTTGGCCCAACGCCAAGAGAGTCAGGGCTCGCCGCAGGGTGCGCTGCACGTTGTGCTGCGGCAGCTGGCTGCGAAAATGAGCATAGGCGCTGCCCAGCAGTTGCGGGTGCGGTGTGGCGACCGCCTGTAACACCGAAGGCAGGTCGTATAAACGCTCCCGCTGCAGGCGGGGGTCAGCTCGCTGAACCGCCTCGGCCAGCAGCTCCTGCACCAAGGTGCTGCCCTGAGCCCGGTTGCGCAGCAAGTAGTCCAGCCCGCGTTCGACCAGGCCATAGCGAACGTGGTGGGTGAGGGAGCGACCTAAAGTGGCTACCAGCGCTACAGCCGTCTCAACAGCATCGAGAGTCAAAGAACGGCCGGGCGCCAGAGTGGTAACCTGGCCAATGCGGCGCACGGTGCGAGCTAGGCGTGTGGTATTGGCCACCACCGACCCGGTAATGACGCGGTCGTAGTCGAGGACGACAACGTTGCCCCGCGCATCGACAGTCAAGCTCAGGGGAACCCGTAGAGCTGGCCCGCCGGTCTCGCCCGGCTCTACCTGCACTTGCACGCCAACCAGACGATTGCGAAAGTAGCGCGGTTCGACAATAATGCCCGGCAGCTCTTGGGAAAGCTGCTGGAGTTGCCCGTACAGGCGTTGTAGAGAAGGAGCAGAAACGGCAGACTCGTAGGCGCGCCGTTCGGCTCGCAAAGCAGGTAGGCTCTCCACATTCCAGTCCTCGTCCTCGCGTAGGCCGGCGCGAGTCTTATAGACAGCCCAGACGCGCGGGCTCATCGCTTCCAGAAGCTCCTCCACACCCTGGCGGATTACGTCCGGCTGAACTCTGGGCGGGCGCCAGTCCTCTCGGCCCAAGTGCAAGACGGCTTCCAGGTTGGCCGGAGCCAGCAGAGCTTGCTTTAGCGAAGCCGGTAGATTTGAACGGCGAAGGGCCCGCAGAGCTCGACTTGCCTGCCTGCCCAAGGGAGACTGCGGATCGAGGGCCTCGTAAGGCTGCAGCAGCTGTCGCTGTCGTTCGATAAGCGTCGGCTCAAAGCCGAGGGCGCGCAGCACGGCAGCCCGGTTCTCTGCGCTTGTGGCCCAGAGAGGAACAAGACCAGGAACGGTAAAGTTGGCTGAACCCACCGTCAGCGAGAGAAGGCGACCCCCGCGGTCGAAAACGGCCAAGCTCTTGTCGTGATAGAAGTAGCCGGTGCTGCCCGTCCGAATGGCGCGACCCTGCTCGACCAGCTGGCGAAAGCGCGTCTCCCACTCGGTAAGCGCACCAGAACGCTGAAGGGCTGCGGTAAGATTCTGCAAACGCTGTTTGTCGGTGATGATCGTCAGGCGGCCCGCCTCGGCCAAGCTGTACACCTGACGGCGCAGCTGCTCGCCCAAGGGCCCTCCACCCCCAAGCAACAAGGGCAGCTCGCCCATGGAGAGAACGGCATGGGCGTCTGGGCGACTTTCTACACGGCGCAGCACATCCAGGTAGTGATAGAAAATTTGCTGGTTGACAAAAACAAAGGGGCGCAGCTGCAGGAGGCGCGCGTCGTCGGCCAGACGAGCAAAATGTGCCTGGGGCGAAGGCTGCTCCTGCACCCGTCGCTGCCTCCAGTGAACTGCGTCGACAAGAGCTCGCAAACGCCTGGCAATAAACTCTTCGGCTCGTGCCGCAGCATCGGCGGAGGACACTCGGAAGCGAAACTGCAGCAGCGTCTCCACCGTGTTGTTGGTGGTAAGAGCTGGGGTGAGGTTCTGAGTCGAAATAAAGGCCACCTGGCTGCCGTAGCCAGCTTTGATGTGCATAGAGCTGGGGTGGTAAACCCCTATCACCTCTAGAGGCGAAGGCGAAGCTGTGGACGACGACTGCAAGGCGCGATAGGTGACTTCGTTGCCCGCCAAAATCGAAGCGGTGCGCCGTGCCGATTCGACCGTCAGTATTGGGTCGCGGTCGCCTCCGGTGCCCACATCCAGACGTTGCAGGGCCACAGTGGTCGGGTCGGCGCGACGCAGCAGCTGCCGCAGCAGATCGGCTTGCTGCAGCTGAAAGTAGGTCAAACGCAGCTCGCCCGGCTGAGCAAAGAGGCGTTGGTAGTATGCCAAGTCCGGACGATCCTGAAACCAATCCGTCGGTTCTTGGCCGTAGAGCCGCCGCACCGCTGAAGCAGGCCCAGCAGAACTGAAGGGAGCTCCCTGTCGCAAGCGCCCGGCTACCAAATCCAGCGCCTCAGCAGCCGGCGGGGTGAGGCGGCCCCCACCCTGCAGCTGTACCCAGCGCTCCCCAAAAGTCTCCGCTGCCCGCTGTACCTGGCGAAAGGGGTCACCGTAAACGTTGGCGTAGAAACGCCGGAAGTGACGCTCTACGGGGGAGTCGGCCCACAGATCGCTTTCAGGAGACGAAGCGCCGCCTGCGTCGTCCTCTTCAGCTAAAACCAGTTCCTCGTCGTCTTCGTAAAGTTGCACAGCTGCCCGCCGCTGCCGCCGCCCACAATAAAATCGTCCTCTTAGACCGTGTTGTGCGTGTGAGCAACAACCGCAAAACTTACACAATACCGGCTGCTGAAATGCCGAGTCGGCGCTGGAGCGTCGAGTTCTACGAGCCGACCTTTCACGACCGCCGCGAAGTGGGCAAGCGCTATCCCGGCAACGACGCTAATGTGGGCTACAGCTTTGAGGAGCTTTTGTTCGCCCACTGCTTGGTCTCGGTAGATGGCAAGCCCTTTAACGAACAAGCCGTCGTCGACCCTATCCAGAAAATCCAGTTCTTCAGCTACGACGACGTGCAGTTTGCCATCGGCGTGTTCTTGAGCATGTTCACTTTGGACCGGGATCAGGCGGCGGCGGCGCGGCGCTACGGCAGCGAGCTGAAGCTCAACCGCTCCGGCTCGTTCCCCGTGCCTAAGGAAATGCTGCCCAGCCAAAGCGCCGGCTTTACGTTTCGAGAGCCGAGTTTCGCCGACCGACAAAACGCCTCGCGGCGCTACCCCCGCGAGACCAACCCCGGCTACACCTTGGAAGAACTGCTGTTCGCGTCGATGATCGACAGCATTAATGGCGAGCCCGTAGCTCGCAGCGCTCAGCCGGTCGAGCTGCTGGACGACTTCGCCATGGTCGACGTGCAGTTCGGCCTAGCCGTGTTCTTGCAAATCGCCACCATCGACCCCGACGAGGCCAGCTCCGTCATCCGTGACTTGGGAAAGCGACTGAAGGGCGGCTCTACCAACGGCACTTCACCGACATCCAAAAGCCGTATGAAGTCCGCCCCCTCCGCGACAACAGCTTCCGCTGCGGCAGCGAATACCTAACGCCGTTACCGCCTAACACAGCCTACAGCGGCGTGGCGCTGCAGCCTACAGCAACATTAACCGTCGGCGCACCCACCCGCCTCAGCAGCTACCCGCCCGGCTACCCCGTCACCGTGCCCATCGGGTACACGGCAGAACAGCTGCTGGAACTGGAGCAGGAGCGGGACCGGCTGGCTCAGGACGTTGTACAACGCTACCAGGTGCACGATTGGGTAGCCATTAACCAGTTCGTCTCGCTCAGCTGGCCCGATTGGCTAAACCTCTCGCCCATCGAACGACGCGCCATCGGCATGTGCGTCGAGAAGGTCGCGTCCGAGCGACAACGCAAACAGCGCGAGTACGAAGAACGCATTAAGTCGCAAATGGAAACCCTCTCCAGTCGGCTCAAGTTCCCCGTCGAGCCACACTCGCACGTCGCCGACTTGCTGCGCCGATAACTTCCAGCTGCCAACGCTCTGCCAAGCAGCGTAAACTACCCGACCCCGACCGCTAAGCGGTACGGGGCGGGCTTTCAGTAGCCCTGAGCCTGCTCTGCTCTACCAGAGAACAAAACAAGCCCGGACCTC